>Ga0307380_10000854_pt1 | contig 45741 bp, 41 predicted proteins | sample UN3MG_FD_202239 | JGI IMG/M metagenome (GOLD analysis project Ga0307380, IMG submission 202239) | Soil microbial communities from Risofladan, Vaasa, Finland - UN-3 | ecosystem: Environmental > Terrestrial > Soil > Coastal area > Acid sulfate soil | place: Finland: Risofladan, Vaasa | collected...
CAGACGACCCGGAATGGTTTGTTCTCTACGAAGCATACGAAAACAGGGAAGCAGCAGCACGTCACAAGTCAACTCCCCACTATCTGACCTGGCGCGAGACCATAGCAGACTGGATGGCGGAACCGAGGAAAGGGGTTGTGTATAACGGTCTGCTTCCCCAATAATCTAAAGCACCAGTACCTCCCGTATGTAACAGCCGAATGCCGGGGGATACGGCGCTGTCTCATTTTCCTTCAAAGACGGGGGCTTTCATTTTTCCGTGAGGCTCTGCTTGGTGGAGTCCACAGACAGCGGATCTCGTCACCGGAACCATTTGGAGGAGGGGATGTTCATCCTCTAGGGAACAGGAACTGTAAAAAAAGAGATTGGTGAGGAGAAGTTCGATGAGGGCGATTTTCTAACCAGAAGCACCAGTTCATAAACAGGTGGTTTCAAATGGCAGACGTTTTAGAGAATGGAATCTGTATCGACCAAAGCTTCAAGGCGGAGATGGGAGAGGTTGATATAAAAAATATATGAGGTCGATCCCAGTAGTTTTGGCAGATGCCAAAACTACACTGTATCTGTCCGAAATGTTCTCAATAAAATGAGAATTGTAGCCGTCATAACCGATCCTGGTGAGTGCAAACACTCACTCGAACTGGACAAAATATTCGAAAAGTATACACATGGTACCAGGTACCATGTGTATACTTTTAAATCATTGACCAAAAAGAAAAGAGAAAGGGGGTCAAATCTGCCCTTGACTCTTTTAATAGGTTGCTCCTTCAAGATGCTTTTTTTCCAGATCTTTCTCTTCCTTCATCCTCTCTTCCAGGAGAGAACATATATTACTTACAGTAAGCTACTTCCTTATATAATACCATGCTTCGGGATACTCTATCCCCAAAGATCGAGACACGAGTATAATGAGGTTCATATGAATAATATGGGTCAAGTAAAGATTTGACCCCTTCTCTCGAGAGGCACAAAAGGCCTGGAAGATGCTGAAGGTCTACAAATTGATTCCGCTGGTAATGGCAGGGAGAACCTTTGTAGATGGAGAGTTGAAGGAAGCGGCATGACCAATTTTAATCGTGGGGTGTGCTCATAAAATCCACAAAATTTGACAATATCTCTTAGATCTTTTTTGAAATGTAAAGTTAGTTCACATTGTTAAGATCGTAAACTGACTACATTTAGTACGTGTAAATCAGATATAGCTTCACGGTGAATTGTTTATATAATATAATGGAGGTAGTTTAATGGCAGATTTCAAAGGTATGGATGAGGTTTTGATCGAAGGTAATGCCGGGAAGGTGAGAGAACTTGTTCAGGCGGCAGTTGATGAAGGAGTAGGACCACAAAAAACACTCGGCGAAGGTTTGATCTCCGGAATGGAAGTGGTGGGTGTTCGGTTCAAGAACTGTGAGATATACGTCCCCGAGGTGCTGGTGAGCGCCAGGGCAATGCTTCTCTCAGGACGGTCGGGGAAACACCGCGGGGACAGTACTGAACACGAGCTGATCGTGGCTCGGTAGGATGTGATCCGCCATCCTGCGCACCTTGCCCATGGAGGAGAACCAGTCCGCGCGTGAATAGATATGCCCGCATGGTATGTTCTTCTCGATGTTCTCGTAGAGGAAGACATTATCACCCGGGATAGCGTAGATACCGCCGTCGGTTTCGACGAGGAGGGTTTGTCCGCCCGGCGTATGTCCCGGAGTATGCACCACCCTGATACCGTCCGTGATCTCCGCGTCACCGTCGATAATCTCGAAATCGGTCCCCCAGAACGAAGGCTTCTCTCCGATGAGCGGCGAGAAGTATGGAGTGAGTTCGTCCGGCAGCGGGGCGAAGGCATACCGTAGCTCGGATTGCTGTACGTAGAATTTTGCATTGGGAAACAGGTGGTTCTGCCCGCAGTGGTCGAAATGGAGGTGCGTGAGGATCCCGATCCTTATCATAGCCGGGTCCACCCCCATGTCCCGAAGCACCACATCGAGCTTCTGGTCCTCGTTCCGCCATGCACGCTGCTTCTGAATTCTCTCCGACCTTTCAACCGACTCGAAACCGGTATCGACGATAATTTTCTCCGGTCCGTCCGACACCTCGAGAAGAAAACTGATATTCGGGATACGTATCACCGTACCGCTGTCTTTGAGGTAGGTCCCGATCGATTTTTCCATCTCGATGGTACCCGTCTGTATAGCTGTAATCTTCCATTGCCGCATGGTTCCGCACCGTCTCTCGCCTAAGATAATATATTATTCGCTGATCGTATTAGCCGTTACTCTTCCTCGAATATCCTCTTCTTGTTGACCTCAGGACTCTTCTCCAGCACATATGAAGGAACCGGAAAGGGGATATCGTCAAAGTTGTAGAGAATCGGAACACGGTTCAACGTTTTCTTTGTTTGCACCAACCCCTCGTACATCCGCTCCAGCTTTCCTATCGGCACGCCCATAATCATCTCGTCGTCCCGGGCCATACCGTGCCGCCTGTCTCCCATATCGGCTACCGCCATTCTCACCGTATCGTCTATCACCGGCCAGGTCAACACCTCGTAGCAGCTGCCGCCGTGTGTGTTCGAGCTCAGTTCGACACGGCCGTCGCCCCAGTTCCAGGTGTGCGCATATTCGAGCGCGAGCATCTGTATGGGGTTCCCCAATATCTGAACGACATCTGGGATTATCGGTATCTTGTCCAGTGGGCAGGCACCGATCGCCGCATACTTTCCCTCACCGATTTACTATCCACATACAATCTAGCCGGTACTCTTGATTTACTTCGTTCTTATCATGTAGTTTATTCTTCCCCGTACGGTACGGTCGCCTGATACGGGGTTGAACTTCAGCTTCCGTACAGTATCGAGCACTGAAGCGTCGACATCCGGGTAGCCGGTGGAGCGCTCCACCTTGATCGACGAGGTGTGCCCTTCGGGCGTCACCGCAAAAGATACGACTATATCGAGGTTGAGTCCCTCTTTGTTTACCCAGGAAGGTATTTCCGGGTTTTTTATCGGAGAGAGAAGGGACCTCTCCTCTCCCTCCTCCTCCCATGTGATGACAGGTCCCCCTTTTGAAACAGCGACACCCTCCGTGGGAACAGTTGATGCTGCACTTCCCTCGGCTGACGTTTGCGGGGTTTTGTCGCTGTCGGTTACAAGCGCATCGTCCAGTCTCGATAGATTGAACTGAGACGGTTTTTCAGTATCTTCCTTCGTCAGAAACTCCGGGGGGACGCTCGCCGGTTTTTGGTTTTCCGTCAGAGTGGGTACTTCCAGGCCGGCGGGGAGCTTCTCATCTGCCGGGATGATAACTCTTCTGATGCCTTCGGTCAGCACCTCATCCTCGGCCGGTTCCAAAGCCCTCGGAACAACAGCTTTCGGGGCGGTCTCCCGCGGGATTGAGGGGACGAGTGCTGGGCTTTTGGGTCTTTCCACCTGTGGGATGGTGGGCTGCGGCTTCGGTAACTTCACCGTCTCTTCCACGGCCGGGGGTGAAGATATTTCCGTAATCTCGGGGGCTTTTTTTACGACCACCGGCTCGAATTCCTCGATCGTGACGTATATGGGGCCGGTATACTCAAGCTCCTCCTCCGGCTTGAGAGGGTACACCCACTGCAGGACGATGAACAGCAGCCCATGGAAAAGCAGGGCAAACATAATGCTCAGCATGAATCTGCCGGCGCCCTGCTTTGAACCGCCGCCCGATGTCATATCAACTCCCGATGTTACCAAATCCCTCTCCTCATATCTCGTATTGAGATAACATTTAATCTTCCTGTCGTGTTTTAAGGTTTACGCCTTTGAAGCCATTTTTCCTCAGTGTATCGAGCACATCAACCATGAGGCTGTAGGAAACCTCCTCGTCTCCTTCTATTACGACCGTCTTTATCTCCTCCTTTTCCTCCTCCGTAAGCATGGCGAGCTTGCTCCTGAGTCCGTTAATATTGTAGCGTTCCTTGTTCAGATATATCTCCTCCGCCGAAATGATGGTTACCACAAACTTCGTCATGACCACGGGCTCGCTCGTCTCGGAACCCGGGAGGACGAGACTGATTCCAGGGGTGACGATAAACGTCGTCGATACCATGAAGAACACGACAAGCTGGAACACAACGTCTATCAGAGGTATCAGTTCTACGTTAGTTCTGGTTGTGAGGGATCTCCGAAACCTCATCCTCATGTTTCTTACCTCCAAGGAGTAGTACGAGCTCGTTAACCCTGTTTTCGAGACGAATTATTGTATGGTTTACCTTGCTGACGAGAAAGTTATAGAAGACGATCGCGGGAATACTCACGATTATGCCCGCCGCCGTGGTGAGCAACGCCTCGGCGATTCCCTTGGCAAGAAGACCGGGGTCACCGACGCTGCCGAACCTCCCCAGGACACCGAACGCTGCAATGTTTCCTGTTACTGTACCCAGAAGTCCAAGGAGGGGAGCGATGTGAGCAACCGTGCCGAGGGCGGGGAGGTGCTTTTCCATATTCGGGATCTCGAGGTTTGCCGCGTCGAGGATCGAATCCCGTATGGTATCGGACGGATATTTACGGTGATCGATACCCACCCGCATGAGGTTCGTGATAGGAGAGGGGTTGTTCTCGCATATGGAGAGCGCCTCATCGTAGTGCCCTTTGCTCAGGGTGGTTTTCAGACGGTTGATCATCTGCTCCTCGTCGACCCTGATCTTTCTGAAGTAGAGGAGTCTCTCGATGATGATAACCGCAGCAACGATCGAGAGAAACGCTATGATCCACATTATAACGCCGCCCTTGATAAGTATGTCAATCATGCTTAACTCCTTAAAAGTTGATCTGTGCTTTCAGGATGATCCCGAACCCTTGTTCTATATACGGATACCAGCTGTATCGGGGCGCCCCGATGATCGGCAGGAGCAGATCGCTTACCTCGAGCGAGAGTTTAACGAAGTCTATGGGCCTGTAGAAACCGTAGAGATCGATAACAGGGGCCTGGACCCAGTCATGCTCTCCCACAAGGAGGGATGACAGCAATCCTCCACCGTACCTGCCCTGCTGCTCTGCCGCTTCGAGGTCAATATTGAACCTGTACCTGGGGAAAAATGCGGGGTTGTCCAGAAATTCCGAGGCAGCGCCGAACTGCGCGGTAAAGACCTTTGTCACATTCCACCGGGCTCCGAGGTTTACCCCGAGGCTAAACGCCTCGGTCTGAACCGGTGTAAAGAGTCCTGAAGCCGGGTCCATGGTCTCGGTAAAAGTGAGCATACCGCTCTCGCTCATAAACGAGACATCGGCGGAGAACATCCACCTGTCGGAAAAAAACAACCGCGATCCGATATCGAAGAACCAGCCGTGATTATCTTCTAGCGTGATAGGAACGGAAGAATAACGATAATTATAGAATATATCGATGAGGTTGTACTCTTCAATCCTGTATCCGGCCTTTGCCTGAAGCGAGAATAGATCACTCGGGGTAGCGGTGATGGCGAGATGGAATGGGACGAGATGGTTCGTCGGTTCGCTGTAGAACCACCCGACGCCGCCGTCGAGCCGGTACTTTTCACCGAGGTCGACACCGAAATCCCCGCTCACACCGACCCTTGTGACGAGAAGGTTTGTCCTGTCCGGAACATTTCGATAGCTCAGCCTCGGGGTGATGCCGAGGTACCAGTTATCCATCAGAAGCTCTCCCCTAATCTGTGGGGAGAGGACGATCTCCCGGGTCTGGCTTCCCGACGGTGTTCCTGTCAGAAGCTGGGATGAGACCCATCCATCGATGTTTCCCTTCAGCAGGAGCCGCTCACTGATCCTGTAATTCGCGGTGACGGCCCCTTTCAGGCTGCGGTTGAGCTTGGAATAGTATGTTCCATATCCCTGAAGCCCCCGTTCGAAATCGGAAAACTCAGCCTTCGTTTTGATCTCGAATTCGCCGAGTTCGAACCTCAGCATTCCCTTGAGGGTGTCTTCTCTGGAGTTGTACCCGGAGCCCGGAGGTTTGTCCGAGAAGCCGTCCAGCATCTCATGCCTGAAGAAGAGCGTTCCCTCGGGAAGCTCTCCGTACTTGTGGAGGGATATGCTTGAGAAAAAGTGATTGGGGATTCCCGCACCGATCGTGGCCTCTGCAGCGAAATCTTTTTTCCCGGTCGGAGGAGTTGAACCCTCGTCCGGCATCGCGATCCCGAGTGATGTCTCCTCTATCTCCAGCTCACCGGGCTCGGGGAGTGGATGTTCCCTCCACGGGGTCGGGAGCTCCTCGGATTCCGGGAGACCTGCTCTCACCTTTTCAACACTAAGGTCTTCTATCTCGAGAACGACGCTGGGAAGCACGATCTCCGGCTCCTCCGGTTCCATCTCCTGCGCGAGTGATGGCTGCACACGAAGTGCGAACATAAGGAGGACTGTAAAGTATAACGTCCAGCGCTTCATCTGTTGTTCTCCAGCAGTTTTTTTCCCTCGGTTACCCATTCGGAATCAGGGAAATGTCTTTCGAGTCTTTCGACGAGCTGTCCGGCATCCCTCTTTTTCCCCGCAAGCTGCATCATCTGGGCGGCCCTGAAAATTGAGTACGCCATAAAATCCCGGTCGTCCTGCTTCTTGAGGGAAGCGTTATAGAACTCCTCTCCGGCCCTCACATAGTCTTTTGTTTTGTAGTAGAACTCTCCGAGCAGGAATTGAGCCTCGGCCTCGGATGCCGGGTCTTTCCTGAGCACCACCTGGCTCAGCATTTGAAACGCCCGCTCGAGCTTTTTTTCTTCTTCGATATATATACTGGAGAGTTCAACCATCGCGTCTCGCCCTTTATCTGTCTCGACGCCTCTGTTTTTACTGATGAGGGCAAGAAGCTCGGCCTCTCTCTTCTCGAGGCCGAAGAGAAGGTATCGGATCTCCTCCAGCCGAAGCTCCGCCTTTACCGCCCTTGCATACTCCGGATACCCGTCTGCGAGCCTCTCGTAGTAGCCAAGCGCCTTTTTATACTCACCCGCGTCTGTGTAAACTTCCGCGGAGAACCTCAGTGCATCCGGGATGAATGTGGAATCCTGCTGAGTATCGATTATGATCTCCCAGAGAAGAACCGCGGCTCTCGGCTCTTCTAGCCTGAAGGCACACATGCCTTCCCAGTAGAGCGACGCGTCCGTGAGCTTTCCTTTCGGATAGTGTGCCCTGTAATCAGAAAAGGAAGCTCTCGCTTCGGAGTAGAGGTCATGACTGAAGTAGAGGTCTCCCTTCCTGTACAGTGACTCTCCGGCCAGCTTGCTATCCGGGTATCTGCTGAAGAGCAGATCGTAGAGCGAGGTGGCTTCTATTACCTGTCCCTCCTCGGCCAGCATCGTTGCGTGCTCGAAAAGCGCGTCGACGGCGTAGGGGGAGTCGGGAAAGCTCGTGTATAGACCTTCGAAACTTTCTTTCGCCTCGCGGGTACGGTTCATGTTCTTTAAAGATTCTCCCCTCAGAAGCGCGGCCTTCTGCTTCAGCGGGGGTTTTCCATCACGGGCCAGCTTGGAAAAGAGGGTCTCCGCCCTCTCGTACTCTCCCATGCTGTAGTAGCTCCATCCGCTGACGTAGAGTGCCTGTTCGTAAAGCTCGTGGTCCGGATAGCGGCGAATAAATTCGTCATATATGTTTGCGGCCCTTGCGAGGTTGCCGAGCCTGTAGTAGGACCACCCTGTATAGAACTCCCTGTAGGGAAGCAGGGAGTTCAGCCCGGTCTGTGACAGCATCGCAGGGGTGGTTACGGAAAGGGTCGTGATTGCATTCTCGTACAGCTTGAGAGAGATCTGGGAGAGGCCCATGATGTAGTGGGCCTGCAGATACGCATAGGGATCCGAAGATACGAGATCGGGCCGAGAGGAAAAGAGGCCGTTTGCAGCCGAGACGACTTCACCGAACCTCTTCATCGAGAAGAGAACCTTTATGAGGTCGAGTCGTGCTCTGACATCATCGGGATATCGATCCACAAACACCTTCAGAGTTTCAAGGGCCGAAGAATTGTTGTTCATCTTAATGAATATGGTGGCCTTCAGTCTCAGCATATCGCTCTCATCGCTGTCCAGGAAGCGCAGCGCTTCATCATATCTGTCCAGTTTGTAGAGATAGAAAGCCATGAGGTAGCGTGCTTCACCTCCTTTCTCATCCTCTGCGAGAGGCCGCAGGAGCGACACAGCCTCTTCGTATTCTCCCCCGAGGACTAGGAGGTTGCTGTAGCGTAGGACAACACTCTCCGGCTCCTTCTGCGAGTAGGCGAGGTAATCCTCTAATATGGTGCGGGCTCTTTCATTGTCGCCGCGCTGCGTGTATATCTCGGAGAGGTATAGAGGGGTGATGGGGGCCATACGCCCGTAATCATCCCTGTTCCACACCTTTTTAAAGAAGTGCTCAGCCAGCTGCGGCTCTCCCCGGTTGAAGCTCTCGATACCGATCCTAGTCCAGAGGTCTTCGAGAAGCATCTCTGTTCCGCGCAGCCTCTCCTCTGCCTTCCCAATGATCTCTTCCATGAGGGCAAAATCGTCGTTCTTCTGAGCTATGGTGTAGAGGCGTCTGTAGGCGACTGATGCGGTTTCGTCGCTTACCCCTGCAAGTTCACTCACAAGCTCCCAGTAGAGTTTACCAGCCTGTTGCGAGTTTTTGCTGTTCCAGTACGCCTCGGCCCTATAGAGGAGAAACCTCTCTCTCCACTGTGCCGGGATCTTTTCCAGATCTATCCTCTTCTCGAGGGCGATCACTTCGTCGTACGCCCCCACCTTGAGGAGAGTGTAGCTGTAGATTACCGCTTCGTAGGGGCTTAACCCGCCAACACCGCTTTCTGCGACGAGGGATTTCATCGAACCGGCTGCTTCGTCGTACTGTTCCAGGGCCAGCTCAGAGAGGGCCTTGTAGAGGAGTGCCTTTTTAGAGAATTCAGGATCGGACGTTCGCTCGAGGAAGAGGTCGAAACGTTTTCGTGCCTCTTCATAGCTTCCGAGGTAGTACGCTGTCGTGCCCTTCCAGAAGGGAACGTATTCGATATACCGAGTTGTTCTGTATCGTTTCTCTACCGCGGAGAACTCGTCGTAGGATTCCTGGAAGAGGCCGAGTCTGAATAAACAGACAGCTATCCTGTATCTGGCGTCAGGCGCAAGCGGGGAGATAGGGAACTGCTCGACAAGCTCCCTGTAGGTCCCCAGAGCGACCACGTACTGCTTGCTGAAGTATCTGCTCTCCGCCTCTCTGAAGAGATCGTCAGGGGCTGCGTACGCACATAACGATAGCGGAAGAACGAGAAAGAGAATAGCGAATAATGTTCTCTTCTTAATGTCCCGTATCATATACACAATATAGCCCAGGAAAGTCATTCCTTCAATCGCTATTAGACGCTGTGTATCCGCCCGTAGCAGCCTTCGATGATCCTATCGTAGTTCTCTCTGTAGAGTTTTACGGCCCTGGGAAGCGTGTCGAGGATATCCTGAGCGGTGATGCCGTCTTCGCCGATCTTTTCGGCTGCGATGTCGCCGGAGAGCCCGTGGATAAATATACCGGTGCGTGCCGCATCCTCGATAGAGAGCCCGAGACCGTACATTGCGGCGACCGTTCCGGTGAGTACATCGCCTGACCCCGCGGTCGCCATTCCTGAGTTGCCGCTGAGGTTGATGTACACCCGTCCGTCCGGGTATCCGATGAGCGAGTGCGCGCCCTTGAGAACAACAACCGCATTCAGATCGGCAGCCTCTTGCTGCACGATCGTAACCTTGTTATCGTCGATCTCGGAGACTGGCTTCCCGGCAATCCTCGCCATTTCTCCGAGGTGGGGTGTGAGCACCGTGGGGTCGTCACGGCCGGAAACGACACCTTTTTCTTTGCATACCGCTGTAATCCCGTCTCCATCGAGGATCAGCGGTTTTTTTACTCTCCGCATGAGCTCGCGGACGAGCTGCTGTGTCTCCTCGTCGAGGGAGAGGCCGCACCCCACGACAAGGAGGTCTGCTTTTTCGGAAAGCTCGAGCAGATGGTCCAGGTTTCTCAGCGCGATGCTTCCCGACCCGGTTTCATCCTGCGGAACGTACACTGCTTCCGAACCCTTTGATGCGATATGAGGACAGATCGATCGGGGAAGGGCGAGCCTTGCGTATCCTCCGCCCGCACGAAGAAAGGAGATCGCTGAAAAGTAGGGTGCCCCGTAGTAATTTGGTGCGCCTGCGACGAAGAGGACATCACCGAAATCTCCCTTGTGACCGTCCGGTTTCCTCTCCGGGAGTACCGCCGGACTGTTAATCTCTGTTTTGAGATCTTCGCCGGACAAAAGCGTCGGAGGAAAGCTGATAGTGGAGACTGTAAGCTTCCCGCACAGAGAGTATCCGGGATAGAGAATATTTCCGAGCTTCGGGGCGCCGAAGGTGATCGTGTGGTCGGCACGGACCGCGGCCCCCATAACCTTGCCCGTGTCACCGTTTACTCCGGACGGGATGTCGATAGAGAAAACAGTCTTTCCGCTTTTGTTGATGATCTCAATTACTTTCCTGTAAATTTCCTGTACCTCTCTGGTGATCCCGGTTCCGAATATTGCATCGACCACGGCATCGCAGTGCGCGATTGTCTTATGCAGAGAGCCGAGCGAACGAATGGACTCGATCTCAAGGGGGAGCCGCTCGACGATTTCGAGATTCATTTTTGCTGCACTCTTGAAACCGCCCTTGTCTCCGAGTGTGAATATGTGGACCCGTCCGTCTTCAGAAAGGATCTTCCTCGCAACGACAAAGCCGTCGCCGCCGTTGTTCCCGCCCCCGCAGATCACAGCGAACCTCTTGTTTTTGACGCCGAACTCATTCCGGATTAATGTGTACGCTGCGAGCCCGGCGTTTTCCATGAGGAGCTCCTCGGATATGAGAAAACGCTCGGACGCCGCCCTGTCGAGTTCCCTCATCTGCTCTACCCGGCATACCTTCATGACGCACTCCTTTCTCTTCACAGATTATCCTGAATCACCAAAGGCTGTCAAGGGAAAGAGGTCCATTTGCCAAGAGGTCCATGTACCAAGAGGTACATTTACGGACCGATCAAACTCAGGTAAGCCATTCTGGCCGCATCGCCCCATTGACTTTTTATTGCACCAAATAAGATACTCTCCCCTGTTCAGGATATGCCCTGCTTCTCCTATCCGTGATCCGGTTTTTATTCCTGCTTGATGCTGACTGTATAGCATGATAACATATCTATTTCAGGGGAGCAAAAAAAGATGCGAGCAAAAAGATATATTCCTTTAATCGTCTTTACGGCAGCCTGCCTTGTGTTTCTCTCCTGTTCCGCTACTCGGGACATCGTTACCGAGAGGGTCGTCAGGCTTCCAAGCGTAAGAGTCGTCTCAGCAGAGATCAGGAGTCTTTCCTTCACTGAGGCGAAGCTTCTCTTCGATCTGATGATAAACAATCCCAATCCGATAGGACTCACAACAGAGGGGTTCGAGTATGAGTTTCTTATTGAGGGCGAGTCCTTCTTAAAGGGGAAGCAGGAGGGCCGGGTTCAGATCGATGCGAACGGCTCGAGCATCATCCCGTTTCCCCTGGTGATAGAGTACGCGAGTATATACAGGGCGTTCGAGCTCCTGAGGGAGAAGGACAGTGCTGAATATGCACTGAACCTCTCGCTTTTCTTCGATCTCCCTCTGCTCGGAAGGGTGGAGGTTCCAGTACGGCATCAGGGCGAAATACCGCTTTTAAAGCTGCCGAGGATTGTGCCCTCCTCGTTGAGAGTCGAACGTATCAGTCTCTCATCGGCGGACCTCGTACTGAGTCTCACAGTCGAGAATCCGAACCCGTTCGAATTCGATGTCTCCCTTTTCCGTTATGAGCTCACCATTAACAGCAGGCAGTGGGCGGAGGGCATCTCCAGGGACATTGCGGTACGTCCGAAGCAGAAGAGCGTAGTAGAAATCCCCCTCTCCATAAATTTCATCGAGATAGGAGAATCGATCCCCGGCCTGCTCGCAGGGGAAGAAATTGTGACGTACGAGCTCAGGGGAGAGGTCAACATACTCACCCCGCTCTCCTTGCTTGGGGAGATCGCTCTCCCGTTCGCCCTGTCTGGAGAGATCCCAATCTTCCAGTGACAAAGGGTGTACTGCTACCCTTTTACCAGGCTGTCGAACTGCCCCACAGAGACCGCGGGGTATGTGGAAAATGATATGCCCGTGAGCCTGCTGAGCATAACCGAGAGCCGCATGGCATCATCTGTACCTGGAAGATCCACGACGAAAAGGAGATCGAAAGCTCCGAGGAGCGCGTACATTTCGTGAATTTTACCTCCCATCCGGGATATTATCTCTTCCGTATTCTGCGTGCGCTTCGGGCTCATCTCCTTGATCGCTTCCGGAGAGTACTTACCGAGCATTACGAATGTCTGCATGGCATTCCTCCTTACTGAAAATAGCGATATTATTGCTCTAAAGGATATAGTAACAGATTGCGAAAGCGGGTTCAACTGTTTTCAATTGACATTTCATTGTCTTTCGGGTACTGTAAATTTTACTGTGAGCGTTTTCGGCGTTTTCGGGCATTTGATCTCGAAACTGCCTGTACCGGGAAAAATATTTACACCAGGTAACCAAAACGGTCCGGCACGAAATCACGTAGATATTCGGACGTAATGCACCGGGCGGCAACAGCGTCCACCTGCTGTTTTACAGCTACCTTGCATTATATGCTGCAATTCTTCATATATATACATTGATGAAGCTTTAGTGTACAAAGTCAGGAACACTATTTCATCCGAGTTCCTGTTACCAATTCGCGACTCATCTGCCAGCCGATACCGAGGAGAACCCTTCATGAGGGTTGCAAGTGATATAGGGGGGACTTTTACAGACCTCGTATTTCTTGATGAATCCACGGGCGAGGTCGGGGCGAGCAAGTCGTCGACCACGCCGAAAAATATCGCCCTCGGAGTCATTGAGACCCTGAAAAGAGCTGCACTGAGAGTACAGGATACGACATTCTTTGTCCACGGATCCACCATAATAATCAATGCACTGACAGAGCGAAAAGGCGCCAAGACGGGCCTCATAACAACAAAGGGCTTTAGGGATGTTCTCGAGATTACCCGCGCAAACCGTCCGGACCTGTACAATATGTACTACACCAAACCGAAACCGTTCGTCCCGAGGCAGTACCGCCTCGAAGTGAAGGAGCGCGTGAACTACCTGGGGGAGGAGCTTTTACCTCTCGATGAGGAGGAAGCGGTAAAGGCCGTGCAGTATCTAAAAGATGAGGGTGTCGAGACGATAGCCGTCTGTTTCCTCCACTCATACGCGGCCCCCCGTCACGAGAAACGGTGCGGTGAAATAGTAAGGGCTGTTGCGCCTGATATTCCGGTCACACTGTCATGTGAGATCACCGGGGAGTGGCGCGAGTACGAGCGTACAAACACCGCAGTGCTCAACAGCTATGTGCTGAAGACGGCAGGTAACTACCTCGACAACCTCGAGAGAAACCTATCCGGCATGGGGATGGGGAAGGTATACCATGTGATGCAGTCGAACGGAGGTACCGCAACATTCGAATTCGGGAAGCGGGCTCCGATCAATATGGTGGAATCGGGGCCTGTCGGCGGTGTAATCGGAGCCTCGGTGATCGGGAAGCTTATCGGCGCTCCGAATGCGATCTCCCTCGATGTGGGGGGGACCACAGCGAAGGCCTCGCTCATCGAGGGAGGTGATCCGAGGATCACGACAGAGTACAGGATAGAGTGGAGGCCCGACTATGCAGGGTATCCGATACTCGTTCCCACTGTCGACATCGTAGAGATCGGTGCCGGAGGAGGCTCGATCGCATGGGTCGACGCTGCAGGCGCGCTCCGCGTGGGCCCGGAGAGCGCTGGCGCGGATCCCGGCCCGGCGAGCTACGGGCGGGGAGGCGACAAGCCCACCGTAACGGACGCAAACGTGCTCGCAGGGAGAATAAACCCGGACTACTTCCTGGGCGGCGAAATCCCGCTGGATGTCGATAGCGCGAAGAGGGCGATGAGGCCGGTTGCGGATGCATACGGCATCACGATCGAGCAGGCGGCGATGGGCGTGATCCGTCTCGCGGATTCCAACATGGTGAATGCCCTCAAGCTCGTCTCTGTGCGGAGGGGATACGATCCCCGTGAGTTCGTAATGGTTGCCTTCGGCGGCGGCGGAGCGATGCATGCAGGTGCTCTGACACGGGAGCTCAAGGTAAAGAAGGCGGTCATCCCGACGAATCCCGCTGTTTTCTCCGCGTGGGGCATGCTCATGACGGATCTCCGCCAGGATTTTATCAGGACGTTCATCTGCAGGACAGACCGCATTGATCCCGCCCGGATTACTCTGTTCTTCACCGATATGGAAGAGCTGGCAATGCAGTTCATGAAAAAGCAGCAGATCCCCGAGGATCGAATTGTTTTCCAGAGGTATGCCGATATGCGGTATTTGGGGCAGGAGCATACAGTCAAGGTTCCCGTCCCGTCCGGGCAAATTGAAGCGGAGCAGATTCCCGATATTAACGAGCGGTTCGGAAAACTGCACGAGCAGAGGTATACCTTCCGTCTCGATGCCGTGGTGGAGCTGGTGAACTACCACCTCACAGTGCTCGGTGTCGTGGAGAAGCCGGACCTGGAGAAGGTCGGCTGTGACGGTCTGGAACTGAGAGAAGCTCTGAAAGGGAAAAGGAGCGTGAACTTCGATGAGCTCGGGTTTCACACGAGTCCGATATACGAGCGGGACCTTTTGCCTGTAGGAGAGCGGATCCCGGGTCCGATGGTGATAGAGGAACCGGCGTCTACAACAGTTGTGTTTCCGGACCAGAGTTTGATTCGGGACGAGTACGGCTTTCTGCATATCGAAAACCGGTGATGGGTGAAGCCGAGCCGAGACTCAGCGGGATCCGGTTCTACCTGCGGGAAAAGACGGTTATTAATAGAGCTAATGTGGGGTTTTTATCGCTAAATTGGATTATTTATAGGATTACATAAAACGGGAGTTAAAAACGGTCGGAATATCAACATTGAATTATATATATTTCGTTAATATCGACCTAATAATATTTTGTCACGATATTTTAACGATATCGGGCTTTAGCAGGCTTTAGCGGGCTTCAGCCCTGCTGCAGGCGGCGCTCAGGGAATGGGTTTCGGATTTCACTGTGGTTTTTACCTTAGTGCGGTTTTTTCAAAGATTGCTATGCAATCAGATTGCATAGCAATGGATTTCGATGTAAAAAATAATGTTTACGGTGAAAAAAGCGTTAAAAGCCCCGTTACTTACAGTTTGCTGTTGGTCATAAGAAACGGGGATTGAACCTCCCATTCCTGTGTGAGAAATGGGGGTTAGAAGCCCGGAGGAAGCCGCGATTCTTACTGAATTTGAGGCCGTTGAAACCGGCTATAGAAAGTGAGTTCAGCAATAAAAATAAAAAATGGTAGGGGGAGGACACAATGAAAATACTCTGGATAAATCCTGTTGGAACTGATGCGTTTGACGGGTATATAGCCGAAATCTTGAGGGAGTCGAAAAGAAACGGCAACGAGGTTGATGTCATATCCCTCCCGGCGGACCGCCCGAAGCACCTCGAGTACCACTCCTACGAGTCACTCGTTGTCGCCGATATCATGAATATCGCCAAAAAGTACGGTGAGGACCACGATGCCATCGTGATAGGCTGTTTCTACGACGTGGGCCTGCGGGAGGCCAGGGAGGTTTCAGGCAGGGCGATCGTCACCGCACCGTGCCAGTCTGCGCTCGTGTTTGCGTCGTTTCTGGCCAATACCTTTTCGGTTCTCGTTGGGCGGAGAAAGTGGATCCCGAAGATGGAGGAGAACATAGTACTGTACGGATACGGGAACAGGCTTGCTTCCATGAGGCCGCTCGGGCTCGGTGTCCACGATTTTCAGGCGGATCGGAATAAAACCCAAAGCAGGCTCATAGATGAGGGCAGGAAAGCCGTCGAGGAAGACGGTGCCGAGTGCATCATTCTGGGGTGCACCATCGAATACGGGTTCCACGAGACGATGCAGGAGGAGCTCGGGGTCCCGGTAATCGACGCGGTCATCGCCCCCTTCAAGCTCGCGGAGCTTATGGCCGAGACCGCAAGTGTTTTCGGCTGGTACCCGAGCAGGAGATGGGGGAGCGAGTCTCCTCCCTCTTCAGAGATAGAGGAGTGGGGCCTGTTCAACGTCGACTGGTCAGGATATAATTATATGAAGGAATAGAAAAAAAGCACTGCTCGGGAACTGCCCGGGCAGTTCCCGGGAAGGCTCATTATGATCGACCCTTTCACTGTAGAGATCATTCGTTCCCAGCTCATAGCCGCCTCTGAGGAGAGCTTCATAACGCTCGGCAGGAGCAGCCAGAGCCCTATCATCTATGAGGTGCTGGACTACGCCTGTGCGATAACCGACGCTGAAGGAAACCTCATCGCTCAGGCTAACGGAGTCCCCGGTTTTCTCGGAACCCTCACCTTTGCCGTAAAAGCGGTACTGGAAAAGTTTCCGCCTGACAGACTCATGCCGGGGGACACGGTCATAACGAACGATCCGTATACCGGCGGCGGAAACCACCTCTCCGATGTTGCGCTCATATCACCGATTTTTACAGGGAAAAAGCTCATCGCCTTCAGTGTAAACAAGGCCCACTGGACAGAGGTGGGAGGAATGGCGCCCGGAAGCTGGACGACCGATTCTACAGAGATCTACCAGGAGGGACTTCAGTTTCCAGTGATCTTTATCGGAAGAGACTACAAGGTCGATCCATCTCTCGTGGACCTCATCGCTAGCAATGTTCGTACCCCGGAGCGGACCCTCGGGGACCTCTATGCAGGCATCGCATCGCTCAGGTCCGCCGAGCGGCGGGTGCAGGAGATCGCCGAGAGGTACGGCGTCGAAGCCTTTGAGAGGAGCGTTGCCGAGATCCTCGCCCAGGGAGAGAAGCTCGCGAGGAATGAGCTCGGCAAACTCCCTTTTGGGACCTACTTTGCAGAGGAGTGGATGGACGACGACGGCCTGTCCGGCGATCCGGTGTACGTGTGCGTAACGGTAACGATAGACGAAAACGAGTTTGTAGTGGACTTTACAGGGTCGTCCTCCCAGGTGCGGGGCCCCATAAACTGCACGCTGACACGGCTTCACTCAGCGACGAGGTCTCTGTTCAAGGCGATCACGGATCCGGCGTATCCGGTGAACGACGGCTGGTTCAGGCCCGTCAGGGTGGTCTGCCCTCCCGGGACCGTCTTCACCGCCAAAAGGCCTGCTCCGGTAAGCACCTACTGGGAAACAGGCGCATACGCCTGCGACCTCATCTGGCGAGCCCTTTTTTCAGTTCTTCCGGACAGGCTTACAGCGGGGCATTCGCTCAGCGTGTGCGGTACGATAGTCAGCGGAAAGGACGAGGAGGGCGGCACGTTCATCCTCGTAGAGCCTCAGGCGGGAGGATGGGGCGCCGGGGCGACAAAGGACGGTGAGAGCGGGCTCGTGGTCGTGGGGGACGGAGAGACCTACGTAATGCCGGCAGAGATATGCGAGACACGGTATCCGCTGCTCGTAGAAAAGTATGAGTTCAACACAGGGCTTTCCGGTGCGGACGCCGGCGGTGTACGCACCATGGGTGCGGGTGCCTTCAGAGGTGGGTTCGGCCTTATACGAGACTACCGGGTTCTCTGTGAGGAGGCTTCTCTCACAACGACGTTCGGCCGTCACAAGTACCCTCCGTGGGGAGAGGCGGGGGGAGAGGACGGCTCGCCGAACGGAGTGTTCGTGTTCAAAAAGGGGGAGGACAAACCTTCGGTCTGGAGCGGAAAGCTCGCCCGGCACCCTCTGGGGAAGGGAGACCTCGTGAGGCTTGTTACCGGGATCGGGGGAGGAGTGGGGAACCCTCGAGAGAGGGACCCGGAACGCGTTCTCTGCGACGTGAAGAACGGATTTTTGTCGATTGAGGATGCGGGGAGGGTCTACGGAGTGGAGATCGACGAGGGTACGCTTGATATCGACTGGGAAAAGACAAGGGAGAGGAGATCGGCGCAATGATGGAGGATAGATGCAGGGCCCTGAGAGAGGCCATGAGGGAGCGGAAGATCGATATCGTGGCGGTAGGTCCCACGACAAACATGAAATATCTGCTCGGGGGAACGCCGCATCCGGACGAGAGGCTGTGCGTGTTGCTTGTCTCTGCCGATTCTATGCAGATGATCGCACCAAGACTGAATGAGGAGCAGATAAGATCGATCACCGATGTCCCGCTTTTGCTCTGGGATGACGACGAGGGGCCGGGCAGGGCGCTCGGGTCATCGATACTCTGCAGGGGGGAGAAGAAGGTTGCGGTAGACGGGACGATGAGGGCCGATTTTCTTCTCGCAATCATCGAAACCGGGTCCTGCAGAAACGTAGTGCCTGCCGATGATCTCATCGGCTCGCTGAGAATCAGAAAATCAGAGAAGGAGCTTGAATTACTGAGGGCGGCCGCCAGGCAGGCGGACAGGGCAATGGAACAGGCAGCCAAAGTTTGCGTTCCCGGAATGACAGAACGGGAGCTCGCCTGGGAGATAGAGGCCTTTTTCAGGAATGACGGCGCCCAACGGGTGATGTTCACCCTTATAGCGGCGGGTCCGAACGGGGCCTGCCCCCATCACGAAAGCGGGGGGACTGTTATCGAAGACGGGATGCCGGTCATTATCGATATAGGGGCCTCACTGAACGGGTACATGTCCGACATCACGAGGGTGGTGTGTGCCGGGGAACCTGACGTGGAGTTTTTCCAGGTATACGAGGTCGTGCGTGAGGCAAACGAGAAGGGAAGAAGAGTAGTGCGTCCCGGAAAAGCTGCCGGCGAGGTCGATGCGGCGTGCAGGGATTTCATAGCGGGAACAGGATACGGTGAAAAATTCATACACAGAACAGGGCACGGTATCGGCCTGAGCGTGCATGAACCTCCATGGATCATGAGGGGAAGCGAATTCGAAATCGAGACCGGAATGACATTTAGTATCGAGCCGGGGATCTACCTTCCCGGGAGGTTCGGCGCGAGGGTTGAGGACATCGTCCTTGTAACCGATTCCGGATGTGAGACGCTCACGGGATTTACTCACGATCTTGTAATAAAATAGCCTGAGATTCGAGCTAATAGGGTAATTGAATGTTCCGTTTGCCGCCGGTTTCTATAATGTATTGTGACAATGGCTGTTGAAATCTCGATATCGGCCCTCTTAATGTCTTGTCGGAGCGATCGTTGTGAAAGATATTGATAACACGGGACCGATGGTGAGCGTTTCGGCACGGAATTATACGGTAGTCTTGTAAGATGCCGCCGACCGGTGACTGATCTTCTTTAAAAGGTGAGCGGTAATCTGCAATCTTCCGGCTATTGTACGTCATAAGGAGGTAAAGAATGATAAAGCTTACGGTGATGTACAATCTTCCGCCCGGGGCCGACCACGACGAGTTCATTCGATGGAGGACCACAGAGCATCAGGAGGAAAACATGTCGATTACAGGGGTCTTGAAGAGCGATTTCTATGTCATCAGGGATGCATTGAAGGGGAAAACGGTTTCGAAGATGGGGAAACTCCCTTACAGATATATAACAGAGGTGTACTGGCCGGATATGGAGACCTTTAAAGCCGCGTTCTTCGATCCTGAATACCAGAAAAAGCTGGCGGAATCTTTGAAGAAGATAGAGGATCCGGTCTTCCTGGTGTCGGAGGAGATGCTTTAGCGAATCGAACGAATAGGAGGGATAATGTCGGATCTGTACGAGTATGAACTCGGGCATGCTTCTACTGTGCTCTGCAGGGACCTTCTCGGTCTTAAGGAGGGGGAGACGTGCATCATAACAGCCGATACCGAGAGTGATTTCCGGGTCGTGAACGCCACGGCCTCTGCCGCGTTCAGCTGCGGGGCAAAACCGATGGTCATCACAATACCCGCCCCCCTGGGGGTGGGAAAGGCAGCGGACCCGATGCTCCCCTCGGGTGCGCTTACTGCGGCGCTGAAGGAGGCGGATGTGTGGATAGAGTTCAACAACAAGTGGCTTCTCTATTCCACCCCGTACGATATCGCGCTCGAGGAAAATCCGAAGATGAAGCACCAGTGCCTCGTCGGGATGACCTCTGAGATGATGGTCCGCTGTATAGGACGGATCGACCACGGACTGCTCAGCGAATTTTTAAAGAGGGTTAAAGATCTCACGGTACGGGCAAAGCAGTGGCGGTTCACGACCCCGGCCGGTGGGGACGTCGAGTTCGAGAACTCAGCCGATAAAAACCGTGTGTACGGCATGGATGACGGGTACGCAAGAGAACCGGGGTCGCACATGATGTCAGGCCAGATAGGGTGGACGCCGGAGTGGGACACGATAAACGGTACCATTGTGTTCGACGGATCGATATCACCCCCCATAGGGCTGCTTTCGAAGCCTGTTTCCCTGGAGGTGAAGCGGGGAAACGTGGAGAGGATCGAAGGAGGGAAAGAGGCAGGCGTATTCGAAAGCTGGCTGAAAAGCTTCGATGACCCACAGATGTTCATTCTTGCCCACGTATGCTGGGGATTCAACCCCGGAGCAAAGCTTACCGGGGATATCCTCGAGGATGAGAGGGTATGGGGCGCAACAGAGTGGGGACTGGGCAATATCGGCTCTTGTCTCGTCCTGCCTGACGGCATTCCGGCGGCATCACATACCGACGGGATATGTCTCAATACATCCGCGTGGCTCGACGGAGAACAGCTTCTGAGAGAAGGTGAGGTCGTTCATCCGGACCTCTCGGACATGGCGAGGGAGCTTCTTATGTAAAGGAAACTACATATGCCATGATCCGTAGGACCTCTCAAGAAAGATTCTTGGGTAAAAAAAGCCTTATGATCAAGGGTCCTGATGACCTATCAAGTAAGCAGGCCGGGTAAATAAATGCCCCTGAACCATGGTCATCTTGGACATGGCGAGGAAGCTTCTTATATAAAGGGAAATCCATGCGCCATGATCCGGTAGACCTATTGAGAAAGCTTCTAGGGTAAAGTGAACCACTTGATCCATGATCCGGCGGACCTATAGAGGGAGCTTCTTATGTAAAGGAAGCTGTATAATCCATGATCCTGATGACCTATCAAGTAAGCAGGTCGGGTAAATAAATACTCCTGAACTATGGTCCTCTTGAACCTTGCAGAGAAATTCGGGAAACAAGCAACATTATTAATTTTTTATCAAAGACAGGTATGCTATTTTTTCCTTGACATGGTAAAGAAACTGATATAGCCTGTTTTTGTCATTGTTGCAGCGCTTGTGAATGTGTTTAGTGCGGTTTTCTCATAGCATGGCTAAAACTATGACTTATGAGTGTGCAGCGAGAAAAGCGCTAAAACACCCATTTTTACATATTTACTGATATTTGTAAGAAATATGTGTTAGTCCTTATGTGCCTGAAAACTATAAGATTAAAAGGAGGTACAAATGAAAAAGGTTCTATACATTTTGTGTATTCTCTTGCTGTTGCCTGCATTCGCTGTCTTTGCCGGTAGTGCAGAGAAACAGAAAAAGGCTCCCGAGGTAAAGGAGGAAGCCACACCGGCCCCGGCTGTAGAGGCCAAACGCGAGCTTCGCGTCACCTTCTCATGGCCGACTTATATCGATCCGTCTGTGGGCTCTGACTTCTCATCATCCTCTTCCTTTGTGAACCTGTATGACTCGCTTGTATATCCAACTCCGTCAGGGGCTGCGAAACCTAGTGTTGCAACGAAGTGGGAATCTTCTCCGGACGGCATGGTATGGACTTTTTACCTGAGGAAGGGGGTCAAGTTCCATAACGGAGACGAACTTACCGCGGAAGATGTCGCATTTTCCATGGACAGGCTCGTCACCATAGGAGAGGGTTACGGATACCTTTTCGCCGGTAGGGTAAAGCGAAGCGAAGTGGTCGACCCCTACACCGTGAGATTCCACATGGCAACCCCGTACGGACCGTTCCTTACCACAGTGGTAAGACTCTATTTATTGAACAAGGATGAGGTCCTGGCTCACGTTAAGAGTGATGGAACGTACGGGGAGTTCGGAGACTACGGCAAGGCATGGCTTCTGACGCATGATGCGGGCTCGGGTCCCTACAAGGTGAAGGACATGAGGCTGGAGGAGTACCTCCTCATGGAGCGGTTCGACGACTACTGGGGAGAGTTCAAACCGAATGCTCCTGATGAAGTGAAATATATCGGGACAACAGAGCCTGTCACCATCCGAACGATGATGGCACGGCAGGAGCTGGAGATCTCCGATCAATGGCAGACCGTTGAAGCGCTGGAGTCGCTCGATGCGATAGAGGGAGTGGACATTGTCACGATGTACCTCGGCACGATGTTCTATTACATGATGCACACGAAGAAGCCGCCCACGGATGACGTGCACTTCAGAAAGGCGATGGCATGGGCGATAGATTACGGGACAGTGCTAAACAATCTGTTCCCTGGGTCCCGCATGGCTGTCGGACCGGTTGCTCCAGGTTTTCCGGGGCATAATCCGAATTTGACAAAGTATACGCGTAATCTCGACAAGGCAAAGCAGGAGTTGAAGCTCTCGAAATACTACAAGGATCTGGAAAACAATCCGGTGGAGGTCCACTGGATAGCTGAGGTTCCTGACGAGGAGAAGGTCGCCCTCCTGTTCATGTCGAATATGGCTGATATAGGGATAAAGGTCAACATCGTGAAAACCCCCTGGATGTCCGTAGTCGAGGAGATGGGTAATATCGACATGAGCCCGAACATCGTCACCGTATTCGTTGCACCTCACTTCGCGGAGGCGGGGTCTCTTCTCGATTCACGGTACCACTCGAAGTCCGCGAACACCTGGGAGCAGAACGAGTGGCTGCAGGACCCCGTAATAGACAGTATGCTGGAGGATGCAATAGCGACGATTGATATGGACGAGAGATTTGAAACGTATGGCAAGATTCAGAAGAAGCTCGACGATCTCTGTCCATCGATCAATCTGTTCGAGCAGGCGCAGAAGCACGCATACCAGGCTTCCTACATCGACTGGCCTGCAGTGTATGGTGACAAGATCCCTGTGATGGGGTATGACTTCGATGCGAGATTCATCCAGGTATATCCCGAAAAAAAGAAGTAGGTAAAAACTCATTACTGAGGAGATGACCTGAGGAGGGGGTTTCTCTGGGGGCCCCCTCCTCATTCGATAAAGCGATGCACCTCATTAAATTCATGCTGCGCAGATTAGCGCACTCGATATTTGTCCTTCTCGGCCTCTCTGTACTTGTGTTCTTCATTGCACGGGTGATGCCGGGCGATCCGGCACGGATGTCGCTGGGACCGAGGGCCCCGGAGACCGTTGTGCAGAAGTTCAGAGAGGAGCTCCACCTCGACAAACCGATCTACGTTCAGTACTACTACTGGCTCAAAGGGGCGCTGCAGGGCGATTTCGGTATGTCGCTATTCACGAAGAGAGACGTTGCGGATGATATCAGAGAATTTTTTCCTGCAACGCTGGAGCTCATAGTCTTTACCGGTATTATAATGTCCGTGTTCGGAATACTGCTCGGAGTCGCTTCAGCGAGGTATGCAAACCGCTGGCCCGACAACGTGGTGCGGGTCTTTTCCTATCTCGGGATATGTACCCCCGCCTATGTCTTCGGCATTCTCTTTTTACTTCTTTTCGGCTACATACTGAACATACTACCCACGATCGGACGGATAAGCCCAATATTGAATTATCCCCGGCTTGTTACGGGCTTTCTCACGATAGACAGTCTCCTGGCGGGTGATTTCCGTGTATTCTGGGATGCGCTCAAGCATCTCATTATGCCCGGCCTGGCACTCGCCCTCGGCCCCATGGCTCAGGAGGCGCGTATCACGCGGTCGAGCATGACCGAGAACCTTCAGAGGGATTTTATTGCGCTCGAGAGGTCCCAGGCCATACCGGAGCGGAGGATCATGTCACGATACCTCATGAGGATATCGATCATACCGACCGTGTCTGTACTGGGGCTCGATTTTGCGTCGCAGCTCGGGTGGGCGTTTCTCGTCGAGCTCATCTTCAACTGGCCGGGTCTCTCCCGTTACGGAATAAACGTGATGCTCCACAAAGACCTGAACGCAATCGTCGCAGTCATCATGATAATAGGGCTCATGTTCCTTGTCGTGAATATTATCGTCGATGTGATCGTCGGAGGGCTAGACCCGCGCATACGGCTCGGAGCGGAGAGGAGTAAGTAGTATGGGTGATACTCGTACCGGGTTTGCGAGAAGATGGGATAAGATAAAAAGGTCATGGTACAAGTTCAGCAAGAACCCCCTCTCTATAATCGGGGCCACTCTCCTTCTCATCATAGTCCTGATCGCGATATTTGCTCCTTTTGTCGCTCCCTATCCCGAACATGCGGGCAGCTTCGTAGACTTTCCGGAGGCGAGTAAGCCCCCGAGCTGGAAGCACCTTTGCGGAACGGATGTCTTCGGCAGGGACATCCTCTCGAGGATCTTTTTCGGGTTCAGGTTCTCTCTCGCCATGGGTATAGTGGTTATCTCGCTCACCGCCCCTCTGGGGGTGACGCTCGGTCTCACCGCGGGATATAGCAAGGGGACCTGGGTGGACACGCTGATTATGAGGATTACCGATATCTTCGTGGCGGTCCCCCCTCTCGTACTTGCGCTTGCGGTGTGTTCCATACTCAAGCCGTCCGTGTTCAACGCGATGATGGCGATCTCGCTGCTTTGGTGGCCCTGGTACTGCAGGCTGGTATACGGTATCGCATCATCCATTAAAAACGAGTTCTACGTTCAGGCGGCGGAAGTTACGGGCTCTAGCAAGCTTCATATACTCTTCAGGGAGATATTTCCCAACTGCTATGGTCCTATCTTTACGAAGCTCAGCCTTGATATGGGGTGGGTCATACTGATAGGATCGGCGTTGAGTTTTGTGGGACTCGGTGCCCAGCCGCCGACTCCGGACCTCGGCACGATGGTCGCAGACGGCGGAAAATACATGCCTGACCAGTGGTGGATCGCTGTTTTTCCCGCATTTGCAATCATGTTCATTGTTCTCGGATTCAACCTCCTCGGCGACGGGATAAGGGACATGCTTGAGGTGGAGGAGGTCTGATGAGGCTGCTCGATATACAGAACCTTCACGTCAACTTCGATGTGTACGGCGGGACGCTGAAGGTGCTCAACGGCGTCAACCTTTACATGGAGGAGGGGGAGAAGGTGGGTCTCGTCGGAGAAACCGGCTGCGGGAAGACGACAACGGCAAAATCCATCCTGCGAATACTTCCCATGCCGCCTGCGAAGATAGGGGGAGGAGAGATTTTCTTCGAGGCGGAGGATATCCTGAAGATGGGGCTTCGGAAGCTCAGAGCCCTCCACTCACACGGAATATCGATGATTTTTCAGGACCCTACAGCATCGCTCAATCCGGTGTTTACTATAGGGTACCAGCTCATGGACACTATCAGATACTCATCGGTCGAGGAGGCGCTTTCCAGGAGGGAGATCAAGAGGAGGGCGGTGAGCGCGCTCCAGGACGTCGCGCTTCCCGATCCGGAGCGCATCATTGAAAACTTTCCGATACAGCTATCCGGCGGAATGAAGCAGAGGATATGTATCGCAATGGCGCTTGCCTCACGCTCCAGACTTCTCATCGCGGACGAGCCGACAACCTCTCTCGATGTGACGATACAGGCGCAGGTTCTCAAGCTTCTCGGTCAGCTCGTACGGGAAAAGGACACTTCGACAATATTCATCACCCATTCGCTTGGGGTCGTTCGTGAATGGACCGAGCGGGTGTACGTGATGTACGCCGGGGGTATGGTAGAGACGGCGAAGACCGCTGAACTGTTCAGATCTCCTATCCATCCCTATACACAGGGGCTCATGAAAGCGGTACCCAAGCTCACGGGAGAGGGAATCGCGCTTGGTATCTCAGGAAGGATCCCTGATTATCGCAACCCCCCGCCAGGGTGCAGGTTTCACCCGCGCTGCCCGCACGTCATGGATATATGCAGGAAAGAACAGCCTCCATACTTTAATGCCGGTGACACCCATCAGGTCGCCTGTTTTCTCTACAGGGAGTAGCCGATATGGCTGACGAGATACTGAAGATCCAGAACCTGAAGAAGTACTTTCATACGAGACGGGGAATCGTGAAGGCGGCAGACGGTGTCAGCTTTACAGTGAGCGAGCGAGAGACCCTGGGACTCGTGGGTGAATCGGGTTCTGGGAAGAGCACTGTCGCTTATACAATCATGGGCATCTACGCACCGACTGAAGGGAATATTTCGTTCAAAGGTGAGGATATATCCCAGTCGGCGGAGCGGCGGTCCAAGCGCTATAAAAAGGAGATCCAGATCGTATTCCAGGATCCGGGATCTTCCCTCAATCCGAGGAGGAGCGTAAAGCAGATTATCGAGCAGCCCCTCAAAGTACACCGCCTTACACGGAAGGAAGATATAAACGATCGAATCGAGAAGCTTCTGGACATGGTCGGGCTTCCCCATGACTACATGTATAAATACCCTCAAGCGATAGGCGGTGGAGAGAGGCAGATCGTTGCGATTGCGCGCGCTCTCGCAACCGACCCCTCTTTTATCGTTCTCGATGAGCCGACTTCCGCACTCGATGTCTCCGTCCAGGCCAAGATCATCAACCTGCTTATCGATCTCCAGAGGGAGTACAACCTCACCTATCTGTTCATCACTCACGACCTCAGCCTCATGAGAAACATGGCCTCGAGGGTGGCCATCATGTACCTCGGCAAGATATGCGAGGTCGCCTCGACCGTGAAGTTCTTCCAGGAGCCGCTGCACCCCTATACCCGGATGCTTCTCTCTTCGATCCCGGTCGTTTCAGAGGAGGAGGAGAATCTCAAGCCGAAGAAGATAGATTCAACCGGAGAGATCCCCTCTCCTGTGAACGTTCCCCCGGGATGCAGCTTTCATCTCAGGTGCCCTGAACGGATGGATACCTGCATGAGCAACGATCCCGAGATGGTTGAGTGGGAGCCAGGCCACTTCGTACGCTGCCACCTGTGGAAAAAGGAGTAGACATCGCACACACTTCCCCTGTATTCCTATGATAATCTTTGACAAACGGCATGAATGACTGTATCATTGTCGTTCTTTGGCGTACCACGGCTGAGGAGAGCGGTACACCCACACTCTTTGGGTGCTGAGCAAAAAGCTCTTACTCTTATACTCTAACCGATTGTAATGCAGGGGTTTTTCCCATGCACGCCTTTTTCGCCTTTCTACCGATCCCCCTCGTAATAGTTCTCATGGCTGGGCTTAATTGGGGGTCCAAAAGCGCCCTGACATGCGGGTGGGGAGTCACCGTGCTGGTCACCCTGTTCCTCTGGAGGATAGACCCCTTAAGGATTTTAGGTTATTCTGTTTTCGGTCTGCTGAAGGCATTGGATATCATTATCATAATTTTCGGGGCCATAGTGATCCTCAACACTCTCATGCAGTCCGGAGCGATGACATCGATCAAACACGGCTTCAGTAATATTACGGAGGACAGAAGGGTACAGGCGATCATCATCGCATGGATGTTCGGGGCGTTTATCGAGGGGGCTGCCGGGTTCGGTACTCCCGCCGCTCTCGCGGCACCGCTGCTGGTCGGCCTCGGATTTCCCCCGCTCGCTGCGGCGATAGTGGCGCTCATCATGAATTCAACACCCGTGGCATTCGGGGCGGTTGGATCACCGATATACGGCGCAATCAATACCCTGGGCCCCATCCTGAATAGGAGAGGAATCAATCCGGAACTGTTCACAGCGGCCCTGGTAAAATATTCGGCCCTCACCCACACCATCGTAGGCACTTTCCTGCCCTTGCTGGCGGTAGCTGTTATGACGAGGTCATTCGGCAGGGGCCGTTCGACCAAACCTGTATTGGAGACCGTACCGTTCGCCGTCTTTTCCGGGGTCGTATTTACTGTGCCATACTATACTGCAGCGCTGTTTATGGGGCCTGAATTGCCGTCTATTATAGGGGGTATCATTGGGCTTCTCATCCTTATTATGGCTGTCAGGAACAATTTTCTCGTACCGAAGAACATATGGAAGTTTCCCGATGTCGGCGAATGGGACAGGAGCTGGCTTGCTACAATGGACTCCTCTTCGGAGGGCGGGGAGAAAATGCCGCTATTATTGGCCTGGGCGCCTTATATATTTATTGCATTCCTCCTCGTTCTCACTCGTCTCCCGATACTCGGGATCAGGCAGATACTCTACGAGAGGTATCGATATCCCGATAGGTTTCGGGATTGATAAAATGTATACGCTGAAATGGGAATATCTGCCCGGTATTTTTCCATTCATGTTTATTGCACTGATTACCCATCTTATTCACGGTATGAGCCTCAAACAGATTAAAAAGGCCTGGATTTCATCGTTTAAACAGATATCGGGCGCAGCACTGGCCCTTTTTGCCGGTTTTGCAATGGTTCTGCTCATGCTTCACTCTCATATCAATAACAACGGCCTTCCCTCGATGATAACGGTAATGGCGGAAACGATGGCGAGAACAGCCGGAGGTTTATACGTGTTTGTTTCACCTTTTATCGGTGTTCTGGGGGCGTTTATATCGGGATCGAATACCGTTTCCAACATTCTCTTCTCATCTCTGCAGTTCGAGACGGCCGCCTTGCTCAAACTACCCGAGCTTCTGATAATAACGCTGCAGGTTGTAGGCTGAGGGATCGGAAACATGATCTGTATAAACAACATTGTTGCGGTTTCGGCGACAGTGGGAATCATCGGAAGGCGGCAGGATCATAAGGAAGAATGCCGTTCCGATGGTAATCTACAGTATCGCAGTCGGTCTATTTATCTTTATTCTGATAGCTGCAGGCGTTCGGCCGCTATAGAGGTATAATCTCCGGCAGAAAACTTAAGATCTTTTTGGGGGGTTACGCTGCTTTTCCTCTCTCGAATCGGCAGCCCCCGGCGGACAGCCTCACTTACTAAACAAAGACGAGAACCATATCTTGAAGGGATTCGGTATAGGCCCTGAAAAGATCGAGGTTTATCGCTTTTGAGATACGATTCAAAAAAAGGGTGAATGTCACGATAAAGTGCGTTTGGGTCACCGTAAATTCCTTGTATCAAAGGCTGTAAATACCCGACTCGAGATGCCGGTGATGTCCCTTAGTGTGGTTTTCTAAACAATTGCAAAGGGTTTAAATAATGACTTGGCAGAATTTTATACAAGTTTACGGTGAGGAAAGCGCTAAAAGCCCCGTTACTTACAGTTTGCTGTTGGTCATGAGAAACGGGTATTAGCCGTGTGATATCAGGACAGATATTTGTGACTGTATGGAAAGTCATCAGGCCCCTTCAGACTTTAATGCAGCACTCGCTCAATGCAGCACTAGCTGCCGCGAGCCTCGCTTTTTCTGCAGGCCCGGGCCTGCGGCCCAGAGCAATGACGATACTAAAGTGCGCTTCCTTTTGTAACAGGTCTGATGATTTCCCGACAGAGTCGCATGGCTGCCGTGGTTTGTGAGCGATGGGGTCAGTTCCTCAGGGCGTTGGAAAGTACCTTCGTGAGCTTGTCGAAGAATTCCCTGTCCGTGAGCTCGAACCGGTTGACGAACTGAACCGTTCCTATCTGGAGCTTCATCCCCTCAGAGAGGTTCGTGCGCTGTACGAATATTACGATGATGTCCTTGTTTTCGCTGAACGCGAGGTTTATCTCGTTTCTCACGTTCCTCGAATCAGCGGCATGAGGGCTCATGAAGACGAGAAACTGGGTACAGTTCACTATGGCGCTTCCAACGACCTCCGGCCACTCGTTTCCCGGCTCTATTCCTTCGTCATACCAGATTCTGAACCTGCTCCTGCTGAGCTTTTTAATAATATGGAAAACTTCCTTCATGTTCTTATGAGCATAGCTCGTAAAGAGGTACGGTCTTATTCCCTTGTATGCTGAAAACGGTGGCTTGACAGGGGCTTTTTTCTTTGCAGAAGAGCTCTTCTTCGGTTTCGCTGTCTTTGTAGCCGGAGTCGCGGCCTTCGTAGATTTCTTTGCAGCAGACTTGAGAGAGGTCGGTTTTTTTGATGCATTCTTCTTTGTTGCGGGACTTTTCTTCTTGGGTGCTGCAGCTTTTTTGGCGGCAGGAGATTTTTTGCCTGCAGCCTTCGGTTTCGTAGTAGCCTTCGGCTTCTTTGTAACCTTTGGCTGCGATGAGGTCTTTAACTTGCTGACTGCGTCCTTTTTACCGGCTGGAGCTGTTTTTTTGACTGCCCGAGGTTTTTTCCCCGAAGTCGAAGACTTCGCCGAAGCCTTTGGCTTCGACCCGGCCTTCGTTTGAGCCGGGGACTTCTTTTTGGGAGCACTCTTCGTTGAAGAGGGTTTTACTCCTGATGTACGCTTTTTCACCGCTCCTGTTGCGGCTTTTTTCTTTCCCGAAGGTTTCGTGGTTTTCTTCGCCGGCTTGGAGGCTTTGTCCTTCCCCCGTATCTTGAACATACTGAGGTTACTCCTTTGTAAGGATTAATCTATCTCGTTTCTTCTCTTGACATGGTAAATCGGATATTTTCCGAAACGCTTCGGCAGCACGATAATACCCACATACTTGCACTCTAAATCGCTCGCATTCTGGGACATGAGGAGAGAGGCGAACTGCTCGCTCGCATAAACGTTTCCCGGATTAGTGATCGGCTCTATTCGGGCTGCACGGTTCACGTGGTTGCCGAAGAAGTTCGTGCGACCGAGAATGGGCTCCCTGGCGTAGTACACGGGCCCCGCATGCAGACCGATCCTGATGCGCAGGTCCTCGGGGAGGTTCATGCGGTTCCATTCGGTTTTCATGACAAAGTCCCTCAGCTCGAGCGCATAGTGGGCTGCTGAGAGGAGGTCGTCGAACACAAAATAGAGGGCATCGCCCCATATGTTCTTGAAGAGCGTTTTGTACCCGGACTTTTTCAGATTTGCGGCGAGTGTCCCGAGGTAGTCGCTGATGTAGTTCGGGTACTGCTCCTCTTTCAACGTGCTGAACCCGACGAGGTCTGCGAACAGCATCGCCTTCACGGCTCTTTTGACCTCTTTCGATCGCTTGATGTTTTCAGAAGGCGCAGGAGTCCGGGCGACAGGGCTGCTGATTGAGGGGATCGGGCCGCTCTTGAGGCTTCTGATACTTATGACCTCACGCTGCAGCCCATTGTCCTCCCAAATCCTGACAAGCTGGGATGTGCCTCCTGACTTCGAGCTTTTTTTCCCATCCCATACGCAGAGCAGCACCGGTTCGGTCTCGAGGAGCTCGCTCCTGAGGATTGCCTTTCCCATGATTATCCTGTTGGCGTAGTCGAATAAAAGATCGTCTCCTGAGTAACTGCCTTCGGTTGCGAAAATAACTGAAGATGCCTTTACGAGAACCTCATGCAGTCTCTCCTTCCAGTCCTCGCCTGCGAAAGTAATACTCGTTCTGTAGAAATCGTCGAGCTCGAACGGGATAATAATATTTGATTCCGCCTTCATATTCTGCATCGATTCGAGGAAGAGGGTATCTGAACCGCAGGCGCAGGAAGAGTACCCTATACCGGCACCGAGTTTCTCTATTCTCTTTGCTATTTCCTCTTTTACAACTTCTTCGATCTGCGGAGGAAACCTGGGGGATTTTCTGCCCGGTTTGTCTATCATATGTCCCGTGAATGCGATGACAGGCGGGATCTTCATTGTCTCGTGCACTTCCTGGGGGATATCGATGAACTGTGAGAGCAGCCTGATCTGTTTTTTTGTGCTCGCGAGGTATGAGTAGTTCTTCCCGCTTCTGGCCTTTGCATATGAGAAATATTTTGCGGCCTCGCTGTACTGCTCCAGGCCGAGATACGCCTCCCCCACGGTCGCAAGGCACCAGTAGTCGCGGTTGTCGGGGTTTTTCAGCAGGTCGAAGCAGATCTTCAGAATGACCTTTGCGAGGCGGCGGGAGGTCTCCCTGTCCCCCACCATGAGGCTCAAGGAGGCAGCATTTATACCGGAATAGTAGCCCCTGCTTCGCTTGAAGGCTTGAAAGTAGAGGGTTCTCGATTTACGGAGAAAGGGATCTTCCCCCGAGATCAGCCACATGTCTTTGTATACGCGGCCGAGGAGCCCGAGCGTTTCCTCATCATAGTTCCCCTTCTTAACAAGAAGGGTGAGCCTCTCTTTCGCCTCGCTTAAGAAACCGCACTTTATCAGTGAGAGACAGAAAAGCTGCGTGAGTCGCAGGTTGTCAGGAAAAAAGCCCAGTCCCTCCAGTAATATATCGTGAGCGAACATCGTCTGACCGAGCTTGTCTGCAGTCTCGCCGAGCTTTATGTAAAAGTAAGGCTCCTTTGCCCAGAGGCCGCTGTCCTTGGATATCCAGAGCTCGTGGATTACGTTCTCTATATTGTCCTTTTTTGAATCGAGGTAGTCGTTGAAGTTATTTATATTGCCCTGCAACATTTGGCTTTTTTCCTGTATGATTTAAGATTATACCCTGTTTCCATAATTATGTCATTTTATTATATTGAAACCTCGAAGCATTAGTGCGGTTTTCTCAACGATTGCTGCAATCAGATTGCATAGCAATGGGTTTAAATGATGACTTGGCAGCTGTAAAAAATAATATTTACGGTGAACAAAGCGCCAAAAGCCCCGTTACTTACAGTTTGCTGTTGGGCATGAGAAACGGGGATTGAACTCCCATTCCTGTGTGAGAAATGGGGGTTAGAGGCCGGAGAAGATTACGAAACAGTATAAGAACATGAGGACCATCTGCGAGATCCATGCAGGAGTAAGACGGCAGGCTCTTAACTGAACACAATGGTTCTCTATCGCAGATAAATTGACGCCGGAGTTGTTGCGGGACGGTCTTGCGACGGATCGATGATAAAGAGCTCGTTCGGTGTCTGCTGCAGTCCGGTATTTTTTCATGATGTCACTGAAATCTTATACATCTGTTCTAATGAAACCGACCGGTTCCCGTTTTAAAGATTTCGGGAGTGAAGAATATGTAAGGTGTAGCGGTCAAAAAGCTAAAAGATACTTTGGATCCCCGTTGCAATCGACCGCCGAAAGTGATACCCTTTAGCTTCTGTGACTGTTACGGATGGCGCAAGAAGGGACTGCGCCCTGAGCTCATACTGAAGCGCAAGGAGTGCGAAAGATGAAGACAGCACTGGTAAACACGAACCTCATGAAACCTCCTGTCGCACCGATAGGGCTCGAGTACGTCGCAGAGGCGCTGAGGAGCTTCGGCCATGAGCCAGACATCCTCGATCTGAATTTTGAGAAGCGTCCCGAATCCGTAGTCGTGAGATTCTTCGAAAACGAGAGCTACGATCTCGTCGGCCTTACACTACGCAACACTGATGACTGTGCTTATACATCCCGCCGTTCTTTCACAGCAGGGTTTCTGTCCCTCGTATCGGATATAAGAAGCCGTACTGATGCCGTCATCCTGCTTGGAGGAGTGGGGTTTAGCGTTATGCCAGAGTTAATCCTTAAAAATTCCGAGGCAGATGCCGGAGTGTGGGGGGAGGGGGAGTTCGTATTTCCTGAGATAGCTGCGAGGATCGAAAACAAAGAGGGGTGGAAGACCCTGCCGAACCTCGTCGTCTATCAAGACGGCGGCTGGCAAAAAAACCTTGTCAAGGCAGGACTCCCCGACCGTCTTCCTCTCTTCAGAAGAGACATCTTCGATAACCAGCGCTATTTTCGTGAGGGGGGACAGGCGGGATTCGAGACAAAGCGGGGCTGCAACCGAAGCTGCATCTACTGCGCCGACCCGGTAGCGAAAGGAGAAAGGATAAGGACCAGACCTCCCGGTTCTGTGGTCCATGAGCTGAGCTCCCTGCTCGATCAGGGAATCGACGTGTTCCATACCTGTGACAGCGAGTTCAACATCCCGATAGGTCACGCGATAAAGGTATGCGAGGCTATGGTAGAAAAAGGGCTAGGGCCCAAGATCCGCTGGTACGCCTACTGCGCGCCGGCCCCCTTTACAAGAGAGCTTGCGAAACTTATGCGGCGTTCGGGCTGCATAGGAATAAACTTCGGGGTGGACAGCGGGGACGAAGATATGCTGAAGCGTCTCGGGCGCGATTTCGGACCTCAGGAAGTGACAGACGCAGTGAAGATCTGTCGTGATGAGCGGATCACCGTAATGGCTGATCTCCTTATAGGTGGCCCGGGAGAGAGCAGGGAGAGCATCATGAGGTCAATCGATCTTGTAAGAGGGTCAGGCCCCCACCGTATCGGGATAAATGCGGGCGTGAGAGTGTATCCCGGCACACCGCTCTCCGAAATGGTGAAACACTTCAGTGAAGGGCTCGTCGGGGATAAGGATCCCTGGGGGCCGCTGTTCTACTGCGAGCCCGATATAGCGCGCGATATCTCTTCGATAGTACAGAGAGCCACCGAGAACGACGAGCGCTTTCTCTTCTTCGATCCTTCGGTGCCTTCGAAGAACTACAACTATAATGACAATACGAGGCTCGTCAGGGCGATTGAGGAGGGACACAGGGGAGCATACTGGGACATATTGAGGAACTATAAAGCATGAACGTCTGCCTTTAAAAAAGGTAGGATGATTATAGACTTTTTGGACTGAACTTACTGAAATGTCGAGCCATTGCGCCTGGGCGGTGTCTTGCATACGCTGTTTTCAGAAGTCATATAAGATGCCGTGAAGTAGCATTTTCCATTACTGACAGCAAGTGGAATCGATTTAAGAGCAATGAGAACGTATTGAATCGGTAGCGGATCTTTTAGAATTACCGAAAATAATAGTATATAACAGCAGCGAGGCATTTTTCTATCTGCCTTGACATTTTATCGCCTTCGGATTAACGTACAAAATAACATAAAAGAAGAAGCATATTTATGATCGGACTCAAGTTCCTCGGAAAGATCATCAAAGCCATAAAATCGGCCTCCTCCCCCACACAGATTGCAGGGGGTTTCATCCTCGGAATGTTGATCGGGCTCATTTCGCTTAAAAGCCTCATCTCAGCGGTCGTCCTGATTCTCATCATCATCCTCAATGTGAACGTTGCAATGGCGGCCGCAGGGTATGCCATCTTTCGATTGATCGCATGGCTGGTCGACCCGTGGCTCCATTCTCTCGGGTATCTCATTCTCGTTGACCTGGAGTCGCTCCGGGAGGCATGGACCTATATCTACGCTGTTCCGGTCGTTTCCTTCACGAGGTTCAACAATACCATCGTCATGGGCGGCCTTGCCGTTTCAGCGGTTATCATCGTGCCGCTCTACATTTTAATGAAGAAATTCGTGCTCCTGTACAGGGAGCGGTGGGCTGATAAGATCCAGCGGTGGAAAATCGTACAGGTAGTCAAAGGCTCGAAGATTTTTGAATGGGTAGGCAGGATAACCAGAATAGGAGCGTAGGCGTGAGAAAGAAGGGGCTCGTGATACTCCTGGTAGCGGCCGCACTGTTCTGTATCTGGGCCTTCGTGCTCTCCGACAGATGGCTGGAAAAGAGGCTCGAGTCTCTGCTCGGGAATGTCGTCGGCGCCCGGGTAGAGCTCTATAAGTTCGACTTTTCTCTGTTTGGGATGAGGGTCCAATGGGCGAGACTCCAGGTTGCAGACCCGGAGGACCCGTGGAGAAACCTCTTCGAGACAGGATACAGCACACTGGACCTCGATTCCGCACCGCTCTTCAAAGGTAAATTCATCGTCCAGGAGATGAGTCTTCTGGAGCTGCGTTTTGATACAGAAAGAAGCACGGAAGGATCGCTGCCGGAGAAACGGCGCAGAAAGGGACCCTCCAGGATCAAAACATTCATACAGAAAAAGCTCGAGCAGAAGCTCTCGGAGATCCCGCTCTTCGATACAGGCACCCTCATCGGGAGTATGGATATAGAGAAGCTGTGGCAAAGTATTTCCCCTGAGAGTCCGGAGCGCATAGACGGGCTCGTGAAGGAGTATGAGAGCTTCTCCTCCGAATGGGATGAGAAGCTGAAAGGCCTTGACGTCGAGGGGGAGATCTTCATCATCCGGAGTGAGCTGGAAAAGATCGATGTCGGCAAGCTCGAAACCCTGGAACAGCTCAAAAGCGCAACAGAAAGGCTCAACAGGATAGCAGAACGGACGGGGATTATCGGTGAAACCCTGGACAGCCGGGGCTCAGAGCTCGGGAAAGAATTGGAAGAGCTCCACGCGAACAGCTCCAACGTCGAGGGATGGATAGAAGAGGACCTGGGCAGGGTTCAGGCTGCGGTGCAGTTACCGGAGATAAGCCTAAATAATATCGCAGTAATAATGTTCGGCCCGAAGATCGTCGGGAGAGTCCAGAAAGTGATCCGTATCATAGAAAAGTTCCGCGCGATTACGGCGAAGATAAGAAGGTTCGTTCCGATAAAACAGCTCCCGCCGAGGCTCAAGGGCCAGGATATAAGCTTCGCGAAAGGAAGAACTCTCCCCTCCTTATGGCTCAAGCGCGTATCTTTCTCCGGGTATATGAGGGACAACATCCAGCTCAAGGGCACAGTTCGAGACCTCTCATCGGGCCAGCATCTTATCGGTAGACCGACTCTGCTCGAGGTGGAAGGTGGGACTGCGGGAACGATGAACTTCCTGCTGCAGGGAAGCTTCGATTGGCGTGAAGCGGTGCCCAGGGACAGATTTGTTCTCGAGATGAAAAACATCGTCCTTCAGGATGTGCATCTCACGGATTTTCCTCTCGTTCCCAACACACTAAAAAGCGGTACCGCAACTCTCAAAGCGGAGATGGAGCTGGAAGAGGAAGGCTTTAGTTCCAGTATCCTCTTCGATATCGAAGAGGTCCTGCTCCTCCTTCCGGAGAAGGAGGGGGCTTCTCCTGTAGAGAACAGGATCCTCGAGGTGTCAAGATCGGTTGCCTCAGACATCAGCCGGATAAGAATCGAAGTGGATCTCGAAATTCTCTCCGACAGGACGGAGGTCGCGATGCGCAGTAATCTCGATGCACTGTTAGCAGCCAAGACCGATGAGATACTGAAAAGAGAGGTCGAGGGAGTGCGGGAGGAGCTCGAGCGGAGGGTGGGAGAGCTGACCACCCAATCGATGCGGGAGCTCGACCGAATCATGGGCGATTCGGAGGAGGCCGTTCTTGCCTATCTCGGAGAGCTTGAAAAGGCAGAGGCCGCGGTAGTAGCGGAGATACGCAAAAAGAGGCGGGAAGTCGAGCTGAGGATAGAAGAGGAGACGGTTGGTAAGAAAAAAAGAGAGCTCGAGGAGGAGAAAAGAAAAAAGGAACAAGAGCTTCGTCAGCAGCTGCAAGTCCCCCAGGAACCGAAGGCCCCTGAAGACTTCGAGAAGGGCATAGAGAGTCTGTTTTAGAGTTTTTTCTGCAAATCCGCCCCCCCATTACGAGGAGAGGAGGCTGAAACGGGTTTCCGACTCATCCTCCTGCTACTGGCGTACGCTGAAGTCCGTACCGGGAAGAACAACAGGACACGGATTTAGGAGGGGGTCCAGATGCCGAATGAGACGATTTAGATAGTGGAGGAAAGGTTGAAGCGGTTCGATGTCGTGGTCATCGGCGGGGGTCCTGCAGGCGCGACTGCCGCCCGTCACTGCAGCCAAAACAGTCTCAGGACTCTTCTTCTGGAGAAAAAGAGGCTTCCCCGCTACAAGCCGTGCGCCGGAGGTGTGACCGCAGCTGCGCTGGAGGAGCTTGGGTTCGATCTCGGCGAAGGGGTGGTAGAGAAGGATTGCTGCGGGGTGAGGGTGCAGGTAAAGGACTTCCAGAAGGACGTGACTGCAGACAGGACTTTGTTCTGCACAGTGGCCCGCGGCTGTTTCGACGAGTTCCTCGTGAAGCAGGCCTCCATGGCAGGAGCGGAGGTACATGACGGCGAGGAAGCCTTGTGTGTCGAGAGGGAAGGGTCGGGAGTCGTGGTCCGAACCGATAAGGAAAGCTACAGGGCAAATATCGTTATTGGGGCCGACGGCTTCTTCAGTACCGTGCGGAAGTCGCTCGACAGGGGGTTCGATCGGGACGAGGTCATGCTCAGTGTCCTCTGTGAGGTGCCGCTCGATGAGGAGGAGATATGCCGACGGTGCGGGAACCTTCTGCTGGTACACTGTGGTTTTATCGACAGGGGGTATGCGTGGATTTTTCCGAAACGCGGATCCGTGACGGCAGGGGTCGGCGGAGCGGTTTCTGATACAGGAATTCTGGTATCAGGGCTCAGGGAATTTCTGCGCTTGCACGGCCTTGACGATAGAGTTGAGATACGGGGGGGGCATGTCCCTGTTACGAGGTTCAGACATTCGGTGTACGATGAGCGGGTAATGCTCACCGGCGATGCCGCCGGGTTCGTAGACTCCTTTACCGGGGAGGGAATACGGTATGCGATAATCTCCGGTAAGATTGCAGCCCAAACAGCGGCAGACTGCCACGAGCGCGGAGATTTCTCCTTACCTTCTGTTTCCTTATATCAGAAACGGTGCGAGGAACGGTTCGGTGAGAATCTCCGCTATGCCGCCAGAGTAAAGGACCTCTTTTTGCGGTTTGCCGATCTTTTCATGGACACGGTGGTGAAAAACAGCAGGATTATGGACCGGTACCTCAGGGTCATGACCGGCGAGATGGACTATAGATCGTTTGCTGGCTGGGTCAGGCTGCATCTGCCTGCCCTCCTTCTCAAGCGGGTTTTTCCTTGAGCGTGAAGAGATAAACCCCTATTTCTCCTAAATGATAGGTTGATAGCAGAAAACGCAATCCTTACACTTATTGCCTTATAAAGGGGTCGGAAGGCGTACCTGCTATGATCCCAGTATGGAGCCGGTTTATAAAGATTCGAGACTTTTGGGCTAGCGCAGTTTTCTCAAAGATTGCTGCAATCAGATTGCTGCAATCAGATTGCCAATGATGACTTGGCAGCTGTAAAAAATAAAGTTTATGGTGAACAAAGCGCTAAAAACCCCGTTACTTACAGTTTGCTGTTGGTCATGAGAAACGGGGATTAGCGGGCAAGCTCAGATCCGATGTCATCATGATCGCCGATACGGACCGTGGTAAAAGAAAGCCCCATTGTATCGAATGCAAAAAAATACCGGTGTTGCCTCAACGAGATGCTGAAGCCAAATAAATATGTAAAAGGTCCGGCACCGGTCGACCTATATTGGGAAAAAAAACATCTGCACGCCGCTTTGCTGTGGCTCTGAGGTCCGGTATCGGTATGCTTTCAGGATAAGACAGTAGTACACTCTAAAACGATGTATAGCGCTTTATATATTTTCAATACCGCATAGGAGTGATGTTCAGGCTGGACGGTTTATGCTACGAGCCGCCCTCTCAAGCGCCGGATCGCGAAGAATGCGCAGAGGAGCGTGACTAGGACGATATAGGAGAGATCGTAGAGATGTACCCTGCTGAACTCCTGGAAGCACACCGCCCGTACGAACCTCACCGAATGAGTGAGCGGAAAGACCTCCGCAATCCACTGCATCGGTTTCGGAAGCGTGTCGAGAGAGAACACCACCCCCGAGAAGAAGAACATCGGGGAGAGGAACCCCGTGAAATAGAAGTTGAACTGGTTGATGTCTCTCACGAACGACGTGATGAGAAGAGAGACCGCTGAAAACATCGCTCCTGTCAAAAATCCCACGGCAGGGGCGGCTGCGCATGTCTTTATGGAGAGAATGCCGAATGCCGAGACGATAGAGAGGACCGAGAGCGAGAAGAAAAGGCCCTTTGTTCCCGCCTAGAGAATCTCACCGACGAAGAGGTCCTTTACGGTGATGGGGGCCGAGATCATTCCGTCGTATGCCTTGTCGAACTCGAGTCTTATGAATGTACCGTATGTGCATTCGAATGAGGCGGTGAACATCGCTGTGGTGACGAGGATACCGGTCGCGAGGAAAGGAAGGTACGGCATCCCCTTCATCTCAGTGATATACCTCCCGAGGCCGAGGCCAATCGCAACAAGGAAGATGAGCGGCTCGAGAAACGGTGGAAGGCCGTTCGCAACGAGGTTCTTGGTATAGACCCGCATGTGGCGGTACCAGACGCTGAAAAGCCTCATATAGATCGGGGGCTTTACGATCGTGGTTTTACTCTTCATTGAGCTCCCTTCCAGTGAGCATCAAAAACAGGTCCTCGAGGTTGGTCTCACGGAGAAAGTAGTCACCCGGATTGAGGCGGTCCGAAAGCCCTTTAAGAATGCCCTGGTCTCTGCTGTAGAGAAGCATGCTTTCAGAAGACCTGTCCTTCCTGATATTTTTTGTTGCGGCTTTCTCTATCAGGCCGAAGCTCCTCTTGTTCCTTACCTCCAGGACATATTTCTCTATATGTTCCTCGAGAAGTTTTTTAGGGTTCCCCTCTAGTATCTTTTCTCCCTGGTTCATGATGATTATCCCGTCGGCTATCTGGAAGGCCTCCTCCATGTAGTGAGTGGTGAGGAGTATCGTGGTTCCGTTCGACTTCAGCTGCCTGATCTTGTTCCATATGAGGTGCCGGACCTGAGGGTCAAGGCCGGTCGTGGGTTCGTCGAGAATGAGCAGCCTCGGATTGTTCAAAAGCGCCCTTGCAATGATGAGCCGCCGTTTCATTCCACCGGAGAGCTCCTTTATCTTCGCTCTCTTCTTGTCGGAAAGCTCCATGAAATCGAGGAGCTTGTCGATACGTATGTCCGCCTCTGCTCTCCTGATACCGTAGAATTTGGAGTAGATAAGGAGGTTTCTCCTTACATTGAGCTCGACGTCGAGGTTGTTCTCCTGGGGAACGACTCCGGAGAGATACTTTATCTCGAGTTCACTTTGTGCGGGATCATACCCGAAGACGCGGAGGGTGCTCGGAGTGCGGGCATCCCTCTGCGAATGCCCGTACACGAGGTTCATCATCGTCGTTTTGCCCGCACCGTTCGGGCCGAGGAATGCGAGACAGGTTGCACTCTCCAGCACAAAGCTCAGGCCCTTTACCGCCTTTACATCCCCGTAGGACTTGTGCACGTCACTGGCGGTTATCACTGGATTTGTGCCGGTATCGATCATGATTCGATCAATATAACGTGTATCGCAGGATTTAACAAGCCGCATTAATCGGTAAAAGAGATTGAACGGGTGGTTAAAAAATCACGTCTCCGATCGGGTTTTCAAAGGTGAGATTTTGAAAATGCATCTTTTTTCCGGTGTATTGATCTTATACGCGGTACAATAGTTTGTGCGTGCATAAAAAGCAATAGTTATTAGGCAGTTGTATGAGATCTGGAATCTTAAAAAAGTCATCGGTGCACTATTGGCATGGAACCATAGCCCAAATTTGATATATTTTCGTGCAAAAACGTCTATAATCGTCTATTATAGATGTTTAAGGTCATTGACAGTTGAAGGAGGAAAAGGGTGGATATCGGTCTTGAAAAGGGAATCGAACGTACAGAGGAGATAACGGTGGGGGAGAAAGACCTCGCAACAGTCCTGGGCTCCGGAAGTGTGGGGGTGTTCAGTACCCCGTCGATGATCGCACTGATGGAACGTACCTCCTTACTACTCGTACAGCAGTATCTCCCCGAGGGACACACAACTGTTGGAATCGAGGTGTCGGTGAAACACATCAGGGCGACGCCGCAGGGAATGAAGGTTTCGTGCAGATCGAAGCTCGTAGGAGTGGATGGGAACAAGCTCTCTTTCGAGCTCGAGGCCTCGGACGAACGGGGCAGGATAGGCGAAGGCTCCCATGTCCGCTACATAGTGGAAACGGACAGGTTCGTGAAAAAAGCCAAAGAGGGGTGAGCTATATCTTGAAGCCGATCCTCTGTTCATGGTGGGGCTCTCTTGCGGGCTTTATCTCTCCGAACTTGGTCTCATAGAGCTCGATGTTCTTCTTTATTGCGGCCATGATCCTCTTCATGTGTCCCGGGCTTATTATCACCCTCGCGGTGGCGATTCCGGATGGAGGCGCTACCAGGTAGAAGTCCATTATAAACTCCTCCGGCGTGTGCATTATGTTTACTGTGTTGGCGTAGGCCCCTCCCATGATCTCCTTGTTGTACTCCACCTTGATCTCTTTTTTCTTCTCGCTCATCGACCCCTCCGATCTCTTTTTTGTAAGGATACAACGGCGGGCGCAGAACGCAAGTACTATTCTTTTTTCGGCATTTGCGCTATTAGAGTTCCTACATCACAAATATCACCAATTGTTGACACTTGAATTGGGGATTAAGAACCTCTGAATATCCCCCCCCCATAAATCCTAAGGGTTGATTTTTTAAGAATTACGGAAATATCAACGATGACGTCACTGTTAACGATCGCTGAGACAAAAAGTGTCAACGGGGGCTGATACTTGTCACCTACACATTAAAGCGATTCGAATCCCTTGCTTTTTTGGGATACAATTTTGCCAGGCAAAACATAAAAAAGCGAATTCAGATGCGAATAATGATATCGAAATATTTCTTCAAGAAGATGTTCCCATTTTCGATTTTTTAGTACACGTTTGAAGAACATGTCCCATTCTGGTACATTTATGTGAATATAACGTGGTGCTGACCCGCTGGGGTGGAGTGCCAGCGTAACCCCAGTCGGCGTCCAGCACATGGTTATATATTTTCTACAAATATTACTTTTACAAATTCTGAGAGAACCTTAGCTCTATGCTTATGCTCTTTCCCATCAGGAATAAATATGCCATCTCCAGTTTGATAGACTACTTTTTCATTCTGGTATTCAATTTCGAACTTCCCATCGAGGATGTATCCATAATGTCCTTTTTCACACCAATGAAGAGGCATTTCCTTTGAATATACAACAAGGCGTAATTGCTTGTCGCCGTGCTTAAACAATTTGCATTTAACACCTTCAAGTGGTTCTTCCCAATTTAAGTCATTAAAATTCACTTTATATTGAAACATAGACACTCCTCAATTAATTGGATGTATAACGTTCGGGCTCACCTGCCGAAGCTGCGTAAAGCGGTTTCGGTCAGCGTGCAGCCCGTTCTTGTGGTGTAATATTTTTTACTGCGCATAGTATAGCTTTAATTGTACGAAGCCTTACACCTTTTCTAATTCTCTTAATAATCCAGATAAAACATTTAATCTCTCACTAATAATCTCATCATCTTTATGCAAGCACTCGTCAAATAAATTGATATCACTTTCAATATGTTCATTGTCTTTGCAAATTGATACATTCATTGCGCCACCCTGCAAACCAATTCTATCTAATAGTGGGTATTTAGGATAATCATTTTCTTTTTTATGATACCGTTCTAGAAAAAAAATTCTTGATTTACAAATTAATATTACCAAATCAAGAACTCTGTGCAATGGCATCTCTTCTGATTGTCTAGACCATTTTTCGCCTGTGTGACGCCATATTTTTGCAGAAATCTCTACATTTCCTCTTTCGTTCCATTGAGCAAGCCCTAATGATAATCCTTTTGCATCTGAGTTATGTGCGTACCTACCATCAATTAAATCATATTCTTCTGAAATAATCACTGGTTTATGTTTTAATTCAGTTGGTATCTTCATCTTATAACCCCCTTTACTAGTTTAGTAAATAACTAAATTAGTAATTAAACATATTTCCCATAATTGTCAAGATCAATTTAAGTCATTTTAAAAAGTTTTTTGATTATAAGGTATGCAAGATAAAGGGACATCATACATAATTGATATGTTTGCCTATTAAGTATGATGTCCCTTTTTTTCATGTTGACCATAACTTAAAGGACTTTTTTTATCCGGGCACTGAGAATCCTGTTTACCCTTTGTCTGGGAATTCTACTTTCCGTACTACTCTGATTTCAATTTACCATTTACTACCTGTTACTGCATCAGAATCTTCGAACCCAAGCCGGATCCGGGGGGCGGAAGAACGGTGGTTCATCCGGTTGATCAGCAATGAAACAGCTTGTCAGGGGAACCTTTGTCCCTTGACTTAGAGGGCCTTATATGTGTTAGGTTGATTTGTGTTTCTCTTGAGCTTGACAATATGGACAGTAGTAACATGCTCCGCCCAGGTACTGTATCTTGACGATCTCTGTTCCACATTCTAGACAAGGTCGACCGGCAGCATTTTTATCCATTATTCGAACATAGTTTCCTGTGTGTCCATACAGATCGTATTCATCATTTCTTCCACCCTTCTGCGTCACTTCTGTGACTGTTTCAAGTATTGCTTCGTATAGCTTTCTTATTTGACTCGTGCTGAGCTCAATGAGCGATTGCTTTGGATTCAATTTCGCCTTAAACATGATGTCCTGCGCAATTGCATTCCCCAGTCCGGGAATCAGCTGATCTTGGGTGAGAAGGCCCTTCACACTTCTTTTCTCTTTTTGAATGCTTTTATTAATAAGCATTATGAAATAATCCAAACTGAATTCGTCATCTATCGGAGTTGGCCGCATGTCACATATGTATTTGCGTTTGAGTTCCTGATTCTTTTCATATAGTTCCATCGCGCCCCACATTTGAGTAAAAGCGGACAGGACTGTCCCGTCTTCGAAAAGCAGTAGAAGATGGTATTTGTTGGGGATACCGGTTTCATCCTGGTGCAGCAAGATTCTTCCTCCGCATTCACCCAATACCAATATGTATCCGGGCTCTAGTGGGACAAAGAGCCACCTTCCTCGGGCGTATGCCTCACCGATTACCTTTCCTTTTGTCAGATACGCGAATTCTTCGTGTGATCGGTTATACCATACAAACTTGTGCGGGGAATTCCCAAGACTTCCTTCACGAATACGTTTTCCCGCAACAGACTGTCTCATTTGCTGTGCCATTGTAAGATACTCGGGTAATTCGAACACTGTCTATTTCCTTTTATCCTTTCAGTCTAGCACGGACATACTTCCCTGCCTATGCCCAACGATGAAGCTCAGTCGCGCCGCGGCTTACTTGCCGCACCTTTCTATTCAAGACAACGTCCGAAACGAAATCGTACCGCGATACAACCGCCGCGAAGCGGCGTCGCCTGCAGCGAGGGTTGGGCGGCCACCTCTTCTATTCGCCAAGACTATATCCACTTCTTTCCCACGCAGCTCGTATATCTGGGTTGCGCTCGAGATATGCATCCACAAATTGCTTGTCCACAGCATTCATCGGACATGAGAAGTTGATGCATCGGTTACAGGCTATTCTTCTCAAGCCAAAAAAGCCACTGACAACTGTGGTCAGTCCAATCAATACCAGGAGATACTCCTTGCCCAAGAAAAGGAAAACGAATGGGAAGCCGATCCAGAGCAATGCACCAATGGCAAACTGCACTTGCTCCGATTTACTCATCGGACCAGGTCGGTATTTCCAGATCTTGATGACTCCGTGGTTGGCGTGACAATGCAAAAGGTGTCCCTCCTCGGCCCACATGGGACAATGACTACACAGAACGCGGGCTTCCCACACAACGAAGAAAAAAATCGAATATGCAATCCACAAAAGAAGGTACCAACCATAACCAGCACGTATCGTGCCCGCGATTGTTGTAACAGCAAAAGGCGAGAAGATCATCAGAAAACTGACCATGTCTTTCGAATCAAAGCGACACATAAGGCTGCCTTTGGTTGGACAGTCTTTGCACTCCGAAAGGGGTTGCCAGGTACAAGGTATGGATGGATTCTTTGTTAGAGTTTGTTCTGAAGACTCAGACATTGCTCTTCTCCTTGTTGCATTGCTTGATGACTTGCGTTCCGCCGCCGACCACAGCACTGCCCTGACACTTCAGCGGAAGTGACACTGTCTTCCATAGCGTAGTTCCAGGCGTCAACTCCGGCGACTTGATACTTATTAAGGCCCCCTCCAGAAAACAGGGTATAATTACAGCAGTCAAGAATCCATACCCAAGGAGGAAGCCTTATGAGATTCTATACAAAACACCATCAATTTTACTGCGGCATTGA
>Ga0307380_10000856_pt1 | contig 45727 bp, 25 predicted proteins | sample UN3MG_FD_202239 | JGI IMG/M metagenome (GOLD analysis project Ga0307380, IMG submission 202239) | Soil microbial communities from Risofladan, Vaasa, Finland - UN-3 | ecosystem: Environmental > Terrestrial > Soil > Coastal area > Acid sulfate soil | place: Finland: Risofladan, Vaasa | collected...
GGATAAAACGCTGAATAAAGGCAAAAAAATCAGGAAAAAATGAATTTACTCGGCATAATCGAATTGTCGGCATAATTGCGTTTATGCCGAGCTCGGCATAAACGCAAGACCTTTGCGTCCCTGCTGGCCCAGCGGGGTGTGTCGACAGCAGTGACTCAAAGACTTTTGGAACACTCCACGCCTCAACTGACGAATGACGTCTACACAAATGTTGATCCGGCGCTTCGCCAGGCTATTGAACGATTGCCTGTGGCGGAGTGGCTGTGAGAAGCACTTGGCCTCCTCAGTAACCTCACCGAGATGACAAAGTACATGCGGAGCAGGTGCGGCGTGAACGGTCTGTCCTCGGTGTTGATGAACGTCGCCTGGACTGTGTAGCCCCGCGTATAGTGGCGACTGTTGCCGCAGTCCTATCGCAGTTTCGGATTTGCTATGATTGGCATCTCTGTATTCATTTGTCTATTGTTGATAGACATCCCCATAATACGCGGGCCACGATTTCCTCGGTCTCAGTCTGCAGGATGTGACTGTTTGAGCACCCATTGGGATGACTCCAGGCTGTCCAAAGGAAGATTGAAACTCATCTGATATGTATTGGATCCGGGGTCATAGACCGTCTGCCAGTAGTCGTTGCCGTGGACCGACTGGTCAAGCGACACAAGCCGGCCATCGATGTCCTGGAATAAGACGTAGCCCGACGGCGTTTTCAGACCGTCGAATCGGATGGGTACGGCGCCGACGCCGCCCGTAATGTCGACCGTAATCTCGGGTTGCGAGGCCTGGATGATGATGGGATAGGTGCAGGTCAGCACGCCTCCCCCCACCGTCACACTGAGATCGTTTCCCTTCGCCTCTCGATATACGGTCTTCCAGGAACGCGGGTTGAGCACAAGATGAGTTCTAAAGGCTTCGTTGGGGCCATAGTAATCGTCCGCCATATGCGGCAGCGTGATCCATTCCAGATCCATCTCGATCTTGTCGCCCGGCTTGAACTCCTTTATGCCTTCGGGCGGCACGAGGAGCAGGTCCAGATCGCAGCGTCCGTCCTTCTGGACTTTGTGAACAGGCATAGAGATCGTGGGATTATTGTATGTCTTGCCATCGAACAGGGTACGATAGGATCGAATCACCAGTGCGCGACTTCCCGTGCCCCAATCCTTGCCGCTCGTGTGGATGGCCCCAGGAAACGCAACCCACCACGGCCCCTCGCTCGACAACTTCACCTTGTCCACAAACAACTCATCCGGTTTCAGATTCAGAGGAACCTTCTGCTCTGCGATCAGGCCAGCTCCGTTTCCATAGGAGATCTGAGGCGTCACCAACTTGCCGGTGCGGCCCATCTTGAACAGCCACGCCATCTCCGCCGAGAATTTCCTGCGGAACTGGTAATCGAGCGTATGGAAGGTGCGTGCATAATCATCAGTGCGCAGTGTCCGGACGGTGGCCGCCACGTCTACTTCGCGGTGCGGGCCGTAGCAGCCGTTGTAGCGAACTTCGGTCAGGCACGGGCCGTGACTTAGGTAGGCCGTTTTCATTTCCGTGAATGCAAGCTTGTCGCCTTGGGCGTCATGAACACCGAGCCAGTCCCCGCCCCAACCGGCATCGGTCCAACTCCACTTCTTCCCCTTCGGACCGTTGCGGGTCATGAGCATCCGCACGTCGGTGATGGCAATGTCGGTAGCGCTCATGTCCATGTCCAGGCACATGGTTTCGCCCCAGCAGCCTATGGCCAACTGATCCCAGCGTCCGTTGCTGCCCCAACCGACAAGAGACAGTTGCGCATGACTGGCCGACGGCAGCGTGCCGTAGAATCCGTAGGCGATACGAAGCTTGTACCGCGACTTTCCGGGCGACGCCGGAAGCAGGATGTAAGCGCGGAGGTAGGCGCCAAGCTCCCGATAGTGCCAGTTCTTGCTGAGTTGGACCGGGATACCGGTGGGCACACCATTTTTATCACACAGAATCGGGCAGAGCCCCGTGATGTTCGCCGGCCTGCTGAGATCCAAGAAGAACGGCACTCGCACACACCCTTTTCCCGGATTATCCACGACAATAGTAAACTCATCATAATCGCGGATATCCGTGTAACCTGTCTTCCACGCACGCTGAAGACCTTTAACCGCGGCCTTCATACAGTTGCTGCCGTCTGAAAATGTCACCGGCCAGGTTTGTCCGGGCGTACTGACCTCGATCGAGACGCGATTATCCCGGGCCGGTAGACCTGATATGTTGCAGATCAAAGTGACACTGTGACGTTGCCCTGCCTTCCAGGCACCGTCGATTTGCTTCTCCTCGCGCCACTGGCCCGGATCACCCGTCAGAGCCACACTCAACTTTGCATCACGCCAGACTGCCGGCACTTTCTCATTGAGACTCCGTGGATTCAGTTCGGCCGTCAGCGTCAGACTCCCGGGCCAGGCAAGAATATCGAGCACGCCGTCGCAATCAAGCAAATTGCCGGCTTCATCCTGAAGCTTCAGAACCAGCAGATCAAAATGCTGAACCAAGCGGCCCGATTCCCAAAGCCGCACACTGCTGAGGCGCTTGACGTTGGTGTCCGTGCCGGCCCTGCAGGTGACGGCCCGATAGACCTTGCCATTGACTGTGAGTTCGATCGCCAGCTTCGCGCGCGCCAGGGCCCGGAGTCGCTGCCCACCCGACGCAAGGGCCTCTGTGTAATCAAGATCGTCATCCAGCAGCCCGAAGCGAGGATTCATCAGATCATCCACATCAAGCATTAAGCCGAAGTGACCGGACTCGATGCAGAGGACATCGGCCGACGCATCCCGCGGACTCTTGCGCCAACCATTCAGCCAGTAGCCAAACGAATAATCCTTTGTCGCAACCGGACAAGAGCTGCCCGTGCTTGCCCCCTCAGAATCCGGTCCCTGCCAACGCAAATTTCGAAATTGAGGTTTGGCTCCACTCCAGGGTTTTCCGACTAGCCTGGGATTCCCTTTGCCGCCTCGTTTCGGTTTCAAGCGTTCCTCATGAGTGAGTTTGAGCCTTCTGATGCCTTTCCAGGAACCTAATGGATTTCCGCCTGTATCGCGAAAGTCTTGCAGGTCTAAGACAACCTTCTGCCACTGATCGCCGCCGGTCAAATGGACTTCCGCCGCATAATCATCAATCACGATGACCAGTGTGTTCGATTGTTCGGCAAGAACGTCTATCGCAAGTGCCGCTTCTGTAGGAGCGGCGTAGGTTTCATCGGCAATCTTATGCGTGCTGCGAGCCCATTCATCCGGCTTGTAGGTGAACCACTCTTTCTCCCAGTCACCTGCGAAAGATTCTATCAATAGCGAAGGCTTGCGCGTTGCTCGCACGCCCGCCGCCGCAAGTTGTTTCGGAGTCGCGATTTGGAGTAAAGATGAGACATTGAACGACTTTGCTGTATAGGTTCCGTAGTAGTAGCCTGCCCCGGAAACAGGTTCTTCGAGCGGATAGGTGACGTTGGCATAAACCCACAGAGGATTTTCGACGTTGCTCAGCGGCAATTTCGCCGTACAAACGCCACCGATTTGCTCGGTCTTGGCGTGATGCCAGAAGCGATGCACGGCGTTCTGCATATCTTCTGGCCCTTCGTCCGTCTTACCATGCTGCGTGTAAAAGACGTCGACCGAAACCACGGATCTTGAACGATCTGGCCGAACGCTGAAGCTCGGCACGCCGTCATCGGTCTTCATCGCCAGCGTTGTTTCGGGTGTCTGCGGAAACGAAAACGAGCCTCTCAAATACTGATCCATCCACAACATCGTGGCGACCTCGTACTGTGGAGTATCCTGGTGGTTGTGGTGCGGCGAACAAGTGACGCGCCACTGGTCCGTCCCGATTTCAGCAATTGCTTTGGGCAGATCGCTGATGCGGCCGTGGAAGTCATTTGATGGAGTAACGAAGATGATCGGGCAGGAAATCTTCCTAAGGTTCACATCATCGCCCAGAGTCGCACGATACAGCGGGCTCTTGTTGTGACGATCACTGATGCCTCCACAGGACGGCGCCGCAGCTTTGACTCGCGGGTCCATGGCCGTCATGACCGTCAGCTTGCCGCCCATCGAGTGACCGTAGATCCCAAGCCGGTCTGGATCGACTTGAGGCTGCTCTTCCAGAAATGTCAGAGCCCGGCGTGCCGCAAGAGCGCACAGAAACCAGCCGCTGTTTCGCGGCGACTCAACCTCGTCCAGAGTCCATGCCGCTGGCTTCGCGCTTGGAAACACGTTGCCGGGATTCCTGCCAGGGGCATGATAGCCGTCAACCGCCCCCCAGTCGGTCGTCAGTTTGTATCTGGGGTCGTCGGTCTTGCCTTCCCAGAATAGTTGTACACCCTCCTTGTTCACCACGTATCCCGGCGAAGATATCCGACCTGCCCAGGCAATGGAAATAGTAGCATAGCCCCGTTTGGCGTTGGCGAGCACGGCACGATGATCGGCGTACTGCCCTCCTCCGTGTATCTGGACCAGACCTGGAAGATTCTTGCCCCCCTTGGGATACCCGTACACCGCAGCCATCTTAGCCTTCTTCCTCTTGAAGACACCGATACGATAACGCACCACCCATAGCACCACATCGTCTTCTTCCCATTCCTTGAGAACTTCGACTTCGAGAGGTTCCGCACGAGGCTCAAAACCTGCCCACATTTCGGAAAAGTTCATCGGTCCTTGTGTACTCTCAAGCGGAGGCAGCGTATCCGGATTGCCTGCAAACGCAATCGAATATCCTGCCAATGCCATTACTAACAGCCATTTTACGAGTTGCATGTTCTTGGATTCTCCAAATTGGGGTCGCCGAGATCGCATGAGCCAACAGAAACGCCAAGTCAGACCGACGACGGAAGCCGCCTACTCTCAATCACCGCTCCTGCCCCCACGTCGGTCAAACGCCGTGTTTCATTCAGACTTCATTATGCCCTCAGGTTTGCTGCATTGATGATGGGGTTATGATTCACAGATAGAATCAATCCAACGATGTGAAGTGTATTGCCTTTAGGCTGGCTTGGGCCAGATCGCCTTCGAGGCACGAAACACTCACCGTGTGTCTTCCTGCTTCTGGGAAGTTAATCCACCCGATTGGAAACTTCTGATAGTTGTGCGATGAGTTCTGCTGATTCTGAATGTGCTGGCCACCGGCTTCGTCAATACCCCATACGATCCTCCCTTCGCCGCTGTAGGTGAGATCCACGTTGTAATAGCCTGGCTTGAGTACATCTACCTCCCACGAAGCCTTCCCGCCTTCCTCCCATTGCCATACGTGTACCACATGTTTCCACTCGCCGAACTTCTCCATCCATTTCTTTGATTCCTGCTTGGCGCCAGCGACCTCTGCAAACTGTGCGAGGATCGTCGTCTCCAGCGAAGGATCGATTCCCCAGCAAGGATCGACTATGGGCTGTGCCTCAAGTGTTACCTGGACCACGGGAACCATCTTCTCAGATATGCGCGAAGGCAGCTTTATCCTGGTCCAACCATCCAGGGTCTGCACCTTAAGTTGAGCCTGTTTCTTCCTGTTGCCCAGTAGACGCGCGGACTTGACCCTGGTCTTGAGCCCGGGCAGATACAAGGCGCCCTCTTGGGGCAAATCAAAGACACATAGGAAGAGCGTCTTGTCCTTGACCGTGACATTACCCCAGGGCAGGGCATGCCGCCAGGGCGATGCATCCGTGCCGTAGACCACCTGCGGATAGCGTTTGATCCACTCGCCCGCCTTACGCAGGGTGCGTGCGGCCAGTTCCGGCACCGTCCCGTCCCCACGCGATCCGATATTGAGCATATAGGTACCGCCGCGCCCCACACAGGCGATCAGGCGGTAAAGAATCTCCCTGGGAGTCTTCCAGTAGTTGTCGTACCAGGCATAGGCCCAGGAGTCATTGGTGGTATCCACTGTTTCCCACATTCCCTCCACGTTTTCATTAGGCACCTCCATATCGCCAAGTGTCTGGTAATCACCCAGTCCGTAGCCGGCCCGGCCTGACACCAGGGCCTTGGGCTGATTCCTGCGCACGATCTGCACGAGTTCTTCCACATACTCCCGGGGGATACGTCCCGGCGTATCGAACCAGACAATCGCAATCAGCCCGTACTGCGTGGTGATTTCCTCCACCTGCGGGCGGCATTTGTTTTCGTAATAGTACTTGAAATCCACCTTCCTGCCGTCCGCGGTCTGCTGCGGCCCGTTGCCGCCGCCCGGGAAGGTCCAGTCCTGGTTATGTGAGTAGTAGAATCCCAAACCGAGACCGTGCGTGTCGCATGCCTGGGCCAGTTCCTGCATAGGATCGCGCCCGAACGGAGTCGCGTCCACAATATTGAACTTACTCACCTTAGAGTGGTACATGGCAAACCCGTCGTGGTGCTTTGCTGTAATGACGATATACTTCATACCCGCATCCTTGACCAGTTTGGCGATCTCATCGGCATTGAACTTGGTGGGATTAAATTCAGCCGCCAAGGCCATATATTCGTCAACCGGGATATTGGCTACACGCCGGTTCATAATCCACTCACCGATGCCGTAATAGGTCTTGCCTTTGTACAGATTCCCGAGGTTTGAGTAGAGCCCCCAGTGGATGAACATGGCGTAATTGCCTTCTTCGAAAAGCTGGCCCCGTTGAGCATCAGCCGCCTTGAGGCGCATGACCCGTTCGCCCCACATCTGATCCATACCCTGACAAAATGAAAGGCCGGATGTTACAAATACTATCAAGATTGCCTGTCCTATTGTTCTCTTGCTCATAATTAATCTCTTTCTTATTCTAAGACGACAGCATAATTCTAGATGTTGCTCAGCGCAGGCTTCGTGCAGAATCTGGCATCAGCAAACCTATTTTTTCGCAGTTGCATCCATGCTATCCTAATCAGTTCATTTTTCACGTTCGGCGGAGAAAAGACGTTTGTCCGGCTGGCTGGGCAGGGATTCTTGCCACTGCGAGAGCTTCTGCAACAGCTCCGTCACTATCTCTGGTTGTTCTTTCTTTCGATCATTTCTCTCATAGGGATCCGCAACAATGTCGAAGAGTTCCACATAACTGGCTTGCCTATTGGTCACCAGTTTCCACGGGGGATCCAAAACTGCATAAGAGACCCAGTGGTCGGGTCTGTTCTTGGGGGCCGGCCAGGATGAAGGGTATTTCCAGAACAGCGGCCTGGTTCGTTTGGGAGCCCCGTTGCCCAATAGGGTGGACACCTGGCTGATGCCGTCCGGTGTATAAGTGGTCGGCAGTTGAACGCCTGCGATTTCACAGAAGGTAGGCAGAAGGTCCACGGCCGAGATAATGGAGGTCTTATCCACCTCGCCGGCGGCGATCTTGCCCGGCCAGCGTGCGATAAAGGGTACACCAATCCCGCCTTCAAAGAGAGAGGCCTTGTAACCCCGCCTGCCTCCGGTGATCCCCTTGGCCGCCCCGATGCCGTAGCCAGCCCCTGTAGCCGTGTCGTGCATTAAGGCCGGCGCCGTAGGCGCGGCAGCCCGGGCCGGGCCGTTATCCGAGCTGAAGATGACCAGGGTATTCTCGGCCAGTCCCAGGCGATCCAGGGTACGCAAAACCTCGCCGATACGGTCATCGGCATGAGACAGGACCGAAGCGTAGATGTTGTCGGCCTCATCCAGATCGCGGAAGCGCCAGCGGTACTTTGGCTGGGTGTGGAACGGCGTATGGGGCTCATGCAACCACAAGTTGATAAAGAACGGTTTCTTCTTGCGGTGGCTCTTTCGGATAAAGGCGATGGCATTGCGCGCATCTTCATGTACGGGCATCTGCTCGCCGGCGCAGTTGAATGCGCCGTATGCATCAAAGCCGTACTTGCTGGGCAGCGGTGAATCGGGAATCATGTCGTTGGACAGGTGCCACTTGCCGAAGTGGGCCGTGGCACAACCGCCCTCCTGCAGGAATCGGGACAAGAGGGGCGCCTCGGGATCCAACCAGTCGGGCATGTTGCGTCTGGCATTCTGTTTGACCCAGGCAAAATGCCCGTCAATGTTGTAGCGTGCTGGAAAATGCCCTGTCATGACCGCAGTTCGACTGGGTGAACACACGCCGCTGGCCACCACAAAGCCATGAAAGTCCGTGCCCTCGCTTGCCAGCCGATCGATATTCGGCGTTTTGACGTAAGGGTGCCCGTGACAACTGAGGTCCCCCCAGCCCCAATCATCGGCGAATATGAAGACAATATTAGGGGGGGAATCTGCAGCCTCAACTGACTTTCTTGCTGGCTTTGACATTGCCCGCAGGGCCGGTGTACCACTGGCAGTCAATCCAAAGGCCACGCAAGACCTCAAGAAATGACGTCGGCTGATTCGTGATGCTTTACTATAATGGCCAGAGCGTGATCTCATTAGCTTTCTTCCTATCTTCTCAAAACAATTATTCAATCTTGCGACATATTCGAATGCTACCTTCTGAGTATTGGCGTAAGCACAATGTTGCGAAAACTGGCGGCTCCATGATTGCCTTGAAGATAAAGGGGCCCGGGCTTCATGGGATCGGAGTGCAGTGCTCCGCCGGTACAACCCAGCAGTGGTTGGTTGTCGATCACGGTCTTTCCGTTCAATACCACGGTGACGTAACGGTCCAGCAGGATGACCTCAAAGATCTGCCACTGTCCCGCGGGTCTCTCCGCACTCTGCGCAGGTGTGATACGGCTGTAGATCGCGCCCATGTTGTGGGGATTGAGGGGCTTTCCATAGGAATCCAGGATTTGCAGCTCGTAGATGCCGCGAAGATAGATGCCGCTATTGGATTTCTCCGGCACATTGACTTCGAACGTCAACCTGAAGTCCTCGAATTCCTCAATGGTTCTGAGATTGCCATAGGCAATGTGTCGCTCGCCCTCGGGCTGAGTCGGCCGGTTGACCAGCACGCCGTCCTGGGCGATCCAACCACTGGCGTTATTGGGATTGGTCAATTTCCAACCATCGAGATTCTTGCCATTAAACAGGGTGATGGGCTCTCCATAGGTCACTTTGGACAGATCTGGTTTGGGTGGCAGGGGCGGAATGCGTTTGCCTTTGAATTCCGCACGCCCGAATTTGCGACCATCAGGCCTGGCTTTGACGGTAACGAGTTTCAGGTCGTCGCCTGAAAGAGTCGCCGTGATGGTTTCAGTGATCTTTTTGCCCTTGTTCGCTCCCCTGCGTTCAACCTGTACGCGGGTGATTACAAGCCGATCGCCTTCGACTTTGATTGAGTTCACCGGTTTGACACTACCGCCTCCCCAGAGTATGGCCCCGTCCAAGTCGCCCTGTTCCTGTGTCACCCCGAGCCAGCCAGGGCCACCATTGGGCAGGGTCAGTGCCCAATAGCCAATATACGTATTGTCGGCGCTTGCGCAGAGACCGACCGTTGCCGAGGTCAGCATCACGACAGCAAGAAGCACGCTTCTGATCATCAAGGAATTCCTTTCAGTAATGTCATTCTCTATACGTTCATCTCCAGGGGGCCCCAGCCGCTGCGTGGTTCACGCCACACGAGTTCGTTGAGGACGGGGTCGCTGGTGATTTTTCCTGCCTCGTTTAACTCGATCTTTTTGTCGGCTCGGGCACAGAGATTGATGAGCTGGATGTTGGCCGTCATGGGCCCCGAGTAGCTGAAATTCGATCGGCTGAATTCGCGAGGCTTTTCACCGCGGCAGGACATGAAGAACTCCTGGTGGTGGCCCGGTGAGCGTTCAATCAGCTGTTTGGGGCGGCCAAATTCCCGATGCCTGGACAGGGGCATCAGTATGGGAGCGTCCCAGTAGGCGCCGCTGCTCATCATCTTGCCCTTGGTGCCTATGACAATATTGCCGTTCGTTGGGAGCTTGCGTCCTTCTGCCTTGAGTTCCTCGGGAATCTCGGGCATAAATGGCTTGCCGTCCTTGTCCTTCCCTTCATACCAATAGGTCGTGAATGCGGGCCAACTGCCTTGGGCGCGGTACGTGCATTTGACCACCATACCGCCGGGCCACTGGTCTTGCACCGGCCCGGTCATGACGACCGGTTCGGCCGTGGCCGCGTAGGAAGGCTCCATGATGGCATAAACTCCATCGGTGATATGGCAGGCCATATCCCCCAATGCGCCGCAGCCAAAATCGACCACGCCGCGCCAATTAAACGGATGATAAGGTCCGCGGCCCCTGCGACTGCCTTGACGGGGACCGGCAAAGGGACGCATGGGCGCCGAACCAATCCAGGCATCCCAATCAAGAGTCTCAGGCACGGGATCGGTCCAATCCGGACGGTCGCCGCCCTGCGGCCAACCCGGCCGGTTGGTCCAGCTATGAAACGCCTTTATGTCGCCCAAGGCGCCGGCCTTGATGTATTCATAGGCCATACGCCAACCCATGCCCGCATGCCCCTGGTTGCCCATCTGGGTAACGACATTCTTGTTTTTCTCATACGCCTTTTGCAGCAACAGGGCTTCACGCACAGACCAGCTCAGCGGTTTCTCAGTATAGCAGTGGATGCCCATCGAAACCGCAGTCATGGAGGGCGCAAAGTGGTTGTGGTCAGGCGTGGCCACGAACACCACGTCCAGTTCTTTGGCGTGATTCTCAAAGACCTTACGCCAGTCCGTGTATCCTTTTGCCTCGCTCCAGCCTTCTTTTTTCAGAACGCCGTCCCAGCGCGTACGATCAACCTCAGCAAAGGCCATACATCGAAGCCCGGCTTCATGTGAAGCCTTGGTGTGAGCCCTGGCCCTTCCTTCCGTAGCGACGAATCCGACCTGGAGCTTTTCGTTAAGTCCCCGGCCTCTCAGGAAACGGGGAAAACCAATTGTACACGCAGCCCCAATAGCGGTTGTACGTTTGATGAATTGACGCCTGGTTAGTTTTGACACGGTTCTGACTCCTTATTATATGTGTAGCTGAGAATTCTTCTTCACTTTCGTGTTTGCTTCTTCTGACCCTTCCACTGCTTGGCCTTGACATCCGTGGCCCAACCCCACCCCTGCGGCATGCGGCGAGAAATACAGGAAGAAGGGCTTATCCTTGTTCCGTTCCAGAAACTGTGCCATGTAGTCGCCATCGAGATCGGTCCGGAATACTTCGGATCCGTCAGGCTTCAGGCAGATTAGTAGCTTCTTGCTTGGCGCGGACCTCGCGACTTCCATGAACCCACGGTCCAGCGGGCCCTGCTCCCTGGAGCCGATGTCCCACTTGCCGATCATATGTCAGAACGGCTTATCGAAGGGATTGATCCGGCCTGCAAGGCCCGCAATCTCTCCGTCTGTCAACGCACGGTCATAGATCCGAATCTCGTCCAGAGCACCCGGGAAGTACCGGCTGTCCTCCGGGCCACTCATGCCAATTCGGACATCGTGCTCGGCAACGAGTTTATAGGTATCGTCGTCACCGCTGAAGTATGTGTCTTCCACGCCGTCTACGTAGAACTTGGTGTTCTCCGGCCTTAGATTGGCGCCCTCGGTGACGACTAAAGCAACATGGTGCCATTCACCGTCGTTCACATAGGTATTGCCTCGGAGATTACCGGCATTGTGCTCGGTGCGCAACCTGCCTTCGTGCACGCGCCAGGTCAGTCGTGTGGCGCTTCCTGTGCTTGCACCCCAGGTCACCATCTCGGTGTCGCCGCTATCACTGGTTGTCTTTACCCAGTTACTAATACTGAATGCAAGCTGGACAGGATTATTGGGATCCGTCTGGTCGGCATTGATGCCCTTATAGCCGTCAATATTGACATAATCATCCGCGCCGTCCAGTTCCAGCGCCTGACCTGCGGCTCCAGGCACGAAAAGCGGGCCGCCCACAGGTGTACCGTGGCGATTGTTGCCTGAGGCATCCTGATAATCTCCGTCCAGCGGATAGTAGGCTGCCAGATTGGCCGCATCCGGCTCTACGGGCGTGATCAACTGACGGGGGTACGGATACAGCCTGATATCGTCAAGGAGCAAGGTGCCACTGGCGCCCGGGCCTTGAATACCAATAGCCAGGCTGGTGACACTGCTCAGGTTCGCGCCGATCGACGTGAGATCGATATTCCAGGGTTGCCATCCCGCCAGCCTCAGGTTGCCGGCGTCACCGTCGTAATCGATCCTGAAGCCGTTGACTTTCACGTACAGTTGTCCCGGCACATTGGCCGCATCGCCGTAGAACCACAGAGACAGCGTTTGAATACCGTGGGCCGTCCAGTCCCGGCCAATCGCGAGGTCATCAGTGTTTACTGTAGCCTCAGAGTTGCTAAAACTACTGTTGTCGTAAAACAATGGCATTGATTGCTTGCCGCCGTGAACAATGGTTTCCTCTGTATATGAATTTGAGGTTTCGTTACCTACAGCCGATCCTGTTCCATTGCCGGGGTATGCCGGTTCATTATCATGTGCGACATAGCCAAGGCCATCTTTCCACGCCCACCATATCTCGTTGTTACCAACGTCATAGGACTCGAAATCATCCACAACAAGATATTCAACTGTCGTAAAGCTCCAAATGTCGCTTTGCCATGTTGTGGTAGTCTCGGCATCATTGACCTCATCGACCCGCCAGTGGTAATCTTGCCCCAATTTCAGGTCAAGCGAAGCGGTATCAAAAACCGGCTCAGTGACTGGACCGGCCAGAGCCAGAGCATTCGGATCATCGCTGATGTACACATCATGTGAGACCGCTTCTCTGCCCGCTCTCCAACCAAGAACCACATTCGGGTCCACATCCGTCGCTCCGGAATCCGGGTAGGGCTCTTTTGCATGCACAGGTATCCTGAAGAAGCGGACCTCACTGAGCCCGCCGAGGGGACTTCCCCAGGTGCTGTTGGCGGTCAACCTGACGTACTTTGCCGCTGCCCCTTCAAAATCAATAGTGGTCTCGTGAGCATAACCGGGCATGCCGGGCGCCTGGGCAAACTCGTGAGTCGTACCCAACGCCTTATAGTCGATCCCGTCAGCCGAATACTCAACGGAAACGTCTTTGAACCCGAAGCCGTATATTTGCTCCAAACTGCTGTTATGATTCCATACCCACATCTCGTGAAGTTTGGAAATCCTGTCAAACTCATATTCGATCCAGGGCAGACCATCTCCGCCCGGGCTGCTGCGCCACATGTCCGTGGTTTCTGTCGAGTGCAGATCATTCGCATCCACTCCCGAACCGTTCACGGTATTCTCAGCTTCTTCATCTACGTTGCTGCTGGAAGCCGTGGCTGTTACGTTCTCTATTGGATATGCAAGCAACTCGGTCGTAAAGCTCCAGACCTCGCCTGGATACACAGTAGAGTCCGGCGGGGCGTTGACTTCATCGACACGCCAGTAATAAGTCTGCCCAAAATCGAGACCACCCGGAGGATCATACGTTGTAGCGGTTTGGCCTTGACGGGCCAGCACGCCCCGCGGATCGGTTCGGCTGGCCTCGTTGACATCGGCAAAAATCGTGCCTAAATACACATCGTGTGTGGCGGCAAACTCTCCCGGCGTCCAGCCAAGCACCGTATTCCAAAGCACTTCTGTTGCTCCATCAGCCGGATCGGGTTTCCTGGCCTCGGTAGAAGCGTAAGAAATCGCTGTGGCCGAAAAATGCGGCACATACGCCCCATGCCAATTCTGGAGCGTGGTATACGTCAACTGCTGATGAATGCCCACGTAATCAACATCAGTGAAGATCGGACTTCCCACCGAGCTTCCGAGGGCGGTGCTGATCTCGATATTCGCGTTCTTGTCAAAGGCAAACCATTCTATGGTCGTTGTGTCGGCCAGCGTCACCTCTGTATCCGTTGTCCCGACACCGGCAGCCACGACTCCACTGACGTAGGTCTCGCCCCCGGCGTCGACAAACCACCGGACATCCAATGTATCGGTACCCATGCGATTCCGAAGGGTCACGGATATCTCGGACAACGCAAGCGAGTCATCGAAAGAGGTCGTATCAAATCCAATAATGTTCGCCCAAGGGGAAGGTGCGTGACCGGCAGCACCTTCAGCATTCGTACTTCCTCCGCCAACAAAGGCATGTCCATTTGTGTGGGCCTGTCCAATTCTTCGTTGGGCGGTTCCGGCTTGGGCAATCGCCGCCTTGAAGGCAGCCTGACTGCCAATGGCCGGGACAACCTCATCGGTGGTGCTCCAGACCGAGTCGTCTGCGTCCCAGGGTCCAGGGGTATTCGTGGTCGGTTGACCCGCGATATCCGCACTGGATCCATCAAACGAGACCATCACTTCCTGTGCTAATGCAGCATAGGGAACCAATACTACGACACAGAAAATTGAGACAATTAGCTTCTTCCACATAATTAAACCTCCTTTTTGCAAAATAATATGTTGAGATTTAAATCTTTTCCCTGGTTGTACTGTGTTGAATCCTTTCTCTTGACATGTTCAAGTATCGGTAACATTCTTTCTTCTTTTCATCTGTGCTCCAGTTGCTGGCATTGCAATTTGATGAATTCGGCAAGCCGCATAACTTACGTCTCATAAAAAAGGCGAAAGCTAACTTATCTGTTCATGTACTTTATTATACCTATCCCGGAGGCAGAAATATATCCTCCGTATGAATGATTTTGCCACTTTCAAAGGATATTCGTTTTCTCGGACGGACTCACCGGAATATGACCTGCCCACATTTGATAGTCATAGAGTAACTTTAAGTAGACACTGCCTATTGATTAGTGCTACAATTTGAGCATGTGCCGAATGATAATCATATATCTGACAAGCTCACTGATTGCTATCCTCTCAACCAGCGCAATTCCTGCTGAATCGTCTACACAGCTTGATGACCTCACGCTAATCCAACTTGAGCAGCGATTGGCATGCATCGACTCTGATTTGGAGCAACTTGCCCGCTACAGCTTGCGCAGCGGAATCGGCCCGGTCGGCTACCGATCTAAGACATACGACGACAGCACCAATACGGAATGGATCCAAATTGAATTGGGTGAAGAAATCCCCATTGATCAGATCGTGCTGGTGCCAACCGTCTGGCGCGATACGGAGAAGGGATTCATGGACGACGGGTTTCCCCTCGAATTCAATATTGCTGCCGGCAATCATGCAGATCCCAACGGCACCGTGATCGCCCGCTTTGGGGCCCGGGACCGCCTCTTGCCACGCATCGCGCCCCTGGTCGTACCCTGTACCGGAACCACCGCGTCCTGGATCAGGATCGAAGCCACTGCCCTCTCAACTCGCGCCTGGGACGGCAAGTATATTCTTCAGTTAGACGAGATCCTGGTTTTCAACGGTCAGGAAAACATGGCTCTGAACCAACCTGTGCAGGCATCGTCACCAGACGATCCCGCCGGCTTCCCACGACGCATTCAGTATCTGGTGGACGGATTCGTACCCTACCTGATTGACAGCTATCAGGGAGACCAGAGCATCGCGTATGTCAGCCCGGTCGGCGTCGGCGACCACCCCACGTTCACCATCGATCTGGAGACAGTGCAGCCCCTGAGCCGCATTCACCTGCACGCCGTGGATCTGAGTGATACTGTGCCAATATCCACCCCGGTCGGTTTCGGTGTGCCCCTGCGACTGCGCATCGAAGGGGCAACGCAGCCCGATTTTTCAGATGCTATCCGCTTGATCGACTATCAGAGGGACAGCATCTACGACACCGGGCCCATCATCATGCGACGTTTCCCCGAAGCCGCCTGTCGCTATGTCCGTTTGATTGCGCTGGAGCCCTATGTACACAACATGGCCAACGTCCACGGCTCCCAAATTGGATTCGCGGAAATCGAGATCTTTGCCCAGAACCGAAACGTGGCCCTGGGAAAAGCGGTTCATTCGGACTTCAAGTCGTTCAAGCTCGGACGCTCGATCGCCGCGCTAACGGACGGATGCAATCTTTACGGACGGATCCTGCCCATTCGCACCTGGATGGATGAACTGGCCCAACGTCACGACCTGGAGGCAGAGCGCCCTGTGGTGGCCGCGGAACTGAACCGTCGGTATGCACGCCAGACAATCCAGATGAAGTATTTAGGTGGGCTGGCTGTACTGCTCGCCCTGGGAACCATTATCATTGTGCTGGTTGACCGTATCATCAAACAACGCGCCATCCACGAAACGCGCGAGCACATTGCCGCCGATCTGCATGATGAACTCGGCGCCAACCTCCATGCGATCGGCTTGCTAAGTGATCTGGCATTGAATGCCAAAGACAACCCAGAAAAGCTGACCAAACACCTGCAACGCCTGCGGGCTTTGACCGAGCGCACCGGCGCCGCCGCACGCTATTGTACCAACACAATGGAAGCTGAGGGACTCTGCGAGAATCTGTTAGAGGACATGCAAAGGACCTCGTCCCGTATCCTGGCGGATCTCGAACACGCTATCACGTTTGAAGGCGAAGAGCGGTTGCAGCACATCAAGCCAAGACGACGGGTTGACCTGTTCCTGTTCTATAAGGAGTGCCTGACCAATGTCCTGCGACACTCCAACGCGACCCAGGTCACGACGAGGCTCGAAGCCCTGCAAGAACTGATCACCCTCACGGTCGCCGACAACGGCCAGGGACTGGGAGAAAACAATGGCAACGGCGTTCCAGCGTCACTCAAACGCCGGGCCCGGCTTTTGGGCGCCCAGGTCTCGGCGGGATCATCCGCCTCGGGTGGCGCCTGCATTACCCTGAAACTCAAACTATAAGAACCATGAAAACGCGTTAAGGGAACATCATGCCACAAAACATCCGAATCATGCTGGTGGAGGACAATCCCGAATATCGCGAGGTCATCAATCTGGCCATTGAAGACGAGCCCGACCTGGAATTGATCAGTCGGTATGGAACCGCTGAGGTCGCCCTGCGCGACCTACGGAACACGTCGAGACGCCAGGTACCTGACCTCATTCTGTTAGACCTCCGTCTGCCCGGCATGGGTGGACTCGAATCCATGCCCCACTTCCGATCCTCTCTACCCGATGCAAAGATTGTCATTCTCACGCAGTCCGACAATGAAACTGATGTGTTGCGAGCTATCTCGCAGGGAGCCAACGGCTATCTGCTAAAATCCGCCACCGTGACCAAAATCACCGAGGGTATCCGCACCGTAATGGCCGGCGGAGCACCGTTGGACGCTGGGATTGCAAGATTCATCATGAACACATTGAAGGCGCATCTCCCAAAAGACCAAATGGAGAATGTACTAACGAGGCGGGAACTAGAAATCCTCGCCCTACTCGGTGAGGGACTGTTGAAGAAGGAAATCGCGAAACGGCTCTATGTCAGCACCACCACCGTAGCCACCCACGTCGCCCATATCTACCGAAAGCTCAACGTCCAGAACGCACCCGCCGCCGTGACCAAGGCTTTTCACATGGGCATCTTGCCGGCCAAAGAAGGGAAGAGCAAGGCACACTGAGGATAAGATAAAGAGGGCTTTCAAGCCTGATGATCTTCACTGGCTGCTAACCGTGAACACATAGAGCCTGGCGGTTCAGGATTCATATTTCTTCTACCAGATTCAATTCCCACTTTCTCGGCATACGTTCCATAACGCACCACCGTTGGAGCCACACGCGACTCGGCTCATCCTAGAGCGTCCATTCACCGCAGGCACAGGACCGTGCCGTCCTTCAAGGCAATGACGCAGTTGCCCCGGGCGGCTGCAAGGCCGTCCCACACCGGTGGCGCGGGAAGGTCACGAAAGGCGATCTTTGCGCCGTCCTTGGCGCGAGCGGCCCAGATGCGTCCTCCTTTCTGACCGGCGAAGCTGCTCGACAGCTCAGGATCGCCGAACGAAGCTTCCATAGGTACACCGGCGGCCAGCACGGTGTCCCCAGCTACGATCAGGGCGTGGCCGGACAAAGGAATCTGCGTGGACCACCTTTGTTTCCAGTTTCGAGATAGCGGGACTACTGTGCCGAGTTGGATCGGCTTGCCTTTTTTCGGTGGGCGCCAGGCCGTGGCGCTACGCGTTCCCGAATAGAGCGTATAACCATTTGCCGGAAGCAATTTCGCGTGACGTCCCGGGAGATAGCCACGGATTTCGTAGAACACGTCACCGTCCACCGCCGCGATATCGCCCTGAGGACCAGGGCTAATGAAAGCGTTGGCCGGCCCATAGCGGAGGTCCGTATCAATCGACCAGTAGGTCCGGTGCTGCGGTGTATCGTCAAGAAATCCGGCGGATGCAATTAGGTGGTCGTCTTCTATATCCTCCATCGCGACCGGGGTCAGGTCCGGGCGGAACGCCTGGTGGCGGAGGTAGAGGAGTCCCTTCTCCGCGGAAAAGATGCCGGACTTGAAGCCTTCAATCTGTGGTATGCCCGCAAGCGGCCGAATGCGTGGAAATCCCTGGTCATCATAGGGACCGCTTATACGTCGACGATGTAGAACGTCTCCTGTCAGCGGATTTAAGCCGTACAGGACAATACCGCCGTCGATAAAGGTCTGGCGGCCGGCAGCAAAATATGCCACACGGTCATGGACCGTCACACTTCCGCTGATCGGCCAGGCCGATTCCAGTTGGCCCTGGGCGCTGATCAGCCGCTTATCCGGCAGGTCGCTGAACTTCCAGGCCAACGCGCCGTCTGTTGCCCGCAGGGCGTAGGCCCAACCGCCTCTGCATCCGAAAAGTAACAGACCCCTGTAATAGGTGGGTGGAGAATCAATCCGACCATCAGCGACGAAGGACCAATCAATTTTCCCGGATGTTCGGGAGAGAGCGTAAAGAGTATGCGCATCTTTCGCAGCGATGAAGATCAGGTCATCGACAATAATGGGCGCCGTCGGACTGGACGACAGTCTGGCCTGCCACGCCGGTTCCAGCTTCCCCTCATAGCTGGATCGAGTCACCCCGCTACGCGCGTTGGTGTTCCTGTACGTCGGCCAATCATCACTCGAAGTTTCCCTGTTCTCCTCGTCTCGTGCGCCAAAAGCCGGTCCTTTGAATAGTTGCGGCTGAGGCGACAAGTCCACTGTCTTGCTGGTAGAACGCCCTTGGTCATACAAGGCATTATAGCTGGTCAGCATCGTACCGCTGACACAGGTACACGAGTACGGCGACGAATAGAGCAATCCATTGGCCGGGAGAACGCCCAGCCCGCATGTGGCCCGGACCCACGGCGCCGGGAATTCGCCCCGGCCGTCGAGCCGGATAAAGTCACTGCCGCCTGTCTTGGAATTTATCAGGTATTGCTCGGTAATCCGGTTGCGGTAGCATCGATCGTGCGACATCGGACCCTGCATCTTCTGTTCGAGCGTGCGTACGATCCTGCCGGCTTCCGGATCGTGTCCGTTCAGGAGTCCGGTCCAGACCAGGCCCTGAGCCAGGAAGATATCAGACGACTTCATGTAATTGAGGCTATTCTTCGCGGCCCAGGCCAGGTGGCCGTCCTTGAGTGGAAAGGCACGGACCTGGTTATGGGTCGAGCAAAAGAGCATATCGTCAGATAAAACCAGGGTAGGCTGAACATTGTTGGATGCCTTTTGGTCGGTCGGAATCAGGTCATTGTGCTCAGCCCGCCAGCGGATATCGCCTGTGCGGGCATCGGCGCAGATGACGCCGGTTTTGGTGCAGTAGGCCAGTTGTTCGTTACGGATTGACATTGTGCCGCCGAGATAGCCGCCGTCGTCGGTTATCTGCTTTGTCCAGAGCGTCTTGCCGGTTGCGGCCTCGACGGCCAGCAGACGGACCTCGGTGTCCCTGGATGTTTTATCCATGAATGGCTCGCCGACGGCCACGTAGAGGATGCCGGCGTCATAGGCGAATTCCTGGGTGTTGGGTGTATTCTCATAACGTTTCAATACCTCGCCCGATGCGCCGTCGAGCACGCTGATCGGCTGGTTGGTGCCCAGTAGGCAGTACAGCTTGTCGCCGATCGCGGCGATCCGACGTTGAATCTGGGTAGCGATAAACTTCGGATAGCCATTTGTCGGCCAGATGCCTTCAAGCGGGCGCTGCCAGAGCTTCATGCCGTTAAACGCATCGCGCACGATCAGGAAGTACCTGCCCGGCAGGCTATGGTATTCCGGCGTTTCCAAATCCTCGATCGTGTAGAGTCGGCCGCCGGCTGTGACCATGGAGATCACCGTTACTGCGGACATGTGCGAACGGCCCCAGCGAGTTCCACCGGTCCACTTCAGCCGTTCCGGCGGTCCGACTCTGTCCCGTGAAACCGCGTTGTTGTCCGCATTGCGCAGGTACTGGCTCCATTCATCAATGTCAGTGGGCCATGGCTTAAGTCGTTTCCGCCAGTCGTTGCCGTTCCGCACCAGCGCCACGCCGCCGGGAACCAGGACGCGCATGATCTCCTCGTCGGAGAGGTTGATCCCGTCAATTACCACGACATTGACCAGTTCGTCGATGCAGGGAATGCTCTTACCGTCGAACAGTGACGCAGAGACTCTCCCGTAGAGGCCGTGATCGAGGAAACGCCTGCGCAGCGTATCAACTCGATCGGGCCGCGTATCGAGAGCCAGGACCGCGAAGCCCGATGCCGCCGCATCCTCGCAGACGGTGTCCCCGGCCTGAACGAGTACTATGATGCCGTTTCGGGCTCCGGTACCATCAATGACATCCAGAAGCGTACCTGCGCAAACCGGATACGGGAACAAGGCAAACATCGCTGAAATCATAACTACTTTGATCATAAAGGTCTTCCTTTCAGGACCGAGAGTAGACTCTTCCCATCGAGAGGAGTTTGTTTACCTCGCGGCCGCCATCCGTGCCGCGGTTGTTGATAGAGAAAGCTGTATCCCGAACGGACGCATTCGGATTCCTGAGGATCGGCATCAGGTTCTTACCCTGGAGGGATTCGGGTATCGGCAGGCCCAGTATTTCAGTGCAGGTCGGATAGAAATCCATCAGTTCGACCAGCAACGATGACCGGCCGGGCTTCATCCCGGGTACACTGAATATTAACGGCACGCGCACCACTTCTTCGTGCAGATTCCCCTTCTGCCAGAATCCATGTTCGCCGAGATGGTATCCCTGGTCGCTGGTAAACACAATCGCCGTCGACTCACGCAGTCCAAGCCACTCGAGCTCGTCGACCACGCACCCGAGCTGTTCGTCCATGAAGGTAACAGATGCGTAGTAGGCCTGCCACATCCGCTTTCGGCTCTCTTCCATCTCGTTGAGACCGTTGCCGTCAGAACCGCGACCGGCTTTCGGGATGTCGTCCAGGTCGCCCTTGATCAGCGGCGGAATCTGCATCTTCTGTTGCGGGTACATGTCGAAGAATCTCTTCGGCGTCACCATCGGGAAGTGCGGCCGAACGAAGCCAACCGCAAGGAAGAACGGTTTTCCCGCCGCCTTGCGCTGTCGCAGTGACTCGATCGCCCTGGTTGCGACCATGTGGTCCGCCTGGTCGGATCCGTCTGCACGATCCGACTCCACCGTTGCCCACATTCGGTTACGCCCCTTGGCGTCGCGGCCCTCGACCACTCGCGTGACGATGTCGGAGTTCAGCAAACGGTACAGCCCCGGTGAGAAAGTCTCGGCCGACTTGGTGTTGTAGCGCTCCGTCCAGCATTCGGGGACGTCTATTCCGTCGCTGCCGTCCAACTGTGCATGCGGTACGGGCATGTGGAACACCTTGCCCACTCTGGCGGTATGCATACCGTGCTGTTGGAAAAGCTCGCCTATCGACGGCGCACTGGCCCTAGACCTGGGATAGATGCTCCGCAGGAAAGACGGCCGCGACGGTGCACAGGCCAGGCCCTGACAGTAAGCCCGTTCGAACACCATTCCGGATGCGGCGAGCTTGTCGAGATTGGGCGTTTTGCATACATGGTCGCCGTAAGCCGGCAAAACGCTTGCTTTGAGGTCGTCCGAGATAATGAACAATATGTTCTTGATTTTTCCTGAGTGTGCATCACCCCGACATGCTCGTGTTGACATGGCGGTCAATACCAGCATGCAAACCAGTGTTTTGAGTATACTGTGTCTGTTTGTCATCTCCTGTGTTCCTTTCTTTTTTGTCTACGTCTTATATCAATCTCAATTAATTAAAGCCGATTATATATTTCCGTAAGCACCTCGAATAGTGCAAGAATTTTAGCTTTCATCTGCAATATCGGCTCAAACTAAATGGAATTATTATTATTCCTTCTCCGGCGTTTACAATAGCGAACCAAACACATCGAACTCGCCGAAGAATGTACCGCCGTGTATCACCCAAGGTAGATAACGGAAACGCCCGATTTGGCCGCGAATCACCCTCTTTGAGGTTACTTGATCAGATTCCTTGTTCATGGTCTATAGATACTTCCTGCGGACTCCGTCCCCGTGGGTAACACATGTTCTCTTCAACCAACATGGCCTCATAGTCTACTTCATGCATTGCAGTAATCTGGCCGGTCAGGCCATTATACCGTGCTTGTGGTTCATAAATACTTCCCGCGAACCAGTCGTATTGGACACGAAAAGCCAAAGAATCACCCTTATTGTACAAGAACTCATCCGAAATGTGAACTCTTTGCTCAGCCTTGGATGTGACTGCAGCTTCATTGGGATTGACAAAGCGCTTTCTGAGCACTCTCTTTCCTCATTTTGCGCGGCAGTGGGCGGACAGGCAAACCGTTGCCTCCTTCTGGAACAGTATCACTTGGAATTTGCTGCATCCCAAGTATAATTGCATCGTTAAGTTCTCTGCTTTCTAGAAGGTGGTTGGAAATGGTTTACCTTCGTTTCTGTCGAGGGTAAGGCTTTGAGACGTATCCGGCACTATACCGACTTGATGTCTTTGACCAGAAATGGCTTACCGAGAATTGCAGCTAAGTCGTTACGCGCTGCGAAGAACACATATCGTGCGATCTTTGGAAGAATCGTCCCGTGACGAAACTGAAGAATGCCCAGTCAATTCAAGCAGCTTGAGGAGAGCCTACTAAGAGTGTTGGAAAATGTGACCGGGCCAAAAGACCATGACTCCATTTTGACTCTACCTCAAGGCTTTTTGGCCAAAACAGGCTTCAGCAATACCCTTGTCAAGTGCAAAGAATGCGGTTTGATCGATTTACCGGCCCGGAAATCGGAGATTTGATCCGTGTATGCTGTTTGTAAAGAATTGTGAATAAATGGTTTATGCTTGTCAAATAATAACTTATGAAGCTGGCCGAGACGCAACCGAGCGCCAACCGAGCGCCAGACGTGCGCATCTGTTGCAAATTGTGTTGCAAATCGCAGGCTCAGGTTAATCCATAGTTGCGCACATCCATAGCACGGAGATATACTGCTTCAATTTGAAAAGCGTCCCCCAGAGTAACGCTCCGAACTGCCCGTAAGGCCATTCAAACCTCTCCAAGGCGTGTGTACGCTCTATTTGTGGGTGTGATTGGAGCACAAGACGGACGGGAATTGCGACCGAGAAGTCCAGGGAGGTAAATGCCTGTATTTCAATGGGATAGATCAGCTGTCACGAACGGTCCCATTGGCCCCTGACAACCACAGCCTGGGGCTTGTCTGGGCGTGCCGGTTGTATAAGGACAGCCTTTGCACGTTTCTGTGATCAGAGCCAGCGCTGATGCGGAGCCATGTCTGGCTGGATTTGCGGTGGAGGAGGCTCGTGTGCCTCCTGCATGAATGTTTCGATTTGACGAACAACATCGGAATGCGCGGCGGCCACATCCGTGGTTTCTCCCTGGTCCTTGTGCAAATCATACAGCTCCAATGGCTTATTGGGATTGCGGATCGCTTTCCACTTACCCCAGCGGACGGCTTGACCAAATTTGCCCTTGGCATCATAGGCTGACTCCCAGTACAGGTACTTGTGCTCTCTCTGGCCGTCACGGCCCAGGAGCGTCGGTGCCAGTGACAGGCCGTCCCCGCCTTCCATTGTCGAACCGGCCAATTCCATCAGTGTGGGGGCTATGTCGGCAGAGTAGACAGGCAGATCGCTGACGGCGCCGGGCCGGATGCGGTTGGGCCAACAAATCAGCAGGGGCACACGCAAGCCGCCTTCATAGAGCGTACCCTTGCTGCCTCGTAGTGGGCCCGAGCAGTCCAGTATGCCCTCCAGGTTCCTCGGGGCTCCGTTGTCCGACATAAAAATGATGACAGTGTTGTCGGCCAATCCCAATTTCTCGAGCAATGCTCTAACCTGGCCCACGCCGCGGTCGATCATCACATTCATCGCGGCCATCACTTTGACATCCTCTTCCCACGGCTTGTCTTTGAACATTGCCCAGGCGGGATCTTCAGCCAGGATGTGAAAACGGCCGTGTGGCAGAGTCCAGGGCCCGTAGCAGAAAAACGGATTGTCTTTCTGATCGCGAATGAATTGCAGCATTTCTTGCAAGATTAGGTCATGGCTGAACTGTCGCCGCTTTCCAGTGTCCGGATTGATTTCCGTAAGAGCTCCCATCGGTGGCATCTGCCGCTTTGAGGTTGTCCACGAAAACTCTTCGTTTCCTTTAAGAGGCACTCGCTTTGAGTTGCGATACAGGTAATTGGGGAAATAAAAGTGTGCATGAAACTGATTGTAGTAGCCGAAGAACAAGTCGAAGCCGTGCTTCTCCGGTATTCCAGCGGTGCCCACGTCACCCAGGCCCCATTTGCCAAAACCACCTGTAGCATAGCCCAGGCTTTTCAGCCGTTGGGCCACTGTCACATCTTCTGCTCGAATCGATGCGCCGCCTCCGCCTAAGTTGATCCTCAGCGGTGTGTGGCCCATGTGCAGACCGGTCATCAATACCGATCGCGATGGTGCGCAGAGCGAGCAGCCGGAATAGGCGTTGGTGAAGCGAACCCCCTTTGAGGCCATCCGGTCCAGGTTTGGCGTGGGCACGACCTTCTGGCCATAGGAACCGATGTCCGCCCACCCCAGGTCGTCGACCATGATCAATATGATGTTTGGCGGCCTGGTAGCGGTATTGAGTGCCAAAGTCCGGTTCGACAATAGAAGTCCCCCCATGCCTATCGATGTACATTTCTTTAAAAAATCACGCCGTTTTATGATCATTTCCATTTCTCTCATTTTCTTTCCCTGTTTTGTTACTAATTTACCGATGAGTAAATTTCCCATCTTTTGAATCTGTTTAGTATTTTATAAACAAAACGAGTCACCGTAACGGTTTAGCTCCAGGCTATACCGAACCAACCACCTGCAGTCGTTGGCGCTCAGTGTTTATAATAACAAAAATTCAAGTCACTATTATTTGTAACACCTTTCCACCGCCTCAGTCTCAGGGTGCCGCCTCGCTGCTGACGAGGCTGGCCTGCAGTGTTCCACCGTGACCGGTATAGAAGAGTCGTCCGTTGGAGACGCAGGCGCTGGTGCACTCGCAGGTGTCGAGGCGCGGACCGGTAGCTACGATCTTACCGACCTCAGGATTCGACAGGTCTATAATATCCATATTGGGGGCCAATAGGTAATTGCCGTTTAGCGTAAACCGGGTGCAGCGGTATCCTTGTACCGGAGTCGCGATGACTTTGCCCGTCTGCTTGTCCAGCAGATAGCTGATCTCGCTATGCGCATGGACAAGGAGGAACTTCGGGCCGATCGTGACCACATGAGTGGAACTTAGCAGCGGCTCGGATTGCCAGATTAGCGAGCCATCGCGCGCGTCGAGGCACCACACGTGGCGGGTGTTTGTTCCTGCCAGGGGATTGTAACCGCCCATGTACAGCCGGCCGTTTTCGCCGGAAATCGTGCAGCCGCCGTGTATTGAATGTTTCGTGGTGACCCAGAGAATCTTACCCGTCTGAGGATCCAGGGATGCAGTCATGCCGTGCGGGCCCGCCGCGCCGCGGAGCTGAGGTTCCCGTCCAAAGTAAGTCGAGTAGTAGAGTTTGTCGTCCATCAGACAGAGTCCGGCTGCGTCGCCGCCACGGCCATACTCCGAGAAATCGACAGTCCATACCTCCTTGCCGCTGTCAAGGTCGTAGGCACGCACGAGCGGTCGATAGCTGTCGGGGAAATTGCTCATTTTCTGTGATCCGAAGAACCATTTTACCTTTTCAGTTTCGGGCACCTCCGGGCCGAAACGACCTGTGCTGAACATGTAGATGGCGAGATTCTTGTAGACCACCGGCGGCATCTGGCGGGCCCAGCTTGGAGAACCGCTGATGGGCGCCTCCCAGAGCAATTCTCCCGTAGCCGCATTCAGGCAGCGTAAGCGGCCTTGATCGAGTCCCGCCTGCGGGACGAGCACTCGTTCCTTGTGGTACAAAGGCGAGGTGTAGCAGATGTGGACACCCGGGAAGTACCGCCTCCACAACAGCCGCCCGGTCTCCTGCTCGACCGCGAATATCTGGCCTTCGGCGGTGTGCGTATACATACGTCCGCCACCGAACGTGGAAAACTGCTTGGTTGAGCCCTCGAAGCGACGGATCCAGTTCAACTTGAAGGGCGGGGTGATCTTCTGGTCATCGAAGTTGGTATTGCCCCAGTTTGCAAAGCTCGTAAAGCGATCGTAGCGCGCATCGGCAAAGGGGCCTTTGAGTGGACTGCGGACTTTCCAGAGTTCAAGTTCCTTTGTCGGGGGCGGGGTGTTCCCTTTATGTCCCAACGCGTACAAGTATCCGTCCTCACAGCCGAAATAGATGTGGCCGTCGCTGACTGCGGCCGGAGCCGAGATGGCCTTGCCGAAAGGTGTTTTGAAGGACCAGACTTCTCCCTGCTCCAGCGGGACCACATACAGAGCGCCGTCCAGACCGCCATAGACGGCCTTGTCGTGAAGCAGGATCGGCGGAGTGATCGATGGATAGCAGTCGGCATACGCGTATGTCGGTTTTTGCTCAAGTGAGTGCCGGCACAGGCCGAAACCAAGTTCGGGCCGGCACCGGAACACGTCCTGCCCACGCACGCTAACCGAGGAAAAACTCAGCAGACCGCCAGAGGTGTTACACTTTGTACCGGTGACATAATCCTTACCTTCCTGGCGTTGCCCATTGTCCGTCTCGTCCAATTTGCGCCATTCTACCTGGCCAAGTGAACGGCCGGTATTCCTAGGGCGGGAGAAGATCTCTACGTGCCCGTCATTATCCGTCCAGTGTGCCTGCCGATATACTGTGCCGTCCTCGCCGATACTCAATCCAAGGTTCACTCTGAGCATATAATAGACGCGGCGGACCTGCGCGTTCTCGCCGGCATCATCCAGCCAAACTACCGATCCACCTGACGACATCACCACTACGTTGCCGTCCAGTGCTATGTCTCGCGTACACAAGAACATGTCCTTGGTCACTACCCGGCCTTGGGCCAAACGGCCCCTTTGAACGGGTTCGAACCGATTCTTGAGGTATTGGGCCCAGGCGGCGCCGCTCCATCGGTCGCCGTCAAAGCCGAATCGCTCCCTGACAAAATCCCAGGTCCACACCACCTCGCCATCAGGCTGCAGCGCGTAGACTCGCGATCCGAGCGTCGCGAAGTACACGCGATCCTTGCCCACTACCGGCGTGCTGAAGATCGGCTCGCCGCAATCAATCTGGCGAACCACCTTCCCGTTTTCTGCATCAAGAACATAGTAGAAACCGGCCATGGTTCCTAAGTGCAGGTAGCCGTCGATAACGGCCGGGGATGAGACGTTGTTGCAGTTGCGTTTACCACCGGTGGTTGCGACCTTCCACCTGAGACGCAGTGAAGCCGCATCGAAGCAGAAGGCGACCCCGCTGGCGTCCACCACGTACACCCGACCGTTTGAAACCACCGGTGAAGTCAAGACGGCGTCGGTCAGCGGAGCTACCCCCGTCAGTCCCAGAGGCAACGTCACGTCGCGGTTGGCGATGTTGCCCGAGTGCCGCGAGTTGCCCTTGTACTGCGTCCAATCCTCCGCTCCCAAGGCGGCGGTGCCCATCAGCAGAACTGCGGTGCACGCGATGATCTTCAACAATCCTGCTGTCATGTGAGGATATTCCTTGTCGAGTCTATTGGGCCGATAGTAAGCATTAACGAGTTTTTTTATGGTATTGGGCAACGCACTCAATATACACCGTAAAGTGTCACCGAGCGGAAAAGATCCATTCCTTAAACTGCTGATTTGCAACCAAGACCATACTTTACTCATTGATCCTCGATACATTATACTTCTCCTTAAAAAAATTTAACTTAAACTTCCCTATACTCTTTTTTTAATACTATTGTAGTGATCATATCTTGTCAGCCAAGTTTGCTGAAATAACCATCGTTCGTCTTAGTCTCAGGGTGCCGCCTCGCTGCTGACGAGGCTGGCCTGTATTGTTCCGCTATGACCGGTGTAAAATAGGCGTCCGTTGGAAGCGCAGGCGCTGATACACTCGAAGATGTCGAGACGCGGACCTGTACTAACAAGTTTAATCGCGTCCGGGTCAGACACGTCAATAACGTCCATATTGGGGCCCAATAGGTAATTGCCGTTTAGAGCAAACCGGGTGCACCGATATCCTTCCGTCAGATTCGTGATGATTTTGCCCGTCTGTTTGTCCAGCAAGTAACCGTAATATTTTTGTGCATGGACAAAGAGGAATTTTGGGCCAATGGTAATGACGTGAGTAGACCTGAGTAGCCGCTCGGACCGCCAGATGAGCGAACCGTCGCGGGCGTCGAGGCACCACACGTGGCGGTTGTTTGTTCCTGCCTGAGGATTGTAGCCACCGAGGTACAGCCGCCCGTTTTCGCCGGAAATCGTACAACCGCCGTGCAGTGAATTCTCCGTTGTGACCCAGATAATCTTGCCCGTCTGAGGATCCAGGGCTGCGGTGATGCCATTCGGGCCCGCCTCGCCGCGGAGCTCAGGCTTTCGTCCAAAGTAACTTGAGTAATAGAGTTTGTCGTCCATCAGGCAGAGGCCCGCCTCGTCGCCACCCGAGCCGTAATTCGAGAAATCGACAGTCCATACCTCCTTGCCGCTGTCAAGGTCGTAGGCACGAACCAAAGGCCGATAGCTCTTGGGGAAGTTATCTACTCTAAATGATCCGAAGAACCATCTTACCTTTTCAGTTTCGGGTACCTCCGGGCCGAAACAACCTGTGCTGAACATGTAGATGGCGAGATTCTTGTAGACCACCGGCGGCATCTGGCGGGCCCAGCTTGGAGAACCGCTGATGGGCGCCTCCCAGAGCAATTCTCCCGTAGCCGCATTCAGGCAGCGTAAGCGGCCTTGATCGAGTCCCGCCTGCGGGACGAGCACTCGTTCCTTGTGGTACAAAGGCGAGGTGTAGCAGATGTGGACACCCGGGAAGTACCGCCTCCACAACAGCCGCCCGGTCTCCTGCTCGACCGCGAATATCTGGCCTTCGGCGGTGTGCGTATACATACGTCCGCCACCGAACGTGGAAAACTGCTTGGTTGAGCCCTCGAAGCGACGGATCCAGTTCAACTTGAAGGGCGGGGTAATCTTCTGGTCGTCGAAGTTGGTGTTGCCCCAGTTCGCAAAGCTCGTAAAACGGTCGTAGCGAGCATCGGCAAAGGGGCCTTTGAGTGGACTGCGGACTTTCCAGAGTTCAAGGTCCTTTGTCGGGGGCGGGGTGTTCCCTTTATGTCCCAACGCGTACAAGTATCCGTCCTCGCAGCCGAAATAGATGTGGCCGTCGCTGACTGCGGCCGGAGCCGAGATGGCCTTGCCGAAAGGTGTTTTGAAGGACCAGACTTCTCCCTGCTCCAGCGGGACCACATACAGAGCGCCGTCCAGACCGCCATAGACGGCCTTGTCGTGAAGCAGGATAGGCGGAGTGATCGATGGATAGCAGCCGGTATACGCGTATGGGGGCTTTTGCTCAAGTGAGTGCCGGCACAGGCCGAAGCCTTGTTCGGGCCGACACCGGAACACGTCCTGCCCACGCACGCTCACCGAGGAAAAACTCAGCAGACCGCCAAACGTGCTGCAATGCGTGCCGTTGACCGTGTTGCACTTCCTGCCGGGGATAAAGTTTTGGCCTTTCGCAGCGCGGCGTGCTTTCTCCAGCTCATCAAACAGCTCGAGCAAGTCCACGTGGTTGGCTCCCTGCACATCGTTTCCGAGGGGCGGGAGTATCTCGACGTGCCCGCCGTTGTCCGTTGAGTGTCCCTGCCGGTAGATTGTGCCGTCCTCGCCAATGCTCAATCCAAGGTTCACCATGAGCATATAGTCGGCGCGGCGGACCTGTGCCTTCTCGCCGGCATCCTCCAGCCAAATTACCGTTCCACCTGCCGACATCACCACGACGTTGCCGTCCAGTGCTATGTCTCGCGTACACAAGAACATGTCCTTGGTTATCACCCGGCCCTTGGCCAAACGGCCCTGTTGGACGGGTTCAACCCGATTCTTGAGGTATTGGGCCCAGGCGGCGCCGCTCCATCGGTCGCCGTCAAAGCCGAATCGCTCCCTGACAAAATCCCAGGTCCACACCACCTCGCCGTCAGGCTGCAGCGCGTAGACTCGCGATCCGAGCGTCGCGAAGTACACGCGATCCTTGCCCACTACCGGCGTGCTGAAGATCGGCTCGCCGCAATCAATCCGGCGAACCACCTTCCCGTTTTCTGCATCAAGAACATAGTAGACGTCGGCCATGGTTCCAAAGTGCAAGTAGCCGTCGATAACGGCTGGGGATGAGACGTTGTTGCAGTTGCGTTTACCACCGGCAGTTGCGACCTTCCACCTGAGACGTAGTGAAGCCGCATCGAAGCAGAAGGCGACCCCACTGGCATCCACCACGTACACCCGTCCGTTCGATACCACGGGTGAAGTCAACACGGCGTCGGTCAGCGGAGCGACCCCCGCCAGTGCCAGAGGCAACGTCACGTCGCGGTTGACGACGTTGCCCGAGTGCCGCGAGTCGCCCTTGTACTGCGGCCAATCCTCCGCTCCCAAAGCGGCGGTGCCAATCAGCAGAACTGCGATGAACGCGATGATCTTCAACAATCCTGCTTTGATGTGAGGATATTCCTTGTCGAGTCTATTCGGTGGATAGTAACTATTGATGAGTATCTTTATAGTATTGGACAATGCAGTCAATATACACTCTAAAGTGTCACCGAGTGGAAAATATCCATTCCTTAAACTGCTGATTTGTGACCAGGAGCATACTCTACTCATAAATCCCTGATACATTATACTTCTCCTTTAAAAAGTTGAACGTAAAAATGCCTTGGTTTTTTGATGCTACTGCCGTGTACTTATCCACATCATACCGTTTTGACCAAGTCCATCGAAATAACTATCGTTATGACGAGCATATATCGAAAACAAAAAACCCCACAGTTGGTACAGGCTTGACTTACAGATAGCAGTCTTTGCCTGGTTTCTTACCCCTTTTCAGCGCCGACATCAATAAAACCATCAAAAACGCAATGATGGTAATTACCACCAAAAGTGCTATTATTGTAAAAACCTCTTATTTTTATCCGTAATAATTGCCAACCACTTCCGTCGTAATACCACTATTCAATTCCAAGAAGCACAAAACAAGTCGGTAATCTTAAATTTTGCGATATCGTAAGGCTGTTAAAGCTACTCTATAAGCCATGATACGTACAGTCCAATGTACCTGCAATTTATAATCCGTAGATCGGATAGTAATCAAGTCGATTCTTTCTCTATTCATTTCAACCTGTCATACTATCCGTTATCACGCCCCATGCGTGCAGCAGGATCTTTGTGCATTAACCTTAATACTTGTCAAGTCAAGCAGGGCCTATACTGAGTAATCAACATAGGCCCCACACTTTTTAAAATCTGCTCTGGGAGCCGTTTAATTAATTGAGATTTAGTTTGCTTCCGGCTCTTTAAGCGGATACAGCCGAATATCATCAAAGTATACCACACCTGAACCACCGGCTTGCGGATTAGCCTTGTCACCAAAACCGATAGATAAGGTATTGACATTTTTCAGGTTCACGCCCCGGTCTGCGAACTGCTTCAGGTCGATGCTCCATTCGGTCCACGTATCTATCTGTGTTGCATCAGAGCTGAGGTGATACACCGCCACAGGTGTGCCGCCACTATTGGTCAGAGCCACATACATCGGTTCAGGATCGTTGCTGATTATGCCGATGTCCTGGTTAGACCATTGCGGATTGGCCGTGCCGGTGATCTGGACGTTGGAGAATTTAGCCTCACACGTGGCATTAGTATCATGGCTGGTCAAGGCTAAGCCTATATAGGCATCTGCACCTATTGAGACAACCTCCGATGTACCCAGCCTCTCCCAGTTACTGCCATCAGCTGAGTAATACGCGATAAATATACTTCCTATGGTGCGTTCTAATTTCACCCACTGCGGAGCAGTGATACCGTCCTGCCTTGTCCTGAGGGTAGTTTCGCCTGCTTTACCGCGACGCTCGAAGGAAACTCCATTAGCAGGTGTGACGACCATCATGACATGTGCCGAATCCGGATCGAGTGTATCACGGATCATCACTCCAGCCTTGGCCCAGTTGTGGGTGTTATCAACGCTTTCGACCTTTGCAATAATCGAACCGGCTCCGGAGAGCTGTTTGTAGGCAAAGTGGAATTCGTCGGATTTGTCCCATATATCTGTGCCGGAGGCCGTCATCGTGTAAGTGCCATCAGAAGCCTCTGTGAAACTGCCGACAGATCCCCGATAACCTCTGAACCACAATGACAATGATCCAATACCTCTTATAGTCCAATCTCGCTCGGAGACCAATGTCATGCTTACTTCGGAGTACTTCATATCGTTGTCGTAGAATAACGGCATAGACTGCTTACCGCTGTGGACGATATTCTTCTCGGCAAAAGGAGGATCGAGGTAACCTGCCTGTGAGCCGTTTGTAGGAACTTGCCATCCGTCTATCCATGTGTCGAATATCCGGTCCGGCTCAAAGTCGTTGTAGTCCTCCATATCATCTATTACAAGATACTGCTGTGTCGTAAAGTCCCAGAGCTCGCCCTGCCAGGTGGTGGGGATCTCGGCCTCATTGACCTCATCAACACGCCAGTAATAAGATTTGCCTAAGTCAAGGGACAAGGGGCCACAACTGGCCTCGCTGAGGATATTAACAGGGGCAGTACCATCAACCACTTCCTGCCAGTTGTCACTAAAGTATAGATTGTGCGAAGCTACCTGTCTTCCTGCTAGCCACCTGAGTGTCACATCCACGTCCACACCAGTTGCACCGCAATCTGGATAAGGATTTCTTGCACTTAGAGGTATTTGGAAGAAGCGAACCTCGCCCAGACCAAACTGCGGCAGAATCCCACCCCAGTTGCTATTAGCAGTGATCTTGACATATTTCGCTACCACGCCACCAAGATCAACAGTAGTATTGGGTGCATAACCAGCCATACCTGGTGCCCGGGCAAATTCGTGGGTCCCCAATGTAGTCCAGTTGGCACCATCGACCGAATACTCAATGGTAGCCTCCTTGATACCGAAACCAATAATAGGCTCGGTAAGGCTATTATGGTTCCATATCAACATTCGATACAGATTATATGACCTGTCGAACTCGTATTGGATCCAGGCCGCCTGGGGATCAAGGACACTGCTGAGCCACATAGTCTTACTTTTTTCTGAGTGCAGGTCATCGGCATCCAGTCCGGAGCTGTTGATGGTATTTTCAGGCCCTTCATCCGGGCTGTTGGAGCTGGAAGCAGTGGCAATGATATTCTCACCGGCAATAGGATAATCGAAGGATTCGACCGTAAAGCTCCAGACGTCGCCTTTGAACACCACATTGCTGGTAGGGGGCGCATTAACCTCATCAATGCGCCAGTAGTAGTTCTGGCCAAAGTCAAGAAGGCCGGCAGGTGCATACGTGGTTGCATCCTGGTTTTGACTTACCAGCACGCCGAGCGGATTAGTTCTGTTGGCATTGTTGACATCGTTAAAATTAGTGCCGAAATATACGTCATGTTTGTCGGCAAACGCTCCTGGCGTCCAGTTGAGAACCACCTCCTGAGATATATCTGTTTCTCCATCAGCTGGATCAGGAAGCAAGGCTGTAACTGTGGCTTCTGACTCAATGTAGGATTGAATGAAGAATGTCGTGTCATGGTTGCCTACCTGGAGGTTATTAGATAAACCCGCTCCATCTCGATACTCATTCTTATCGCTGCGGGCTATATAAAACCGTCCGCCATTATCCGGCTGATTGCTGCTTAAGAACAAGGCATATTTCTTATTGGCACTAAACACCCCCATGTCCAGGCTCTCCTCCTTAGACAAGGACAACGTTATGTAGTTGCCCGTCAAAAAGGACAGACCGGTCATACTGAACCTTGCCGTCCCAACCAACTTGCCGCTTGTGACCGGCCAGGACCAGTCGACATAGATATCTATGGTGATCTCGGCTTTGTCGGGATAGGGATTACCCTGTGCATCCCTGTTTATATAAAACGTCACAGCTCCCAACATGAAGTCCTCGTCGTGTGTAAAACTCTGTCCGGCGTTTCTGGCATCACTCACATAATAATTTTCAGGTTGCGGTACAGTGGGATTCGACTGAACGATGTTCTCCGTGGGAGGGTTGGGTGAGAAGAAAATCGTCCCGCCCTGGGCCACGCTACCAAATAGTCCCAATACCAAGACACAAGAAACCAAATAAATCATTTTATTACACATGATAGTTCTCCTACCTACAAAATAAATATGTTCACTTATTTCAATGCTTCTCATTCGATCTCGTCCCGAGTTTTAATTTCGTAGAGGTCTTTAGGTTTTTAGTAATCTTTGAAACTCCTCATCCATTGTGGCCAGTCTTCTGGCCTGACACCCCCGGCCGTTGTCCAAAGACCAGCCGTGTTGTATTCGCGATGCCACTTCAGCGTCCACAACTCTTTAAGTCCTACCTTTCTGATGGACCAATCCATAAAGAGGTGGTTTGTAGACCCTTTGTGCCGGTTGATGCAAAAATGCATCATCTCCCTTGCCGCGCCCAACCACTGACCGTCAAACTGAGGTGGGTCTCCGCGGCCGCCATGTTCATATGGTCCGCCTCCTCTCCACATGGTATCGGCAAACACAGGTATCCTGTTTCCGCCTTTAACATTGGGAGTCTTCCAATTCCATTCGGTCGGGCGGTTTTGAATGTCCGTTTCTCCTGGGTACGGATTATAAACCCAGCTATTTAGCCCATAGCTGCATTCTTCACGCAGGTCGCCTGGTCCACCTGTCCCCATGATGTAGGTATGAAGCGGGCCGCCCCAGTCCGGCTGGGTAGGCAGCCGTTTCTTGGCCGTTGGGCATCGGAGGATATCTGATCTTGTCTCCCACTGAGACCGCAGCGCGAATATCCAAGATCCACGCCTCCAGGTCTGGCCATGACGACAGAAGTAGCCATCGTTGTCATTGCAATAGAGCACCCAGATCTGGGCCCATTGGTGCAGTTGTGCCTGACAGGCAACAGTTCTGGCCTGTTCCCGTACTCGTGCCAGTGCTGGAATCAATATAGACATCAACAATGAAATAATGGCGATTACCACCAAGAGCTCGATTAAAGTAAAGGCTTTTGCTTTCATTGCTATATCCTTCCAAGCACGCATAGGCGATCTGAAAATCAATAATACACTTTCAACTAATATAATCGTTCACAGGACTATAAGACGAAGCTTAATACTTATAAAAACAATCGGGGCCTATACCAAATCAAGCCGCATAGGCCCCGAACTGGTACAAATATGCCATATCTACCACGTAATTAATTGCAGGCTAAATCGGCTTACGGTTCTGGAAGCGGATACAGCCGAATATCGTCGAAGTACACCAGACCCATACCACCAGTTGCTCCGATACGCTCTATACCAATACTTAACTCAGTGACATTGCTAAGATTTGTGCCAAACGATGCCAAATCAATTTTCCATTCATGCCACGATGCGCTCTGGATATCAGCCACATCACCGCTATAAACCACCTTGGAGCCGTTAACCTTCACGTACATCTGCTCCGCAGCATTAGCCGGATCACCGTAGAACCATAGCGACAATAATTTAATGCCGTGGCTGGTCCAATCCTGGCCGATTGACAGATTAGCCACATTCGCAGTGGCCTCTGAATAACTGGCAGAAATGTTGTTGTAATGAAGCGGCATTGACTGCTTACCGCCGTGAACGATAGTCTGCTCAACAAAAGAAGGCTCGGTGTAACTTACCTGCGAGCCGTTTGTAGGAACATTCCAGCCGTCTGTCCAGGTGTCGAATATCCGGTCGGGTTCAAAGTCGTTGTAGTCCTCAATGTCATCCACCACAAGATACTCCTGCGTGCTGAAGTTCCAGACATCGCCCTGCCAGGTTGTGGGGATCTCGGCCTCATTGACTTCATTAACCTTCCAGTAATAATTCCTGCCTAATTCAAGCTCTCCGGTATCGTAGCTGACATAGCTGCTGCCGGCAGGGATACTAACAGCGCTGATAGCCTCGTCTATCACTGCCTGCTGGTCGGTGCTCAGATACACATTGTGCGAAGCCGCCTCTCTTCCAGCTCGCCAGCTAAGGGTCACATTATCCACATCCATATCTGTTGACCCGATGGCCGGAACAGGCTCTCTTGCCACCAGAGGTATGTAGAAGAAGCGAACCTCACTTAGACCGCACTGAGACACAATGCCGCCCCAGTTGCTGTTGGCGGTGATCTTGACATATTTCGCTGCCACGCCACCGAGATCAACTGTAGTATTGGCTGCATAACCAGCCATACCGGGAGCTCGGGAAAATTCGTAGGTACCCAATTTAGTCCAGTTGGCACCATCGACAGAATATTCAATGGTAGCTTCCCTAATACCGAAGCCGACAACAGGCTCGGTGAGGCTGTTATGGTTCCATACCAGCATCTGATTCAGTTTGTAAGCCTTGTCGAACTCATATTGGATCCAGGGCGCACCAGGATCAACGAAACTACTGAGCCACATATCTATGTTTTCTTCCGAGTGCAGATCATCGGTATCCAAGCCAGAGTCGTTGATGGTGTTTTCAGGTCCCTGGGCTGCACTGTTGGAGCTGGAAGCTGAAGCGGTTATATTTTGGCCGTCAATCGGATAAGCAACTGGCTCGACCGTAAACTGCCAAAGAGCGCCTTTATATATTGTATAGTCCGGCGGGGCATTAACTTCATCAACGCGCCAGTAGTAGGTCTGGCCAAGGCTTAGGGCGCTGACAGGATCATATATGTTGATGTTATGGTTCTGGCTGACCAGTACTCCCAGAGGATTACTTCTGTCAGCGTTGTTGACATCGTTAGGATTAGTGCCGAAATATACATCATGTTTGTCGGCAAATTCTCCGGCCATCCAACTGAGAACCACATCTTGGGGTATTTCTGTCGCCTCGTCAGCAGGGATAGGATCGGAAGCTCGATCGAGTAATTCGGGCGCAGGATCCATCACCGACTGAATCTCAGCCTGTGACAGCGCGTGGTCGTAAATCTGCACGTCGTCGATTCTCCCCTTGAAATCTTTATTGGTATTGTTTGGACAAAAACCCATTTCGAAGCCGGAGCTTAAATCAAGTGGTTGGTTATTCATAGGCTGTCGGGCATCTTCGCTGCCATTAACGTAGATTATATGATCGGTTCCATCTCTAACCATAGCAACATGATACCAAGTGTCGGGCTCCAGTGTGGTGCTGCCCACCAACGCAGTTTCTGTTTTGTTATGAGAAAACATCTGTTTCCCTTTTGCCATCCAAGCTATGGAGCTGTCCTCCCATTCGCCCGGCTTAATATCAGTGAGCAGATGCTTCCTGCCGCTGAGAAGGGCGGATTTAATCCACATTGCGAAGGTCACGGTCAATACCTGTGCGCCACCTATCGGTGGAAGCTCCACTCCGTCACCAGTGCCCGGGCCACCCAGCTCCAATACACTTGAGGTACCTCTGAGCGCCAACTCTCCATCAATGACTGACATCGGGTCGCCAACAAAAAGGCCGTGACATTCATTGCCTGATGAATCATTGGCGGTACCATCGTCGAATGTATAAAAGGCCCGGAGCCCCGCGGAGGCCTGGCCAGAACACATCGTTACCACCAGAGCACAAACCAGAAAAGTAATAATTCGTTTGCTCAAATTTGTACACATGATAATTCTCCTTCAACAAAGGTTAACATAAACATGCCTTGGCCACACACCAAATCGCTCGTTTTTAGACAAGCATCCTGACCTTTTACCACTACAAGTGATGCCTGTGTATAAGACAATCTTTATTGATAAAACGACCAGAAAACTTCCACCTCCAACACATTACGTTCCGTGCCTGCCCGGGATGATTGTTTGTGAGTCGAGACCACATCCTTCCTTTGTAATCGTTCACGAGTATTTTAAAATATCGGACAACATATGCGTTATACAAGTGCACGATTTAATCTAATACTCTGTAAAACCACTTATGCACTCCGGCCAATCGGTTGGCCGGACAAAGCCAATTCTGGTCCACGGACCATTCAAATTGAAGCGACGGTTCAACTTTGGCTATGCTGCCAAAGACGATCCATAAAACAACCTTTTTCCTACTGTCTTTTAGATGTATCCTTAAACAGTAGCATACTTCAAATCTTTTTCTGCTGCAGCCTCATACGAAAAAGTACTGTTCATTCATTTTCGGGGAATCGTGACTAACGTTGCTTATAGTATAGAAAGTTAGTGTGGTGATTTTTCACCGAATCTGATGAATATCGTTAGTATTTTTCGTTGCGTTTTTCATAATGAGGCCATTCCTTATTCTAACGACAGAATTTAGAAAAATTCTCCATTGTCTTGTCCCCTGTTTGTTAACCTTTATGGGACAACAACTTGCCACCTACTCACAATATGAGTACTAATAGAAAAGAAGTACTATTTTAATTTATAACACATCCAGAGTCATAGTACAAGCAGAAAAATATTTTTTCAAGCGGTGGCTCTTGTTCGTTCACCTATAGCCGCATCGAAAAGAACTGTGCCTGGTACTAAGGCGTCTGGACTGTACCGGCACCTGCGCCAGCCGAGGCCGAAGTGGTATTAACCTTATATCAATCGATCCAAACTCATTTCTCCGATCAATCCCTTCTATCACTACTGGAGTCACAGTTCATATTTATACGCCTTGAACGGTGACGTGGGGCATCCTCGGTTACCGCTAAGACACTTGATTTTCTCGTAGCAGAAATCCTTGCCCTCTGAAGGCAATCTTCTGCAAAGTCGATTTCAACCGCTGGTTCCAGATGCAGAATTTCGATCTGGTTTGGGTAGTTGGGCATCCCATTCTTCCAGAGCATCTTTGAGTTGTCGAGCAAGATCCGGCTTCTCTTTGGCCAGGTTGTGTTGCTCGCCGATGTCCTTGGCCAGATTGTATAACTCAACGGCTTGGCTGTCGCGCTTGATTAACTTCCACTCACCTTTGCGCGCGGCTAATTGGGCGCCATAACGCCAGAAAAGATACTCGTGTGGCTCCCCGGCGTTCTCACCCGTCAGGTAAGGCAACAGGTTGACACCGTCTATCTTGGCCTCTTTGGGTAGTTGACCTCCGGCTGCCGCGACGGCTGTTGGAAGGATGTCCAGAGAGATGATCGGTTTGTTATAGACTTTGCCCGCAGGAATGCGTCCTTTCCACTGCACGAAGAAAGGTACACGGATACCTCCCTCCAAAAGTTGTCGTTTTCCGCCTCTGAGTGGATCGTTGCATGCCCTGGCGGGCCCGCCATTGTCGTTGTGGAAGATTACCAGCGTGTCCTGTTCAATGCCGCACTGTCTAAGTTTAGCCAAGATAGTTCCCACCCCTTCATCCAGTGCCAGGAGCCCAGCAGCGAAATTACGGCGATTTTGGACAGAAATTTGTGATACACGTTCGAGATATTTTTGGCTGGCTTTCAGAGGCGAGTGAACCGCATTGAAAGCAACATAAAGGAAGAAAGGCTCGGTTTTGTGCCGTTCGATAAAGGTAACCGCCTCGCGTGCAAACGCGTCGGTAAGGTATTCTTTTTCATCGACAGGGTCGTGACCTCGAAGGATTGGATTGGCCGGATCGGCCATCGCGTCAATATAAGAGTGTGATCCGCCGAGGAATCCGAAGAACTCGTCAAAGCTCCGGCTTAATGGATGGTGTTTGGGACCGGATCCCAGGTGCCATTTGCCAACTATTCCAGTTGCATAACCAAGAGCCTTGAGCCGGTCGGCCAGCGTAACTTCGGTTAATGGCAAGCCGGACTCCCCGGATGCTTGCGGGTCTGGGGGGGGACTGAATTCATGGCTAAACCGCTGCTGGTAGCGGCCTGTCATCAGTCCGGCACGCGTTGGACTGCAGGAGGGGCAAGAAACATAGCCATCGGAGCAGCGAAGTCCGTTTTGAGCCAAGGAATCGATGTTCGCCGTGGGCGCGTCGCGGTAGCCTTGGCAGCCTATCTCTGCATAACCTAAGTCATCGCACACGATGTAAACGATGTTTGGTCGTCTGGTGTTGATATGGAGAGCCAAAGTCTGTTTCGACAATAGAAATCCGCCTACGCCTATCGCTGTACACTTCTTTAAAAAATCACGTCTATTCATAATCACTTCCATTTCTCTTATTTGCCTTCTTTTTTTTTACTACTGTACCCATGAATAAATCTCCAATCTGTTGCACCTGTTTAGTCAGTTGTAAACGAAGCGACTCACCATAAAGTTTTAGGTCGAGTCTATAACAGACCACCTACCTGCAATCGTAAGCTCTCAGAGTTTATGATAATGCCTGGGAAAAAGTCAAGCCACCAAAAATAAACTTTTGCAAAATTTAAAATTTGAACTCTGTTTGGGTAATTTGACGACAATTACCGATACTGTCCTACATATCCGAAGTGCCAATAATGTTTGAATAGGGTGAAATTGAACATCGTTTCAGATAGCAAATCGTAGGCTGATTCTATTTATATAGTCGGCCGTTCAAAAGAGGAGGTACGAGTCAATGATAGAATATCGTCACAATACAAGGTTGGGACTGACCACCACAATGCCTGATGGCGTGAACGCTTGGTGGCCAGTTCCACAGTTGATGACACAGAACGAAGTGATTCGATTCTTGCGCATACCGGAAATCAGCGCAGCCAAAAACCAGCATAATGTCATAGAGCATCTGAAGAGGTATAGGAGCCTGCCGAGGATTCGCCTGTGCAACAAGACGCTTTACCCGTTGAACGCAATTCTCGAATGGATTAAGAAAGAAACTACTAACGGCAATTAAATTATGTGGCATCAGTCTGATGTCTGGCTATAATGGTCCGCGGATTAACCTGAGTCAAGCCAGCATCAGAAAGGAGGTCAAAATGAAGCAGCTGGTAAGGCTTTGGGAAAGACCATCATGTGATGGTAAGAAGTTTACGTATTACCTGCTCTATACAGACGAGCAGGGAAGAAGAAGGCAGAAATCTTTAGGCCATGCAGATCGCCGCAAGGCCGAGCGTCAAAGAGGACAGTTTGAACGTAAGTTGATAATGGGCATCGTTGAGCCTGGCTCTATGAAGCTCATGGATTTTGTGGAGGACAGCTTGACGAGAACGGGTGACCAAATTCGAGAAAGTACCCGCAGGGAATATAAGTCCGCAATGGAAGATTTCATCAGAGTGATCGGTAACATTGATTACCGGAGAGTCTGTCTGAAGGACGCTGAATTCTATCGTCAAAGCTGCCTGGACAAAGGTAACAGCCCTGCAACGGTTGCGAAGAAACTTACTGAGATTAAGTGCGTTTTCAGTGCCTCCGTTTCACGTAAGCAGCTTGACGAGAATCCGCTCAGATGTATCAAGATGCCAAAGTGTCATCAGAACGAGATCAATATCTACCGCGACGATGAATGTGAACGCATCCTGAAGGCAGCTCAGGACTTCACTGAAAAGTCCAATGAGCAGAGGCGTCTGAGGTGGGATTTGTTGATTGTCTTTGCCCTCTCGACCGCGCTGAGACGAGGAGAGCTCCTGAATTGTACATGGGGAGATATCGATTTCGAGGAGCAAACGATAAAAGTCTCTCCGAAAGCGAACACCTCTGAGACTTGGGAATGGTTGATCAAAGATACTGATTGCAGAATGCTCCCTTTGACTGATGGACTCACCCAGTTTCTGGTTGACCACCAGAGCAGACAGCCTGAAGGCAATCCATATGTTTTTGTTCCACCTGCCAGGTACGAATACATTCAAAACGAACTTCGTGCCAAGGGTAAGTGGATCTATTCAGACTCTCGATTAAAGGTGGTCAACAATTTCAATCCAGACTTTGGTAAGATTTTGCTGAGAGCAGGTATCGAAGAAGGTCAGTTCCACGATCTTAGAAGAACCGCGATCTGTAACTGGTTTAAAGAAGGCATGAGGGAATACGATGTAATGAAGCTTGCAGGCCATGCCGACTTTAAGACAACGCACAAGTATTACCTTCGTGTCCACGATGATCTGGTTGATCGTGCAAGGCAGGCAACTGCCCGCGGGTTATGCAAGAATCTGTTGCAAAAGTGTTGCAGTGGTGATTTTGACTCTTTGGCCAGAAAAAACTGCTAACCATAACTGCTTGGCAGCCAATATGTTACAGCAATGGGTTGGAGTTGAATTGAACCGCTTACATACGGAGATTTGATCCGTTGTCCACATATACGTAACACTTAGGACGTTCCAGAGATCGCTATACTACCTGATAATCTCGACCCTCCGCCTTCCTACTGATATCCATAGGGTAGTAAATTCGAATGTATTTGGTTAAAATGCTTGGAAAACAGAGATGAGATGTTGTCAGGCTTTTATAATGATTGGAAGGTTGCGATGAATCGACGAAGTTTTTTGTCATTGATGTGTCAGGCGCCGGTGGCGTTTTCTTTTGCGAATGCTTCTGCAAAAACGCCAGCTGCTAAGCCGAATGTGATTATTATTCTTTCGGATGATGCGGGTTATGCGGATTTTGGGTTTACGACCAACAAACTGATACCAACTCCGAATGTAGACAGGCTCGCCCGTAATGGGATTGTCTTCACGCAGGGCTATGTCAGTGCGTCAACGTGTACTCCTTCGCGAATGGGTTTGATGACGGGGCGGTATCAGCAGCGTTTCGGCGCAGAATGCAATGTGCCGACGATTCCCACGCCCGGATATACGAAAGAAGACCTTGGCCTCGATCTCAGTCAACACACGATAGGCGATGCGATGCGGGATCAGGGCTATCGCACGATAGCCATTGGCAAATGGCACCTGGGCGAGCGGCCCAAATATCATCCGAATCGTCGAGGATTCGATGAGTTCTATGGCTTCCTCGGAGGATCGCGTTCTTATTGGCCCTTAAAGAATCCAGCCGTCGGCCATGCAATTCGGCACAATGACAAGCCAGTTGACGAAGAAAAGGAAATTACATATCTGACCGATGATTTTACCGATGCAGCGTTGGAGTTCGTTGATCGAAACCGCAGGCAGCCGTTTTTTATGTACCTTGCCTACAATGCGGTGCATGGGCCCAAGCACGCCAAAGAAGAAGATATCGAGCAGTGTGGCCAGATTTCCGAAAAGGGTAGAAAACTTGTCGCGGCGATGACGCGGTCGATGGATCATAATATCGGCCGACTGCTAAACAAACTCGATGCGCTGAAGTTGACGGAAAATACATTGATCGTCTTTGTAAACGATAACGGTGGGCCGCAGGACATAAGCTATTCCAACTCTCCCCTTCGTGGCTTCAAGGGAACCTATTGGGAAGGTGGTATTCGCGTACCGTTTGTAATATCCTGGCCTGCCAAGCTGCCTAAAGGCAGCAAGTACACCCATTCGGTATCCTCCCTGGATCTACTTCCAACATGTCTTGCCGTAGGCGGCGGAAAAGTTCCGCCTGATTGGAAAATCGACGGTGTGAATTTGTTGCCGTTTATACAGGGTGATTCCTCCAAAGCACCTCACGAGATACTATTCTGGCGTTTCTGGCGGGTAAGTGTAGCACGCCGGGGGCCGTGGAAACTGATCCGCGTTGCAGACGACCCGCTTCAAGCTGAACGCAAACTCATACTGCCCCTGATGCTCTTCAATATCGATACCGACCCAGCGGAAACCAAAAACCTCGCAAAAGAATATCCCCAAAGAACGCAGCAACTCCTCGCGGCACTAAAGAACTGGGAAAAAACGTTAGCCAAACCAAGATGGTACGACGGCTCGAACTGGAAACACTGGCAAAACGAATCGGTGAAAAATCACCGTATGCATCAGGACGGGTGACAATGGCAGGTTCAACGTGAAACCATGTGTGGTTGTCAAGGGCCAATGGGACTCCTATGAACCGGAACGTGTCAAGGCTTGTTTTTCATTTTTTTCTCTCCTGAGCATTTTCCGCCTTTTGGCCCCTTCGCGAAAAGGTGAGGGGCAAAGGCGGAAAATGCTGTCTGTCTTGTCTTTTCATTAGCTGCTTTCATTGGCCCAGGCAACGGGATCACGATTCGGGTTTAGGGTCCCACACTCCTATTCGTGCTCATTACTCGGATGGCACATGAGATTTCATGCGGGGACAGGTCCTATTCTGTCAGACGCGATACCCGAAGGTTCGCATTTCCCATTGCAGGATCCTGTCTTTCATCCCGTCACCTATATCATTCAGTTATGAATAAGTTGTCTGCGTTTAGCTTTGCTCGATTTACTTCTATAATCCTGAAGATAACAGTACTGACTGACCAATCGTTCGTTAAACAATTCTCCAGTGGTTAACATGGCTCGAATTATAGTCAGTATTTTGCGGGCTGTTGCAATCAATGCTATCTTCTTACGCGATTTCTGACCGGCCATAATACGTTCATAAAATGCTTTAAGCGATGGGCTACATCTAATTGCACGCCAAGTACTTTCCACTATCAACCAGCGAACCACCGATGGCCCTTGTTTGCTGATGTGACCAAGACGACGCGTAGAGCCAGATTCATCCAGACGAGGAGTCAGACCAAAATATGCGCAGTATTGTCTGGTTCTGCGAAAACGTGCTGCGTCGTCAGTATATTGCCCTTCACAGGCAGCGCCAGAACAGGACCAAACTCTTGTTGATAAACACGCCTCTCAAGCTCAACCGGATCTGCTAATTCGCTGTCATCCAGCCCAGGCACACTACCGTACCTGTTACCGTATTCTCGTCTCAGCAACACCGGACCAGCTGCCACAACATCTTCACACACAACAAAGCTTGTTTCTTCGTTCATCTCAATCACCTCCGTCTTTTCGACAATTAATTCGAAAAGACGGGGCGAAAACCACACCGAATTTTTGCCAAACAACGATATCGCTTTTTATAGCTTTCGGTAAGCCCAATAGAACACGGCCAAAGCCTTGGCCGCTAAAATCTTACCGAAAGATTTAAATTGGCGATATCGTGCGGTGAAAATTCCTGATTGAAACTGAGGCTGTTAATCGGCCCTGCAGCCTGTCTGACCTCCGACAAACCGTTTGATTTAATACAGTCCTCTGTGTATACTGTGACGGGTAAGCTATAAAGAATCTGGTTTGAGGGTAAGCTGATGCCAACAATAACAAAAAAAGAACTTGTGGACCGAATCGCAGAGAAGACTCAAAGCAAGCATGTTACTGTCAAGACAGTAGTGCAGCAATTCCTCGATGAAATTGTCTCTGAACTCGCCAAAAGCAACCGCCTGGAATTTCGCGACTTCGGTGTCTTTGAAGTTACAGAAATGAAGGCAAGAGTTGCACAGAATCCTAAGACCCTGGAGCCAATTAAAGTCCCGGCAAAGCGAAAAGTCAAATTCAAGATGGGCCGCTTAATAAAACAACAACTGAATAGCTGACTATAGATGGAACAAGTAATCACAATCCCTGCTCTTGGCGACAATTACATTTATCTATGTCGTTACCACCAGAACAATGCTTTTGTGATTGATCCCGGCGATGCAGAAGCTGTGTTCAACGTATTAGAGAAACACAGTCTGAATCTTACGCATACCCTAACCACACACCATCATTTTGATCATGTCGGTGGTGTTAAAGAACTGAAGAAAAAAACTGGCTGCGAGATATTCGGATCAGACAAAAACAAAATCTCCATCATTGATTGTAA
>Ga0307380_10000857_pt1 | contig 45724 bp, 34 predicted proteins | sample UN3MG_FD_202239 | JGI IMG/M metagenome (GOLD analysis project Ga0307380, IMG submission 202239) | Soil microbial communities from Risofladan, Vaasa, Finland - UN-3 | ecosystem: Environmental > Terrestrial > Soil > Coastal area > Acid sulfate soil | place: Finland: Risofladan, Vaasa | collected...
CTGTTCGACCAGACCTGGAAAGATATGAACGAGGTCTACGAGCGGCGGAAGCCCTTTGGCCATCCCATCGTTCCGCCGCCCCGCTTCGGGGGCTGGGCCCTCTTGCGCCTACCATCCCACGGCTCCCCGAGCATCGCCGTGGGCTTTATTCCTCCGCCTCCTTCGGAGGCTCAGAACGCGGCCACCTGTCTCGAAGGAGATTACACGCACCCGCCCGGGGAGCATGGCCCCCAGTCCTGGCGCCGGCCTCGCTCTTGAATCGTCGTCGTTGTCGTCGTCGTCCTCGTCGTCGAATGCGGAAGGGGGGGGAAGCCCAGAGAATCGAGGATGATGACGAGGACGACGACGAGCACGAGAAGACGGGAAAGGAGGTGGTTACCAGAACCGGGGGCCATGCTCGAGCCCGGCCTAGCGGACGCTCCCGCCCATCTCTTCCAGGAGCTTCCGGGCGCCGGGGTGGTAGGGGTTGTTCTTGAGCGCGCCGAGGATGGCTTCGTTGAACTTGTTCAGGTAAGTGACAGCCGCCGCCCTCTGGGCCTGGATGGCCTGGCGGGCGAGCGGGGCGTAGATGGCGGCAGTGCGGTAGTAGAACTCGGCGTTGAGGCCCGCGGCGGCGCCGTAGGGCTTCAGCCGTGCGGCAATGCCCTTCGCGTAGGCATCCACCGCCTGCCTGTCCGAGCCGCCCTCCTGGAGCAGTTCGCCCTGGAGGAGGCGCGGGGCCGCATAGTCGGGCCAGGCCTCGACCGCGCGTCGGAGGGCCTGGAACGCCTCCTTCGGTTGCTTGTCGTCCCTTGCCGCCAGCGCCTCGAGCAGGAGGGCGTCGAAGCACGTGGGGTCGAGGCCCAGGGCGAGCGCGGTGGCGGCCGCCGCCTTGTCGGGGCTTCCGCCCTTGCGCGCCATCGAGCCCAGGGCGGCCACCTCGGCGGCGAGGAGCTGCGCCGCGCCCTTCGACTTCAATGTGGCCGCCGACGGGAGCGCGCGGAGGCCATAGCCCGTGGTGTAGATGGCGTCGTCGAACTCGCCGCCCAGCTCGGTCGCCTCCACGTTCACCGTCTCCTTCCCGTCGTCGTAGCGGGCGAAGGCGTGGTAGGGGGTGACGACGGGGCAAACGGGCAGCCCCAGCTCGGCGGCGACGGCCACGTAGAGGCCCGTGAGGGTGAACACGCTACCCTTGCGGTCCTTCAGCACGCGGTGGATGGCGTGGCCCTCGGGGCTGTCGCCCGTCGGGTCCGCGCCGTCGCGTGCGAAGCCCTCGGTCTGGAAGAAGGTCTCGTTGAGGGCGTAGAGGAGGTCGGGCGGCGACGCGTCGGGCTTCGCCTTCTTGCGGACCGCGTCGGCGAGACGCTTGACCTCGCGTCGCACGCCCGCCAGGTCGCACGCGGGGTCCACGACCCTGGCGAGGGCGGCCAGGCCCGCCACGAGGTCGGCGGCGGGCAGTTGCGAGGGGAACTGCCAGGTGGCCACCTTGCCCTTGTAGCTGGCGTAGAGCTTGGCCAGCGCCGCGGGCTCGGGCGCCACGGCGAAGGGCAGGTCGCGGGGGTAGCCGACGGGGAGCGAGCCCTCGGGCGACTCCAGGAGGTGGCGCGGCGACGCCTTCTTCGGCGGCACCTTGACCAGCCACTCGAAGGCGCGATGCCAGTCCCTCTGCGGCGGCGTGTGGCCCGTGCCCTCGGAAGCGTAGAACTCGATGGTCGCCCCGCAGCGGCGGGCCGCCTCGACCGAGCGCTTGACCGACTCGATCGAGATGGGGTCGGCGGTGCCGTGATGGACGTAGAAGGGGATGCCCTTGAGCTTCTCGAGCCGCTTGTCGAAGATCGTGCCGGCGGCGGAGAGCGAGATGCCGCCGGCGAACAGCTCGGGCAGGGTCACCAGCCAGTGCCAGGTGCCGATGCCGCCGCCCGAGGCGCCGGTGCTGTAGATGCGCCTGGAGTCGAGGCGATAGGCCCGCGAGATGTAGCGCAGGAGCCGCAGCACCTCCAGCTTCTCGTTCGGCGCGGGCCAGAAGCTCGACCGCTGAATCGTCGTCGGGAACAGCACGATGTAGCCGCGCGGCGGGAAGTAATTGGCGTACCAGGTCACCAGGTTATCGCCGTCGGACGGCATGCCGTGGAGGGCGAGGACGAGGGGCCAGGCCTTGGCCGGCGTGTAGTCGGGCGGCAGGGCGAGGTTGAACCAGCCGCGGTCGGCGCCCTTGCGCCAGGGCACGGGCAGGTGCTTGAGCAGGCCCTTGCGGCCCGCGGCCAGCTCGCGCATGCGCTCGAGGTCCTCGACGCGGCGGTCGAGGCGGGTCTTCTCCAGCTCCGCGAACGCCGCCTTGCGGCCCGCGTCGTCCTTCGCCGTGAAGTAGCGGGTCAGGCACTCCTCGGCCTTCTGGTCCTCGGCCTCGGACCATTGGCCGGGGGCTGCGGGCCGCTCGGCCTCGGGGCGTTCCGTGGGCGAGGTCTTCGACGGCGGGTGCGTGGGGCCGGGCTTCGCCCCGTCGAGCGCCTCGACCCGCTCGACGACCGAGCGGGGGAACTGGATGGTGCCGCCGCCGCGGGAGATGGTGATCGACGTCTCGTCCTCGGCGACGAGGCGGGCCGTGATCTTCGCCCCGCTCTTCAGGGTGACCACCACCTGCCCCCCGCCCTTCTCGGCGGCGAGGAGGCACGAGGCAGCCAGAACGGCGTAAGCGAATGCGAGGAGGGAGCGCAGCCGTGTCACGGACAAGCCTCCACTGTCGGCTTCGCCGCATTATACCACATCGCGGCTTGCAATCGAGGCGGCAGGCCGGTAGATTGCGTCATCGTTCTTGTGAGGTCGAGAGATGAAGCGCACGCTGGTCATCCTGGGCTGCTTCCTGGCCGTATCGCTCGGGCTCTTCGTGGTCGTGGGGTTGCTCGCGCGCGCCACATGGGCGCTGTCCGGCGCGGGCACCACGCCGCTGGAGTCGGTCCAGGGCCTCGCGGTGCCCGAGCGGAACCCCTCGGAGCCGAAGGCGGTGCACTCGGTGGCGGAATGGGCGGGCGAGCGCGGGCGCGGCTTCCAGGAGGCCCCGATGCTGGCCGAACGGGTCAAGGCCGGCGCGCTCCCGCCGGTGGCCGAGCGGCTGCCCGAGGACCCGCTGGTCATCGTGCCGCCCGAGCAGCGCGGCCCCTACGGCGGCACCTGGGCGCGCTTCGCCACCGACACCAACGACACGGGGGTCTACGAGGCCCGCATCGCCTACGAGGGGCTCGTGCGCTGGGACGCAATGGGCAGGAGAATCCTGCCGAACCTGGCGACGCGCTGGGAGGTCGCCGACGGCGGCCGCGCCTACACCTTCTGGCTCCGACGCGGCGTGCGCTGGTCGGACGGCGCGCCCTTCTCCGCCGACGATCTTCTGTTCTGGTTCAACGATGTGCTTCAGAATCCAGAGCTGACTCCTGTGGCGCCGATCGACTTCCGCCGCGGCGGCGAGCTGGCGAAGCTCGAGAAGCTCGACGGCCACACGGTCCGCTTCCGCTTCAAGGAGCCGCACGGCCTCTTCCTCCAGCAGATGGCCTCGGGCCTCAGCTACACCCTCCTCGGCTATCCCGCCCACTACCTCAGGCAATTCCACCCCCGCTACGTGCCGAAGGAAGAGCTGGAGGCCAAGGCGAAGGCCATGGGCTTCCACTTCTGGTACCAGCTCTTCGGCGAGCGGCGCGGCTGGCGCAACCCCCAGTGCCCCCGCCTCTGGGCCTGGCTCATCCAGGACCCCGCCGCACTCCCCGTCGTCTTCCAGCGCAACCCCTACTACTGGAAGGTGGACCCCGACGGCCGCCAGCTCCCCTACCTCGACCGCGTGACCTTCGGCATCTTCGACGTCGAGACCATCAACCTCAAGGCCATCAACGGCGAGATGGGCATGCAGAGCCGCCACATGGACTTCGCCAACTACCCCCTCTTCATGGAAAACCGCAAGAGGGGCGGCTACCGCGTCCTCCACTGGGTCAACGCCGGCGGCAGCGTCATGCAACTCGCGCTCAACCTGAACCAGAAGACCGACCCCGTGCTTCGGGAACTCTTCGGCGACCCGCGCTTCCGCATCGCGCTGTCCCACGCGATCGACCGCGATGCCATCAACGAGGTCTGCTACTTCGGCATCGGCAAGCCGCGCCAGCTCTGCCCGCCCGCCGCCTCGCCCTACTACTCGCCCGAGTACGAGCGCGCCCACATCGAGCACGACCCCGCCCGCGCCAGCGCGCTGCTCGACGCGATGGGCCTCTCGGCGCGCGACGCCGACGGCGTGCGCCTCCGCCCCGACGGGGCGCCCCTCTCGATCTTCATCGAGACCACCTCGATGACCGGCAACGCGAAGATGCTCGAGATGGTGGCCCGCGACTGGACGGCGGTCGGCGTGAAGACCGAGCTGAAGATCACCGCCCGCCAGCTCTACTACACCCGCAAGGCCGCCCTCCTCCACCACGTGGGCGTGTGGTGGCCCGCCGACGAGCTGGTGCCGCTGATTGACCCCCGCTGGTTCCTGCCGTTCTCGACCGAATCCGTCCACGCCATCGGCTACGCCCGCTGGTTCACGTCCGGCGGCAAGGCGGGCGTCGAGCCGGCGGGCGACCTGCGCCGCTGCATCGACCTCTACCGCGCCATCCAGCAGACGCCCGACGAGGCGGAGCATCGCCGCCTCTTCGCCGAGATCATCGAGCTGAACCGCAAGAACCTCTGGGTCATCGGCACCATCGGCGAGGTGCCCTCGCTCGTCCTCGCCCAGGACCGCTTTCGCAATGTCCCCGAGATCGCCGTCTACGGCTGGATCTTCCGTTCGCCAGGCAACACGGCGCCCGAATGCTACGCGATGGAGGGGCGCTGAATATGCTCGCCTTGATTCTCCGCCGCGTGCTCTGGATCGTTCCGACGCTTCTCGCGATCTCGATCATCACGTTCGCGATCATCCAGCTCCCGCCCGGCGACTACCTGACCAGCTACATCGCGGCGCTCCAGGAGACGGGCGAGACGGTGGACGAGGCGCAGGTGGCGGCGCTCCGCAAGCAGTACTCGCTCGACCAGCCGGCCTACGTGCAGTACTTCAGGTGGATGGAGGGCATGATCCTCCGCGGCGACCTGGGCATGTCGTTCGAGGAGAGCCGCCCGGTCGCCACCCTCATCGGCGAGCGGCTGCTGCTCACCGTGGTCATCTCGATCGTCACGCTGCTTTTCACCTGGGCGATCGCCATCCCCATCGGCATCTACTCGGCCGTCCGGCAGTACTCGGTGGCCGACTATGCCTTCACGTTCCTCGGCTTCATCGGGCTGGCGACGCCGGGCTTCCTGCTCGCGCTCATCTTCATGTACGTCGGCTACAGCGTCTTCGGCGTGAGCGCCGGCGGGCTGTTCTCGCCCGAGTTCCAGGGCGCCGCCTGGTCGCTCGCCCGGGTGTGGGACCTGTTGAAGCACCTGTGGATCCCCGTCCTCATCGTGGGCATGGAGGGCACGGCCGGCCTGATCCGCATCATGCGCGGCAACCTGCTCGACGAGCTTCGGAAGCAATACGTGCTCACGGCGCGGGCGAAGGGCGTCGGCCGCCTGAAGCTCCTCCTCAAGTACCCGGTCCGCGTGGCCATCAACCCGATCGTGAGCACCATTGGCTGGCTGCTCCCCGCCATCGTGTCGGGGGCCACGATCACCGCCGTCGTCCTCGGCCTGCCCACGACCGGGCCGCGGCTCCTCCAGGCGCTGATGAATCAGGACATGTTTCTCGCCGGCTCGATGGTGATGATGCTGAGCTTTCTCACGGTGGTCGGGACGCTGATCTCCGACCTCTTGTTGCTGTGGCTCGACCCGCGCATTCGCTACGAGAAGCGGAGCGAGTGAATGGCCTTCGAAGTCGAAGAACATCTCGCAGACGTCCCTGAGGGGCCTTCGGCAGGCGAGGTCGCAGTCGGCGAGCAGGTTTCCACGGCCTCGCAGTGGAAGCTGATGTGGTGGAAGTTCCGCAAGCACAAGCTCGCGGTCGTCGCGGCGCTGATCATCCTCAACCTCTACTTCGTCGCCGCCTTCTGCGAGTTCCTGGCGCCCTACACGCTCGAGCACCAGGATGTGCCGAACGCCTACGCGCCGCCGCAGCGCGTGCGCTTCTTCGGCGACGACGGCTTCCACCTGCGCCCCTTCGTCTACGGCCTGGCGTGCAAGCGCCACCCGGAGACGCTGCGGAAGCTCTACGTGGAGGACCGCACGCAGCAGCACCCGATTCGCTTCTTCGTCCGCGGCCCGAAATACCGCTTCTGGGGGCTGTTCGAGACCGATATTCACCTCTTCGGCGTCGAGGGCGGCGGCACGCTGTACCTGCTCGGCACCGATTCGCTGGGGCGCGACCTGTTCTCCCGCATCCTCTACGGCTCGCGCATCTCGCTCACCATCGGGCTGATCGGCGTGGCGATGAGTTTTGTATTGGGGCTGACAATCGGCGGCGTGTCGGGCTATTTCGGAGGGTGGGTGGACAACACGATTCAGCGCGTCATCGAGGTCCTGCGCTCGTTCCCCTCGATTCCGCTCTGGATGGCGCTCTCGGCCGCGCTGCCCGCCCACTGGTCGCCGCTCAAGGTCTACCTCGGCATCACCATCGTCCTGTCGTTCCTCGGCTGGACGGGGCTCGCCCGCCAGGTGCGGGGGAAGATTCTGTCGCTCCGCGAGGAGGATTTCGCCACGGCGGCCCGCCTGTGCGGCGCGAGCCAGTGGCGGGTGCTATGGCGGCACCTGCTGCCGTCGTTTATGAGCCACATCATCGTCAGCCTCACCCTCGCGGTGCCCGGGATGATCCTGGGCGAGACGGCGCTGAGCTTTCTCGGCCTCGGTCTGCGTCCGCCCATCACCAGTTGGGGCGTGCTGCTGAAGGAAGCGCAAAACGTCCAGGCGGTCGCTCTCCACCCCTGGCTTCTCACTCCCGTGGCCTTCGTGATCGTGACGGTTCTGGCCTTCAACTTCGTCGGCGACGGCCTCCGCGACGCCGCCGACCCGTACGCGAGGTAGAATCTCACCACGGAGACACGGAGAGCACGGAGAAGAGACAGGAGCCTGTGAATGGGTAAGAAAGAGGAATTGTACGAGGTCGGCTTGACGGAGGAGATCATCGGGGCCATGATCGAGGTGCACAAGCTCTTGGGCCCTGGGCTGCTCGAATCGGCCTATGAGACGTGCGTGTGTCGCGAACTCGAGATCCGCCAGATCCCCTGCGATGTCCAGAAGCCGCTGCCGTTGGAGTACAAGGGGGGTAAAGCTGGATTGCGGCTATCGACTCGACCTCCTTGTGGCTGGCCGAGTGATTGTCGAGATCAAGGCCGTGGAGGAGTTGGTGCCCATCCACGAGGCCCAGTTGCTCACCTACATGCGGCTGGCTCGCGTGCGGGTCGGCTTGCTCGTCAACTTCAACGTGCCCGTGCTCAAGGACGGCATCCGGCGGCTTGTGCTTTGAACCCAATTGCCCTCTTGTCTGGTTCCTTCTTCTCCGTGTCCTCCGTGTCTCCGTGGTGAACAAGGCTTGGGAATATGAACGAACCTCAGAAACCCCTGCTGACCATCGCTGACCTGAAGGTGCATTTCTTCCTGGATGAGGGGACGGTGCGCGCGGTGGAGGGGGTGAACCTGGTGGTGCCTCGGGGCACGACGCTGGGCCTCGTGGGCGAGAGCGGCTGCGGGAAGAGCGTCACCGCCCTCGCCATTCTGCGCCTCATCTCGCCCCCAGGCCGCATCGTCGCGGGGCGAATCGCCCTGCACCGGCCCGACGGCGACGTGGCGCTCACCGACCTGAAGGCCGATGGCGAGGCGATCCGCAGGATTCGCGGCAAGGAGATCTCGATGGTCTTCCAGGAGCCGATGACCTCGCTCAGCCCCGTCCACACCGTCGGCAACCAAATCCTGGAGGCCATCACGCTCCACACGCCCAAGCGCGGCGCCGAGGCCCGCGAGCAGGTGGTCGAAGTGCTCCGCCACGTCGGCATCCCCGACCCCGACCGCCGCTATCGCCAGTACCCGCACGAGATGAGCGGCGGGATGCGGCAGCGGGCGATGATCGCGATGGCCCTGTCGTGCCGCCCCTCGCTCCTCATCGCCGACGAGCCGACCACCGCCCTCGACGTGACGATTCAGGCGCAAATCCTCGACCTCATGCGCCGCCTCCAGGCCGAGCTGGGGATGTCCATCCTCCTCATCACCCACGACCTGGGCGTCGTGGCCGAAATGGCCCGAGAGGTCGCCGTGATGTATTGGGGCCGCATCGTCGAGCAGGCCCCCACCGAGGCCATCTACGCCGACCCGCAGCACCCCTACACTCGCGCCCTCCTGCGCTCGATCCCTGGCCGCGGCACGCGGCGAAAGGCCCGGCTCCAGGTCATCGCCGGCGCGGTGCCCGACCCGTTCGAGCGTGTCCCAGGCTGCCCCTTCCACCCGCGCTGTGATGAGACCCGATGCGGCGTCTGCGACCAGGGCGAGCCGCCGCCCCTCCGCGAGGCCCGGCCCGGACACCTCGTCGCGTGCTTCGCGCGAAGCGAAGAGAAGAGTCTCACCACAGAGGACACTGAGGACACAGAGAAGACGGGAAACGAGAAGGGAATCTGAGATGGAGAGAACACAAGACTACCCGGAACGCGATCTGACGGAGAAGATCATCGGGGCGATGATCGAGGTACACAAGCACATCGGACCTGGGCTCCTGGAATCAGCCTACGAGGTCTGCACCTGTCACGAGTTGCACCTTCGAGGCGTTGCGTTCGAGGCCCAGAAGCCGCTTCCGGTGGTCTACAAGAACACACGACTGGAGTGCGGATACCGCGCGGATCTGCTTGTGGACGGCCGCGTTCTCGTGGAGATGAAGGCCGTGGATTCGCTCGCCCCAATCCACGAGGCCCAGTTGCTGACCTACCTGCGCCTGTCGGGCGTGAGAGTGGGGCTTCTTGTCAACTTCAACGTCACCGTGCTCAAGGATGGGATCCGGCGTTTGGTTCTCTGACCCAAATGCCCCTCTGTGCTTCTCTCTTCTCTGTGCCCTCTGTGCCCTCTGTGGTGGACCTCTTATGGCTTCTCTTCTACTGTTGACCGCCCACGACGTGAACGTCAACGTCCCGATCCTCAAGGAGGGCATCAACCGCTCGTCTCCTGAACCCCAATGTCCCTCTTCTCAGTGTCTTCCTCTGTGTCCTCTGTGCCCTCTGTGGTGAGATTCTTATGGCTTCTCTTCCCCCGCCGCTACTGGCCGTCCGCGACCTCAAGAAGCACTTCCCCATCCTCGGCGGCGCGTTCCGCAAGGTGGTCGGCCGCGTGCGGGCGGTGGACGGCGTGAGCTTCGAGATTCGGGAGGGCGAGTGCCTCGGCCTCGTGGGCGAGAGCGGCTCGGGCAAGACCACCGTCGGCCGCTGCATCCTGCGCGCCATCGAGCCGACCAGCGGCCAGGTGCTCTTCCGCCTCGGGGAGAAGGCGGTGGACGTTCGGGGCGTGCGGCCCGCCCAGCTCAAGGAGCTGCGCCGCCACATGCAGATGATCTTCCAGGACCCCTATTCGTCCCTCAACCCGCGGATGACGGTGCTCGACATCATCGGCGAGCCGCTCCTGGTCCACGGCATGCGGAGGCGGCGCGAGCGGGAGGACCGGGTGCGCGAGCTGCTCGAACAGGTCGGCCTGAAGCCGCAGCACCTGCGGCGCTACCCCCACGCCTTCAGCGGCGGACAGCGGCAACGCATCGGCATCGCCCGCGCCCTCGCACTCCACCCCAAGCTCATCGTGGCCGACGAGCCGGTGTCGGCCCTCGACGTCTCGGTCCAGGCCCAGGTCCTCAACCTCCTCGCCGAGCTTCAGGAGCGGCTGGGGCTGACGTATCTGTTCATCGCCCACAACCTGGGCGTCGTGCGCCACATCTGCGACCGCGTGGCCGTGATGTACGTCGGGCGCCTGGTCGAGCTGGCGGCGGTTGACCGCCTGTTCGCCGCCCCGAAGCACCCCTACACCGAGGCCCTGCTCTCGGCCGTGCCCGTGCCCGAGCCTGGGCACCGCCCCGAGCGGGTGCTGCTCACCGGCGAGGTGGCCGACCCCAGCAACCCGCCCAGCGGCTGCCACTTCCACCCCCGCTGCCGCTACGCGCGGCCCGAGTGCGGCCAGCAGGTGCCCGAGCTGCGCGAGGTCGAGCCCGGCCACTTCGCCCGCTGCCTCCTGGCCGAGGAGCTGTCGCTCGGCGGCATGCCGGGCTAGCCGCGGCTCGACTTGCAGGGCGTGCCCCGATCACGTATCGTGTCTTTCCGCCGGCGCGTCGGGCGCCGGGCGATGGAAGTCCCGTGGCACCGAAAGGAGAACGTGCATGCGTACGGTTGTGGCGGGGCTGCTGTGCCTGGCAGGAGCGTTGTGGGCAGGCGAGGCGGCGGACCTCGATGCCCTGAAGAAGCAGGCCCAGGACCTGCGCGAGAAAGAGCGCGCGCTGCGCACGAAGATCGAGGAGATCCGCGCGAAGATCACCGCGGCGCCCGATGTCGCCAAGCTCCGCGACGCCGAGGCCGCCGCCGACAAGGCGTACGACGCGGCCCGCAAGGGCGACGCGGCCTACGCCGCCGCCCTGAAGGCGCACGCCGACGCCCACGCCGACTACCTCAAGGCAGTCCAGGACAAGGTGGCCGCGAACGCGGAGGCCAAGGCCATCCTGGCCGACATCGCCGGCATGGCCGACCGGGCGGCAGATTGCGCGTTCCAGGAGGCCCTGGCGCGCCTGGAGCTCGACCACACGGCCTCCCCCATCAACGTCCAGCTCGACAAGGACCCCGAGCTCGCGCAGCTCCGCGCCGCCTTCTACCAGGCCGCCGACAAGGACGCCCGCGAGAAGGCCCGCAAGGCCTACGAGGACGCCCGCAAGGCGAAGAAAGACGCCATGCCCGAGGCCAAGAGGATCGCGGAGCGCATCGAGGCCGCCCGAAAGGGCCGCGCCGACCTCCGCACCGCCGAGGCCGAGGCCCAGAAGAAGCTCAGCGCCCTGCGCCGAACCGTCGAGGCCAGCGACGACGCGGACCTCAAGGCCGCGCGCGACAAGGTCGCCGCCGCCGCGAAGGCCGTCCAGGAGGCCATGAGCAGCGACGCCATCAAGGCGGCCCGCAAGCCTCGCGACGACGCGCGCGAGGCGCTCATGAGCAAGGTGGCGGAACTCCTCGGCGCCGACAAGGACGCCGCTGCGCTGGCGAAGGAGCGCGAGGCGCTCCGCACGCAGATGGCCGAGCTGGACAAGCAGATCCGCGAGGCGACAAAGAAATAGCCGCTCGCGACGCGACACCACCAGGAACCCGTTGCCCAACGACCCGAACGCCCTCCCACAGACCCTCGGGCTGCGGGAGGGCGTTCTGCTTCGCGCGGCCCGCACAGGCGCGAATCACGCTTTGGCGCGATCCGACCCTCCGGTATAATCCGTATGGGGGGACCACAAGAGGGGCGTCAATGCGCAACGAACGTCGCATCGCCGGGGGCTTGGCGCTCGCCCTGGCTCTCGGGGCGCCGACCCTCGGTGCCGACTGGCCTCACTGGCGCGGCCCGAGCCGCGACGGCGTGGTCCCCGAGGGTTCGGGCTGGCCCGCCGGCTGGCCGCCGAAGAGGCTGTGGACCGCCAGCGTCGGCAAGGGCTGTTCCTCGCCCATCCTCGTCGGCGGCAGGCTCTACGTGATGGGCTGGGCGAGCGACACCGATACCCTCCGCTGCCTCGATGCCCACAGCGGCCACGAGCTGTGGAAGCAGTCGTATCGCTCCCCGCGCTACGGCCGCCACGCCACGGGCGACCAGGGCGAGTACAGCGGCCCGTCGTCCACCCCCTCCTTCGACGCCGCGACGGGGCTGCTCTACACGCTCAGCCTGGATGGCGATCTGCGCTCCTGGGACACGGCTCAAGAGGGCAAGCTGGTCTGGGCACTGAACCTCTACGACAAGTACAAGGCCCCGCAGCGCCCGAACGTCGGCGGCGGGCGCCGCGACTTCGGCTATCCCACGGCTCCGCTCGTGCGCGGCGAGCGGCTGGTCGTCGAGGTCGGCGCGCCGGGCGGCACGGTGATGGCCTTCGACAAGAAGACGGGCGAGCGCCGCTGGGCATCCGAGTTCCACGGCCCCGCCGGCCACACGGGCACGCCGGTCGAGATGAAGGTCGGCGACGTGCCGTGCCTCGCCCTCCTCACGCTTCAGCACCTCGTGGTGATGCGCCTCGACGCAGGCCACGAGGGCAAGACCGTCGCAACGACGCCCTGGCACACCGAGTTCGCCTGCAACATCTCCACGCCAGCCGTCGCCGGCAACCGCGTGCTCATCACGTCCGAGTACAACCATTCGGCCTCGACGCTCTACGAGGCCACGGCTGGCGGACTGCGCGAGGTCTGGACGTCGAAGACCCACGGCGTGTCGAGCAGCCCCGTGGTCTTCCGCGACCGCGTGTTCCTTATCAAACAGCCCGTGCAGTGCGTGGACCTGGCGACGGGCAAGCTGAAGTGGCGCGGCGGCGACTTCACGAACGGCTCGTGCCTGGTCACGGCGGCCGACGGGAAGCTCATCGTCTTCGGCAGCCGCAAGCTCGCGCTGCTCGACGCGCTGGCCGACGAGTACCGCGAGCTGGCCCGCCTCGACCGCGTGGTGCCCGGCACCTGCTATCCCCACGTGACGCTGGCCGATGGCGTGCTGTGCTGCAAGGACCGCGATGGGAATCTCGCCGTCTTCTCCGTCGCCCCGGGCGCCTCGTCGCCCGAGCCCCCGAAGCCCAAGGTCGTGGAGCCCCCTCGCCCGACCCCGCCCCCCGGCCCCACGCGCCGCGCCACGGAGGGGCTGGTGGCCCTCTACACCTTCGACGAGGGCAAAGCCGAAGCGCTGGGTCTCCGCGTGCGCGGCGGCAAGTTGGCCCCCCGCAGCCTGACGTTCGAATCGGGTGGGATCGCCGAGTCGGCCGAGCCGCCCGCGAAGCTCATCGAAGCCTGCCGCAAGTCCAGTGAGATCACCATCGAGGCGTGGATCGAGCCCGCCAACACCACCCAGAATGGCCCCGCGCGCATCGTGTCGCTTTCGGCCGATCCCTACAAGCGCAACTTCACCCTCGGCCAGGAGGGCGACAGCTACCAGGTGCGGCTCCGCACCACGCGCACCGGCGACAACGGGATGAATCCCGCGCTGGCGACGCAGGGCGGCGTGGCGGCCCGCCTGTCGCACGTCGTCTACGCCCGCGCCGCCGACGGCAAAGCCGCGATCTACATCAACGGCGAAGTCGCGGGCAGCAGCACCATCCCGGGCGACCTGAGCAACTGGGACGCCGGCTTCCGCCTGGCCCTGGGCAACGAGCTGACGAACGACCGGCCGTGGCGGGGCGAGTTCCGCCTCGTCGCCATCTACGCCCGCGCGCTCGCCCCGAAAGAGGTCGAGATGAACCACCGCGCCGGCCCGGAGGGCAAGGCCCCACGCGACTGAGCCCCGGGCAGTCCCGCCAGGTTCCGCGACCGGCTTCGCCCCCACCCCATCGCCAACTTGACAGCCAGACGGGGAAATGTACAATTCCGCTAGTAGATGGAGTCTACTACTCCGGCGTCCCTGTTCCTGAAAGGGTCGGGCTATGGGCGACGTGTGGGATTGTGCGTGGCGCGAGCTGCGGCGGCGAAGGGGGCGCACCGCCGCTAACGTCCTGGGGTACCTGCTGGCTGTGGCGACCGCGGTGGTCGTGATCACTGCCCTTCGGTTCTCAACGCAGGCGGCGGCCCGCGTCCTGGACAGCACGGGGACCCACTTCGTCGCGTTCGCCCCGGCCGTCCTGCCTGCGTGCGCCGAGTGCTCGGTGAAGACACCCGAGGAGAAGGGCGAAGGCTTCGTCGCCTGCGGCGTGAGCACCCACCTGGTGCCCGTGGACCTGGCGGGCAAGGTGAAGCAGCTCCCCGCCGTGGCGGATGCCTCGCCGTACCTGTGCTTCCGCTTCAAGGACCCCGGCGACGGCCACTCGTTCACGGTCGGGGGGTTCGACCCGCGGAACACCACCGCGGTCGGCACCACTTGCTGCGCGGCGACGGACATTGTGAGCGGCCGGTTCCCACGGCCCGAGGAGCAGGGGGTGGTGCTGCTGGAGGAGGCCTACGCAAGGCTGCGGCACGCGGGGCCAGGGGACCGCGTGGCCATTGCCGGCGCCACGTTCCCCGTGGTGGGGGTGGTCAACCCTGGCATCCGCCCCGCGAAGGCGGACATCTACATGCCCTTCAGGGACGCGGAGGAGGCCATCAACCGGCGGCTCGGGGCGACCCCGCTGCGCGGCGAGGCGAACGTGCTTCTGGTCGAGGTGGCGAGCGCGAAGGTGCAGGACGAGGCCATTCGTGCCGTGAGGCGGCTCCATCCTGGCCTCGTGGTCTCGAGCTATGCCTGCTACCGGCCGGCGGCGCAGGTGATGGGGATGAACGAGGGGGCGGCCTGGCTCCTCACGATCATCGTGGCCGTTGCCGCCGTGGCGCTGTCGCTGAAGTCGCAGCTCGCCGCGGTCCTCGAGCGCCGCAGGGAGATCGGCATTCTCAAGGCGATCGGCTGGACGGATGGGAACATCGTGTCGCAGCTCCTCGCAGAGTCGGTGCTCCAGGCGGCCCTCGGGGGCCTGCTGGGGTGCGCCCTGGCCGCGGCGTTCCTGGGGCTGGCCCCCGTCGGGGCACTCAGCGGCGTGGAGGGCGCGGCGCGGGTCGCGCTGTCGCCGGTGGTGATGTTCGCAGGCGTCCTGCTGGCGCTTCTGGGCGGCGTGGTCGCGGGGGCAATCCCCGCTCTTCGCGCCGCGCGTCAGCGGCCCGCCGAAGCTCTCAGGTCCATCTGAAGGAGAAGCCACCATGCCGAGCGATGGCATCCTGCTGCAATGCACGGACCTGCGGAAGACCTTCACGCTGCGCGAGCGCGAGATTCGCGTGCTCGACGGCGTCAACCTGTCGGTGGCCCGGGGCGAAACCGTGGTGATCACGGGACGCACGGGCGCCGGGAAGTCCACCCTCCTGGCGCTCCTGGGCGGCCTGGACCGGCCGACGGCGGGCACGGTGGCCCTGGGCGGCCGCAACATGGAGGCCCTCTCCAACGAGGAACTCGCACAGCTCCGCCGCACGCAGATCGGCATCGTGTTCCAGAGCCACAACCTGCTGCCGTCGTGGACCGCGCGGGAGAACGTCGAGGCCGCCCTGCTGCACACGGGCACGCCTGCGGCCCGCCGCCGCGAAAGGGCGAAGGCGCTCTTGAGCGAACTCGGGCTTGGCGATAGAATGGAGAGGCTGCCCGCGGAGCTCAGCGTGGGCCAGCAGCAGCTTGTGGCCATCGCCAGAGCGCTGGCCAACGAGCCGGCCCTCCTCCTCGCCGATGAGCCTACGGGCGACGTGGATCCGGAATCGGCACAGGAGATCATCCGCCTCCTCGCCTCGCCCGTGAAGGAGCGGGGCGCCGCGCTCGTGGTCGCCACCCACGGTGCGTTTCCGCTGGACGCGGCGGACCGCGTGCTTTACCTGAAGGACGGCGCGCTCGTTCCGCCCGAGGCCGCCGGCCCGCGGGGCTGAATGGCTTGCCACGATTCCCGGTCGAAGCGGGAGCACCTGTTGAGAGGCAGCTCTGTGGGCGGGGCGTCTCTGCCCCGCGCGGGGCACGGAGGCCCCGCCCACATTGACCAAGAATCGTGGCAAGCCATTTCGGCCCAGCGGGCGGAGGAGAAAGCATTGTCGCCCAGGCGAGCATCAAGCCTCGAGGAGCTGGACAACTGTCCCTGCGCGGGCGTGAGCCTCGACCGGCTGATCCAGCCCGCCATCCTCACCATCCTCGCGCGCGGGGAACTGCACGGCTACAAGATCGTCCAACGCATTGCGGAGATCGAGGGCCACAAGCCGGACCCGACGGGGGTCTATCGCGCCCTTCGGACCATGGAGGGACGCGACCTGGTCGTCTCGGGGTGGGGCCCCTCCGACTCAGGCCCTGCGAAGAAGTCGTACCAGATCACCATGGACGGGATGATTTGCCTGGCGCGTTGGGTCGAGACCCTCGAGAAGCACAGCCGGGTCATCCACCGGCTGATCGCCAGAGCCCGATGGGTGACGGGCCTCGACGAACGCCTGTCCCCCTCGCCTGAAGGTCCGCGCCGGTAGGGGTTTCGGCACTCGCCGGATTCCTGTATAATACCGGCTTGCCGAGGAGGTTCGTGGCGGGCGGCGCCCCGGGCCTCGCCCCGCTCGAAAGGGAGCACTCCTGATGCCTGGTCCCGCTCGCGTCCTCTACTGCGGCTGTGCGTACGCCGAGATCATCCCCACGGACACGAAGGCCCAGGTGATCGAGCGCCTGCGCGCGGCGGGCGTGGACTTCGAGGCCGTGCCCGACCTGTGCGAGCTGGCGGCCCGCCGCGACCCTGCGCTCAGAGCCATCGCCGGGAGCGGCGACGTCGTCGTCATCGCCTGCTACCCGCGAGCCGTCCGCTGGCTCTTCGCCTACGCCGGCGCCCCGCTGCCGGAGACAGGGGTCAGCATCCTGAACTTGCGAGCCGAAGAGCCGCAGGCCATCGTCACGCGCGTTGCGGGTCATTACGGAGTTCGCGAAGTCCGTAATGAGCCGGACGCTGCACACGAGCCCCCCGGCCCCTCACCCAAGCCCGGCCACTGGGTGCCCTGGTTCCCCGTCATTGACCGCTCCCGCTGCACCGGCTGCCAGCAGTGCCTGAACTTCTGCCTCTTCGGCGTCTACGCCCTCGACGCCGAGGGCAACGTCGAGGTGAAGAACCCCGCGAACTGCAAGACCAATTGCCCGGCCTGCGCGCGCATCTGCCCCCAGGTCGCCATCATCTTCCCCAAGCACAAGACCAGCCCCATCAACGGCGACGAGGTGACCGCCGAGCACCTGGCCGGCCGCGAGGTGCGCGTGGACCCGAAGCGCCTCGGACGCGGCGACGTCTACACCGCGCTCCGCCGGCGCAGCGAGCGCGCCCGAGTTGCGGCCGCCGAGCCGCCCGTGACCGAAGGCGACGCCGCCAAGCTCTGCCCCTGCATGACGGAACAGCTCGAGAAGGAACTGGGCATCCCGCCCGAGGTCCTCAAGACCCTCTCCCTCCCCGACATCCAGGCCAAGCTGCGGGCAGCCCGGGGCGAGAAGTAGGAGTGTCGGGTGTCAGATCTTTATTCTTGAATTATTCACAGCCGACCAGGAATAATTCAAAAATAAAGATTTGACACCTATGCGCGATGGCAAGTGATGCGAAGCAACTTCGCCCGGCCGTGGTGCTCGTGGCCGATCGCACGCTGAGCGCCGACTACAAGGTGCTCTTCGAGGGCGTGTTCGCCACGATGCAGACCACCAAGGTGCCCGAGCTGGCGATGCGCCTGCTCGTGGCGCCCCGCGTGGCCACCGACGCGCAGGGCCGGGCGAGAACGGCGCCCGTCGGCCTCCGCCGCGTCGAGTCGGCCCTCCTCGCCCACACGCCGCTCACGCGCGACGACGTGGCCGTCACCACACCCGAGGCCCTGCCGCGACTCCTCGGCCCGTGGGTCAAGGTGGTCGGCGTCACCTCGAGTGACCCGCTCGGCCGCGGGATGAGCAACACCACCACATCGAGCTTCTGGAGCGGCGAGCTGTACACGCGGCACTGGACTGCTCGAATGATGGCGCAGCTCCGCGCGGCGAAGGCGAAGCACGGCTTCCGCATCCTCGCCGGCGGGGCCGGCACCTGGCAATACGTGCAGCACCCCGACGAGGCCCAGGGCATTGACGCCTTGTTCGAGGGCTACTTCGAGAACGCCGGCCCCGACCTCGTGATGGACCTGGTGAACGGCAAGGCGGCGCCCGCGCACGTGGCCGAGGCCGAGCCGTGCGTCGAGCGCATCCGCCCCATCACGGGCGCGTCGCTGCTCGGCGTCGTCGAGCTCTCGCGCGGCTGCGGCAACGGGTGCAGCTTCTGCACGATGGCCTTCCAGCGCATGGGCCACCTGCCGCCCGAAACCATCGTTGCGGACCTCGCCACAAATGTGGACAATGGGGTGCGCTCGGTCGTCAGCGGCAGCGAGGACTTCCTGCGCTACGGCGCGACGGGGCACAAGGTGGACTTCGAGAAGCTCCGCGGGCTTCTCGCCGAGATGCGTCGCGTGCGAGGCCTGAGGTTCATGCAGATTGACCACGCCAACGTCTCATCCGTCCTCCAGCTCGACGACGCGCAGCTCCAGGAGATCCGCCGCCTGCTGACCTGGGAGGCCCGCAGCGACTACCTGTGGCTCAACCTCGGCGTCGAGAGCGCCAACGGCCATCTCGTGAAGGCCAACAGCCCCGGCAAGCTCGGCCACATCGCGCCCGACGACTGGGAGGACGCCGTGGCCGACGCCGGCGGCCGCCTGGCCCGCAACGGCTTCTTCCCCGTCTTCAGCCTGATCCTGGGGCTGCCCGGCGAAACGCCCGACGACGCGACGCGGACGCTCCGCCTCGTGAAGCGCCTCGCCACCGAGCGATGCGTCACCTTCCCCGTCTTCCACGAGCCGGTGCGCGAGGGCAGCGGCGAGCCGTTCACCCTGGCCGCCATGACGCCCGAGCACCTCGACCTCTACACCACGTGTTACGAGATCAACTTCAAGTCGGTGCCCCGGCTCTACTGGGACAACCAGCGCGCCGGCGGCGTGTCGTGGCTCAAGCGCGCGTTCATGCAGCTCCTCGGCCGCGCCGAGACGCGGGCCTGGCGGCGGAACTTTGCTCGGGTGCGGGAACAGATTTCCCAGAGGGGATGAATGGATGAGTGGATGATTGGATGATTGTCTGACACCCATCCACTCATCCATTCATCCCCTGCTGAAGGGTAAAGGAGCGGAAGGTTTGGCGGAACCCCAGACCATCACGCACGACGCCGTTGCCGCCCCGTGGGCGCGGCCCCCGCTCGACGGCATTCCGGCGACGAAGGCGGAGCGCGAGCGGGTGCTCCGCGCCGCGCGCCGCTACGTCGCCGCCCGGCGCCTCGTGCCGCCGCTGCCCCTCGACGAGCTGAAGGCCCACGCCGACCACGTGCTCGAGCTGGCCGAGAGCGAGCCGCGGTTCCGCGACTTCGTGACCGTCCTCGTCAACAACGCCGCCTGGAGCGAGGCCCTGGCCGGCATCCCGTTCGAGCGCCGCCTCCTGCTCCTGCCCCAGTGCCTGCGCGACAAGGAGCACTGCGAGGCCGAGATTGACGAGTTCGGCCTGCTGTGCCACCACTGCGGCCGCTGCGTCATCCACGAGCTGCAGACCGAGGCCGAGCGCCTCGGCTACGTCGTCCTCGTCGCCGAGGGCACCACGGTCGTGATGTCGCTCATCGAATCGGGCAAGATCGAGGCCGTCATCGGCGTCGGCTGCCTCGCCGGCCTCGAACGCATCTTCCCCTACACCGAGGCCGCGGCCGTGCCGGGGGTCGCGATCCCCCTGCTCAACGATGGCTGCGCCTACACGAGCGTGGACCTGGATTGGGTGTGGGACACGATTCAGCTCACGCGAGCGGACCGCACGCGGCGGCTGGACCTCGACGCCCTGCGTGCCGAGGTCGAGGCCTGGTTCGGGCCCGACGCGCTCGACGCCGTCCTGGGCCCGGCCCGCACGCAGACGGAGCGGCTGGCCCGCGAGTGGCTGGGCCGCTCGGGCAAGCGGTGGCGCCCCTTCCTCGCCCTGTGCGCCTACGAGGCCCGCCGCGACGAGCCCGAGGCCCCGACGCCGCCCGACTTCCGCAAGATCGCCATCGCGGTCGAGTGCTTCCACAAGGCGTCGCTCGTCCACGACGACATCGAGGACGACGATCCGCAGCGCTACGGCGAGGACACGTTGCACAAGGCCCACGGCATCGCCATCGCCCTCAATGTGGGCGATCTCCTGCTCGGCGAGGGCTATCGCCTCATCGCCGAGTGCGAGGCGACCGACGCGCAGAAGGCGGCCATGCTCCGCGCCGCCGCCGCAGGCCACCGCAGCCTGTGCATCGGCCAGGGCCAGGAACTGGCCTGGGCACGCGACCCCAACCCCCTCACGACCGAGCAGGTGCTCGGCATCTTCCGGCAGAAGACGGCTCCCGCCTTCGAGGTCGCCCTCCAGCTCGGCGCCCTGTATGCCGGCGTCAGCGACGGCGTGTGGCAGGTGCTGCGCGAGTGCAGCAACGCCCTCGGCATCGCCTACCAGATCCGCGACGACATGGACGACTTGTGCGGCGAGGCCCCGCCGCCCAGGCACGATTTCCTCGGGCCGTCCATCCTCCTCGCCATCGCCCACGAGCGCGCGACGGGGCCGGCCCGGGACCTGTTGGACGCCCTCTGGCGCGTCCCATCGCAGGTGAGCCGCCGCCTGCCCGAGCTGCGCTCGGTGCTGAAGGCCCTGGGCGTGGAAGAAGCCGCCCGCGAGATGCTGGAGTCCTACCGCGACGAGGCGGTGCGCTCGCTGCGCCCGGTCGGGAACGCCAGCCTCAAGGGCCTGCTCCGCCGCGTGATCTGCAAGATCTTCAACGAGATCGGGACGAAGGTCTGAATGACCCTCCGCCACGCCATGCTCGAGGCCGCCAGCCGGGCGCCCAGGCTCCTCGGCGAGTCCCGCGGGGCCGTCGCCGCCTTCCTCCGAGCACAGCAGAACCCCGACGGCGGCTTCCGAGGGCGCGGCGACCAGAGCGACCTCTACTACGCCGTCTTCGCCGTCGAGGGGCTTGTCGCCCTGGGCGAGCCGCCCGACCCCGACCCGCTTCGCGGCTACCTGGCCTCGTTCGGCGACGGCGAGGGCCTCGACTTCGTCCACCTCGCCTGCCTGGCGCGCTCGTGGGCCGACGCGGGCGAGTCGGGCCGCGATCTCCGCGCGGCGTTGATCCGCCGCATCGAGGGCCATCGCTCGGCCGACGCCGGGTACGCCCCCTCGCCCGGCGCGGAGCACGGCACGGCATACGGCTGCTTCCTCGCCCTCGGCGCGCTCGAGGACCTCGGGGCCGAGGAGATGGACAAGGGGGCCATCCTCCGGTGCCTGGCCGCGCTGCGACGCGACGACGGGGGCTACGCCAACGAGCGCGCCCTGCTCTCCAGCACCACGCCGGCCACCGCCGCCGCCGTGAGCGTCGCCAAGCACATGACCGGGACGGCGGACAAGGCGGCGGCGGGCTTCCTCGTCGCCCGCGCCGCGGCCGATGGCGGCTTCTTCGTAACTGCGACGGCACCCTTCCCCGACCTGCTCTCGACCGCTACGGCCCTCCACGCCCTCGCCGGCCTCACCCGGCACTCGCGCGACCTCGTGCAGTCGTGCACCCGATTCGTCGAGGGCCTGCGCACCGACGCGGGCGGCTACCTCGGCCTCTGGCTCGACGAGGCGCCCGACGCCGAGTACACCTTCTACGCCCTCCTCGCCCTCGGGCACCTCAGTTGATCCGCTTGAATGCCACGGCGTCCACCAGCACCTGGCCGACGGAGTCCTTCGCCAGGATCTCCACGAAGCCGTCGGCGCCCTCGTCGAACGCGAAGGTGCCAACGACGCGGGAGCGGGCCGGCTCGACGCGAACCGTCCCGTCGCCCTGAGCGTGGCGGACGCGGACGAGGAAGGCGGCCCCCTTGTCGAACGCCGTCTTTGGGCTGAGCGACACCTCGTAGCGGCCGGCCGCCAGGTCGGGCGTGAAGCGGGCGAACTCGCCCGCAGCCGCTCTTGCCCCATTCGTCAGCACCAGGCCACTGTGCCCTTTCGGCCAGGTGTGATAGCCGGGGCACACCCAGAAGTACGGCGTGCACCAGAAGCCGGGATCGCGCGTCGTCAGGGTCACGTCCCTCGTTGGCTGAGGGCGGGGCCGAGTCGCTTGGGCAGGACGCTTGCCGGTGAGCGGAATCGGGGGGACGGGCCAGCCGTAGACATCCATCGCGTGGACCGGCCGCGGGCGGAATCTCGGCTCGTCGGGCGCCACGCGGGCCGGGGCGGGCGCCGCCACCGCTTCGCCATCCACCGTGATGTGCTGGGTGAACGCCGCGCGCTCCTTGCCGTTGTCCACCGTCAGAGTGACGGGATAGAGCCCGGGTGTGAGGAAGGTGTGAGCGGGGTTGTCCTCGGGCGAGCTGGCGCCGTCGCCAAACGTCCAGAAGCTCCGCCCCTCGGCGCCGATGCGACGGAACGGCACGGCCTGACCCGTCCGCGCCGGGGCAAGCGGGGCCATCGCCGCTCGCAGTGCGCCGGCCTTGCGCTTCTGGTTCTCGAAGATCTGCCAGAAGACGATCCAAGGGTCGAGCAAGATCGACTCGTCGCCCTCGGTGACCTTGAAGACGAAGTGCGAGTGCTCGTGGGAGCCGACGTGCACGCCCGCGGCCTCGGCATAGTGCGTGCCCGCCTTCAGCGGCGTGTGCTCGGGCACCAGCAGCTTGAGGAGGTGGTGCGACTGAAGGGTCCAGGTCGAGCCGTCGGGCCACTTCCGCGTCGCGCGCCAGCGATTGTTGTTGTGGCCCGCCGCGAGGGAGTTGAAGTACCACTGGTCGTCGAAGTCAATCGGCGCCCAGTGGGGCGTGCCCTTGCGCATGTTGACGTCGAGGCCGCCGTGGGCGTCGGCGCCCTGGTAGGCGCCGAGCCAGCAGTCGTCGCCGCTATAGCAGTCGCGGATGGCGATGAACTGCTTGTCGTTCGGATACCAGGGCTGGATTTCCTGGGGGCAGATGGGCAGCGTGGCGTCCTGGACGGCGAAGCGTGCCTGCTTCGCCGGCTTGCACTCGCCGTGCTTCTCGGTGACGAAGTCGAAGAGGTCGGCCACGGCGTCGAACCACACCCGCATGCCGTTGACCACGTAGGGCTCGTAGAACGACTCCTGCGAGCCGACGTAGCGCTCCATCGTCATCGGCTGGCCGTCCACGCGCACGCGGGCCGTGAAGTGCAGGAGCGTGCCCCCGCCGCCCCGCGCCTTCTTGAGTTCCTTGAGATTGGTCACCAGTACCTTTGCAGCCGTTTGCTCCAACAGCAGTGTTCTGGTCTGGCCGTTGCGCAGTGTGAACCGTAGCGTGTCGCCGTGGTTGAGTTCCACGGCGGTGAGGGTGTCTTTCGCCTGGCGTTGCAGCGTCATAGTCCCTGCCTCCACGGCGGTCACGCCGCACGCCAGGAGGCCGAGCGGCAAGAAAGACAGCAAAAAAGACAGCGGGTGTCTTTTTCGGCTTCCGCGACTGCTCAAATCCATAAGCCCATTATAGGCCATACTTTGTGTCTCCAAGGGCTGGGATGGGCTAAAAAAGACAGCGGGTGTCTTTTTCCACTTTCACGCATGGTCGCCACCGGCGGCCGGCTTGGGTGGCGGCTCATCGAGCGTCCAGCGCTCGCGCTCGATGAGCGGGGTCTTGAAGTAGGACTCGATGCGGCCGGTTTTTTCGAGGTGGTCGAGGCAGGCGCGCAGGCAGCCGCGGCCGACGCAGATCGAGAGGTGGCGAAAGCGGTCGAGCAGGAAGCGGCTGTAGCTGGGCGCCTCGCCCTCCTTCTCCGTGCCGTTCCAGAAGGGCGAGAAGCGCGGGTCGTCGCCGCGGTGCACGCGCCCGCACGCTTTGGCGTCGAACGGCGCGTGGGCGAACTCGCGGCCGTCAATCGTGAGGGTCACGTCGCGCTTCGGGCCGATGGCGCATGCCTGGCACGCCTTCACGCAGCTCAGGCAGCCGTCGCAGATCTTCCCGCGAAAGAGCGGCGTCGGCGTCAGCTCGGCATCGGTAAGGACGGCGAAGACGCGCTGCCGGGGGCCGAACTGCGGGGTGAGGAGCACCTTCGAGTGGCCCAGCTCGCCCAGCCCGGCCGCCACGCCGACGACGCGGAGCGACACCACGCCGTCGGGGCCCTTCGGCTGGTCGGCGCGCGTCTGGCGGCCCGTGTGCGGGTGGAACGGGTTGTGCACGGGCACACTGGTGCAGCCGCGCTCCTCGAGGAAGAGCACGATGCGGCGCAGGATCCTGGGGGCGATGATCTCGTTGAGGTACCAGTAGGAATCGCAGTTGTAGGCCTGCCAGTAGGTGCCTTCCTCGGCGGCCTTGAGCGCTCCGCGCAACTGCCGCACCGCGATGGCGATGACGCTGTGGGCCTGCGGGAAAATCGTCCGCGGGTGCAGCTCGGGCGGCGCGCCGTCGAACCGCGAGATGGGCGCGAAGCCCACCAGGTCGGCCCCCGCCTCCATTGCCACGTGCCGCACGTGTTCCGCGAGGTCGAGCACAGCTTTGCCTTTCTCCCCCCATCCTCCCACGTGGCACGGCTGGCTTGCCCAGCCGTGCGCCTCCAGCCACCGGCGCCCAGGACACGGCTGGGCAAGCCAGCCGTGCCACGACTCCCTGCCTGGGTTCGCCCAGTCTCGCCTCGCGAGCACGCCGTCAGATCTGCGAGTACGCGGTTGGCTCGAGGATCAGGTTGGTAATGGTCGAGACGGTGTCCTTGTACTGCGGGTCATTCTTCAGTTTGTTCCAGTCGGGGTGGGCGAGGAACCTGGCCCAGGCGGCCTTCTGCGCCGCCTCGTCGTCGAAGCCGAGCATGTAGGTGAGGTTCGGCATCTTCGAGCCGTAGAGGGTCTGGCCGAAGAAGACCGGGGGCATGGCCACGCGGCGGAAGAGGTCAATCTCGCCCCCGGCGTTGAACATTTCGATCTTCTTGAGGGCCTTGGCGGCGCTGTGGCTCTCGTAGGTGCGGAGCTGGAAGACGCGCGTCTCCTTCTTCGTCGGCACTTCGACCTTCGGCACGCCGTCGAAGGCGAGCATCAGCCAGGTCTCGACCCGCTTGAACGTCGGCTCGGCCTTCGGCGGGTCGAGGAACGCCGCCGCCGCCTTCGCGAACTCGGCGTCGGCCAGCAGCCGCTGCTCGCTCGTCACGGCCGAATCCGCCGTCTTGTGCGGCAGGAGCACGAAGATGCCCGGGGTCTTCTCGTCCGTCATCGCGAACGCGCCGACCGGCTGGATGCCGAGCCGGTTCCACGCGGGGACGGCGAGTGCCAGGAAGTCGTCGAGCCGCTTGCGCATCGCGCCGGGCTCGTAGTGATAGAGCCTCAGTTCCAGGAACTCTTTCGCCGCCCCGGCCGGCGCCTCCGCGCCCGCGGCCGCGCCGCCCGCCGCAACCACGCCCGCCGCACACGAGGCGCCCAGGAAATCCCGCCTCCTCATCGCCTGCTCTCCTTCCATGCACCGTGATGGACACATCGCACGCGAACGCCAGCAGTATAGCCCAGAGCACATGAATTGCAAGAGGCGGTCAGAACATCTGTTGCCCGCAGGGCGAGGCGTCCTGCCCCGCAGTGTGGACGCGTGTATGGCAATCCAACACACTTCGTGCGAGATGACGAGAGGCCGGCCCATCACAATCTCCCGCAAGTTGCCTTCCATGCGGCACTTATGGAATCCGGCTGAAAGCGGGCAGGGACCGGCACACGGGTTGCTCATCTCCCGACAGAGGCGAAGCGAGGCGTTGAGAATGGAACCCAGGAGCCTTCGGGCAGGAAAGGAGATGGCGATGAGGACGCGGACGTTGGCTGCGGTGGTGGCAATGGCGGTGGCTGCCGTGGCGAGCGCGGCGGTGCCGAGGCCGCCGCGGGGCAAGGCGCGCGAGGCGCGGCAGCGCGACCGCATCCGAGACGGCATCCGGGACCATTCGCTCACGCCCGCGGAGACGGCGCGGCTGCGTCAGGAGCAGTTGCGCATCCACGAGATGGCCAGGGACTTCGCGTCCGACGGGGTGGTGACGCCCGCCGAACGGCTGAAGCTGGAGGCGGCGCAGGACGCGGCCAGCCGCCGTATCGCCAAGGAGAGCAACGACTTGCAGGGCGCGGGCGGCCCCGCCCCGGCCTGGAAGGTGTGGGACCCCGGGGTGAACCGGCGACAGTGGAGCCAGCACCTGCGCATCGCCCAGGGGATCGCCTCGGGCGCGCTGACAGCCGAGGAGGCGGGCGAGTTGATCTCGATGGAGGCGAAAATCCGCCAGATGGAGCGGGCGATGAAGAGCGACGGGGTGCTGACGGTCGCCGAGCGGAAGGGGCTCCACGCGGCCCTCAATGCCGCGAGCGAGGCGATCTTCGCGGTCAAGCACGACGAGGAGCATCGGCTTCGCCCCGCCATCGTGAGGCTGGTTGACAGCGACGCCCTGACGCGCGCCGAGGCGAGGCAGCTTTACGCCCAGGCCGCGCGGCTGCTGGAGATCGTCCGCCTGCTGGGCGGGCCGGGCCTCTCGCCGGAACGACGACTGGCCTTGGAGCAGGAGTTCGCGGCCCTGGCTTCGCAACTCTTCGACTAGCCCGCAAGCACCACGCCGTGATGCTCCAGGGGCCGGCCGCCGCGAGGCGGCCGGCCCTATTCGTTGGCCCCTGCACCAAAACGTCAACTATCCCAGGAGCGGAGAGCTGTTACCACAAGTCTGCCAAGCACTTACAACGCGCCGACCTCTTGGCCCGCCGTTTGCTAGGGTGGACTCAGAAGGGAAAGCCTGTCCTCAGCAGGAGCTAGCGAGGAGAACTCAAGTGGCTGATCCGAGGGCTCTGCGCGTCGAGGCCTGGCAGCACACCTGCCCGCAGTGCGGATACGAGAACGGCTTCCACATCAGCTTCCGCAGGCCCGCGCCGGACAAGGCCGGGGGGACGACGGGCGAGGTCGCCGTGTGGCTCATCTGCCCGAGTTGCAGCGCGCTCTTCGACGTCGGCCTGCGCACCCGGCTCAGCCCGGTGGGAAAGGCCTGAGGGCCCGTCGCTCGCCCGGGGCCGCGAGCGGCGTGACCTGCCGCGTGGTGAGGCGGGTGCTGCGTCAACTCAGGTGCGCGTGAGCGGCGGCGTTGAGCTTGCTGAGGAGGTGTGTGGCCTGCCGGTTCCGGGGGTCCAGCTTGCGGGCCTGCTTGCACAGATCGCGGGCGCGCTCGAACCAGCCGCCCTCGTACAAGCTGCCGGCCGCGGTCACGTAGCCCCTGACGGGGGAGCCGTCGTACATCTCGCCGAAGAGCTTCTCGAGGGAGCCGGGGCCGTAGACCGCGTCGAGCAGCCTCTCGTTGTCGAGCAGCATGCGGACGACGAGTGGGTTGTCGCGGTTCTCGACGAGGACGTGTCGGAGGACGATGGTCGCCTCGCTGAACAGCTCGAGGGCGTAGGCGAACTCGCGCTGGAACATGCGGCGCGAGCGGGCGATGATGCGCTCGCCCTCCTTGAGAAACGTCTCGACCTGCCGCGGCGCGTCGGGCAGTTGGAGCGACTTGCGCAGGGCGGCGTACTTGGGGGCGTACCGCTCCACCTGGTAGGCGTTTTCCTTGGTCTTCATGAACTGGTGGAACAGCGAGCCGACCAGGATGTCGAAGAGCACAGCCGTGCTCGCCTCGATCGCCTCGCCGCGCTCCTGGCTGCGGAAGAGCCAGTGGCACTCCTCCTTGAGCTCGAAGAGCTGACTCTCGACGAACGCGTCGATCTCGGCGAACGGGATGCCGCCGGCATTGGCCCCCTTGGCGACCATCTCGTCGAGCCGCGCGCGGGCGCGCAGGAAGCGCAGCACCGTCCCGGCCACTCGCTCCTGCTCGTCGCGCTGGCGCCGCAGTTCAGGTGTCGGCGACACAGCCATCGCCTCCTCTCGCCACGGGGTCTGCCCTCTCTCCCCGGCGGCATCTTACCACAGGCCCGACCCCGAATCAAGCACGGGCCGCCCCGCCACGCTCTTGCACGTCCCACGCCGTTCTGCTACCATCCTCGCCATGCCTGAGCCTGCGACGCTGAGAATCCTGGACGCGAACGCGAATCGGGCGCGCGAGGCCCTCCGCGTGGCCGAGGACTACGCGCGCTTCGCCCTCGACTCCGCCCGCCTCGCCGAGGCGTTGAAGACCCTGCGCCACCAACTCCGCGAGCGGCTCGACGCCTTCGGCGTGCCCCACGAAGCACTCCTCGCTGCCCGCGACACCTCCGGCGACGTGGGGACCGGCCTCTCCACGGAGCCGGAGATGCGGCGCACCTCGGTCGCCGACGTGGCGAAGGCCGCCCTCAAGCGCCTCGAAGAGGCCCTCCGCTGCCTCGAGGAGTACGGCAAGACCGTCCGCCCCGACGCCGCACGCGGCATCCAGGCCATCCGCTACGCCGCCTACGAACTCGAGCTTCAGCTCTTCAAGCTGCCGCGCGGCCGCCTCGTCCAGGCCCAGCTCTACGTCCTCGTCGCCCCCGTCGAGGGCCAGGAGATTGACCTCGTCGCCGCCGGCCGCGCCGCGCTCCGCGGCGGGGCCGACATCCTTCAGCTCCGCCACAAGCACGCGCCCGGTCCACAACTCCTCGCCCTCGCCCGCGAGCTGCGCGAGGCCACCCGCGAACACGACGCGTTGCTGATCATCAACGACCGCCCCGACATCGCCCTCCTCGCCGACGCCGATGGCGTGCACCTGGGCGCCGACGACCTGCCCATCCGAGCCGCCCGACGCCTCCTCGGCCCCGAGAGGCTCATCGGCGGCACCGCCAACACCGTCGCGCTGGCCCAGCAGGCCGAAGCCGAGGGCGCCGACTACCTCGGCTGCGGCGCCGTCTTCCCCAGCCCCACCAAGCCCGACCGCGAGGTCATCGGCCCGGCGCGGGTCGCCAAGGTCGCCAAAGCCGTCCGCATCCCCGTCTTCGCCATCGGCGGCATCGCCCTCGACAACGTGGCGGAGTTGGCCGCCGCCGGCTGCGACCGCATCGCCGTCAGTTCCGCCGTCCTGGCCAGCGGCGACATCGAGGCCACCGCCCACGCCCTCAAGCAGCGCCTCCGCGCCGGCCCACAGAAGGAAAATTGAAAATTGAGGTCTGACCCCAACCACGGTTTAGCGAGCGTGGCAATCGTGATGCTGGCTTCGACATGGGCGTTCGTTGCGTGCGCCGCGGAGAAGCAGGAGAGCCCCGCAAAGGCGGCGCCTCCGCCGGCACGGGCGACTTTGCCCGCCGGCTACGATCCCGCGCGCCTCGGCGCCGAGCTCCTCGCCGGCGAGTCGTGGCAGGGCCTGGTCGCCGCCGGCACACCGGACAACGGCTGGGCCAACCTCACCAAGAACGGCAGGTTCTCGATCGGCTCGAGCGCGGTCCCATCGAACCCGTCGGTGTTGGGGATCTTCCCGGACCCGCACGGGACGTTCGGGCAAGTGGTTCGGTATCGCACGCCAGCGGGCACGGCGACGACGATCGAGGACCGCAGGTCCTTCAAACCCTCGGCGCGCGTGTGGGCTCGAGCGACGTTTCTCTTCCGGGGAACCGACCCTGCCGGCTTCACCGCGAAGACGCGCACACCCGGCGAGTCGGGGACGCTCAAGCTCATCTTCCTCTTTCCGGAGGGGAACAAGACCCGGATGGATTGGGTCCTCACGTCATCGGGCTTCCTCGCGCACGGCTGTTCGCGGCACGGTAACCCGGCCGCGGTGCAAGCCCCTATGACGAGCTCGGGTGCCGGGGTGCCGCCACCGGAGCCGGCCGGCCCGTGGAAAGGCGTCTACGTGACGAGCAGGCCCGCCGGTGCGGCGGCGCACAACATGCTCACGAGCGGCGACTGGTACGAACTCGTCCTGAACTACGAGACGACCGGCCTCACGTCCTACATCCACAGGTGGTTCCTCCGCAGGCTCACGGTCAACGGTGCCTGGGAGCCGTGGCCGACGCCGGTCTGGGTCGGCTGCGCGACGACGAACGGCACGCCGAAGCTCTACCACGAGATCTGGCGCACGGGAAACAAAAGTGGCGCGGCGGACGCGGAGCAGTTCCTCTTCCTTGGCCCGTGGGAAGTGACGTCGGCACAGGATCCGTACGGCTGGGACCGGTACGGGAAATAGTGTCCACGACGCGGCTTCGGCGGCTTCCGGGTCGGACCTCAGTCGTCAATTGTGGCTCATCCGACTCAAGCGATCCTTGGGGCTCAGGAGGCCCTTGCCTCCACCGAGCTTGTCTCGGTGGGGCAGGAGCTTCAGCCGGCTGAAGTGTTACGCACGAAGCATGCCATTGGCCCCTCATTGCCCCCCTTGCGCGCAGGTGAGAACCGGCGTCGCTCGTTTGACGATCCCGCCTCGCGCCGGTATAATGCGCCTCGCGCCGGTATAATGAGACGGGAGGGCGGGACTTCGTGGAGGGGCGCCGCACCGTGTGGTCCGCGGATTGCCTCTCCGCCGCGTAGGCTGGAGGGGAAGCCCAACACTCGAAAGGAGGACGGAAGCATGCGCAAGAGAGCCGCAGGGATGAATGCCAGGCGTTCGTTTGAGCTGCTTGTTTGCGTCGCCTGCGCAGTTCTTGCATGCGCCAGGGCCGGCGCGTACCAGATCTTCACCGACACGTTCGACAGGGCATCGCTTGGGGCCGACTACACAACCTATGGCGCTGGCGTGTCGAGCATCGTCAACAACAAACTGCGACTCGACGCGGCCGGAGTCGCGGCATGGGGCACCAGCGGCGTCTCGACAAGCGCCAGCCTGTTTGCCAACGACTTCACTGCCGGCTCGTTCCTCAAGGTTGACCTCAACTACTACCAACTGACCCGGTCGGGGGTCAACATGGGCACTAACGACATGTTGTACTACCGATATTATGATTCCAGCGGCGGCGCGACCTACACCCAGGGGAGAAGCGGCTTCTGGAACAACGGCGCAAACACCCAAGGCGGCTCGAGCCAGCTCTCACAGTCCGTGGACCGCAAGTTCGCCGTCCTATACCTCGGCGACCGCCTGAACAATGGCCAGCGGACCGTTCTCACCTTTGTCCAGGGCCCCTCGAACGACGTGAATGACGGCACGAAGTGGCGGTACAACACGACCTTCACAAGCGCATACCTGGACTTGCCCGCCGGCAAGGTCGCCAAGCTGGGCCTGCAGCATGGCGCGGCCATCGCGTCCAGCGACCACACCCACTATGTGGATATGGACAACCTGGTCGTCTACAACCGCGAGATCGAGGCCGGCGGCACCGCCGCCATCAAGTCCGGCCTCTTCCTGGCCTACAGCCAGGACTTCAGCGCCCCGCTGGGCTCCGAGTGGAGCTTTGTGAACAGCGACACGCAGATACAGGTCACAGGCGGGCAGCTCCGGGTCCAGACGGACCTCGGCGCCAACGGCGGTTGGGACTCGGCGTACGCCAACCTGAATCTCACGCAGATGCTCAACGGGCGGGGCCTGCTGCCCGGCGAGTATGTCGAGGTCACGACGCGCCGCGAGCAGAACAACGGGAGGACGGGCTACAGCCTGTTCGGCGAGCAGATTCGCTGCCAGTCGCTCAGCGGCAACCAGCCGCTCTCCGTGTACCTCTCTGCCAACCAGACGTTCGGCGGCGACCAGGGCACCGCGGACATCGGCATCTCCCCGGCCAGCTTCAACTGGAATGCCTTCCGAACCCTCGGCATGCGACTCGACTACGCCGACGGGGATTTCGCCGTGGCCAGCTTCTACGTAGACGGGCAATACGCCACGTCCTATCTCTTCGACACCCTGGCCACTTCGCTGAACGTCTTCGGCCTCTTCGGCCAGGCCAATGGCAACGTCTCGGCGTTGCAGACGCTGACGTTCGATGATCTGAGGGTCTACACGCTCTATGACCCGGCGGGCATCCCCGAGCCGGCCTCCGTGGCTCTGTTGGCCCTGGGGTTAGCGTCGCTGGCGCGCCGCCGTCGGGGGAGATGAGCGGAGCGACAAGACCCGTGAGCGATGCAAGTCCCAACGGCCTCCCCCTCGGCGAATTCCACTGGCTCCGGCCAGACCCCCGCTACCCCGAAGAGCGAAGTACGGGGTCAGATCCTATTGCTTCCCCCATTGCTCCCATTGCTTGCACGGGGGTGGCCCCATGCTTGAAAACCGCCGCGTGCTGCTGCTGACCGATGGGCACCTCGCACGGACGTTGGCGGACGTTGGGGTCAGACCTCAATTTTCAATTCTTTCTGTTGACAAGTGGGGACTGGATGTGTAGTCTCGCGGCATGGCTCGACCTCTGCGAATGAAGATTGTCGATGGCGTCCATCACGTTCCGCGCTGCGCGAGGCACCGCATGACCTCCCAGAACCGGTGCGGGCAGGCCCGGGCGAAGACAATTGAAAATTGAGGTCTGACCCCAATCCCCCCAATCCCCCATCCCTCCCCCGGAATCTGAGATCTCAAAATCTCAAATCGGAAACGTGGCTTGTGTAAGTGGGGAGGGGCCAGTACAATCCGGGTCGAATGGCCCGGCAGCGGAGCCGGGCGGAGCGTATCTGGGAAATCCCGGCCAGGTCCCGCATTGCCTGCGGCGCCGCCCTGAGGCATGGAAGGATGAAGACCATGAGATGCTGTCTTGCTCTCCTCGTGTTGGTTGCTGTTTCCGGGTCTCCCAAGGCGGGGCAGGCTCCGAGTGTGCGGGGGATCGGAGAGGTGGCGGAGCAAGGCGGTTGCTGGGCAGTAAAGGGCAAGTCCGCCGCGATCGTCATCGGCGACCCCGCCCTCCCCTGCTACCGGCTGGCCGCCGAGATCCAGCTTTCGCCTTCGGGACGGGATGCGCAGGTCGACGTCATGCCCTCCGCCCCGGCCGACCCGAACAAGGGGGGCCTCGGGCGAATCAGCATTTCCCGCGACAAGGAAGGGGTGGCCCTGAGGGCGGCGGTGAACACGTATGACGAGGCGAAAAAGCAGTGGGTGAAGAGGGGCGACTGGCGCCAGGCCGTTCCCTTCACCTTCTGGCCTGCTCCGAAGAAGAAGCCTGCGGGCGACAAGGCGGCGGACGCCGCGAAGCCGCAGCGGACCTGGCACGGGGAGTGGCTGAGCCTGCGGGTCGACGTTGGGCTGGACTCGGTCGCCGTCTGGCTGGAGGGCAGGATCGTACACGAGTTTGCGCGTCCGGCGGGGGCAACGGGGTCAGTGGCGGTGGAGTTGTCTCAGGGCGACAAGCTGCGCGCCATCGCGGTGAGCGCGCTGGACCCGATCTACCTGGCCCTGGATGCGGGGGCGTATGCGAACGACCGCTTCGAGAAGCCCTTTGCTGATCCGCGTGTGGACGTGGGCGGCGTGCCGTTTGAGTTTTCAAAAGGCGAGCGGAACTGCCTGAGCCTGAAGCAGGCGGAGTGGGCGGGCTGGCAGGCGGACCTGCCGTGGAGCCACGAAAGCCCCGCGCCGAGCATGCTGAACGATCCGCGGATGCCCATGCTGCGCGTTCCGGCCGCCGATTACGTGGCGGCGCACGTGCTGGCGGTGGCGGAGGACGATCCGGGCCTGACCTCGGCGTTCACCTTGCGGGCAGGGCGGTTCGCACGGAGCGGGAACGACCAGAACGTGCAGTTCGACTTTCCGGGTCAGGTGCCGCGGGGCGGAGAGGCGGCGAAGGTCGCTGCCAAAGCGATCCTGCAGACGCCCGCCGGCCCGCTCTTCCACGTGCGCGTGCCGATGACCTTGGCGTTTGCCCAGGACCTCGGCAGGTTCATCGAGATCGAAGTGACAAAAGAGGTGCGCCTGGCCAGGCGGGTTCCCGACCCGTGCCGCTATCGGTATCGGCCGCTGGGGCTGCCGAGCGGGGTGCGGATTGCGGCGATCACGCTGGAGCGCAGCCCGCTCCAGCTCAGGGTGACCAGCAGTGAGGCGGCCCATGCGTTCGTCGAGCCGAAGAAGCCGGAGTTCAAGGTTTCGCTTGGGAACATCACGTCCGTCGGGCAGGAGTACTCGCTGACCCTGCGGGCCACGCACCTGGATGGCACGAAGGTGGATGCCGCGAAGTCCGGCCAAGTGGAGGCGGGGAAGACAGCGGAAGTTTCGTTCCCGCTGCCGGTGAGCAAGCGCGGGTATTACGACCTGGCGGTGACGCTGGAAGATGGGAAGAAGCGGGCACTGCTGCGCCGGGAGACCAGCTTCGCCCTGTTGCCGCCCGACTCCCGGACGCACAGGGAGGACTCGCCGTTCGGGACGTATGACTACGGCGGCGCCCACTACACCTGCAGCGACCCGGACAGGGTCGGGCCGCTGTATGTGAAGCTGGGCATGCGCTATGGGATGTTCGGCGCGCCGCCGGACGTGCGGCGGAAGTACGGGCTGGTCAAGGGCAACGAGCCCAGGGTCGGCAGCTACGAAGCCGTGCTGGCCAAGAGCCCGGACCTTCCGCCGATGGCTCTGATTTTCCATGAAGCCTCCATCTCCGGCAGACACATCATGCGGGTGCCGGACCTGTTCGTGGACTGGCCGCCGTACACGCTGGACGATCGGGAAGAGGCCGCCGTGAAGAGAATGTGGGACGAGGCTGTGGCTGGCGCCAAGGCCATCCGGCAGACGCACCCGGAGGCGAGGCTGGCGTTCGGCAACGGCCCGATGCCGACGAAGGAGGAGTTCTTCCGGCGCAAGTTCCCGGCGGGGCTTTTCGACTCGGCCGGAAACGAGTCGGCCGCCATGGGGCACCTGCCCGAGGCCCAGCCTCCGGACTGGCTTGGCAACAACTCCAGCCTGTGGATGGACCGCCAGATGCTGGATGCCTATGGGTACAAGGACAAGTTCGTTTCCCAGTGCCACGAGGTCTGCTATCCGAGCACGAACCCCGGCAACCTGGATCTCCGGACGCAGGCGAATTACTTCGTGCGGCACGCGATGCATTCCCTGGCGTGGGGTGTGCCGGCGTTCCGGCCGGGCGTGCTGATGGACGTGGGGGGCAACTACCGGTACAGCCACTGGGGCGCGTCGGGGTTCTGCCACACGTATCCGGAGATGAACGTCAAACCGGCGTTCGTCGAGTTCGCGACGATGACGCTGGTGTTGGATGGGGCGAAGTTCGCGCGGGTCGTGCCGTCGGGCAGTGCGAGTCTGTACGTCGTGGAGTTCGACAAGGCCGACGACGGGTCGCGGGTGTTCGCGATCTGGACCGTGCGGGGGACCAGGCCCGTGGCTCTACGACTGGAGGGAGCGGGTGCCTGGAAGCTCATCGACGGCCAGGCCAACGAGAGCGTGCTGAAGGCCGAGGGCGGCAAGTACGCCGTCACGGCGTCCGGATCGCCGGTGTACGTCGTCGGCAAGGGAACGCTGGCGGCTGTCGAACCCGGGCAGCCGCAATACGCCGACAAGCCCGAGGGCAAGGCGGCGGTGATTTCGCCGCTGGCGAGCCTGAAAGACTGGTCAATGGAGAACCGCCGCAGCCCGGAACTGGAGTATTACGACTTCATGACGCCGCGGCGGAAGGGCGATTTCGCCTTTGAGGCCGTGCCGGAATTTGAAGGCAGGGCGGGCGTGCTGCGCGTCACCCCCAAGCCGATTGCGGGCGGCAAGGACACGATGTCCATGTACGCCGTGCTCGCCCATAAGAGCGGCATTCCGCTGCCAGGCACGCCGAGCGAGGTGGGCCTGTGGGTGAACGGGAACTCCGGATGGGGACGGGTGATCTTCGAGCTGGTGGACGCGTCGGGTCAGCGATGGATTTCCATCGGCGCGCAGGCGAAGGAGGACCCGGCCACGGTCCTGCCGAAGTGGATCCTGGATCAGTTCCCTTCCCCCGGGGTGAGCGACTGGAATACGGACGACCCATGGGGAGTGAGCCGGATCAATTTCGACGGCTGGCGCTATGTGGCCTTCCCTCTACCGGGGAATTATCCGGGCGAAGGCTATGCCTGGCCCGCCAACAGCAACTGGCGGTGGGACAAGGACGGGAAGGTCCACTATCCGCTGACGCTCAAGAAACTGGTGGTGGAACTGAACGAGAAGGTGTTGCACGTCAGGACGTTCGCGCCTGTGGCGCGGCCGGAGATTTATCTCAGTGACCTCCTGGTGGCCGAAGGCGACACGGTGAAGGTCAAGCAGAGCGTGCGAGAGTGACTGGGACCAACGGTGTTCCGTTTGGGCAAGTTCGCCGGCGTGGGACGGTGCTTGAACGGCCACCAATGTCGCAAGGATGAAATGACGAACCGTATCGAGAAACTCGTTGTCGGTTTGGCGCTTGTGTGGCTCCTGGCGCACTCGCCCGCAATGGGCCAGCAATGGTCGGTCTCCGGCCCGGTCGAGCAGGCCGCGAATACTTATGTGGCCTCAGGCGATTCGCCCGTCGTCCTGCGATTGGGCGACGCCGGAGCGGACGACTATATCGTTACGGGCCAGTTGCTGATGTCTGAGGCGAAGGCGTCGGTGCAGGTTGGCCTCGGAAAGGTTGACCCCAAGTCAGTGGCCCGCAACCCCTCCGCCGCGACGATCACGGGTAAAGGCGATTGCCTGGCTTTCAACGGCTTTTTCAAAGTCCCGCCCAAGGTGTATTCAATCGCCAGTTCTTCACTGGATTGGTCGGTCGACTGGACGGTCCTGCCCAAGCTGGATGAGTTGTGGGTCCACTTCGCGTTCCGCGTGATCGGCGACGGAGCCGAGCTGCAAATCATGGTTCCGGACTACAAGGCGGCATCGCTGACGGTGCCGGCCGATCGACGCTCTCCGTGGATCGTTTTGCGGGGGGCAACGGTGCGGAACCTCTCGGTCAAGCCGCTGGACAAACTGCCCCCTCTGATGTTGCCCATAACGATCGACCATGCCGTCAATGTCACACTTGCCGGTGAAGGTGCCGACGCCAACTTGGGCGTGAAGATCGATTCCGCCAGCCTGCCGCGTGGCGTGAAGGTCGTCGACGGCGTGCCGTTCTGCTTCCCCGGTTCGGCCGACGCCCAGGCCATCGACGTGGTCAAGCTCAAGCACTTGGTACGTAAGGTGAGCGGTAAGGATCCCGCCCGCTCCTATGCCGAGCGGGGATTCAGTCTGGAGGTGCGCGGCGACCAGTACAGCGCCGTGCATCTGATTGCCTTCTCTGGCCGCCGGCCTGGGACCGCGCCCCGCCTGGACGTGCGGGTGGGGTATGTGCAGCGCACGGCGGATGAGTGGGTGGACCAGGCGGCCGACGTGCCGTACCTGAGCGATGGCAAGTCGGACAAGGTCGTCTCCAGCATCCCCGTCAAGTTGGCCGACGGCTCCCAAGGCTACTTGCACCACATTCGCCTGCCGATGCCGCAGACGGGGCAGCTTCGGGAATATGACCCCCTGGCCGTGCAGTTCACCCGGAAGATCGAGGTCAAGCCCGACGAGTTCATGAAACGATCCGTCGAACCCCCCAGCGGCGCGGTCGTCCTGGCGGTCACCATGGAACGCTCCCAGGTGAAAATGTCGTACACTGCGGCCGAGCGGTGCAACCTCTTCAGCGAGGGACAGGAAGCGGCCTTCCAACTGAAGTTGACCAACTGCTCCGGGAAGAAGGTTGTCGCCCAGGCCTACGCCAAGTGCGGTGGGCCGGGCTTGCCCAAAGAGCAGAACCCCCGGTTCCTCGATTGGACCGTCGAGCGGCGCGTGGCGTTGGCGCCTGGAGAGTCGAAGGACGTGCCGCTGGACGTAACGCCCAAGGCCCGCGGCTGGTTTGCCTGCACCATCGGCGTGAAGGCGGACGGCCGTTTGCAGCAGGTGCGTGACACGACCTTTGCCTACCTGGCCCCCGACACCCGCAAGGCCATGGAAGATTCTCCGTTCGGAATCTGGTGCTACTGGAATGGCCATGCGATTACACAGGATAACGACCGCACCGAGAAGTTCTACAACATCATCAACAAGGGGGGCTGGCGGTGGACGCTGAACAGCCCCGGCGGCCAGTACCCTCCCAAGGACTACCTGCCGGCAGGGACGCGCAACGCCGGACCATCCATCGAGGAACAGGCCGCGACCCATCGCTACCAGGCGGACAAGTACAAATTCAAGGTGACATTCGCCAAGCCGCCGATGAACTGCACGTCGTTGGCAATCGGCCCCGGCTATGGCGAGCGTCCACGGTACGACGCAAAGGGCTTCGAGACCAGGGCGCTCCCGTGGATCGAGTGGGTCAAGAAGACCGGGATGGACAACGCCTACTATATCCTGCACGAATCTCGATTTGACGGCGATGCGATCCTGGCGAATTTCAGCGAGTTGCTCGGCGGCGTGCCGTACCCGTGGAAGCCGGAGACGAAGGCCCTGTTCGAGCAGCAGTTCCAGAATGTGCGGGACTACTGCCGGGCGCTGAAGAGGGCGGCCCCCGACGCCAAGATCGTCTTGATCAACGACGGTCCGCAGTACGCCCTGGAGTACATGAAGGCGGGCTTCCCGGCCGACGCCTTCGACGTGCTCGGCCTGGAGGTCTGCGGCTACCAGCATCTGCCGGAGATCCAGCCGGATTGGCTGACTGTCCTGGGCGACCTCCATACCAACAAACTCATGCAGGCCAAGTACGGCTACAACAAGCCGGTCTGGCTGACCGAGTCGCTCTACCACAGCACCCGGCCCGGGGAAATGTGGCTGCACGAGCAAGGCGTCATCATGGTCCGCGAGGCCATGATCTGCCTGGCCTTTGGCGTCGAACGCATGACCTCCTGCAACACGACCAACGACTGTGCCAACTCCTACGGCAAGAGCCTTTGGGACCGTGCCGGCGTCTGCTTCCGCGACCCCGAGTACAACCCCAAGACCAGCTTCGCCATGTATGCCTGGCTGACGCAAATTCTCGACCAGGCCAAGTGCGTCGGCAAGCTCAAACACGACAGCACCACCTTGCACGCGCTCGACTTCCAGAAGGCCGACAGCTCCCACGTCTATCCCCTCTGGGTGGTGGCCGGCAAGCAGAAGGTTGCGTTGAAGACCCAAGACGACAAGGCCGTGGTTTACGACTGCTATGGCAATACGCTCCCCGCAGGCACCAAGGACGGGCAGGTCGTGGTCGAGGTCACCGACACGCCCATCTACGTCGCCGGCACGGTGGTCAGCGCCATCGCCGATCGCCAGTCCGTTGAGCTGAAGACGCCGGAAGGCCAGAAGGTGGCAACGTTCACCGACGCTGGACAAGTCAAGGTACTCGAGGCCCCCGCCAAGGTCCCCAGCAGGATCAGCGTGACGCCGGTGCTGCAAGGGAAGTATCGCGCGGTCATCGCCAATGTGGACGGCCGTCAGGCACTGCAAATTGAGCTGCTGGACGACGACGACCCCCGCAAGCTCCTGCCGCGGTACGGGGAGTTCGAACTGGCCAAGCCCATTACCCTGCCTGGCAGGCCCTTTGCGTTGAATGTCCACGCGAAGGGCAACGGCGGCTGGGGCAAACTGGCGCTCGCGTTGACCGACGCCAAAGGCCGCAAGTTCACCTCCCTTGGGGAAGGCAACGCCGCCAATCGCGGATTGCCCTACGTCGCCTTCGACGGCTGGCAAACGATGCAGATCCTGCTGCCGGGCCAGTTCAAGGCGGACGAGTCGATGCGTTGGCCGGCCAACAATGATTGGGGCGCTTGGGGCGAAGTGGCCCATCCGCTGACGCTTACGAAGATCATTATCCTCGCACGGCCGCACATCCTCTACATCGACGAAGAGCGGACCGTGGCCAATCGTTCGGTCTATATAGACAGCCTGAGCGTCACCGAAGCGCCTGAAGGCATGTGAGAGAAGACAGTGGAGCTTGGTGGAGCTTGGGGAGCTTGGGGTGTGGAGCTTGGGAGCTTGGGGTCAGACCTCAATTTTCAATTATTTCTGTTGACAAGTGGGGACTGGATGTGTAGTCTCGCGGCATGGCTCGACCTCTGCGAATCGAGATTGCCGACGGTGTGTATCACGTGACCAGCCGCGGGCTGGGACGACGGACGATCGTGCGCGATGACGCCGACCGGGCCAAGTGGACAGAACTGCTCGACGCCGTCGCGACGCGATGTCAGTGGCAGGTGTTCGCCTGGGCGCTGATGGACAATCACTTCCACCTCTTCCTGCGGACGCCCGAGGCCAATCTGTCGGCGGGGATGCACGACCTGAACTCGGGCTACGCCTCGGTGTTCAACCGCCGCCATGGGCACTGCGGGCACCTGCTTGAGGGGCGGTTCAAGGCCATCCTGGTGGAACGCGGGCGGCACGAGTGGGAGTTGAGCCGCTACGTGCATCTCAACCCCGTGCGTGCCGGCCTGGCGCGCCGGCCACAGGAGTATCGGTGGGGGAGCTCTCGCTTCTACTTCGACGCCCGCGGCGCGCCCCGCTGGCTCGCGTGGGAGGAGGTGCTCTCGCAGCACGGCCGCACGCTCCGCGCGGCGCGGCGGGCCTATGCACAGCATCTGGCGGAGGGCGTCGCGTCGCCGCCGCGCTCGCCCTTCGAGGGTGTGGTCGCGTCGGGCTTGTTGGGCTCGGCGGGCTTTGTCGAGAAGATGCTCGCGTGGCTGGGCGAGCGGCTGCCGGACCGCGAGCTGCCCGCGGTGCGCGCGTTGCGCCGCACGGGCACGCTGGCGGCCATCGAGGCCGCCGTGTGCGGGAACTTCGGCGTGTCGCCGGCCGCCCTGCGGGAAAGGGGACGTTGGCACAACGAGGCGCGGGCCGCTGCCATCTACCTGTGCCGCAAGTGGAGCGGGCAGTCGCAGGTCGAGCTGGGGCGACGCTTCGGCGGCGTCGGAGGGGCGGCCATCAGCCGCACGGCCTGCGAAGTCGCCGCTCGGCTGCCCCGCGACCGCCGCTTGGCGCGGCTTCTGCATGAGTGTGAACAGGCTGCATTGAAAAAATTGAAAAATGAGGTCTGACCCCATTGCTTGGAAATCGCCGCGTGCTGCTCCTGACCGATGGGCACCTGGGCGTCTTCACCTCGAAGACGGCCACGTGCATCCTGCGGTACCGCCCCCGCGAGGTCGTCGCGCTCCTCGACCGCACGGAGGCGGGCCGCGACCCGGCCGACATCATCGGCGTCGGGCGCGGCATCCCCATTGTCGGCTCCATCGCCGAGGCGATGCGCTACCAGCCCCATTCCCTCCTCATCGGCATCGCGCCCGCGGGCGGCGGGCTGCCCGACGACTGGCGCCAGTTCATCCACGAGGCCATCGAGCGGCAGCTCGACATCATCAGCGGCCTCCACCTCATGCTGGCCGACGACCCGGAGTTCGCCCGGCTCGCCCTCGCCCACGGCGTCACCATCCACGACGTGCGCCGCCCCCCCGAGGGCATTCCCCTCGGCGCCAACATCGCCCGCACGCTGCCCTGCACGCGCGTCCTCACGGTCGGCGCCGACTGCGCGATTGGCAAGATGGCCGTCGCCCTGGAGCTCGCCGAGGCCCTCCTCCGCCGCGGCCGCCGCGCCCGGTTCATCGCCACGGGCCAGACCGGCATCATGATCTCCGGCTACGGCATCGCCGTGGACCGCGTTGTCTCCGACTTCGTGCCCGGCGCGGTCGAGATGATGCTCGTCGAGAACAAGCATCACGAGGTCCTCGTCGTCGAGGGCCAGGGCAGCCTCATCGAGCCCGCCTACTCGGGCGTCACCCTCGGCCTCATGCACGGCTGTGCCCCGCACGCCATGGTCTTCTGCCACCAGCCCACGCGGAAACACCTCCGCCACCACCCCGAAGTCCCCATCCTCCCCCTGCCCGAGTTCATCGAACTCTACGAGCGCCTGATGGCCCCGGTGTTCCCCTCGAAGGTCATCGGCGTGGCCTTGAACTGCGTGGACATGTCGGATGCCGCGGCCCGCGACGCCATCGCCCGTGCCGAGGCGGAGACCGGCCTCCCCGCCACCGACGTCATCCGCTTCGGCCCCGACAAGCTGGCCGAGGCGATTGAGGCGATGCTGTAAGTCCAGGGTTGCAAACGCGCGGGCCGCAGGCTACAATGACGCCGCAAGGGGAGTTCGCACACCTCACGGGGCGCCGGACCATGGTGATCTTCTGGGGCATATCCACGTATGGGCAAGCGGACGTCGTGCCACAGCGGTTCAGCGTTGCGACCGAGTTCTTCCATATCATGTACTGCCCCGTGCTGCCCGTGCGCACGTGCGTGATCTTCGACCAGTGCCCGCCGAAGGACGCGCCCGAGGCCGCGCCGCCCGTTGAGGGCACGCAGGAGGCGCCTGCCGCCGAGCCGGAGGCTGCCAATGCGCCGGCCGACGAGGAAATCCGCATCCGAATCCCGATGAGCGGGAAGTCGGTGCTGCTCGGCTACCTGAGAGGCTGGGGATTCTGGCTGGCCGTGTTCTGTGGATTCCTGGGGGGGATGCTGTGGCTCATGTCCGGGAGTGACCCGGAGGCGGCTGCCATGTACCCCGGCTTCCTCTGGGTCGCGCTGGGCGGGTTCGTCGTCGCGATGGCGAGCTACTACGGCCCGTGGAACACGGCCAGTCCCGCGCGAGCGTTCGAGCTGTGCAAGGCGGCGGGGCTGGACCCTGCCATTCTCCCGGACGAGTTGCGCCAGGCTGCCCCCAAGCGGTAGGCGAGAGAGCAGCGGCTGCAGGCGGTGCGTTCGTTCGTCGCGCAGGGGAGGCAGAGAGGAGAGGTAGAGATGCCGAAGGCGCTTGGGATCGGGCTGGCGTTGCTGTTGGGACTCTCTGCCCTCTTCGTCGGCTGCGGCGGCGAGGAGGGGGGTACGCCCGCGGGCAAGGAGGGCGGCGCCAAGGCGAAGGCGGCCGCGCCGACGCCGGAGAGGACGGTCGTGCCGATTGGCGAAGGGGGAACCGCCGTGGCGGCGAAGACACCGATGGAGGCCTGGCTGAACCTCAACGAGGCGTCGCACACCGGCGACAAGGCGCTCGCCCTGAGCAGCTTCCTTGCGCCCGAAGAGTTCAAGGAGGCCGTTGCGCTCGGAACCATGAGCATCGCGGCCATGTTCATCCTGCGCCAGGAGCTGGCGGCCGCCTACGGTGAGGAGGCTCTCGAGGGGCTCTTCAAGGGCGTCAAGACGGAGCCGTTCGACAGGAAGGACCTCGAGGCCAGGACCAAGATCGAGGAGGAGGGCGACAAGGCGACCGCCCACCTCGCGGGCGGCCACGTGGTCGGCCTCGTCAAGAAGGGTGGCGCCTGGTTTGTGGACAGGACGAAGGAGGAGTTCCCTCCGCCCGACGAGTTGAAAGAGATGATGCGGTTCGACACGGCCAGGGTCTTCTCGGTCAACTACATCCGCCCGAAGATCGGCACCAAGGGCTACCCCAAGGTCGAGGACATCCTGAAGCTCATGGTGACCGCCCACGACGCGCGCATGGGGGAGGCCAAGTAGGGGGGCCGGCCGGTGTCGGGCGCCCATCGGCGCCCACGCCCGCCTTTGCGCCGAAGGTCGTCGCGGGCTAGAATGGGGGGATGCACGTCACCTGCCGCGATTACGACCTGACGCTGCGCCACACGTTCCGCATCAGCCGGTCGGCGACCGACGTGGCGGAGAACGTGCTCGTCGCCGTCGAGCACGGCGGCTTCACCGGCCTCGGCGAGGCCCACCCCAACGACTACCGCGGCGAAGACCACGATCGTGTGCATTCAGCGGTCGAGTTCTTCTGCGACTGGCTCGCCGCGCATCCGGCCTTTTCCGCGCCCATCGACGAATTCACGGCCACTCGCGCCTCTTCATTCCGCAATCCGCATTCCGCAATCCGCGATCTCCTCGACGCTCTTCCGCCCGAGGTAAGGGCCGTGCGCGGGGCGGTCGGGGCGCTCGACATCGCGTTCCACGACCTCGTGGGGCAGATGGTGGGCGAGCCGCTCTGGCGCCTCTTCGGGGCCGACCCGGCGAAGGCTCCCGTCACGTCGTTCACCATCGGGATCGCCCCAATCGCCGAAATGCAGGCGAAGGTGCGCGAGGCCGAGCGCTATCCGCTGCTGAAGATCAAGGTCGGCACGGGCCGCGACGCCGAAATCCTCGAGGGCATCCGCGCCGTGACCGACAAGCCGCTGCGGGTGGACGCCAACGCGGGCTGGACGGTCGAGCAGGCCATCGCCAACATCCGCGCCCTCGAGCCCTTCGGCATCGAGTTCGTCGAGCAACCCATCCCGCCGGGCGACGTGGACGGGCTCCGGCGCATCCGCGAGGCCGTCTCGACGCCCATCATCGTGGACGAGAGCGTGACGACGAGCGAGGACATCCCCGCCTTGGCCGGTGCGGTGGACGGCATCAACATCAAGCTGATGAAGTGCGGGGGGCTGGGCGAGGCCTACAGGATGATCGGCCTCGCCCGCTCGCTCGGGCTCAAGGTGATGCTCGGCTGCTTCATCGAAAGCTCGGTCGCCATCACCGCCGCCGCCCACCTCAGCCCCTTGGCGGACTACGCGGACCTCGACGGCCACCTGCTCATCGCCAACGACCCGTACGACGGCGTGGGCCTCGACGACCGCGGCCGCCTGGTCCTCCCCACCCGTCCCGGCCTCGGCCTCCTGCCAAGAGCGTGAAGAAGAGCTGGGGAGGAACTTCTTGAGAGACAGTTCCTCCCCAGACCCCTCTTCAAGAACTTTCACATTGCAGTGCAGAAGTTCTTTGGAGGAAGGGGGCTGGGGGAAGGAACCGTTCTTCCAAGAAAGGTTCCTTCCCCCCTTGACCGCTCACATGCGGGACAGGATTTCGTTCTTCTTCTGCTCGTACTCCGCGGGCGAGATGAGGCCGCGAGCGAACATGTCGTGCAGGCGCTGGAGCCGCGCGCTCGAGTCGTCCTGCGGGGCCGCCGGCGCGCCGGCGTAGGGCGAAGGCCCGCCGTAGGGGGCCGCAGGCCGCGGCGAGTAGAGCGGCGGGCCGCCCGCGGCCGCCGCCGGCGCTCCGCCCCCGCTCACGTTCACGATCAGGTCCGCCAGGCCCACAGCCACCAGGAGCACAGTCCCCAGGACGCAGCTCACCATCTTCAGCGTCGCCACAAGAATGGCCGGGATCAACTCGGCGGGGGCATCTCCCCCTTGAAGGCCGGTGACGAAGGCCATGCCGTAATAGCCCAGCAACAAGCTCACAAACAGCAGCCAGAACGCGGTGCGTCCCACTTTCTGCCCCTTGGGCGCAAGGGGGATGTTGATGAAGCACAGGACGGATGCCACCACGGCGAGCCCTGTGGCCGCGAGTTGGACAATGCCCTCGACCAACACCCTTCGGGTGTCCAGCATCTTGAACTGCTGCACGATCCCGATGTCGCCTCCTGACCTTTCTGGGAGTACGAGGGAGACGATGTACACAACGCCGCCGATCGCCCCGATGATGGCGGCTGCCCGGCTCCATGGCCGGAAGCAGCGCGAACGGCAGCCTGCGTACAGCACTGCCGTGCCCAAGAGGGTGCACACAAGGGCAATGCTCGCGCCGGGTCCGAGGAGAACCACCAGCCCCCGCACCCCGCCCACATTCTCATCCAGCAGAGGCAGCACGAAGGCTGCGATGCCCAGCGCCATCAGGATGATGGAGCGCACGACATTTCGCATCGCGAACGCGAGGACGATCGCCACGAGGCCCGCGATGCCCGGCCAGAGGAATAGAAGCTTCGCCAGGAAGGCGGTGCCCTCCTCTCCAAGGACAGTGAAGTTCCTAAACTCAACCTCCGTCTTGCCCATCCCAGGCCGGATCAGAGGAACGACACAGCCGAGCACCAGTATGATCCCCAGGAACAGGATTCCGCGCGTGCGGGCGCCTTCGTACTCGCCCGGCGCCTGGGCCGGAGCGCCTGGCGCCGGCGGCCACGACGGCGGCGCCGGCATGGGAGCCGCCGGATAGGCCGCCGCGCGGGCCGGTGCCGGCGGGGCAAAGGGCCCTGGCGGCGGGGGCGCGGGCGGCGCCGGAGGTCGGCTCGGCGGCGGGGGCGCCGAAGCTGGCACGCGGGGCGCACCCAGCGGCAGGGGGGCCAACGGCGGCGCCGGAGGCGCGCTCATCGGCGGAGGCGCCGAGGGTGGCGTCGGAGGCCCGCCCATCGGCGGGCGCGCCGAGGGTGGCGCCGGAGGCCCGCCCATCGGCGGAGGCGCCGACGGCGGCGCCGGAGGCGCGCTCATCGGCGGAGGCGCCGACGGCGGCGCCGGAGGCCCGCTCATCGGGGGGGGCGGCGACGGCGGCGCCGGAGGCCCGCCCATCGGCGGCGGGGCCGAGGGCGGCGCGGCGCCGGCGCTCTCCTCCGAGCCAGAGGGGATGGTGAACTTGCGCTGGCACGCCGGGCACTTGCCCCGGTGACCCTGCATGCCGTCCTGCGCGACCAGCA
>Ga0307380_10000858_pt1 | contig 45668 bp, 38 predicted proteins | sample UN3MG_FD_202239 | JGI IMG/M metagenome (GOLD analysis project Ga0307380, IMG submission 202239) | Soil microbial communities from Risofladan, Vaasa, Finland - UN-3 | ecosystem: Environmental > Terrestrial > Soil > Coastal area > Acid sulfate soil | place: Finland: Risofladan, Vaasa | collected...
GCTAGACCTGCCTTCCTGATCTTCCCCCGATGCGCGTTGGCGTAGAGGCCGTAGTACCGGACAGTGACCTGGCCTTTATCGGGAATATGGGAAGTGACCCGGGCGATGAACTCCAGGTAGTCCATCCGCTCCACCTCTCTGGCCTCTTTTCCATGCCGATAGCAGACCTGGCCTTCCTTTTACACTATGTGCTCGGATCTGGGCAATTCGAGGATCAAATAGGAGGTCCGGCCAGGGAGGTTGAATGAGAGCTCGGGTGCCAATTTTGACTCATCATCATTCCCTCCCGGGTGGGGTTCTCCTTATTGTGGGAGGGGTCACGTTTTGTTTCTCGTCGTGAGCGATATTCCCCCCAACACCAAGCAGGTCCCCCCGAGCTGGAGTGGCGAAAGCGTTTCCTTGAGGAGGAGATAGCCGGCGAGGAGGGCGATGAGCGGCAAAATGTACGCATAGGTAGACAAAAGGCTGAGCTTAACGCGTGGGATCAGCCACAAATAAATGCCGAAGGCCAGAACGGTTCCGAAAATGGAAAGATAGAGGACAGACAAAGCCGCAGACCATGTGATCCGCACGTCCCGGCCCTTTTCGGCCACCAAGCTCAAGCCGGTGATAAGGACGCCGCTGGTCAGAAACGGAACGAGGTTAACCTCTAGCGGCCGATAAGGAATCTTCGATCTCTTCAGGATGATGGCGATCGCGGCCTGCGAAAGCGAGCAGAGATAGACGGCGATCATCCCCTGGACATGGAAGCCGGACTGGCGGAAAACGGCCTCGGAAAAGATCACGACGATGCCGGCCAGACCCAGGACGACTCCCCCTACATCCCAGAAGGACTGCTTGTCGCGGAAAAAGGCGGTCGAGATGAAGATGATGTTGAGCGGCAACATGGCAAAAATGACCGCGGTCAAGCCTGAGGAGATGAACTGCTCTCCCCAGTAGACAAGAGCATAGGGAATCAGATAGTTCAATAACGTCAGGGACAGAATGAGCTTCAGGTTCTCCCTGCCTTTTGGCAGGGCGACTCTGCCATGAGCGAACAAGAGATAGCAGGCCAGCACGAGTCCTGCCACTAGAAACCTCAGACCGACGGCAAGGAACGGGGGCAGGTCTTCGAGGCCGATTTTTATCGCAAGGAAGGTCGTACCCCAGATCAGGCAGATTGAAGCGAAGCCGAAGGTTTTTTTCATGATTGTTCCCTTGAGATGAGATCGCCTCGGTGGAGCTTCTTAGGATTCGTTGCAGTGAAACACGCGGCCTGCATATTGGCGCAAACCTGTTCGCCGGTCTAGGTGCCGCCGATTCAAGCGTCTTCAGGCTCTTTTTCATCCCTCTTTATGAATTCGACTGGAAAATTCTCTGCCTGCATCTCGATCTGACCTGTCATTTTGTTGCCCGCCACCGTCAATCTCATAACGAGGTCCAACGAACCTCCCATCGCGGTGAAGGAAAACGATAATTCGTTGCCGGCGGACTCGACATTTGTGAGGGGCGTCTCTTTGGGAATGAATCCCATAGCGTCAGAGATCGTTCCCGTGTAACTCTTTTCGGCTTTTTTTAGGATGAGAGTGAATTCGTCCATCCCACCCCCATTTGGGATCTCGAAGTTCGCTATCCAAGTCCCGCTCAGGTCGGCACCTTGGAAGCTTGGAACAGCGGCGGCAATCAGCACCCCAAACACCATTCCCGCAGAAAGTTTTTTTACTGTGCTCATATCGACTCTTTTCAATGAACTACCCCTCGGCTTGCCGCGGGGGGAATTTACTTTCGATCTCCCATTGAGGCCATGGCCGCCTCATAGGGGCGGCCTCCGAGGAATCGCCCGATCAGGAGAAGCCCCATATCCTTATCCCCTTCCGGCTCATCCTTAAGTTTGGTCCCCATATCACCTATGGTCCCTTTCAGAACGCGCTCTCGATCCGGATATCCCGCCCAGAAGACGACCGCGCAGGGCATGTCGGGCGGATAGACGGCACCCAAAAGCTTGAAGAGCCGGTCCGGCATCTGAAGAGCTATATAAAGGATCATGGTGGCCGGATATTTGGAAAGATCTTCAATCATACCGGTTCCTCCCGTCCTGTGGTCCATCAGATAGAAAGGCGATGACTGAAGGATAAAGCGGGCGTCGTTGGCCGGCAGAACGCTTTTGCCCAGGGCGGCCATGGCCGCAGCGTCACTCCCCATGCCCGGAATGATGACCACGTCTTGTGGGGCAAACTTTTCCAGATACCAATTCCCGGGCGCGAATAGCAAGGGATTACCGGAATCGAGAAGCCCCACGTTTTTTCCTTTCTCGAGCAACCCACGGATCAGCCCCACTCTTGATTCAATCAGCCGGGACCGTTCTTGGATAAAATCCCTCAGCTCCATGCCCCGCAGCTCGGGCAGCGGCTTTCCACGGTATTCAAAGATGCATTTCCACGGGTCGAAAAGGTATACCTTAGCCCCTATATAATCGGAAAATAGTCGGACGTGTTCCTGCGAGGCGGCGATGGCGTCCATCCTGGCCATGGATTCCAGCGCCTGGAGCGTCGCTGTTTGGGGCCCGGCCGGACCTGTGCCGATGACATATAGCCGTCCTTTCTCTGGCTCGGCCATGGAGGTCCGGCCGAAGACGACTAGGACGATGGCCATGATAGTGCACGGAACAACAATATTTTTTCTTTTCATTGTCTGCCTCCTAGATTAGAATCTCGATGTTTGTTTATTCATACCGCAAGCTTGCTGCGGGGTTGGCCCGGGCGGCCTTGACGGCTTTGAAACTGATCGTGGCCATGGCGATGGCCAGGGTCATGAAGCCCGCGAGCAAAAACACCCAGGGGCTGGGCCCCGTCCGGAAGGGGAAACCCTGCAGCCACCGCCGCATGATCCAGTAAGCCAGCGGCCAGGCGACTCCGTTGGCGATCATAATAGGGACGGTGAACTCGCGCGAGAGCAGGGTTATAATCTTCGCCACCGGGGCGCCGAGGACCTTTCGGATACCGATTTCTTTGGCCCTCTGGGTAACGACCAGTGATGAGATTCCCTGGAGACCCAGAGAGGCGATGACTATGGCGATCAGCGTGAACGCGCTGAACATCTGGCCTATCTTTGTCTCGACCTGGTACATCCGTCGATGCCTATCCTCAAGAAAGGTATAATCGAACGGCGCCTGAGGATCGAAGACGGCGAGCGTTCTCTTGATGAAATCCAGCGTCGCCGGGATGTTCTTGTCCGCCACCCGGGCCGACAGTGTGCCGAAAAAACGGGGATCGGAATAGAGCACAAGAGGGCGGACGGCGTGCTGGAAGGGCATGAAATTGAAATCCTTGACGACGCCGATGACAATGCCTCGGTCTCTGAGCTCGAACCACTTGTTGAGAGGCTCTTTCCAGCTAAGCGCCTTAACGGCCGTTTCATTTAGGATATATCCTCGCCGGGTGTCCGAAGGCGTTTTCTTAGAGAAGGCCCTTCCCTGGACGAGCAGAAGCCCATAGGTCCTGAAAAAGTCCTCGTCCACGGAAATCTCGGAAAAATAGAGTTCCTGGTTTTCGAGCCGGCCTTCCCAATCGGCGCTCATATTACCCGTTCCGGATGTAGGGAGGGAAGTAGCGGAGGCCGCGACGTCGAGGATGTTGGGATTCTGGCGCAGCTCGTTTTTGATCGTTTCAACGTTTTTCCTGAGGTTCTGGCCGTAGAGAGGAACGGAAACGACGTCCTTATAGCTGTAACCCATATCCCGGTTTTTCATGAACGCGAGCTGCCGGTACACGACCAAGGTCCCGATGATCAAGGAGATGGAGGCGGCATATTGAAAGACCAAGAGCAAATTTCGAAGAGTGGAGCGGTGAGCCCGCCGAACAACCGTCCCCTTGAGCGATTCCACCGGCCGGAAGGAGGCCAGGTAAAACGCGGGATAACTTCCCGCCAGGAGGCCGACCAGGATGGCCACACCCAGGAAGCCGGCGAGCGTCGGCCAGTTATTAAGGTAGTTGATTTGAATCGCCGAATTGGTTAGGCGATTGAGGAGTGGGAGCAAAAGCTGGACCAGAAGGGCACTGATAGGCAAGGCCAGCAATGCTGTAAACACCGACTCGCCGAGGAATCGGCGGAGGAGGTCCGGGCGCATCGCGCCGACGACTTTTCGCATCCCGATTTCTTTGGCCCGGGCCGAAGCTTGCGCGACGGTTAGGTTGGTAAAGTTGATGCAGCAAGAAAACAGGATGATGACGGCCACGGCCGAAAAGAAAATCATATACCGGACCTGAGCCGGGTTTTCGAAATGGATCGACGTCAGGGGCTGAAGGAGAAGAGATGTCGTACTGGCCGGATCCCTTCGAGGGAAGAAATCCCGGATTTTTTGGCTCACATCCGGGACCGAGACCTTCTCCCGGAGGAGGAGATAGGTGGACCAATTATGGGCGTGCCAATTCTCTAGACAAGGCCAACCATTAAGCTCGTTGATCTGAACAAAGGGGACGACCATCCAGAAGGGGAGTTCGGAATTGACCGGAGCATTTTTAGCCACGCCTGTCACCTTAAAATCAATTCGGGTGTCGAGGCCAAAAGTCAGAACTTTGCCGAGGGGATCTTCATAGCCGAAGTACTTCTTGGCGATGTCTTCGCTGATGACGACGGACCCGGGGTTCTTGAGGACGTCGCCAGGGTTCCCTCGGACCAGAGGAAAAGAGAAGACTTCGAAAAAATTTGAATCAGCGAGGAGGACTGGATACTCCCAGAATCGCTTTTCTCCATAAGAGATAAGGAATTGATTGTCGTCGACGCGGACGTAGCTTTCGATGTCCGGGCATTCGGCCTGCAGGGCCGGCCCCAGAGGGGCCGGTGTTCCGGAATGGACAGGATTGTTCGTATTCCTTGGGTTGCTTTCTCTGAGACGGAAAATTCGATCTCCTTTGTCATGAAAGCGGTCGAAGCTCACCTGGTGTCGGATGTAAAGAAGGGTGAGCAGCGAACAGACCATGCCCAGGGCCAGGCCGGCGATGTTGGTGAATGTCAGGAGCTTATTCCGGCGCAAACCCCGCCAGGCGACCAGAAAGTAGTTCTTAAACATCGGTAACCTCACTTTCCGATAGACTGATTCCTTTCGAACTCCTCCCTATTGATCATGCGTATGAGGAGGTGGCGGGCATGAGTCTGCGGGATCTTCTGACCCGTGCCTGCCGGTTCGATACTGGGCAACCGGGTTTCCCATACGACAAACTCGTCGAGCCTTACTTTCCTGACCCAGCGTGTCGCCAGGTCGATATAAATATCGCCGAGGTACTCGGAGCCGCCCACGATTTCGATGTCCCGGTCGATACCCATGGGCACGATCATCCGCAGGGTGTTCTCGCCCGAATCATAGCCCACGACTGCGCAGGCCGCTTCGTCGACAATGCTGATACCCTTGAGGGTGAGCTTGACCTCGCCGTTTCGAAAAACCGAACCCTTTTTGATCCCGCTGCCAAGGTTGAGGGGAGGCGCGGTAAAGGCCGAAGCGTGGACAATCTCGTGCCCGATCGTCCGGAGGTCTTGAATCCCGCCTCCCCCCGCCGTCGGCCGGGCCAGCACGTCGCAAAATGCGTGGAAATCGATGAAGCTGTTATAGATAGGATAACCACCGGCCCCAGCAATTTCCCCCCCCCGGCTTGTCGTCAGATTCATAAACTTCTCGTGGGGGATGCCGAAGACTTGGCCCCTCTCATCCAGGCCAGGGGTGTCCACCGGGAAAACATAAGACCAGCCGGCGAGCTCGGGGATCATCTCGGCCTCACCTGGGCCGATCCGGACGGCGAATTCGCCAACCATATATTCGTCGCCGCTCTTCCCGGAGAGCACGGCCGGAACACATCGCAGCGTCACAGTATAGGTTTCCATCCCTGTCCGCTTTCCATCGAAGCCGAAGTGAACCACCCGAGTCTCTTGGAGATAGTAGCGGACTTCCGGGATCCGCTCGCCAGCCAGGTCGAACGGCCCGTTAAGGCCGGCCAGGTTCTTCGGCAGCTTAGCCTTCGTCGCCGCCTTTGCCGGAGTCCCGGACGACTCCGCGCCGGCCTGCAGGAATAAAAAACATGCCAACAAAAAGGTCACGACCACGATCACCCACAGGACTCTATTCATCTCCATTCTCCCTTCGCCGCACGGTATAGTTTCAATTCAGCGTTGGCTAGTCGGGGCTAGCGGGCAGCTGCCCCGTTATCATGATGCCTGATATCAATCCGGCCTTGGTGAGCAAAAATTCTCAACCGGATGTAATGCGCACTTCTTTCACGTCGGAGTTATGGGCTTCGAGACGTTTGGACCAGGTTTCTCTTTGTCCAATCGGACCAGCAACGTCAGAAAATAAAGGCCGATCACGGCCGTCATGAACGCTTAACTGAAAAGAAAGGATTTGAGGAGGAATGTCGCTCTCCGACTCGCGAGCGGGACGGAAGTGATAAACCAGATGATCCTTTTATTCATGATAAAAAGATGTCGCCGGACAGCCACGGCATTGATATTCCGTGCGCAAATCGCACTTTTGGCAGTCAGCCCCGCAGGGGGCTTGAGCGGCTCTCCTGCCGGGCCGCCTCAGGGGAATGTTGAAGGGGATAGGGAGGCTTGGTCCGAGATAAACCTTGGCCATGCGGAAGCCCGCTCGATTGGGATTCTCTTCCGGGTACTTGAGCCACCATCGATCTTTTTTTGAGACAATAGCGACCGAGCACAAGGTATTTGTTTCAACCACTGAGAATAATAAACGCGGACATTTTTTCATCCTCTCGGCGTACTCTTTAGCCCGTTTGGACGACTCCATCTCGCCCAAGATTACACCACCGATGCGATTCTTTATTAGGGCCATTTCGGTACTCCTCTTCTTTTGGCTCGGCCGCTTCATAGTTTTTCAGAACCCATCGGGCCGTGGCTAAGCGCCGGATTTTCTTTATGTTTTGCTTTTTCCGTCCTCGCCGTTTCTATGCTCATCGCTTTCTCTCCCTTCGAGAGATATCCGCATTCCATCTTCTGATAGCGGCCGTCTTTATTGACCACATAATGACTGAACTTTACGGGCAGGCCGATACTGAAAAAGAAGCTGGCCCGGTTTTGAATCTGAAGATGAAGATGGGGTTCGGTCGAATGCCCAGAGTTCCCGCAAAGTCCGATTCGCTGGCCTTCTTCAACCCGGCCGCCAAACCTGACTTCGAGAGTTTCGTTCTTGAAATGAGCCAGGTGGCTGTATTCGCCGTTGTCATGCTGAATGACCACATAGTTGCCTGCAGGATTCCGGGCTTTCCAATCTATGTCTCCGAGCTTTGGATTGTCCGGAATCCCATCATTTATCCGGACGATCGCTCCGCCGGCGGGCGCATAAATGGGCTGGCCAAAACAGTAGTAATCTTCGAGCTTTTTCCCGTCTCCCGAATGAGTCAGCCCCTCGTCATTTTTTATAAGGAAATCATAAGCATAGCGCTGATTGAGGATATGCCAGGAGTGAGAATCCTTCCTTTTGACGCCTCCGCTTTCGACATGCCACAATCCTTTGAAAGGAAGGATGAATTCCGTTCTTTGGCAATAGGATCCGGGTTTGGGCAGGCGGCCTCGGGCCAGGATAAGAGCGGCCCCCTGGCCGATGGCATAAATAATCACGAAGAAGAGCAGCCGAACGTTTTTTCTGTACGGCGCTGCGAAAAACATGCATAACAGCACGCCGGCTCGGAGTCCCCTAAGGGGTACCCAGATGAAGCCCGCAAAACCCAGAAGCCCCAAGTAGCCCAACCATTCGATTTTGAACTTCTTGTTCATCTTATTCGTAACGCAGCGAGTCCACCGGGTTGGCCAGGGCGGCCCTGACGGCCTGGAAACTGACAGTGAAAAAGGCGATAACCATGGCTACGGTTACGGCCAGAGCAAACACCCCTGCCCCGATGCTTATCCGATAGGCGAAATTCCGAAGCCAGCGGCTCATGATACAATAGGCGACCGGACAGGCGATGACGTTGGCCAGCACGACCCATTTGGTGAACTCCATAGAGAGAAAGCCAACGAGTCCCGCCGCCGACGCGCCCAGGACTTTCCGGATGCCGATCTCTTTCTTCCGTTGCTCGGCGGTGAACGAAGCCAGCCCGAATAGTCCCAGGCAGGCGATGAAAACCGCGAGCGCGGTAAAGTAGCTAAACACGCCGCTGAGTTTTTGCTCTTTCCGGTACAGCGCCTCATAATGTTCGTCGAGGAAATAATAGTTCATCGATCGGCCGGGAACGAGCATTCTCCATTTATCGTTTAAGAAATCCAGGATTTCTTTGATAGGATCCGGGCGGATTTTAATGATCACCCGCTGGATATACTCGGACGCCGGAAGGAGAGAAATAACCAGCGGATCAATTTTCTGATACTTGGATAAGAAATGGAAGTTTTTAACGACGCCGATCACTCGACCGTTTTGGTTGAGTCTTTTCCCGACGGCGGATTCCCAGCCGAGCATTTTGGCGGCGGCCTCATTGAGCAGATGAACCGTTCCAGGAGCATCCCCGTATTCGGCTGAAAAGTCCCTTCCCTCTTTGATCTCCAGGCCGAGGGTTTGGATGTAACCATAGTCCACGAGAATATGACCGATCGTCTCCTCTTTGTCCTGACCTTCAGGAAGAAAAAGATCATGATTAATGCCCATGCCCGGGACATTCGTCGCAGCCGAAACACTGACTATTTTCGAGTCGCGCAGGAGCTCGGTTTTCAAGGCGGGATAGGCCTTCTGGGTTCCGCGGTCTTCGACGGGGACAACAACGACCTGGTCTTTATCGAAGCCCAAGTTCTTGTCCTGTATGAAATCCAGTTGGCGTCTGGTGACGACGGTCCCGATGATCATAAAGCTGAACAGAGAAAACTGGATAAGCACGAGGATTTTTCTGAAGCCCGATCCGCTGGAGCCCACCTTCGGGCGGCCTCTCAGAACACGGACGGGCTCATAGGCCGAGAGGAAAAACGCCGGATAACCGCCGGCCGCGGCCCCGACGACGAAGGCAATAGCCGCCAATCCCAAGATCATGAGCCCGGGATTCAAGAGGCCGGGCGTTAGCTCTTTACCCGACAGCTTGTTGAACGCAGGCATGAAGACCTGGATCAAACCCAAGGCCAGGATGAGCGCCAGCGCCGTCATTAAGATGGATTCACCCAAGAACTGTCGGACGATACGCGCCCTGCCAGCTCCGGCCACTTTTCTCATCCCCACTTCTTTGGCCCGGTTAGCGGAGCGGGCGGTGCTCAGGTTCATGAAATTCAGGCAGGCAATCAACAGGACAAAGAGAGCGACCGTGGACAAGATGTAGACGTAGGCGATGTCGCTATTGGGCTCAATCTCCCTTTCCAGATGAGAATGAAGATGGATCGCCGTCAACGGCTGAAGATAGAACTGCCGCTGGTCACCATGGACGCGGTATTTTTTGAAGAAATCGGGGAAGATGGCCTCGAAATCGGAAGGAACAAAATGGTCTTTGACCATGAGATACGTATAACAGGAGCTCGGCCGCCACTCTGCGGCGAGGTCTTTCTCCAGAGATTTCATCGAGAACAGCATATCGAACCTGAAATGCGAGTTCAGAGGAATCTCTTGAAGGACACCGGTCACCCTAAAGTCTTGTCCTGCTCCGAGCGTCAGGATTTTTCCCATCGGATCTTCGCTGCCGAAATATTTCCTGGCCATGTCCCGGGTGATGACGACCGTCGAGGGTTCCGCCAGCGCCGTTTTCGCATCCCCCTGGATCAAGGAAAAAGAAAAGACCTCAAAAATAGATGCGTCGGCATAGAAGATGCGCTGTTCATTGAACTGTTTATCTTTGCCGGTGACCAGCCGATCGAAAGGACGCGTGAACCTGACAGCGTTTACGACATCCGGGACTTCTTGTATCAGGGCCGGGGCGATGCCGCCCGAGGTGATCGGGTAATTCACGGTTTTGTACTCCCGGTTTTCCGTGAAGGCCAGGCGGTAAATTCTCTTCGCGTTCTTATGATAGCGGTCGTAGCTGAGCTCATCTCGGACATAGATCAGGATCAAGATGCAGCAAGCCAGGCCGATGGCCAGTCCCGAGATATTAATAAAGGAGTAGCCTTTATGACGCCTGAAATGACGCAAGGCGGTTTTGAGATAGTGTCCCAGCATCAGTCGTCTCCTTGCCCGTTAAGGATCCTTTTAATTCTTCCCGGAGCCGGTTCTCCGGAACGAATCAATAGGATCAGCTTACGTAATGTTATACTTCGTCTTCAGCACATCCAGGCTAAGTTTCTTGTATTTGCCTTCTTTCTCCCACCACTCCTTCCATTCAACGACTTTTCGCTTCTTATCCTCCATGCTCAGACCTTCATCCCAGGAGAATCTCTCCCCGGTCATGTTTTCAAGGAGTGAAAGGATTTCCTCGTGATAATGTCCGCAGTTCATAAAGACTCCATGGAAGATCCAGCCTCCATGCTCACCCAAAAACGCATTCTCGAGCAACGTATCCAGGAGAAAAGGAACCGTCAGCTTGATATCAGACTTGGCCTTTTCCTCTTCAGTTGCTGCCAGATAGTACAGACCTCTCACAAACAGATAGCTTGCGTTAAAGGGCCCTCTCAGCCAATCCTCGATTTTTTCCATTTTAAATTCATCCATACAATTCTGGATAAACTGCGTGAGCAACCTTGCCGCCTCTTTGTATTCCCCTCGAACAAAACATATATGGGAGGGATAGAACCAATCCCAATTGGCAAGTTTATGAAACTTAGATTCATCAAAAGGATAAGGGTAAGATTGGACAAATTTCTGATATCTTTCTTCTTGGAGAGCCAAATCACAATGATAGCCCGTCTGGTCTGGATTAAGTACGACTTCTGCTACCTTATCTTCTGTCCTATACCTCAACTCACCCTTAATTTCCCCCTCTACTCTAAACATCTTTATGATATCTTGACTCTCCGTCTTCAGTAAAAGGGGAAAGAGAACATCCAAAATACCATCATTTCGAATCTTCACTACTGTTTCAAAACCAGTTGACTGCTCCTGGCACTGAAATCCTAAAAGCCTATAACTGGCGTAACCTGTTTCCCACAACAATCCTTGAAACATCTTTGTAAGGTCTTTATCCGCAACCTGGTTAAAGGTCCGGATGAAATCATAGATATTCACCGTCTTGCCCTTAAATTGTTTTGTGAACTTCTTTAATGACCTAAAAAAAACTTCATCTCCCACTTCGAGACGAATCTGATTGACAACGACCGGTCCTTTTACGTAATTGGCTCCGATGATCGATCTCGGATCATAACCTTCCTGCTCTATGAGAGGGACCTGAGGCTGAACACATTTTGAGGTATAAGGACCTAGAAAAATATGGTTTACTGCTCTTGATATGGATTTTTTGTAATAATCTTCTCCTTTGATGACTTTCTGCACCCATTGTGCAGAAAATTCTGCGAGTGCTTCCCTGAGGAACTTACTGCCTTCGCCATAGGAGGAGACCATTGTTCCCCACCAGGTGTGCGCCATCTCATGAGCGATTAACGTAAAAGGATTACCTTTAAGATAGTTAAAATCCGCCACAAATCCCAAGGCCAGTCCGTGACCTCCCCACGGCGAGTAGCTGGCGACAACCCGGAATATCTTCTCATCCGGCTCTCCGTACATGTCAATGTAGAGTTGAAAGACTTTCAAAGCATCCTCTGCACTTTCCATCATGATCGCTCGCGCCTCTTCTTTCTTCGGAAAGTAATATTCTACGGTCATATCATCTTTCTTTTTGGTTAAGACATCATACTGACTGATGAACACCTGAGGCGCTTGATTGACGATCGACTCCCACTTGTCGACAATCATCTTGCCGTTTTGATGTCTGCTCAGAAGTTTGCCGTCAGCCAGCCCCACATAAGAAGAAGGATATGTCATTGTTATTTCCCAGCTTGGTTTGAAAATCTTGGGAAACTGCCCGGGAATTGGCTCGATATATACCTGAGGCCACCAATTTAAATCTGCCAGCAGATAGACTTCTCTCACACCGCTCTTATCCTTGAAGATAGGCGCACTCGTCCCCTCCTTATTCCCAAAAATAACATAGTCAAATTCCAATTCGCAGGATTCTTCCGGATTCAACGTCTTTTTCAACTTCACCTCATAGATCTTCCATTCGATATTTGCCGGCTCAAAAACGCTCTTCACCTTCCGAATCGAGAAATGCATAGTCTTCGCTTCTTTGTCCCCAATCCATGAGATAGAATTGACCTTGGCGTCTATTTCAGGGTCATCCATGGGGGGTGCAACCCAAAATTCCGCCCGGTCAATCGCCTTATCCGAAAGATTCTTGATGATGGTCCTCCCCACCGCAGTAACCCGGTTGCCTTCCATATCTGGTTGGATCTGGATGTTATAATGAGTGATGGATAGATCGGTATCGTATGTTTCTTCCGGCATTTTCGAGGTGCTGCCTCCAGTTGTGAAAAACATCGCAAAACACAGAAGTGCGGCTGATACAACATAAAAGTTTTTTTCCATCGCAAATACCTCCTTTAAATGACTCTCTTTCATATAATGTGGACCGCCAAAACTTGATTTGGCAGCATCACCATTCGTTATCCGCGAGAGCGTGGTGAGGCTGACTATCCCCTACCAATACCGTCTGATAACCTTAGCCACCTCTATGACCGGGTTCGGCCTACTATGTGTCGCCCAAAAATGCCTTGCTTCAAATAACGGCAGCGTTAACCGTATCCTTCAATTCCGATGGCCAGTCCCGAGATGTTGATGAAGGAGTAGCGTTTATGGCGCCTGAAATGACGCAAGGCGATTTTAAGATAATGTCCCAGCATCAGTCGTTTCCTTATTCGTTAACGATCTTTTTGATCCTTCCTGGAGCCAGTTCTCCGGAGCGAATCATTCTGATTAGAAAATCGCGGAAATGCTCTTGACGATTATTTTGGCCGAAATTCTTTTCTTTCATCAAATGATGAAGCGCAACAGCCAACACATGCATCCCCTCGTCGGCGTTTTTCCATCTGTTTTGAGCCTCGACGGCGATGCCCAGTTTTTCATTAATGACTTGCTCGAGGGCCTGGACGCAATCCTCCTCAACGAATCCCTCAAAGGAATTGTAGCCGTATGCAGGGTTGTGGTTTAAAACCTTGTCCATCAGGAATTCGTCCTCTTTCAGACGCTCGAGCGCTTTTCTGAGTTCCTCGTCAGTCGTCAAATCGTAGGGAGGATGCATCATCTCGTGAACGGCGTTTCTCAAAGTGATCTCGAAGGGATAATCGACACTCGTGAGGTATCGAGTCCCTGTGACCTTGATGCCGTGAGGCTTGGAGTAAGCAAGGATATAGGCCGTGATCCTGTGGGAGGAAAGAGGTTTCCCTAGAAGGGCTTCGACCTCGGCGACGACGTCGAATTTCGCAAATTGTCCCTCGATTTTTTTGATCCTCTCTTCGATTTTTGGATAAATAGAGTTTTTCCAGTAAGACTCGAAAGACAGATTCTTCAGGAATGACAATACCGTGAAAAGATCGGACTTGATGGACTCATAGAAATGCCATGCCTTTTCTGAATAATGAGGAGTTTTTTTTAGATTTGCCTGCATGGTCTCGCTTCTTTGAATTGTCAGAAGCATGTCATCCAGGGTCACATCATCCGTAGCGGAGAAATAGAGGCAGAGAAAGGCGGATATGATACCGCCCTGCTCGTCTTTTATCTTTGTCTTCAGGTTGGCCAGGGCCTCTTTGGCAGGCTCCGTTAACTCTTCTTCAAATTCTTCATAGACCGGCTGGTAATATTTCAGGTAAAAGGGGTCCGCCGTCAGGACATTGAGCAGGCAGAGCACATCGTACTTGAGCGACGCCTCAATCTGCCACTCTGTCGCTCCGGCCCTCACTACTTTTTCCTGCATCATTCGTCGGCCCGGATTGGCGCAACTCGTGAAACAAACAAAAGCGCAGATTATGAGAGCGGGACAAATAGGGCCCGAAAAATTTGTGGTCGGAAGAAAAATGCCTCGATGATTACGCACTTCGGCCTCCTGTCTCCAGACGATCTGTCCTTTTGGCCGGGAGGTCACCTGCCGGCGTATGGAAGATCAGTTGAGTGACTTCGCCTTTTTCGTCCTTGATGAACGTCGCCGTCGCATCCACTCCCTGAACGGCGAACGTCAGCTCCGAGTGAGGCGTGAGAGCCAACTTGCCCATGCTCGGGACCTCAAGGAAAAGCCGTCCGTTTTCGATGGAAACGGTGAGCACCATTCCTCCGGCTACGGAATATTGTCCTGTCAAGCGTTCCAGGACCTTGGTGTCGACGGCGTAGACCGCCTTGGGGGCGGCCGACTTTTTGAGGTGATTCATTATGGCGTCATCAGGAATCCGATATTTCGTCTTCAACCCCATCAGCCAATCCTTTTCCAGCTCTTGGATGGATTTTTTGTATACCCGCCGCCAGGTGTCGTCTTTCTCCTTTCCCTCCGGTGGCCGGCGTTCGAGCTCGTAGGCCCTCTTGAGAGTGCTCAGACCGAACGTCTGGATCAGGAAATCCACGAAGGAACCGGAAGCCGGATATCCCACCTGCGTTTTGAGGCCTCCCGTGCCGATCATGAACGTCAACATATCTTCGAGAGGGAAGAGCTCGCCCGACTTCAGAAATTGAACGACTTTTTGGTGGTTCATGTCCCTCTGCGTGGCCTGCGCTTCCGCGTACCGGCCGATCCCTTCGGACAGGAACGACGTGGATTCCCCCCAGTTGGAGCCCATGAGCGTATGCGCGTATTCGTGCGCCGCGAGACCGATGTCAGGAATTCCTCCCGAATGGACCATGTAGCTCCCTTCATCAGAGCTCAGACCGCGTCCCCAGTGGTGCGTATAGAAGACTTTCGAATCGTAATCCCGGAAATAGACAACCAGGGATTTTTTCCATTTCAACCCTTGATCGTCCCGGAAACACTCCCCGAGTCCCTTGAGAGCCAGCTCATTCACCCGGGCGATCTTTTCCAGGCTGTCTACCGGTATTTCCGAGGAGCGGGCCCGGAGAAGAAAATTTTTCGTTTCGACTTTGGGGAAGGCACCGTCGATTCTCAGGCGGATCCTGGCGTTGAGTTCGACGGGTTCCGGAGGAACGCCGGATTCCCGCCATTTTTGCAGGAGAGAGGCATCGTCGACGTCAAAGTTGCCGAGGAAGAAGTCGTGGACGGAAGATTTCGCCACGGTGATCGCCGGGAACTGGGAGATTTCTGAACCTTGGGGAAAGCGAGCGACTAAAAATGGAAATTCTTCTTGGGCCGAAAAAAGGATCACGGCCGCGACCTTTCTTCGAGCCGCTTCGGCGATCCTTTTTTCAAGGGCGAATTCTGCCTTGAGCATTTCTTCCAGCCTGTCCGGGAAATCGTAACAGAAGATGACGGCCTTTCCCGAGACATCGATATCCCCCGTCGTGTAATCGAGCCGCCTTCCTCGATAGGAGTCCCAAACACCGTCCTTGACGATGCCGTTTCCGATAAAAACGAGCGGCGCATCGACCGATACGTCTCGGCTGTAATTCCCGGTCCCGAGGGGCGCCCTTTGAGAGATCACGGGCAGGAACGGGATCTTCAATTTTGATCCGCCGGCCTGGAACATTTCGCATTTCGTCCAAGTCAGCTCCGTCGCGGCATTATAGAAATATTCCTTTTTGGGGCCCTGAGCCCATGCTCCCGGCAGGAAGCTTCCCAAAAGGGCCAAGGCAACGAATAAGGGATATCGTCTTTTTGCGATCATGGAAGAAACTCCTTTCAGCGTTCCTACAAGGTCATTGGGACGAGTTTTAAAAAGAGATCATCCCCGATGGATCGGAAGCAGAAGGCACGGGGGTCTCGTTCGGAAATCCCCCGTGCCTTTGGAAAGGAGGGTGAGAGGGGTTGGCCCTGGCTGGCCATGCTGTCAATTTCATGGGTCACGAATCTATCGGCCGCATCATCGTCGCGTCGCTACGTTTTCAGCCGTCCGCCGGAGTGACGATGGTAATGGTCGTAGCGGCCTTTATAACAAACTTCTCAGGGTGGATTTCCAGGTCAATGTCGCAGTGCTGGACGACCTGCGCATTCCATGCCGCGGCCACGAGAACAATCAGCGGCGGAAACGTCACTCTTCCCTCCCTGAACCTGAGCTCCCCGTGGCGCCAGACACACACTCTCCCAGCAGTTCTCGATGTTGGCGGCATGAATTTGTTCGAAGTTGTCAAAATCTCGGTATTCGTTGAGCGCGATTATGGTTTTGCCTTGGTCCAGGGATAACCCGTCTTCCTTGGCTTTCTTGACGGATTCGACAAGTTTTTTAAGATAGTCGCGGTGCCTGGTCAAAAATGCCGCGTCAGCCACAGGCCCATGTCCGGGTATGTAATGATCCACCTGGCTTCCAAGAGAAATTAACCTGTCGTAAACGGCGATCAAGTTATCTGGATCCCCGACAAGAGCGGTATTGATGAAGGGGAGGTTGTGACGGTGGTAGAGGTCGCCCATCAGGATCAGCCGAGATCCCGGGATATAAACCATCAGGTCACTGTCGGAGTGGAAAGAGCCCAGGTTCATGATGATGATTTTCTTGCCCCCGACATCGAGCTGGGCTCCGCATTCCAGAGTCAGCGAGGGTAGAGTCAGCCGGAATCCTTCCGCAGCCAAGCGCTCGATACCCTTGAGATAGCTCAGCCTGCCCCTGAGGACTTCGGCCTGCGCGGTATTCCCCGAGGTGAGTGGCCGCAACTGCCCTTCCAGATCCGGGATGAGCCGCCGGCAGCTTTCGAGCTGGCGCGTCATTTCGGATTCCATCCCGGCTGGACAATGGCTGTGGCCGATGATCAGAGCCTTCGGAAACTCACCGTTTCCGAAGGTGTGGTCGGCGTGGTGATGCGTGTTGATGACATAACGAACGGGCTGGCCGCTGAACGCTTTGATCAACTTCAATGCCTGGCGGGCGGCAGCCGGATGATAAAGAGTGTCGACGACAACGAGACCTTCGCCTGTGGCCAGGGCCGCCATGTTCACTTCCCACCAACTGAAGCGGGCCGTTATGATGAGGACAGCGTCGCCGATCCGCCTGGTCATGAATTCCTGCCCATTGGCTCCAAAGGCCAAGCCGACCATGTGCCAAACGGCAAGAGCCAGGATTCTCCCGACTTTGCGGTCGCCCATGAAATTTGGGGTCAGCCTCATTTCACCTTGCGCAGCTTCCCAATCCAAGATGCATTTTCACGCGAGTTTCTCGGCTTTTGTCGAATCTTCTCCCATTGCTAGTGGCTGGATTCACGAGATCTTCTATCCTTGTCTGATATTCTCTTGCAGAGAAAATCGGTCGGACTCAGAAAACCGGCGACAATCCCTCGAAGTTGAGATAGATTTGGACTTGGCCTATTCCATAACAGGCGATGTTCTTGTCCTGCCAGGTCACCTCCTTCCGGAATTCCAGCCGGATCTTTTGTTTTTGGTTCATAGCCGGTTCTCTATTGATAAGGCATTATTTAAACTGATAGCCCAAGTTTTTTATCTGTTCCTGAGATATGAAATAGCCGAGCTCTTCGCGTTTTTCGATGAGTTCTTTCGCTTTTGCCATGCCGATTTTCGAGAAACTGGCCAGGTCATATATCGATGCTGTGTTAAGGTTGATGGAGAGGGGCCTTTTGTTCTCCGGATCCCATAGCGTTGTCCGGATCAGAAAATTCTTGTTTTCGACCCATATCTGGGGTCCCACATTGGCGTCGAGGCTCAACCCTCCCTTCAGGACCTTTTGGATGAGCGAAGAAGCTTCGTCCCTGAATTGGGCTGCAAGCTCCCGGTATCTTCGGTAATTGCCGATCATCCCGTGATAGGACAGGGTTTCGTAGGTTTTGCTCAGATCTTGAGTCACGGTTTTGCCAGCAGTGGTCATGATGAATAGTTTGAGTATTTCCTCTCTGTCTTCCGGAAACGAGCCGGCCCACTCCTGGATGAATTCGATGGGGATGGAGCTCTCGGAATTCAACCTTGTCCTAATTTTGTCCCAGACATAGAAATTTTTGAGCAAGATGTTTTCCAGTGGCGTGAAAATATCTTTCGCTGATATTTCCGCCGGAATAGGTCGTAGCAAAAAACGGCTGTAAAAGGTATTGTCTAGATAGTTGTTTTGCAGAACCTGGTTGGTGTTTATCCGGTAAAATAGGGTGGCCAGAACTCCTTCGCAGGAAAGCATCTGCTGGGCGTTTCTCAACCGTGTCCTGTCGAACAGCGGAGAGGTGTGTTCCAAAAGAATAAGCTCTTCCAGGTCAAGAGAGGCTTCATCCACCTCGGGAAGAAGTTTGCAGTGAATGTAGCTGTTCTCCATAATGCCATTCAACCTTAGGCTTTGGTCGATGTTCGAATGCCAGGCGCGAGCGAAACTGCGGGAATAATTCAATGCCTCCCAGTATGTTTTGCGATAAAAGGGGATATTGTCGAAGGCGAGTCGCTGGAACTGGATCCCCCAACCTTCGAAAAAAGCGATACTGTAGTCGGTGATCCCCATGCTCACATGCTGTTTCGTCGACCGGCTGTCGGGAATTTCATCTCCCATGATATTCAGCATCATCACATGGCCCAGCTCATGGGAATAGATATCCAGTTGCCCTTGAGTCACCCTCTCCTCATCGAGAACGAGATCGACATAGTACAGATCAGGATATTTTTCCGTTTTCTCTTTTTGGCTGAGGACGAGCCCCTGGCGGGGAAAACCGCCCTCCGTCTGAGAGAGGAAGAGAACGTTGGGGCCCTCTCTGTCAGCGGCTAGGTTTCTGGCGCATTGGCTCAGCTTGATCATGGATCGATGGTAGGGATAATCGAGCTGCTCCTGGATTTTTTTTGCCAGCGGATTATCTTTATTGAGTTTCTCTCCTAGCAAGAGGCTCCCACTTTTTCCTGCAGCTTTAACGATGCAGATCTCTTCCCCCGGATCGGGAAAGATCAAGGCCGTATTATCCTGTTGAGAGTTTGAGAATAAAAGAGAAGAGAACAAAACATGAAAAATAAAAAGCACCAAAGTCCATCTTTGCATGGCGTCATTCTCCCTTGGGAAAGGATTATTCAAGAAAATCCCGCCTCGAAGAGGATTGCCGATCCAATCCCCATGCCCATTTCCCTCTTTTCATCGAGGAAGTCCATCGCTTTTTTCAATTCTTCTTCCAGACTTTCCTGCCACAACCAGGTATACGCCGTCTTGTAGAGGTACCTCCATCCTCCGCTGTAGTAGAAATAGACATGGGTGTCGTCTTCACTGGTGAAAATGGGAATCACATCTCCATCTCTGGATGCACTTCCTGGGAGGTGGATTCTCCAGATGTCGAGTTTCACTAGATAGTCGACAAGCTTCGTAGTCTCTGGCTTTTCGAATACCGCTCTATCAAAAGAACCTGAGGCGATTTCTGCCGCGTTCAGGGCATCCAAGTCGGCATGGAGCCATGCGGAAAGGCGTGTCAGAAATGCCCCCACGGGAGTTGTGATGTCGCTATATTTCCCCCCTTCTATGATTTTTTCCTTGAGCTCACCACATTTTTCGATCCATTTCTTTTCTTCAGCTGAAGCAGGGGTGCTTAAGAAAGAATCCACTTTCACCCCATTCAAGACTTGGTCGTCCATAGCGAGAAATCCATTCCAACCCCATACTCCAAAATTCCACTTCACAGGAGGGGATGGCACCGCCCCCAGCAGCCCTTTTTCGACCAGAATTTGCAGGGCTTTGTCTCTGACATAGATATTGATAACGTCAGCCGGAAAGACCCATTTTGTTCCTCGCTTTTTGGCCTGCCTTGTTCTCTCTTGGTGATGAGGGATAACGACCTCTTTAAAGATCCGTTCTGCCACTCGATCAAATTCCGGTAGAAGGAGGTTGAGATCGGATTCGGCCAACATTGGGATATTGTTTTCATATTTTCCCTGGCGATAAATCACCGCCGGAGGATCGTAGTTCTCGAGTTCTCGTAGTGTTTTTTTTAAATTTTCTTCCTTTAGCCTCGCTTTTTCCTCGAGCTGTTCGGTGTCAAGAGGGCCCTCGCCAAGGCTGAAAAGGATTCTCCCCTCTGGTTCGAGTGCAAAATACTCCGGCCAGCCGGGGGGTTTCATTCGATTCTCGTCGAGGCCGCGGAAATACCCAAACCTGGCCATCCCTCCCTTGTATCGGCTGACCGTATTTTGATAGAAATCCCATTTTTTCGTTGGGAACTGCTTTTCCATAACCTCGAAACCAGCGCCGTACCATCCGCTGCCCGTTTTATCCAGCCACGGCTCAAGTTCTTCGGTGGAGGCCAGATTATGAGACATGTAGGGAATCCGATCCACCACACAGAAATCCGCTAAAAATGCTCCTGCGAGAATCAAAGAGACATCATTCCAGTCGAACCGTCGAGAAAGTTTGGTCCGGTCATAAAACTGAATGAGACCTGGTATCTCTTCTTCAAGTATCCTGGCTTCCGCCTTGGCATATTTCAATCCCATTTTCTCAGCGTCCGCAATGTCATTCCTGTCGAAGATCGGAAAATTGGAAAGCCATTTGCCACCTTCTTTGATTGCCAGATTTTCCCGTTCCAGTTCAAGCAGTTTATCCTCGGCGAACGCTTCCGTCTGGCCGGTTTGATCAGCAATTTCTCGAACTGAAAAAGGCTTCTTCTTTATGGCATATAAAATTTTAATCACATCCTTTTCTTTAATGAGATTCCGAACACCTGGCGGTGTATGTCCCCAGGTGGAAATGTTGATTTCAGGATCATTCTTGCTTTTTGCACTTTGTGAAAAAGCTGGATGAATCAGACTAAGATTAAAAAAAACGATGAATAATGCGCCCAAATGAAGTTTGTGGTGTTTCAATTCTGGCCTCCCTAGATGGATTTTCAGGAAGATTCTTATTTTAAACATCCATCGCTTTCGCTGCCTTTTATTAAAAAATTTGAGCTATTAAATGAAATATCTGACTCCTATCTGGAATATCCAGGCCTGAAGATTTAGCTTAAATTCCTGAGTGCTTGTCCCATAATTTAAGTCAGTTATAGTGGTAACTCCTGTCGTTTTTCTGTGAAAAGAGATGGCTTCAGCGAAGACCCCAAGGGCTCCCGAAATGGCGATATCGACTCCAAGACCGCCCTGAAAAAAAGGCCCGTTCTTGATATCCTGGTGGATGGTGACTTCGGGAATGGTGATGATATCCGTAACGGCAAAAGAACCAAAAACGTAACCTCCGCCCAGAAAAACATAGGGCCTGATCGCTTTTTGGCGAAAAGGGGAAAATTGGAGAGAAGCCTGCAAAGGAAATAGCTTGATGCGTCCGGCATAGAATTCTGTGGAGACTTCCTCTGCGGCAACTCCGCGATATCCGAAGTCAAAGGAGAGAGCCAGCTCCTTTTTCAAGGGGATTGTCAATCCGAATCCCGCAGCGATATGGGTGTTGAGACAGTCTTCCTTTGGAACACCGACTCCTGCATGAACTTTAATGTTGATCCCTTCTTCGGAATAGGCAAAAAGAAAAGAGGCAAAAAAAAGTATCCATAGGAAAGTGCATTTTTTTAGTGGTTTCATGGGACTCCTTTCAAGAATTTCTCAGCGCTTGCCGGCCGCGATTCATTCTTGGCATTGAACTTCCTATTAGAGGAATCATCGACTTTCTTGATCCCACCCGGGCTGAGGGCGCGCGCTTGGGCCGGCCAGGAAGGTTGACTCCTGTTCAAACTCTGTTTTTTTAGAAAAGCCGGAATGCGAGAAGGAAGTCAAACCCCCGGCTCCTGATGGAAAGGCCGCTGTCTTTGTCCTTGCTGAGATTCAAGAGGCCGTATTCGTACCTGAATTCAACAGACACTCGCCCGCGGCGAATTCCAACCCCTCCTACGGCCTGAAGGTCGTAGGACTTCAAACCGGGGATTGGTTCGATGCGGACATCATTCTTGTTGTTATCTATGCAACTCTTGAAAATCCAATCGCCCTGAACGCCGAAAACCGCAAAAAGTTGAATACTCGAGACGGGAAATCGAAGATGAGCCAGGAACGGGATGGTCAGACACTGCATCCGATAGTAGGTGTCGTTCCACTCGATCCCCGAAAACCTGGTCAACTCGGCCTTTTTCGTTCTGTAGAGGATGTCCGTTTCTAATGAAACCGTTTTTGAAACGGGGAAACAAAATCCTACCCCCACGCTGAAGGCGAGCCGCGGAGACTGCTGGGGATTAGTTAACGCATCCGGAGGGGCAATCGAGAGGTGGGAGAACTGGAAACTCCCGAGCGTCCGGAACTCACCCCTCGGAAGGGCGGAGATAACCGAACTAATGAAGATAAGACCGAAGCAAAAGAGGACGGCTTTTTTCATTTGTTCTCTCTTTTTTCCTTGAAGATTCGGACGCTCCCCCAAGATGTTTTTGGCCCACCAAGCGGATTCCTTCTTCAACGGCCAAGTCGGCCCAAATGAGGGAGCTCTGAATATCATTCTCAATCAGAGATTGAAAATAGCTGTCGTGATAGGCATCGAAAAGAGATCTCTGGTCCTCCCCGAGTTCCAAATTCTGAATTTGGCGGAAAAGCCTCCAGAGATCGGCACCCTTGTTGAAGAGGAGCATATTCAGGACAGAGTCGCCGTCAACAGTCGCGTAATTTTGAATCCAGTGCTCGGGTCGGTTAATCTCGTCGTATTCAGGGGTCCATGTCGCGTCGCCGATGCCCTCGATTCCAAGGTAAGCGATAATGCCGCCCGAGGGACCGAAGAGATTCTCGTCCTCAATATCTGCGATCCAATCAACTGTCCAGATATGCTTGGGATCAGGGAATATCCCCTGTGTCGATTCACCCCGGACCCATCCGTAATCAGGGATCCAGAACTCACAGATGAAGTGGGAGGATAAAACGGCCAGAATCCTGGCCGGGATTCCCAGGGATCTGGCCAGGGCCACGGCCAGATTCGCCTTCCCCGTGCAGACCGCGTATCCTCTGTTCAGGGAAACCAGCGCCGTCTGATCTCCGGGTGCCTTGAATTCGATTTTTTCCGCCGTGAAGCGGACGATTTTTTCCAAAGCTTCCCTGACATTGCCCGTCCAGGTCCCATAAAAGATTTCAAAGGCTTTTTCCCGGACCGGCTGAGCCGAGGATTGAACGGTCAGAGAGGGCTGGGTGTATTCTCTGAGCTCGTCGCCCAGACTTGAATACGAGGAAAGGGAAACAAAGCTCGGCAAATCCTCGCAATGATCCACCTTCTTCAGGGTGTAGGTATCAAAAGCGAGATAGTATTTGGTGTCTTTCTTGAGATCCTTCAAGGTCACACGAATGAGATTGCCGTCTCCCCTGATCGTCTTGAACGTGAAGCCGCTGACATGGGAATTGTATTTTGATTCATCGGACAACCCGATACAGACCGGAACGCTGTCGTCCGTGATGATCGGAATTTAGGCTAGAAAATTGAGCTCCGGCGTGTCTTCTTTTGGCGTCACCGAATAGACCATCGTGATGAGGGTTATCCACATGCTGTCTTGTTCCTCGGCCTGCAAGCAAACGGCCAGGCCGAAGAAAAGCACGGGCACGACCAGGAGGAGTTTTGTTTTTTCTTTATTATTCATTTAAAATCTCCGTGGTGAAGAGGGTTACTACTTATACCAGACCAGCTTCCGGTTTTTTAGTCTGAAGAACGATTTTCGATTCTTTTGAACGGCGTTTTCAGACGCTCCCGGGCAAAAGGGCTCAGCTCGTAGTCCAGCCCATACTGCGAGTGTTTCATGGAATCCGATATGTTCATCTCGGCGACCTTCCGGTATCGAGCCAGCGCTTCGAGCCTCCGGCCCATGAGGTCGAGCATATGCCCCTGCCAGAGCAGCCCGAGCGCCCTCGAGCTCGGTTGGCTGTCGAGTTTTGCCTCGAGCCGTTCGAAGACGGCCAGGGCGTCGGAATATCTCTCGCAATCATAGAGCGCGAATCCCACTCGCAGGAATTGCCTCCATTGAGAAAACGTCTCTAGCCACTCCGGAGTGTACTTGGCGGTGATTTCCCGGCTGGACCGAATCCCCCAGCCAGCGCCGCCGACGATGACGTCGGGACGGCCTTTCATCTGGGCGATAAAGGCGTCGAGGAACGCACGATACTCGGCGAGAGCCTGGTCATCCACGTCGGGCAAGCCCGTGATAAAGCCCCGGAGAACGCGGAAAAAATCGTCCGGTTGTTCGTCGAAGATGCCGTGGGCCGCCTTCTCGAAAACGACCATCCGGCCGTTTGGGTGGTTGCCTTTGAGGATGTCCCTTTTTTTCTCCGACCAGGTCAAGTCCCAGCGGCCTTCGAGTATCAGGGTGGGGATCGGGTTTCCCTGGAAAGCCCCCGTGAAATCCCAGCGGCCCTGGGCCCGGCTCATGGTCTCATTGAAATTCAGGTCGTTGACCCACTCATAGAGCGCCATTTGGCTCAAGCGCTCCTGGGTAGGCCTGTAGAAATGCTGCCGCTTCCAGTCCCCGTTGAGGAGGTTGTTATAGATCATGAGCCTGATCGCCATCGGCCAAGGAAGAACATTCGCCATGGCGTATTCCACGACTTGACGGCGGACTTCGGCCAGCCGGTTTTTTTCCTGTTCGGAGATATAATCGCCTTGCCGCGACGGACCGAGGTCGGCGTTCATCCCTGGTGACGCGCCGAGCAGGATCAACCCGGAGACGTTTTCCGGATGCAGGATCGTGTAGAGCTGGGCCAGGAATCCGCCGTAACTGTAGCCGAGGAGAACCCACTTTTCGATGCCGAGGATCGTGCGGATCGCGTTCAGGTCCTCGACGGCCTGCTCGACGGAATACCCGTTCTCGCCGGGCTTGAAATCCGACACTCCGCAGCCGCGCTGGTCGTAGTAGATAACACGGGCATATCTTTTCGCCCGGGAGAACCACGGATGAAAATAGTGATGGGTGCCGCCGGGGCCGCCGTTGATCAGAATGAGCGGGACGCCCTTTCCCTCGGTCTCAACGTAAAGTTCGGCCCCGCCGACGTCGATCCTTCGTTTATCGAGCCATTTGATCCTGTCGCAAAAGCACTCGAATGGCGGGATCGAGGTGATGAGTTCCGGCTCGATACGAACGACCTTGGCGAGGACGGATTCACCGTGGCCGGGCTCCTGGATAGCCGGGCTCTTTAAACATACGAACGTCACGGCGACAAGGGCCATCAGGCTCGCGATGCTCAGAAGAATCGTTGCGCTTCGTTTCATGTTGACTCGCTATCTCTGGTTGCTTTTTTGACCTAAAGCCTCGTACATCACGAGATCCTTCAGCTCTTTTTTGGGAGGCATCGGCGGCCAGCCATCAGGAACTCCAATGGGTGTAAAACAGATGAGGCCGTAACGTTCGGGGATATGAAAGAACTCTTTCATCCTGGCCTCGGGAAAGAAGGCCGTAAAAAATCCGGTCCCGTAGCCGAGGGCCCGGGCAGCAATCATCAGGTTTCCCATGGCCAGAGTTCCATCGTAGATATTGTACTCCGGATATTTGGACTGGGAATCCACCAGAACGGCGACGTAGACGGGCGCGCTCAGGACGTTCTCGAGCGTCGCCCGAAGCTTCTGGCGGATCTCGTCTTTCTTATTTTCCGTGAGTTCCTTCTCTTTTAGCCCCTCTTCCAAAGCCCAGGAAAGGGCCGCCTCTTTGAGCGCGTCGAGCTTCCGGCGGTCCTGGATGACCAGAAATTTCCAGGGCTGCTGATTGCCGGCGGTGGCCGCGTACCGGGCCGCATCCAAGATTTTCAGGAGATGTTCTTGGGGGACGGGATCGGGCCTAAATTTTCTGACGGTCCGGCGGTTTTTCATCGCCTCAAAAAGGAAATTTTGTTCGGCGGCATATTTGATTTCGGGATTGACGTCCGTAGTGTAGCGTCGGATCGGCGTGCAGATATCCGCGATGACCTTCCACATGCTCTCTTCCTCGTGGAAAATCAGGGTAAACCAGGAATCGAGGACGTCCAGTCCACCGTCGCGTTTCTTGCTTTTGTAATGGAACACGGCCGTCGTGTATCCCATGCCGCCTTCCTCATGAGCTTCGACCGTGTCCACCGGCATTTCCCAGTCTCTTTCCTTGAACCAGTCCGCGTGGAATTGATAATACCCCGTCCGCGTATCGATCAGACGGCCGCCGCTCGTGAGGAAGAAGAACTTTTCATTCTTCGTTACCGTGGAGAAAAGTCCCTCCAGGTCGGAATTCTGGATCGAACGGACATAGAGTTCAAACGTTTCCTTGAGGGAGAGGCCGGGTTTGTTCCGTCCCTGGCCGAAGGCATAAGGAATCAAAACCCCAACCGTCAAAGCGCACAAAAAAAGCGATTTTTTCATCCAGACCTCCCTAAGGGTTGCTTTTGTGTCAGTTTTTTCTATGCCAAAGCGTGTTTTCGGTTTCAAGGCATCTAAAATCTAAACGCTTTTCAACAGAGTAAATTACGGAGGCTGGAGGAAATCAACTCCAGGGTCACCCACCGACACCCAGCCTCCCGGTCTGAAACGGAATCAGATCTCCCGTCCGAACTTCTCCATAAACTCGTTGAGTTCATCGACGGTGTCGAAAGTCCGATTGAAACGGGCCTCGAAGAACCCCCTGCTCTTTTTGAACATGTCTTCCGTGATGAAGTTTTTGATCGGGCGGCACGCGGAGATCTTTCCGCAGGGGCGCAAGAAGATATAGCCCCGGCAGATGTCGCCGAAGGTGACTCGCGGCTGAAAGTGGAAAAAGTAAGACTGCCGGTCCCGGATGCCGGCGAACGGCGAGCCGAAGACGTTCCAGCCGACTGGTTGGTCGGCGCGTAGAGCCATAACCTTCTCGACGACGTCCGTAAACACCGGTTCTCCACCCTTATATGCCGGCCAAATATTCTTGGGAGAGGAGTGCTGAAAGTGAAAACCGATCTGGAAGATTCGGTCCCCGTACGCCTGATAGAGAATGTTGGCCATCCTCGGCCATTCTCCGCGGAGCATGCCGTCCGCATTCACCCGCGGCTGGGCATAATGCGTAAAGGAATGATTGAAGCCGACCAAGACCATGGCCTTCGCGCCTTTGCGGATGACCTCCAGCTCAATGACCGCGGCCATCAGTTCGTCTCTTTTGGCTAGGAACGGGAACTCGCGTCGGGCGCGCGCCTGAAGTTCGGGGTCCTTGATCCGGCCTCGCATCCACATCCAGTTCAATTGGAGGTCGGCGTTCGTATCCATCCCGACGACACGCATCGGTTCGGCGCCGACGGGAAGGCTCCGGTTGAGCTTCCAGACGATCTCGAGAATATCCCAGTATTCCTGGTAATACCAGTTGCCCCAAGCGGAATTGTGCGCGATATCCAGGGCGAGGGCCCGGTCGAAGGTCGTCCCTTCGACGAGCCTGGCGAGCCGATCGTTGTCCTCGTGTTTTGCTACCTCGAGCACGACGCACCGCATCCCGGCCTCATCATAGGCTTCGGGAATGAGCCGCTGGAAGAACTCGAGGGGTTCCCTCTTCCCGTGACTTTCCCCGAAAATAACGATCTGGTGCTCGCGGCATATGTCAACGGCGTATTCGAGCGGCGGCCGACCGTTGCGGTCAAGCCAGGCGGCCAGGAACGCCTGCTGGCCAGCGTCGATGGTCGAGGCTTCTGCCGAAGCCCCTTGCGTCGCCCAGCGTGGCATTTCCTGAGCGGCCAGGGATCGGAAGGATGACAAACACAGGCTTCCGACCAAGGCCAGCAAAAAAGCAGCAAAATTGCCAAAGGCTCTGATCGACATGATTCATCCCCTCGAAAACGTTGGTCCTCAGGAATGTTGTGCAAAAAAGAAGACGAATGACTTTTTCATTTCAGGTCATTGATGATTTCAGCGAAATTCGCCGACAGAATGTCCAGAAATTTTTGCCCGATTTCCGCGGTCGATTTTGAAGCTTCGATGAAATTATCCGGCCTGTAATAGGCCAGGTTCTTCCCCCTGTCATATCGCATGGCCCGGCCTTTTGTCGGAGACTCCGGCCTGTTCTTCTGCGCCGCGGCGAGCTGGCCCATCTGGACAAGCTCCGGCTTGACCTGGAGCATGATGGACGTGTCGATGTCGACGCCGGGTTCGAGAAGCTTCATGTCCTCCCGCGAGAGAAGCATAGGGGCAAACGAGATGGCTACGGCCGTGTCTGGGTTTTCCTGGATGTATTCATCCACAGCCAGTTTGATGCCGTAGAAATTATCGCCGCCGTGCATGATCAGGAAGGCGACCTTCTTAAAGCCTTGCTCCCGCAGGGATCGAAGATACTGTTTGACGATCTTCATCAGTGTTTCCGTATCAATCATGACATACCCGGGCCATGAGGCATATGGAACGCAGTTCCCGAGAGTGAGGGGGACTCCCACGACCGCCCCGCAGATCTCTGCCGTTCGCCGGGCGATTTCAGTTGTGCAATAGAAGTCCGTGCCGACGGGCAGGTGAAGGCCGTGGCTTTCGATCTGGCACATGGGGATGATGACGGCTACGGCCGCGGTTTCGCCCAGGGTTCTGATGCTTTGAAAATTCATTTCCATAAACTGCAGCGGCCTTTGAGGAGTTTGCGGATAGGCCCAGACGACAGACGCGCTGAACAGGAAGGTCAAGATGCTCAGCCTTTTCATGGTTACCTCCTTATCGATTCATTTCTAAAGGGTCTCGTTGCCGTAGCTTACCTCATTCTCGCTCGCTAGCCTGCGCACGGCAAAAGAGGCGGCGGCCAGCCGTCGGGAACTCCGACGGGCGTGAAACAGATGAGGTTGTATTGAGCGGGAATGCCGAAGAACTTTTTCATCTCCGGTTCGGGGAAGTACGAGGTGAAGAACCCGGTCCCATAGCCGAGGGCCCGGGCAGCGATCATGAGGTTGCCCATGGCCAGGGTTCCGTCGAAGACATTGTGGCCGGCATAAGCGGACTGGGAGTCGACCAACACGGCGACGTACACAAGGGCGGACAGGACGTTGTCAAGCACGCCTTGAAGCTTCTCCCGGACAGTGTTTCCCTCGTCCTGCGGCGTCCCTTTCTTTCATGTGCCCAAAGGGTGGGACTCGGCAAGGTCAGGCTTGCGCCCGCAACGCCGCCGATTTTTTAAAAAGGTACGACGGTCAAGACGATAGCCCGAGTCCATAGAGCGATATCCACGCGGTCACGGTCGGTGCGAAGGCCCCGATCCCGATAAATAGATGATTTGTTGACCTTCATGGGTATCATGGGATTGCTGTAAATTTTCGATAATAAACCCTTGATCGCGGCCGTTAGGGCCATTTCTATTTTGATGCCGCGTAGATGATATAAGTTCCGAACCACTCGGGAAGAGGTTTTGGGATCGGAGGCAATAGGCCGTTTCGGATGAGCTTCTCTATCACGATATACATCAAGACGTGATAGGAATATTGGATGTAATCGCCCGCCCCGTCCAAAAATTTAGAGTAGGGCGAATTCTGAAAGCTTTCCTCGATGACATTAAAATGGGCGAAGACGATCTCTGAGGCAGCCTGGCTGGCGTTCCGAATCTGAGGATACATGTTCATCCACGTGGTTCGATTAAGGATGGGGACCATCGGTTTTCCCCTATCCAGCCAGCCCAAGCCTTCCAGTATCTCTTTCTCTTTTTCTAAAAGATTTTCTTTTGATCCTTGGGGGAGCAATTTGAAAATGGAAAGGGGGAGGTCGGGATGATTCTCATATTGACTCATGGAAAATTTTGGCCGGCTAAAGAGAGTGCCATGAAGAACATTGACATCGATTTGCATGTTCTTTTCGGGAATGTTAAATGAGTAGGAATTACACCCGAAATTTGAAAAATTCGGCCCCAGCTCCAGATAAAAGGCCGGTAGGGCATCCTGTTTTTTGGAATAGTGTTTTCGGAAGCCCCTTTGGGTTTCCAGTTGACTGATACAAGATAGAAATGTACTGTCCATCAGAGAATAGTCAATAAACATATGGGCGACCCGGTCCCAATCGGGATCATCGACAGTGCGCGTTCTAGAATAAGCGTCGGCGAGTTGGGGAATAGCCTCGGAAATATATGCGACGATCCTCTCCCCCAGAGACGACAAATGGGATTTCATAGCGACCATTTCCCCTCCAGTGAATACGGGGACTGTAGTCGCCCAGGCCTTATCTCGGAGGACGATGATATTTAGCGCTTGGGCCATCGAAGTCAGTTTTTCAACCTCTTCGACCGGAAGATGGGTCTGCTTGACGAGTTGGTTCTTGTCGAGAGGCTTTTCGGCGAGCGCGAGCAGGACTAAGTCCAAGGCCGCCAGGTTGTCGTGAAGATAGAGTTCCCGAAAATTGGGGCCAAAGCGCTTTTCCAGCCCCTCTCTCCCTCCCACAATCAGAAATTGCAGGCGGCGCCCTTTGAAAGGGGAAGGTTGAGCGCATTTCGCTTCGAACGGCGAAAACGCTAGGACCGACAAAACGCTGAAGCAAATTATTCTTTTTTTTATCATGGTCTGCCTCCTTTTTCTTCTTTAAAATTTTTAAAGCCGCTAGCGGGTCAAGAACCACCCTGGTGCGTGGGCCGCTTGGTCCACTGAGCTGCCCAGGCCGCCCTTGAAAACATTATAATGATTATTCGACGATTCAAGGTCGTCAACCTCATTTCCTGCCCTTGAAAGGCCTGTTCTGTTAGTCCTATTCCAGTCGTTCAATCTCAAGAACGGTGATCTCCCGGCTATACCGAATCCCACCCCCAGTGCTGCCAATGATTCGGATTCACCGTGGCCGGGCTCCTCGATAGCCGGACTCTTTGAACAGACGACCGTCAAGGCGGCTAGGGCCATCAGGCCCGCGAGGGCCGTAGGAATCATTGCGCTTCGTTTTATGTTGACTCGATATCTTCAGTTGTTCTTTGGGCCGAAGGCCTCGTAGATCACGAGATCCTTCAGCTCTTTTTTGAGCGGAGTCGGCGGCCAGCCGTCGGGAACTCCGACGGGCGTGAAACAGATGAGGTTGTATTGAGCGGGTCAGGAACAAGGTTGACAAACTGAGGGCGCTCGTTTTCATTGTCATGGTTCAATTTTCTTCAAGCTGATTCTGTCGTCGAGACCGAAGGTGATTCGTATCGGGGAGGCGCTCGTCTTGGCCGTGACCGTCTCGTTGTTCACCAATACCGCGAACGGTTGTCGCTCAGTGTTATCAAAAACCAATTGTCCTTTTTTCGTTGGGTCCGAGCTGCGCCTCCGGAAGTTAAAGGTTGAAAGGTCAGAGCTCAGGGAATAATCGACCTGGGCGACAGCATCATTTCCTTCACCGAGCTGGATGAAGAATCTATTTGTCTTTAGAAAACCCAAGATGACAAGGCGCCCGGAATCGGCCAAAAGGGGAGCTGGATGAGACTTGGAGAGAATCTGAGGAAGAAAGTAATGGGAAGCAAAATTGTGGTCGGGAACGCCCCAATGGAGGTACCGAACCTTGTCGCCGCGGCGGCTGAAATGGAGATAGACATTCGTCAATCCGTATTTTTGGGCCTCTTCCTGGAACGCCTGGCTTCGCTCCGTGATGGAGGGGGCGGCCCCGTCCTCCTCGTCCCAAAAAATGTGGATTTGGGTGTAGGGATTATTGATCGCTCCCAGGACCCAATTGCGGACCAGGTAGCGGTCGGGGACATCCGCGGGCTTTCCTCCGATATCCCGAAAAATGTTCGAGAAAAGGCTCCATGATCCTTCGGCGAATTGTTTCATGATATCCAGCTTTGGCTCAATTTGCCGAATCCAGTGATCGAGATCGGGCGGCCCGACGTACGGAGCGGCGATTCGGAAATAATCCGGGAAATGGACAACGGTGGCCAAAGTATCCATCCCTCCGCCGCTTCCGCCGCGGATATTGATGTTCGTGGGGTCGATGAAGGGCGCATAGTCCCTCTTGACAAATTCGACGGCGTCATAGATATCGAAAATTTCCTTGCCGAAAGCGTCGCCATGTCCCGCTGATCCATCCCGCCCTCGTTTGCTCACGGCGAGGCCGAAAATTCCTTTCTTAGCGAGATGATGGATCACAGGGATCATGGGCATCCGCGTACCGGGATAATCGCCGTGCTGGATGACCATAACGGGCTGCCCTTTGACCTTCGGGTCATAGGCGATTTCGGCGTATAGAGGAAACAAGTCGTCGAGGCTGCTCCGATAGGAAATTTCCTTGACGATGATATCTCGGTCCCGCCTCATTTTTTGGATGCTTGGCGTGACCTCTCCGGACAGCATCGGGGCGAATTCATCGGACATTTTCAAGGTTCCCGACGCATAGGCCATTCGCAGGGCTTGAACCCAATGCACGTTCATGAGGTTGGCGAATTCGACTGAGGAGATCTGGCCTTGCCCAAGGAGATCCAACAGATAGGATGTGACGCCCGTTTTTTTCATCTCCTCCTTCACTATGTCAGGGCTCTCTCCTTTGTGTGCGGCTTCCTCCTCAAGGAACTGTTTGAATATTTCGGTCTCCGGAAAATCAGGAAGTTCGATGATTTGTCCCGTGGTCATGATTTCGATCAGTTGCTGGGCGTAGGTCTTCCCGCCTGTTTGCTTGGCCTGTGACGAACCCAACGTTGGAAGCCCGAGTACCAAAAAAGCCGTGATGACGATATTTTTTCGAAGATTCATAGAGTTCTTCCTTTCTATTCTGGACAAACGTCAGTCCAGCCAATGCCGGGACACGTCTTTGGTATCGAAGTCTATGAAAGTTATGCTGGAGATAAATACTGCGTCAGGAATCACGTTTCTCTCGAGCGTGAATTTTGGAGGCTCGAAAGACTCCGCTCCCTTCGTCACCCACCAGCGCCAGGCCTCCCGGTTCGAAACGGTGTCGAGATAGAGCCATCGGTCGTTGAAGAAAATGTTGGCTATTCCGTGATCGTTGGGGCCCGGGTATTGGGGATTCTCACGGACCACGAAACGTTCTTCGGCCACTCTGGCTGGTATCTTGAGCAATCGGCAAAAACAGACATAAATCATGGCCTTGTGGTAGCAGATAGCTTTATTCTGGATCAGGTAATCGGAGGCCTTTTGGCCAGAGGCTGAAGGATCAAAGGGAATCCTGTCTCGGACATGGTAAAAAAGGTCCTCCAGGATTTGCCCGATGGGCATATTGTCGGACGTGACTCGGCCCAGAACGGTGGTGAAGATGGGATGGCGAAAATCCAGATGTTCCGTTTCCCGCAAAAACTCCGGATAGAAGTTGCCCTGCCCTGCATTCCACTGGTCAGCGCGTTGGTGGAGGTTGCGAGAATCACCCAAAAAACAAGATAAACAGCCGGCCAATGTCAGCCCAAGAATCGAGAGAGGGAAGATTGCTTTTAGAGACATCTTTTACACCCTAATTATAATACACATTCGCAAGGGCAATCCTGACAGGCTGCCGACGAAGCGCCAGAAGTTCCGAATGCTTTCGCCTGATGGCTCCTCCGTTGAGAAGTCAATCTTTTTCACCTGGCGAAAGTATGTCGTACGCGAAATCTCTAAATAGCCGCAGGTCTCGATGATCGTCGGGAGCTGGGCTTTTTCCATCAGAGGGGATTATCGAGACCTACAAGTTCCGGCTTCCGATTCCCATGGAATAGAATCCATGCGGCCGCGAATGAAATGGCCAGTCCCAGCCAACCCAGTAGGGCGAATGGAACAACATGTTGGCGGATTTGGGCGTCGGTAATGAATGCCGCCGCGTAGAAGTTATTGACGGTATGATAAGCTACACAGGCCCAGATATTGCCGTTGAGCTTCCACGTTAGATAGCCCCAGAGCAGGGATGTCGCGAGACAATGTGCAAGCTGATACAATACCTGGGGCAAGGGGTATCCGATTAAAAGATTCCCGAGATGGGTGAAGGCAAAAATGCCTCCGGTGTAGAGCCCGGCCCTCCACCACGGCGCTATCATCAAGAGTTGACGAAAAACGAGGCCGCGAAAGAGGCCTTCTTCAAAAAGTGCCACACCGATAAAAATGAACCCGAGATGCCACGCTGCTTCAGCGGGGTCAAAAGCCAACGGCAATTTTTTCCAGGACAGCAGAAGGAGAAGCAGAAGACCGTTGGGAATGGTGAGGATCGTTCCGATGAGCCAAGGACGTAAGACCTTCCTATGAAGGCCGAGAAACGAGGGGACCTTGGCAAGGCTCTTGGTATAGAAGAGTGTCACCGTAATTGCCAGGAACAGCGGACGAGGAAGATAGGCCAGGATGGCCGCGAAATGAGACGGAGCGAGGGTTCTGCGGATGAGGACGGCCAGGACCATGACAAAGCTCAGATTGAGGAATGTCACAAGCAGAAGCTTGCGAATTCTCGTCATACTGATAGCCCCAGGTGACTTCAATCTTGATCGGCTAGCGTCAAGGCTGTTAGGAAGCAGAGACGGGCGACATTCTCCATTTTTTCCGCCGATAGTTGATCCCAGGTATCCGTGGCTTTGTGAGCGAAATCTCCTCCGCCGTCATAATAGAAGACCACCGGAACACCCGTCTCCAGGAAGAAAGCGTGGTCAGAGCTCCCGGCATGCCCTTCCGCCAGCGGCTCGACGGTGAACTCCACCCTTCGCGCGAGGTCACGACTCAGGTCCACGAGGTCGGGCCGGCTTGCATAAACACCGATCTTCTTGGGATCATTCCGGCCGATCATATCCATATTGAGCATCGCTCTCGTGCCGGAAATGGATCTGAGGGGATTATCCAGGTACAATTGCGAACCGAGCCCGCCCTTTTCTTCTCCGGTGAAAGCGATCAAGAGAATGCTTCGTTTGGGTTTCATCGGGCTCTTGGCCAACACCCGAGCTATTTCCATCAGGGCCGCCGTCCCCGACGCGTTGTCGTCGGCCCCAAAAGCAACCTGCTCAGGTTCTCGAGCATCGAGACGACCGATGTGGTCGTAGTGAGCTCCGATGATGACAGTTTCCTGCTTGAGATTGGCATCTCCGCCTTCGATCAGCCCTACGATATTCATGATTTCTTTGGAGCTGTGGGTCACGTCCGTTTGAACATGGACTCGATGATCCAAAGCAAAGGAAAGCGGCTGACCGGATTCGTCGATTTTCCGCTTGAGTCCGGCCAATGTCCAACCCGTTTCAGCCAGAAGAAGATCGGCGACTTCCTGGGCAATGTAAACGAGGGGGAATTCGCGCCAGGCCTGCTTGGCTTCATCGTCAGCTCGAATCAAGCCCAAGGCTTGGGCCCTCTCGAGGAGTGGTCTCATGGAATCCACAGCATACCTTGAGGGAATGGGCATTTTCCTGTTTTGGGGAGATGTGCCTTCCGCAAAAAGCATTCCCGCCGCCCCATGGTTGATGGCGTTGAAGACGAGCACATCATGGAGGGGCGCGATCCCGAATTCCGGACCTTTCTTGTCGGGTTTTCCTTCCATCACCATGACGATCTTGTCGCGGACGTCGACGCCGGCATAGTTGTCGTAGCCCTTTGCGGTTATGCCGTAGCCCACGAAAACGACCTGGCTTTCGACCTTTGCCGCCCCGACGGCGGCGACCCGGAAATCCCTTCCTTCCTGGAAAGCTTCGGCGCCCAGGCTGAGACGGTTGAAGCGGCCGACCTCGCCGCAGTCCATCTCCGTAACCTGGCAAAATCCGTTCCTGGGGTCTGCGGGTTTAAGCCCGTATTGTCTGAATACCCTGGCGATGTACCGGCCTGCTTTATCGATTTCGTCGGTGAATATCTCCCGGCCCATGAACTTCCTCGATGAAAGGTGCTTGGCTTGATCCAGTATGGCCCTGCCGGAGATGTGTTGATGTATCTCGGACGTCTGGGCGCCGGGATGTTTCCCGCAGCCCGGGACGATCAAGAATTGCGCTAGAAAAACAAGACCCGCGGCTGTCTGGAGCAATCGCTTCCGGATCATCTCCCCTCTCTAATGGTCTTCACCATTTCCCGGTTTTTTGAAACCGTGACAAGGATTCAAGCCATTCTTTAGGCACCTCATTGGTCTCGGCGTCTATGAAACGCAGGCCGGAGATCGTGTCGTCGCCGACAACGGTATGGGCTTCCAGGCTGAACGCAGGCGGCCGGAAGTCCGCCGCTCCTTCCTTGTGCCAATAGGCCCAGGCCTCGCGGTTGGACACGGTATCGATATAATGCCATCGGCCGTCATAATGGATCTTGGCAATGCCGTGACGATGAAGGCTTTTCTTCGGGCTGGCCCTGATGACGAACTCCTCCGTGGCCAGAGCGGCAGGCACGCCCAGGCGGCGGCAGAAAGAGACGTAGATCATGGCCTTGTTGTAACAGATGGCGGTTCCCTTCTTCAGCGCCTCCGACGCCTTCAGGCTGGCGCTCGGCGCAAAGGTGATGGTGTCGCGCGTGAAATAGAAGAGTTTTTCCAGTTTCTGGGATTGGGGCATGTCCGGAGTGACCGTCCTGGCCATGACCTCCGCAAAGACCGGGTCGTTGAAATCGAGGTGCTCGGTTTCCTTTAGAAAGAGAGCCAGATCGCCGGCGATCGGTGAGCGGCTAGCCTTTCCGGGTGTTTGACGCTCACGGAGAATGCTTTCCGGCAGGATTTTCACTGCGGGCCTGACCTGGTTCTGCCAAAACCGGTCAAAGGTGGCCGCATCCGGCGACAGATCGTTAGGGATGCCCCAGAATTCCTTGACCATGATGACGGCGCCAAGCAAGAAATAAACCTGACCTCCCTTTTCCCAAAGCAGACCCCTGAAGAGGTAGTCGGAAAAATAGTCCTTGCCCTGAGCCGTCTGCTTGAGACGAAAAGTCCCGGTGCCCTGCCAAACGCCGGGGTTTTCATGCAAGGAGTCCAGCCTCACGTCCACCATGGCCACGTCAACATTTTCGACTCTAAAGGGAGCCGCCGCCTTCTTCAGGAGATCTTGGAACAGGCCTGCTGAGAGCGGGCCGCGGCTCTCCCTCCAGATCAACTCCAGGTGCTTCTGGGAATCCGTGAGCAGCGTCCACAGCGAGCCGGATTCAGCCGTCGGACCCTTGGGAAACCACTCCTCGGAAGGATAATCAGCCGTTCGCCAACCGTCGGGCAGAGAAAAAGCAATATTCCACTTGTCAGATTCATATCTCCGAGGTAACAACGTAGAAGCTGGTGGGACCGGGCCGCCCTCATGGCAGCGGATGGTGCCGGTGATCAGCCGCTGCAGGTCGAGAAGGGCCATGGGAGTTTTGAGCCGGAGGTTGATGTTGCAGTCGGCCGTGAATTGCCGCCCGGTCTCAGGGCAATTCCAGATAATAAACCGCGTGTAGACGTTGCCGTTCATCACCGTTCCTTCGGTGTAACGGGCCGGGTGGCCGCAAACCTCTGTTTCGCCGTCAATGTTTTTCAGCTCGAAATTCATGGCCTGGCCCCAGAAATTGAGCATCTGGTTACGGACGTATTCCTTGGTCAGGTCGCGGTTCTGGTCGGTGAGCGGTCGCCAGTGCAGGAAATACATCAGCCACTGGCGGCTGTGAAGCCGGATATGGCCTTCCTCGCCGACTTCCTGGTCGATTATCCGCCAATCCTCTCCCGATTGCCGGAGCGTGCTGAGATCAACTGCGTCATCCATCGTTTGGGCCAGGAAACGATCAGACACCGCTATGGTGTTTGCGGCCGACCAGGCTACGATTATGCCCAGTCCGCTCAAAGCCAGTCTCGGCGCAATCCTTTTGAATTTCTTCACTGCCATTCTCCGTTTTGCCGGATTTTCTATTTTTCTTGAGGACGGCCCCTCTTGGTCCAGTCTTTCCAACCGCCGATATAGCGTCGGACCTTGCGATAGCCCAGGGCTTTGGCCCAGCGGGCGGCCAGCGGACTGCGCGTGCATTCAGGTTTCCGGCAGTAGAAGATGATTTCGTGGCCCCGGTCGGCCGGTAGGGCGGCGGCCAGTTCCGCCAGCTTGGCCCGGGGCATATATTCGTCGCCGCAGACTTCATCGATGAGGATCAGGTTGAGCTTCCTTCCGAGCCGTCTTTCGATGTCCTTCAGGCTGTTCTTGAGAACGGTTTCATCCGTGAAAGTGAAGGAATCGATGGAGACATTGACGGCTCCGGGGACATGGCCTTCCCGGAACTCGCTCTCCGGGCGGCAATCGATCAGGGTGAATTCGGCGGCAGAACGCCGCTCGATTCTCTCCAGGAGCTCTTCGCCGGTAAGCGTGCCGTAACCGTCATATTCGGCTAGGAATCCGGCCGCTGAAACGACGTCGGCTTCAACGCTCCTGAATTCGAGGGCCAGGCCCAGGAATTTCCGGTATTCGGCCGCCGCCTCTTCTTCATGACCTTCGCCGGCATGGATTTCCGCGAGCCGGAACCGGAGCGCCGGTTGATGACCGATCAGGCCTAAGCTTTTCTCGAGGAAATCCATCTCTTCTTTCGTTCGGCCCTGGGCCTTCATGATCTCGGCCAACAGGTTGACGGGCTCTGCACAGACCTGGCCCACGCTTCCCAGGGGGAAGAGCCAGCTCAGCGTATAGGCGTGTCCTTCCTTGGGGAATGCGTTGAGAGCCGCGCGGGCGAACCTTTCGGCCGCGGCGAGGTCGCCTTTGGCCAGTGAAATTTTCGCCTTCAGGAAACTCACAATTTGATTTTTTTCCTTGCCGGTGAGGCTTTTCTCCATCTCGATTTTTTTGGCGAGCGCCACGCTTTTCTCGGCTTTCCGCGTATCTCCTCTCTGGAGAGCCAGGAGCGCGGCCAGACAATGTCCGGAGATATCGTTGCTGACCTTGTGGTTGATAATGACGGCGATTTCCTTTTCGGCGAGGTCCAATTGTCCTGAGAGTAGATAGTTCTGGGCCAGCTGCAGCCGGTAATAACCGTCGGCCAGTGCGAAATGGGATGGGGATACCTCTTTTTCAGGAAGCAAAGTCTTTAGGCCCGCTTGATAATACGGGATGGCCTCTTCATAGAATCCCAATTCGTGCTTGACATCTCCCAAGTGCATGAGCGAGCCCGTAAAATCGGGCTTGAGGGCCAGAGCTTTCTGATAGCAATCCCAGGCTTCTCGATATCTCCCGGCATGCCGGTATGCATCCCCCAAACTGTCCATCGGGTCGGCGCTTGCAGGTAAAAGATCGGCATACTTCTTCAGCCAGCTTATTGATGCAGGAGTGTTTCCCAATCTCAGATGGGCATAGCCTAGAAGGTTATATGCTCCGTAGATGTTTTGGTCGCAGGCCAGGGCCTTTTCGCCGGAGCAAATAGCCTTTTCGTCGAATCCGTTTTGAGCGAGAAGTATGGCCGATGCATAATGACTTCGTCCGTCCCGGGGAAATCGATCGCTGATGTCGGCCAAGATGGCTATCGCCCTCTCTTCACGGCCGCCGGCTCGGGCTTCCATGGCCAAAGTGAACAGCCTTTCGCCTTCACTAACCCCATCGAAATATTTCTTCGCTTCCGCGATCATCTTCAGGCTTTCCGGCCCGTCCAAGAACCAGGAATAATAGGCCCTGGCCATGACGAATGACGGATCGGCGTCTATGGCTTTTGTGAGATTAAGCACAATTTCTTGTTCGATGCCCTCGTCCCAGGCCCTCAAGGCCTTTTGGAAATACTCGAGCGCGGCTGGGGATGATGTCGTCAGCGGAATTTTTCCCTCCTCGAGGCGGGGTTGCACAATGGAGGAAGAAAAGATTAGCCAAACGGAAATGAATGCCAAATTCCACTTTGCGCCGGGATGACATTTTGCGGACAAGTTCTCAGATCTCCTCTCTATGGAATCCCTCGAGAAGGATGAGGCCCATAATCCGCACGTCCAAAGAAGCTACCCGATCCTATGGCGGAGAAATCCTCGAAAGACGCATCATCACGGTGGCGTGGGGAATCAGGTTTATTTGCTTTCCAGGTCAACGCCAAAAAAGCGTACTCCAGGAAGCGGATTGTATCGGTAGGGAAGAATTTCGGTGAAACCGAGCGATGTATATAGCCCAATCGCGGCCTGCATGGAACCGAAGGTATCCAAAACCATGCGGCGGAAGCCAATTTTTTGGGCCTGATGGATGGCTTCCTCGGCCAGCCGCCGGCCATACCCGAGACCTCGGAATTTAGGCCTGACGAAGAGTCGCTTCATCTCGCACGTACTTCCGCTGAACCGGCGCAGGGCCACGCATCCGGCCGGTTCTCTGTTGTGCCAGGCCAGAAGAAGGCAGCCGCCGGAACCCGCGTATTCGCCAGGTAGAAGGAGCAGTTCCTCGCCAAAATCTTGGAACCGCAAGCTGAAATCCAGTGAGGCCGCATATTCCTGGAACATCTGACGAACCGTCTCGATGTCATCGGGATCTTTCGCCAAGGTCACGACCGCTCTGGGATTTGTCATTGGACTGCGTTCATAACAGGATCGGCTTTTCACGGATGCAATCGTTTTATCACTTTTTTCGCGTAAGACGCGGAGACCTCCAGTTTCGTACTGTCGCGAAGGACTATCACAAGCCGCTTCTCCCCGCCGTGTTGGATCCTTTGAATTGCCTGAATACTGACGAGAGCATGGGGGCTGATGCGCACAAATTTCGCCGGGTCGAGGATTTTTTCGGCCTCATCGAGGCTCCTCTGGACGACACAGAATCTTTGCTCCGTGTGCAGCCATACGCCCGACCCAGGAGCCTCCAACCAGAGTATCTCATCCGTGGAAACCAGCTCAATCCCCTGCGCGGTATGAGCAGCCAGCCATTTGGAATACGCCAGGATCTTACGTTTTCGGAGTTCGTCCAGCAATTCGTGAACACGATTTTTCGTGAGCCCGACCAGCGGTCTTTGTATATCGTCCTTGACACGCCGGCAGGCGATGAGAAATTGGGCGCGGCTGATCGGTTTGGGAAGGCAGTCGATCAGGGAGGCTTCCATAACCTGCCGATCCAGGCGATCACCGGCTGCGATGAAAATAATCCGGGGCATCAGGGGGGGGGCGATCAACTGCAAGACTTCGAAGCCGTCGATGTCCGGAATCCTTATGTCCAGGAAGACAAGATCTGGCCGGCTTTCCAGGATCTGGGTGACGGCACTCTGCCCGTCGGCGCATTCGCTGAGGATTTCAAAATCGGGATCATCTTTGAGCAGTTGGCGAATGCGCTTCCGGGCCAGAAGTTCATCGTCGATAATCAGGACGCGAATCTTCTTGTTGGAAGTTTCCAGTCGAGATTCCTCGCTCAAGATGACTTGTCCTGAAGCTGTTTTCCCCGAGCCAGAGGAGGCGCGAATCCGACGAGGGAGCAGGCTACCGCCGGAGGCCCTTTGGCGAGGCGGACTGTCCTCATCGCACCTAAAAATAGGGGGAGGCTGGGGATTTCTCTATGGATTTGCAGTCAAGTGAGGAAAAAGACGGTTTACTGTTAAAAAAATGCAGCGGAGAACATCAGACTCTCAGCCTTTGAGGGCGGCGAGGACGTCTTTTTGATTTTTACGGCTGATATGCAGCTTTGTGCCGTTCTTCAATATAGCCAGGTATTCGCCATGAAACCATGATTGAAGCTCTTTGATATAGTGAACATTGATGATTGATGAACGGTGAATCCGGAGGAATTGCTTAGGGTCCAACCGTTGTTGCAAGTGACTCAGGGACTCCCGGATAAGAAAGGCATCTTGTCCGAGATGAACGCGGGCATAGTAATCATCGGCCTCAATCCATTCTATGTCATTGACCGGAAGCAGATGGATACGGCCATGTGCCTTGACTAGGAGCCGTCTGGCGTAGGGGTCGCTCTCTTTGAGTTTGCCGAGGAGCGCGAGAATTGACCGTTTGAGGTCCCCGACCGCGCGATTCTGGAGAGCAGTCATGGCTCGGCTTAAGGCCTGACCGAGCCGGTCTCGGTTAAACGGCTTCAGGAGATAATCCACGGCATGAACTTCGAAAGCCTTCAAGGCATATTGGTCGTAAGCGGTCACAAAAATGACAGCAGGCATGCTCTCCGGGCCGATGGCCTTGAGAACTTCAAAGCCATCCATCTCGGGCATTTGGACATCCAAAAAGATCAGGTCGGGAGAGGAGTTGAGAATGGCGACAACGGCTTCCTCCCCGTTGGCGCACTCTCCGATTACTTCGATAGCGGGAGTTTTTGAAAGCATCGACCGAAGCCGCCTCCGAGCCAGGACTTCGTCATCAATAATCAGGACCTTGCATACCATCGGCGTCTTCTCTGTTGGCAACTCTTTATACGAAATTGGGGGTCAAACGGTTTCTAGGAGAGAAGCTTCGTATGGTTTTCCGAAGAACGCCTTCGAAGCGGAATGACGATTTCCACGAGGGCTCCCCCCTGGGGGTGATTTTTGTAGGTGAACATGAAGGCTTGCTTATCATAGAGTGTTTCGAGTCTCTTTTCAATGTTGGTCAAGCCAACGCCTTTCTTGAGCGCCGAGGCAGATGCCAGAGGGAATCCCGGGCCATCGTCATGGACCTGAATCCGAAGGTTTTTGCCCGAGGATTGACAGCTGATATGGATATGGCCCCTTCGGGAATAAGGAACGATACCGTGACGAACGGAGTTTTCCACGAGCGGCTGCAACATCAGGTTGGGAACCCGAGCGGTCAGCGTGTCCGGATCCACGTCCATGGTCACGGTGAGCCGTTCTTGAAGCCGGACTTTTTCGATGTCTAGGTAGCGTTGGACGAAGTCAAGTTCCTCTTTGAGAATCACTTCTTGCCTGTCAATATTATCGAGAGTGTATCGAAGGAAGTCGCTCAGCTGGATGGCCATCTTTTCGGCGCCGGCGGGATCATCGTGCATGAGCGCCAGGATAGAATTGATCGTATTGAATAGAAAGTGCGGATGAATTTGCATTTTTAAGACCTGAAGCTGGGTTTGGATGAGCTGGATCTCCAGGCGGGCCGACCTCAATTCATTTTCCCGATAAAGCCGATAGTAATCAATTAGGGTGACGACGCCGACCACGATCCAGTAAATCCAGATGTTTTGGGCGAAATACCGGAGGGAGAACATCCCGAAATTCTCGTCCCGGAAAATCGTGGAGATATTCAAGTGGAGCACTTGGATGAGGAGGCTATTCAGGTAAAATTGGACAACGTTGTGCAAAAAGGCGAACAGGACGCTCAGGGGGAGTTGAACCACGAGCGCTCCCCAACGTTTGACGTTTTCTCGACCGAGCCAGCGGACCAGCCTGATGATGAAAATGGAAAGAGGAATCCACAGATAAAAATATATGAAGTTGTAGTACAGGGGCTCCCAGAAAGGCACTACCACGCCGCGGGCCTTCAGGTTGATCGTGAAGTCGATGGAAAAATATAGGACGAAGAAGGTCCATACGCCGACCAAGAACAGCCGCTTCTTGACGATCTCCCTCATGTCTTTTCCCGGAGAAGGATTCTATCACAATTATCTTCAGGGGTGAACGCTTCTCCGGGGCACGAGGACGCAACCTATCGGATTTCCAGAGCGTATGATAAAATGAGGTTCAAATAGAGAAGCATAGGCCGTTCAATGCCGAAAATCCGGCTGTTTGGAATTCTGAGCGTCCTCCTCCTCGCCCTGTTGTCCGGCCTCGATTGCACCGGAGGCCGCCGCAAATCGCCGGAGCATGCCTTTCTTCGTGATTATGGGAACACCTTTCTTCCCCTGGAAAGGGAGCTCGGCCTCAGGGAGTGGGAAGCCTCCTATTCGGACGATGTCAAAGCCCGGGAAAGACTGGCCAAAGCCGAGCAGAATATCGCCGATTTTTTTGCGGACCCGGAGGTTTTTGATACCCTGCGCGCTTTCAGGGAAAAAAGGCCTGGAGATCCCGAAATAAAGAGACAGTTCGACATTCTCTACAATCGCCACCGGCCGTTCCAGGCGCCCAAGCCTCTGCGGGATGCCATCAAAGCACTGGAAAAGGAACTTGGCCAGGACTACGACCGGCTGCGGCTGAACGTCGGCGGAGATGTTTTGAACATTAAGGAAGCGCAGAGGCGATTGTCGGCTTCCACGTCGTCTGACGAGCGCAGGGATTGCTGGAAAGCCCTTCTGACAAGCTTGGAGCCGCTGGACCCGAAATTCCGCCGGCTTATTTTGTTGCGGAATGAGGCCGCTCGAACCCTGGGCTTTGCGGACTATTTCGACCAGGCCCTGTCGACGAACGGCGTGAACAAAGATGAATTCGCGGCCTTGCTCGATGATTTGGAGGCCCGGTCGGCCGGACCCTTTGCCCGGTTGTTCTCAGAAGCGTCCGGTAGGCTGTCCAGTTACTATGGGATCCGAGAAGACGAGTTTCGCCCCTGGCATTGGCCGGATCCCTTTTATCTCAAAAGAGGGTTGGCCGCCAGTCCGGACTTGAACCGGCTTTATCAAGACCTCGACCATATCCGAATAGGCCTGGATTTCTTCAAGGTTTTGGGCATGGACCTCACCAGGGTCGTTCAACGCAGCGAACTTTACGATAGAAAGGCGAGGGAAAGCGGCGCCTTCAAGATCTTCGTCGACCGCGAATATGATTACAGCTTGCTTCTCAAACCGATCATCAGGTGGGAAGGTCCGCCGGGCTACGATGTTCGTATTGTCATGAATATCTCTCCCATCTCCGCATTCATGGAGACAGTGTTGCATCAATTGGGGCACGCCGCTTATCTGGAGAATGTCGAGAAGAAATTGCCTTTTGTCCTTCGCCAGGAAGCCAGCGTTGCCGTATCGGAAGGCGTGGCCATCTTTTTTGAGCAACTCATTTATGATGCCGCCTGGATCCGGTCGTTTTTGGGGATCCCGGCCGATGCGGTTCAGGTCAATCTGGATGATTTCCGCCGGTTGTCTCTCTCGGGACTCCTGGCGAGCTTGCAGCAACAGTTGTGTATGGTGCGCTTTGAACAGGCCCTTTATGACAATCCGCAACAGGATCTCAACGCGCTCTGGCGGAGACTGACAGAGCGACTTTTGTTGGCGAAAAGCCCCGAGGATTGGGATAACCCCGATTATTTATTCTATGAGGACTTTGTCAGGTGGCCCGTTTATGAACAACACTTCATCTACGCCTATTTGCTCTGTTCTCAGATTCGTCATTACCTTGAGCAACATGGCGCCCGAAGTCCTGGGGAAGGGGAAAACTTCGACTGGCCTGCCGTCGGGCGCTTTTTCAAGGAAAAGGTCTTTTCTTTGGGCGCCACCTATCCCTGGCCCAGGCTTGTCGAAATCGCGACGGGCGAGCGCCTGAATCCAGCCCATTTTTTCAGCCAGTTTGTGGATATTCCGGATTAATTTTTCCGCGGGAGTGGGGCCGCCCTACAAATAGTTGCGTGAACTGTACGGGATAATTCTCCGTGATGAACCCCAATAGCACTTTCCTGAAGAGCGTTTTATATTGGGTGTGAGGCACCGTAGAAAAATTCCTCCTCTCTGCCAATTAAAAGATAAATGAAGGATCAGATATCCTTTAAATCACTGAAAATTAGGAAAATCTGGGGAAGGGAAGCTGGTAAGGATAGTAATTTGGTTTTGGGGGTCGGCTGGTAGCGGTCGCCTTTTGGCCATTATTATCCCCTCCAACCATCGTGAGGAAGCATAAAAGATGTCCGAGAAAGATGTCAAGCGCCGCTTGGCCGTGCGGATGATATCGACGAGCCGCTCCTGTGAGCCAAAGAGCTGGAAATCAGCCGGACCTCCAGGCCCAGGAAAAAGAGAGGGTTACGAAAAACATTCAGCCGGGGACTCGGCAGCCATCAGATGCTCCTGATAAGCGATATGGGGAGGGGGCGGTCTCTCAGCGACGAAGGTCAACTTCAAGTGGTCGATAATCCTGTCCACCACGGTATAGTCGGTGAGGAAAGCGATGACCTTCATCTGTCCGCCGCATTGAGGGCAGAGCAGCGGGTCAACCTCGTAGACTTTGCGGATCATCTCGGCCCACCCCTTGGAAGGGATAGGGCGGAGCTCCTCC
>Ga0307380_10000859_pt1 | contig 45661 bp, 45 predicted proteins | sample UN3MG_FD_202239 | JGI IMG/M metagenome (GOLD analysis project Ga0307380, IMG submission 202239) | Soil microbial communities from Risofladan, Vaasa, Finland - UN-3 | ecosystem: Environmental > Terrestrial > Soil > Coastal area > Acid sulfate soil | place: Finland: Risofladan, Vaasa | collected...
AGGGCGAGGATCGCGCCGAGTTTCCACAAAGCCGGCCGGCGGTCGGCCAGACGCCCGCCCAGAAACGCCCCGATCGCCAGGCCCCCGAGAAAGACGCTGATCAGGCTCCCCCAGACGATGATGTCGCTGCCGAACTCGGGCTGGACGAGGCGAAAACCCGCCATCTCCAGGCTCATCAGCGCCGCGCCCGAAAGGAACACCGCCGCAAGCACCACCGCGCGGATCATGGCGACGCGACCTCCTCCTCGAAGTGTTTCGGATTTTCGTGCCGCAGCGTGTTCACCGGCGCCATGTCGTCCGTCAAGACCGCTTCGTCAATCTTGCGGTCCGTCAGGAACCGGTACTCCCGCCCGATGAGGTCCGGCAAGTCGAAACCGATGTCCAGCCCGCGGACAAGCGATTCCGCCCGCAGGACCCAGTCCTTCCGGGTCACCGGTTCGTCGGCCATCGTGCCGAAGACGACGATGTTCCCCGACCGGGCCGCGGGCAACAGATAGACTTGCGGAAACGTCGCCTGGAACGTCTTCAGTTCCGCCAGGTAAAACCGATTGATCGCCTTCTCCCACAGGTTCGACGCCGCCACCCCTCCCGGCTTCAGGTGCGACTTCACCAGTTGGATGAACTCCACCGTCGTCAGGTGGAACGGAACATGATCCGCCGCATACGCGTCCAGCAGGATGAGGTCGTACTGCTTCTCCGCACGCTTCAGGTACATGCGTCCGTCCATCACGAAAACGCGCGTTTTCGCGTTCCCCCGGAACTCGAAGTAGTCCTGGCACACCCGGACGACGTCCGGGTCCAGTTCGACAATGTCCAACTCCAGTTCCGGAAAATACTTCTGGAGAAACTTCGGAATCGACGCGCCGCCCAACCCGATGAGGAGAACCTCTCGCGGCTCGGGATGCAGCGCCAGGGCCGCTACCATCGTCTGCGAGTACTTCAAGTCCAACCGCGCCGGATCCGCCAGGATCATGCTCGACTGGATGCCCCGCGACTTGGAGAAGTGAAGGCACCGCCGGCCCTTCGCCGGATAGTCCACCACCTGGACCCGGTAATAGCGCGATTCCCGGTCGTAGCGGACGACCGTATCGTCCGACGAGGCGCTCGGAACCACCGCCAGGACCATGACCCCGGCCGCAAGCGCCGCCATTCCAAGAATAACCCGCACGCGCATTGGCGCCGTCTCCACGTTACCGCTTTGGAAGCCTACTCATCGGCACCGCCTTTTGCCAGCCGATTCCACCACGAAAACGACGCGCACAACCATTCGCATCCCCCATGTTGCCCAGATTCGCTAATCCAACAGGCCCTTCCGGCCGATATTTTCATCGGAGACCCCACAACAGGCGCATGGTAGTGGAGGGCAAAGCGTGGCTCAGGATGACCTGATCGAGGCGATGGATGAGGCTCTTGCCGATCAACCCTCCAAGGCAAACCGGAAGGGCGGCGTGGACCGCCGCTCGGGAAAACCGGGCAACTACTGCGGACCCGAGCGCCGAGGGGACCGCGATCGGCGAGTCCAGCGAGACCGCCGCACCGGCGACGACCGCCGCGCTGGGTTTGACCGACGACTCGACCTGCGCCGAAAAGAGGACCAGGCGGCCTTCCAGAAGCGCGTCGAAGAGGGCGACCTGACGCTCGAAGAAATCGAGTTCGTCCGCGCCATCGACCGGTACAAGACCAAGTTTAACCGCCCCTTCCCGACCTGGAGCGAAGTGCTGGCCATCGTCAAGGAACTCGGCTATACTAAAGACAGCCTGAGTTGATCGCAGAGCAACAGACGCACTCGGCAGCGTGAACCGTCGGCCGAAACACGCATCTCGGAACCATCAAGCAACCGACAAGACATGGAAAAGATCGCGATTCTCACCTCGACCGCGCCCCTGCGCAAGACGACGACGCGTGGCGGCGTCACGAAGCAGCGCCTCAACATGCAGGCGTGCTTCGACCTCGCAGAGCGATTCGACGTCGTCATCATCGGCAGCCTCGCCCACGATCAGGTGTTTGAGTTCCTCGAACGCCATCTGTCGCGAGAGGTCCGGCCGAAGTTCCGGCTCTACGGCCGTGCGTTCTTCCATTCGTTCAGCACGCCGGAGGTCCTCCGGACGACCGACGATCCGCGAGACCCCGGCTGGCAGCGGATCCTTTCCGAAAACAGCATCGACTTCGAGGTCCTCCGCAGCCGCCTCGGCGCCGACAACCGCTATCGCCAGGAAAAGTTCGAGTGGCGAAACCTTGGAACCTTCGTCACCGACCCGCGCGTGACGCTCGTCACCGGCGGCGAGGGGCAGTTGTTCTACGAGACCCCTCCCGCGGCCGGTTGATCGCCTCGCGCCGCACCCCGGGTCCGGGGGTGTGGCCGCGGATTGCGGCAATGGCCGTTAGGCCCATTCATGGGCCTTCGCCCCGCGCCAGCGGGGTATAGCCCCGCCATTTTATGGCGGGGTGGATGAGGCGCGGCCCTCCCGGGTCCTCCGTCCGGCAAATTCCCGCAATACTCCGCTTGCCAAGGCGTTTGCCCGTGGTAGCGAGAGGAGTGGACCGATCGCTCTATAGTACCGGCACAAGGAGATCCGAGATGGGACAGAAAAGAGTTGGGGCCGTTCTCGCGGCCGTGTGCGCGGCCGCGCTGACACTGGGATGGGCGGTCGCGGCCGCTGCGGCGCCTGAAAGCGCACTGGACGAAAAACCAACGCCGCCGAAGGCCAAGGCCAACCGGCCGGAGAAGGCGGCAGCGGAGACCCGGGCGAAGCATCCTGCGCCTCCCAAGGCTATCGTGCTCCGCTTCGAGCACATTCCGGCCGAATCGTTTATGAACACCCTGCGCCAGTTGGGGCGCAACGAACACATCTCGAAGGTTCTCCAGAACGTGCCGATCGCCCTGAACGAGGACGCCAACGCCGTCGTCGTCATCGCCCCGCCGGACATCGCGGCCTTGGTGATGACGATCGCCAAGGGCCTCGACCAGCCGAACGTCTTTGCCGAACGCATGCGGAACATGGAGCGAGAGCAAGAGAAAGCCCGCCTGAAGAGGGAGGAGGCGAAACGGCACCTGGCAGGACCGCCGCCGTGGGCCGGAAATCCGCCTACGCCGCCGCGCGGGCAAGGCGCGCCCCGCAGGCCCGAGGTCCGTTCGGCGCCGGGGCCGGCAGGCGGTCCGGGAATGGGTCCGTTCCAGAGAAGGCTCGACCCCAGGGCGACCCGGGAACCCGGGCCTACGCCGCCGCGCGGGCAAGGCGCGCCCGGCAGGCCCGAGGTCCGTTCGGCGCCGGGGCCGGCCGGCGGTCCGGGAATGGGTCCGTTCCAGAGACTGCTCGACCCCAGGGCGAGCCGGGAACTCCGGTTGAAAGAGGAGCAGGTCGAGAAGATTCGCGAAACGCTGGACCGGTGCCGCAACCGCGTGCGCGAGAGGATGGCTCAGGTCCGCGAAAAGGCCGAAGGCATGAGCCCCCACGAGCGAGCCGCCTACATGCGCGAGACGCAGGACCAGCTCCGCCGCAGCCACGAAAAACTCTTCAACGAAACCCGCGGTCGGATCATGGAACTCCTCACGCCGGACCAGCGGGAGCGCGTCGAGCAGATGTTCCGCGGTGCGCCGGTCCCCGAAGGACAGAGGCCCGAAAGAAAACCTGGCGGCGACCAACCCAAGCCGGAAAAGAGGGGCGAAGAGGCAAGGCCGGCCAAGCCGCGCCAGATGGGCGGCGAAGGCCGCTAGGGGATGGGTGCAAGACCGAGCGCCGCCGAGTGCTACTACGCTGTGTTCTTCAACCCAGAGACCGCGGAGAACGCAGAGAACGGCGGTCAGGAGATCAAAAGGAAAACAGCAAACGACAAACGGCAATGACCAATTGCGGCGGAGCCGCATAGCGGGCATTGGCGCTTGAGGTTTGTCGTTTTTGCCTGGGGCTGGCGCCCAGGCCGTGCAGCACGGTTCGGATCTCCCCCCGCAGGGTGAAGAGGGATGTTTTCAAAAGAGCAATATTATCTCTGCGCCCTCTGCGCTCTCTGCGTTGAGATGGCGTTGTAGTACTAGACGATTGCCCGCTTCGGCGGCGTCCGCACCGGGAACCTTTTGGCGGCCGAGGCGAATTGTTGCAATAGGGGGCGCGCTCAGTCGTTTAGAAACCAGAGGAATGGCCGGGAATGTCCGCGGGCGGGTCGGAAATCCAGGGACACAAAGGAGACAAGTGATGAAACGAATGACCGTAGGAATTGTTCTCGGGGCCGTGTGCGCGGCCGCGATGACCCTGGGATGGGTGGCGGCGGCCAGCGGGGCGGAGACGGCCGGCGGGGCGGAGACGCCCGGCAGCTGGCGCGAGGCCGCCGACCAGCGGATGCGCGAGTATGCGGCCATGAGGCAAAGCCGGAACGACTTTGCCTCGCTCGGCGACCCGCTCATGCGATCCGAGATCGGTCTGGCGGCCGAGCAGGACACTCGCATCACCGAACTCCAGGAGGAGATCCAGAAGACCCTTGAGCGGATTCGGGACCGCATCAAGCTGGACTACGGCGCGCAAGAGGGACTCACACCCGAGCAGCAACAGGCGCGCCGCGGCGAAATGTTCCGCGCCCTGGTCGACGCTTTCCGCGAGGCCCGCCCGGAACTCGAGGCCATGATGCAAGAGGCCGTCGGCCTGATCTCCGAAGACCAACTCGCCAAACTCCGCGAAATCGGTAAACAGCGCGAAAGCCTCGGCGAAGGCAACGGCGACCTCTGGATCCTTACCACCACCCGCCTCAAAGAGGACCTTGGACTCTCCGACGAGCAGGTCGCCCAGATCCGCCAGATCCTCAAAGAGAGCGCCACGAAACTGACCGAAATGCGAAAAAACACCTTCACCCGCAGCGAAGAGGCGAGCCCGGAGGACCGCGTCCAGGACATGCGCACACGCATCGACGCCTTCAGAAAAAGCCAGACCGAAATCGGGACCGACACCCGCGAACGCGTCCTGGCCGTCCTTAACGGCGAGCAGCGGCCCAAGGCCGAGGAATTGCTCAAACAGCGAGGCGAAGAACAGAAGGCCAAAGCGGAGCAGGCGCGCAGCCAGTTCCGCGGCATGATGGGCGGCAGCCTTCCCGGCGGAGGGGGCGGTCCAGGCGGAGCACCTGGCGGACAGGGCGGACGCGGCGGCGGGCCCTCCAGCGGCGACCGGGGCGGACGCGGCGGTCCCGGCGGATGGGGCGGACGCGGCGGACGTTCCGGCGGCGACCGGGGCGGACGCAGTTATGACTAACCGGGCCGGACGCCCGACGGCAGAAAACCAGCGCGTGCGACCAACCGGCCGCACGCGCTTCTTTTTCCCATCTCACGTCGCCTGGCGGGCTCGCACCGCCTCGACCAGCCGCCGCGTCTCGGCTTCCGGATTCTCGGCGGCGCAGACGGCGCCCGAAACCGCCAGCCACGCCGCCCCGGCCGCCAGCACTTCGCCCGCCCGCTCGGCCGTGATGCCCCCGACCGCCATCACCGGCAGGCCCCGTAGTGAGAGATGCTCTCTACTACGGGGCAGGCCGATCGCTTTCGTCACCTCGGCACAAAGGGCCGGACCCGGAATGACGGACTGCGGTTTCGTCTCGCTCTGGAACATCGGGCCGCACCCGATGTAGTCGGCGCCGGCGTCGGCGGCTGCGCGTGCCTGCGCCAGGCTGTGCGTGCTCTGCCCCACCAGGCGATCCGGCCCGACCACCCTCCGGGCCGCGCCCACCCCGAGATCGTCCTGCCCGACGTGAACGCCGTCGGCCCCCGCGAGCACCGCCACGTCCGGCCGGTCGTTGACGACCACGAGCGCCCCCGCCTCGTGGGCCGCACGCGCCACCTGCCGCGCACGCGCGAGGAGCGCGCCGTCCGCCAGATGTTTCTCGCGGACCTGAACGCAGGCCGCGCCGCCGGCGAGAATGCCCCGCAGGACCTCTTCCCACGGTCTTCGGCAAATCGACTCGGTCAGAAGAACGCAGACGCCGCCCGCCGCCAGACGCCGCGAAGGCGCGACGGCCTCCTCGAACCGTTTCTCCAGGTCGTAGGCGCGGTAGCGAAGCCGTTCGACCGCCGCGGCGGCGTCGGCGCTGACGACCTTCGCGTACTCTTCCAGGACCCGTAGCGACTCGGCGAGGCGCTTGAAGGCGGCCCGGGCCACGTCGACGGTGCTTTCGCGGCGGGCCTCCTCGGGCGTCGCGATCGCCGTGCCGACGTCGCCTGCCGTGTCGCGCGCCTGAAGGAGCGCGCGGGCGTCGAGCGGCGCCAGGGCGGCCCGCAGGTCGTGGCGCAGGCGCTTCAGCGCTTCGGCGAGGTCCGGCCGCTCCAGCGCGAAGCGCGCCGCCTCCTCCGCCACGCGGAGCGCCTCGCGCGCCCGGTTCGCGTTGGCGTCGAGGATGCGGTACACGCTTTGTCGGTCGGCCTCAGACATTGCGCCCTATTGTAGAGAATAAGCCCAGGGATTGAAATCCCTGGGCTTCGTCATCCGTGTGCCGCGGGTCAGAAACGGTGGGTCGGAAACGGTGTCAGGAACCGTTTTTCAGAAAACGGTTCCTGACACCGTTTTTCACCCATCAGACCTCCTCGACTTCCCAGATCTCGATCGCGGCATCGGGACAGACCTGGTAACAGAGCGTGCAGCCGCTGCATTCGGCGCCGGCCTTCGGGCGCGCGGGGCGCACCCCGAGTTCCGTCAACTCGTCCGACATCTCCAGAACGCCGTTCGGACAGGCGGCGACGCACAACTCGCAGCCCTTGCAGTATTCGGTCAGGATTCGGATCTGATGGGCCATGGAGAAATCCCCTGGCTCGCGAACATTTTGCATCGTCAACCACAGCCGACTATCAGAGCCTTACTTGTAGCGCGGGGGTTTACCCCCCGCGCAAAACGCCCTCCATCCCAAGGCCGCGGGGGATAAACCCCCGCGCTACAGAGCCCGATGCAAAATGTTCTCGCGTCTGGAGTCGAATAGTAAGGCGTGCGGCGGTAAAGGTCAAGCAGGCAATGGACAAACGGTGACTGGGTGACTAGGTAACTGGGTAACCAGGAAACAGCCGGCGAGCGGGGTCACTTTGTCCGACGCGGCAGCGATTTCAATAGGCCCGCCACGAGTGCATCCAACCGGTGCGACAATTCGCGCACCTCGCGGAGCGAACCGCCGCTCAGCCATCCCATGCGCCTGGCCAGTTCGGCCTGGGTCTGCAGCTCAAAAAAACTGCCCCGAGCGATCACAAGAAACCGCCTGAACTCCTTCCCGGCCCCCCGTCCGAATCCCTCGGCGATGTTCGAAGGCACGCTCACGGCAGCGCGCCGCATCTGCATGCCCAAGGCAAACCGTTGATCCGTCGGCAACAAGTCCGCCGCACGCAGCACCGCCGCTGCCAGTTCCATCCCCACCTGCCATGCCACCAAGTCGCGATACGTTCGGATCGGATTTTCCCCTGAATCCGCCCGCCCTTGCTCCGCCTGTGTGCCACCCGCCATCCGTTGCCCCCCTAGCCACCCAGTCACCCAGTCACCCAGTTACCTGCTGTTGCCGTATCGCGGCAGATGGCCCCAGTGGAGTTTCTCGCTCAGCGTCGCGAACGTCCCGCGCGACGGATTCTGGACGAGCAGGAACGGCGAGTCCGCACGCCGAACCTCGACCGCGTCGCCGCGCGCCAGACGCACCACCTCCTGGCCGTCGATGGCGACGCTCGCCTCTTCCTGGAGGCCCGTCGGCCGGAGCGTCACCCGGCTGTCGGGCCGCAGCACGATCGGCCGATGCGTCAGCGAGTGGGGGCAGACCGGGACGAGTACCATCGCCTCGATGCCGGGCACGAGGATCGGTCCCTGGGCGCTCATGCAATAGGCGGTCGATCCGGTCGGCGTGGCGACCAGGACGCCGTCGCTGTAATAGGTGGCCACCTTTTCGCCGTCCACGCTGGCTTCGATGGCCATCATGCGGTGGGCCTTGCCGCCGGCGAGGAGAACGTCGTTCAGGACGAGATACTCCTGCGCGCCGCCGGCGGTTTCGCACCGCACCTGGAGCATCAGCCGCCGGGAGACGCTTGCCTTGCCCGCCACGATCGCGTCGAAGTGGCGGCGGAACTCCTCGGCCGTGAACTCCGCCAGGTACCCGAGTTTCCCGAGGTTGATGCCGGCGACGGGGATTTCGCGCCCCGCAAGCATCCGTGCCGCCCGGAGGATGGATCCGTCGCCGCCCAGCACGACGGCCAGGTCCGCCCCGGTCTCGACACGCCGGTCCGCCAGTTCCATCGTCTCGGTCCGGATCCGCTCTTCGATCCACGGACGGAGCCGGGCCAGGCACTCCGGCGCGCCGGGCTTCTCGGAGTTGACGATCAAGAGGACTTGTTTCACGGCTCGTGCCTCCCACACATAGCGCGCCCAACAAGTTGGGCGGCTAACTGTGTACACCCCCGCGCCCGGCGCGCCAACATTTAGCCGCCCAGTTTACTGGGCGCGTGCTATCCGGGCGGCCAGCGCGCGGGCGCGGTCGGCGATGCGTTCGGCCACGAGGCCCGCCGACACCAGTTGCGCTCCGCGCCTGTCGTGCTCGACGAACACGTCCGGCACCGCCGCGCGGTGAATCTTCTGCGTCTCCAGGCCGCGCGCCTCCGCCGCCTCCATCGCCGCCGATCCGAAACCGCCCGGCGCCGTGTGATCCTCGACCGTGAGGACCCACGGGTGCGATTCCACGAGCGACGCCAGACAGTCGGCATCGAGGGGTTTGGCGAACCGCGCGCTCGCGACCGTCACCGCGACGCCTTCCCCGCCGAGCCGCTCCGCCGCCTCGACCGCCGCCGCCGCCACCGAACCGTACGCCAGGATCGCCCCGCCCGTGCCCTGGCGCAGGATCGCCGCGCGACCGACTTCGACCGGCGCGCCGGAGAGCGCCTCGGCCGGCACGCGGTCGCGCGGATACCGGATCGCCCAGGGCCCACTGGCCCCGAGCGCCAGCCGAAGCATCCCCGCCAGTTCCGCCCGGTCGGCCGGCGCCGCCAGCGTGAACCCCGGAAGGTGTCTCATGTAGGCAATGTCATATAAACCATGATGCGTCGGCCCGTCCGCTCCCACCAGGCCCGCCCGGTCCACCAGCAGGACGATCGGCAGGCCCTGGAGCGCCACCTCGTGGAACAACTGGTCGTACGCCCGCTGCAGGAAGGTCGAGTAGACGCCGACCACCGGCCTCAGGCCGCCCTTCGCCAGACCCGCCGCCAACGCGACCGCATGCTGCTCGCAAATCCCCACGTCGAAGAACCGGTCGGGGAACCGATGCGCGAATCGCAGAAGCCCCGTCCCCTCCGACATCGCCGCCGTGATCGCCACGATCCGCTCATCCTTCTCGGCCAGCGCGATCAACTCGTCCACCGCCGCCCGCGTCCACGCCGGCCGCTCGCCCGCCTCCTCCGGCGCGACGATCTTGCCGTTCCGTTCATCGAAGGGCGCGGCGCTGTGCCACGACTCCGGCTCCCGGGCCGCCGGCGCGAAACCGAACCCCTTTTGCGTGTGCACGTGCAGGAGGCGCGGGCCTTCCAGCCCTTTCATTTCCTCCAGCGTCTCCAGGAGCGCATCCATATCGTGCCCGTCCACCGGGCCGAAACAGCGGAACCCGAAATGCTCGAACGCGTGGTCCGGCACCATCGCGTCCTTCAACGCGTCCTTGAACGTGTGAATGGCCTGCGAAATCGGGCCGCCGAAAGGCAACCGGTCCAGCGCCCCGCGGACCTCTTCCTTCAGATTGTCGTAGGTCGGCGTCGTCCGCACCGCCGTCAGGTACCGCGCCAGCGCCCCGACCGTCGGACTTATCGCCATCTGATTATCATTCAGCACCACCAGCAGATTCGCGCCGACGTCGCCGGCATGGTTGAGGCCTTCGAGCGCCAACCCGCTCGCCAGGGCTCCGTCGCCGATGACCGCCACGGTCCGCACGTCCGACCCCGCCGCCTTCTCCGCGAGCGCCAGGCCCAGGGCCGTTGAAATGCTCGCCCCCGCGTGGCCCGAGCGGAACCGGTCGTAAGGGCTCTCAGCCGGATTCGGAAACCCGCCGACCCCCTCCGCCGACCGCAGCCGCGCGAATCCCTCGCGCCGGCCCGTCAGAATCTTGTGGGCGTAGCACTGATGCCCGACGTCCAGCACCAGATGGTCGCGCGAAAAATCGAACGCCCGATGCAGCGCGATCGTCAGGTCCACGACGCCTAAGTTGCTCGCCAGGTGCCCGCCGCGCTCCGCCACCGTCTCCGTGATGAGCGCGCGGATTTCCTGCGCCAGCCGACGCAGCGCCGCGGCATCGAGCCCCGCCAAGTCCTTCGGCGACCGAATTTTCTCCACCAACCGTTCCGTCACGACCGCACTCCGCTGGTTCTACAACGCTATTGCTCTGTTGAAAAGATGCCTTTCGTAGCGCGGGGCCTTGTGCCCCGCGCTGTTTGTGCGCGGGGGATAAACCCCCGCGCTACAAAAACTTTTCCGTCTCTGCGTTCTCCGCGTTCTCTGCGTTGAAGAACACGGCATAATACTAAAACGTCCGCTCCACGACGAACCGCGCCACCTCCCGCAGCCGGTCCGCCTCCGGCCCGAACGGCGCCAGGGCCGCCACCGCCGCATCCGCCTCCTCGCTCGCCCGCCGCCGCGCCGCCTCCAGGCCGAACAGGCTCACGAACGTCAGTTTCCCCGCCGCCGCATCCTTCCCCGCCGTCTTGCCGAGCACCTCCGTCTCGCCGACCGCGTCGAGGATGTCGTCGGCCACCTGGAACGCCAGGCCCAGGTGCGTCCCGTACGCGCGGAGACTTCGCTCGAGCCGCTCGCTCGCCCGTGCCGCAATCGCGCCCATCACGACCGACGCCTCAATCAGGCGTGCGGTCTTTCGGCGATGGATCTCCTCCAGGAGCCGCGCGTCTCTCAAGCCTTGGCGTTCGGCCGCGAGGTCCGCCACCTGCCCGCCCGCCATCCCTTCCGCTCCCGCCGCCGACGCCAGTTCCCGGACGAGGGGCCGGCAGACGGCAGCGTCCTCGACGCCCGTCGCCAGCAGCGTGAACGCCTCCGTCAGCAGCGTGTCGCCCGCCAGGATCGCCATCGCCTCGCCGAACGCCTTGTGGCACGACGGCCGACCGTGACGCAGGTCGTCGTTGTCCATCGCCGGCAAATCGTCGTGGATGAGCGAATATATGTGAACCATTTCGACGGCACAGGCGGCGGGCATGGCCGCGTCCGCCGACCCCCCGCACGCTTCGCACGAAAGGAGCACCAGCGCCGGCCGCAACTTCTTTCCCCCGCCGAGCGCCATGTACCGCATGGCCTCGTAGAGGACCGCCGCGGCAGCGGTGCTGCCGTTCACGTTTAGCCGCCCGCCTTGCTTGCCCTGAGTCCCATCGAAGGGGCGGGCGCGGGGCGGTCGAAGCGCTTCGTCCAGCGCCCGGCGGACCTCTTCCGCCCGCTCGCGAAGGACGTCTTCCACCGCTTTCGATTTCGCCGCTCCAGCCACCGTTTCTCGCCCTAAAGACTCGCTGTCCCGCGCAAAAGACGATTTTTCATCGTATCACCACCCCCCCCGCCTTACAAGCCTAAACGCCCTCACGATGCCTGTGTGGCACGGCCGGTCTTGCCCGGCCGTGCGCCGGGTGCCACTGGCGGCTTGCCCGCCAGTGCGTTGTTCCCCGATCCCCGCTCTGCGCTGTCCTCTGCGCTCTCCGCGCCTCTGCGGTGAGAAGGCCGTGTCAAAATGTATTTGCAACGCCCTTGTTTCTCGGTTATACTCCCTTCCGACCCATTGGGATTCTTTGCTACCCCCTCTCCCTGGATGCTTGCCCGCCCGTGGCGGGGGAGAGGGAAGGGGTGAGGGTGAAAAAGGCCTTCGGCTGGGTGGCACTGGCGGCTTGCCCGCCAGTGCATGCCAGGACTCAGCCCTTTAGGGGGCACATCCATTGCAGCAAACGCATGACACGCCGAGATCGGCCGATCACTGGGCGACCGAACCGCCCCCGCATTCGCAGGCGTCTTATACGGCACTCCAAACCGGGTTTGGGGTGTTGGGCGTATCGGCCTAAACACTTTTCGGCAAAGAGAAGAATGGAGGAACCAATGCCAAGAATCACGTTGGTCGAGTTTGGCGGAATTGAAGTGGACACGAGGTGTGCCGATCTTCTTCGCATTGTCATGAAGTACGCGAAAAGTGGCGACTGTGATGCGCGCGAGACGAGACGAACCGCGTTGAAAAAACTCGGCGAATACGGTTGTACCGAAGCACTTGCATACATCGTAGACAAGCTCGCCACGTCTGGCGATTCCGATGCCAGGGAGACGCGACGCATGGCACTCGAGATGATGTAGTCGTAAATACGACGAGGAAACCGAAAACCGCCCAAGCATTGTTATAACGCGAAAGGAGGAATGTTCGATGGCACAGAAAACGGCACCATTCAATCAGAAGGGCGTCGAAAAGCTCCCGGACAATAAGCCTGTCGTCTACAAGATACTGACAGAAGGAGGCAAGAACAACTACACAGGCGTCGCGCAACGAAACCGTGTGCAAGAGCGACTGAAGGAGCACCTCCCAGGCGGCAAAGACTACATTCCAGGAGCAAAAGTTCAGATCGAGCAGATGGGCACCATCAAAGAGGCAGAGGCCAAGGAGAGAAGGATCATTTCTCGCGCAAGACCTCCCCACAACGAGAAAGGCAAATAACTAGGGAATTTCGGTGGCCACAATAATCAATTCGTAGGGCGACGCCGAGAAATAGGTATTGCGTCCCCAGAAATCAGAAATGCCCAAACAAAAACGGTGATGGGCGGTGGTTCAACGGGCCGACAAGCATTGTGGCGGAAATTTTGCCTTGACACGAAAAGCGTGCTATAATACCTAGGTCAGAGCAAAAAAGCTAAGTGCCGAAATGCACAGGGAAATCGCGAGAAGCGAGGCGTGTGTGCGTTGGTGTAAACCCCGCTAGGCGTGAAGATTATGTCTGAGCCCACTCCTATCAGCGCTAATGACTTCATTGAACAGCAGATAGACGAGCGGCTGCGCGAGATTGAAGAGGATTTTTCCGCAGCGGCGCTATCTTTGTCTGGCGCCATCCTGTCCGGCACGGACGACATCGTGCGGGCGGCAGTTGAGAGCAAGCGGAATGACGATAACCGGGACAAGCTTGTTGTAATCTTGCACAGCCCGGGAGGGTATATTGGGCCCGCGCAGCGCATCGTGGAGACCCTGCGCCACCATTATGAACACGTAGATTTCGTGGTGCCAAACTATGCGTATTCAGCAGCTACCATCCTCGCAATGTCTGGCGATGCGATTTGGATGGACTACTATTCTCGGCTAGGCCCGATTGACCCCCAGGTTGAAAGCCGCAGTGGACAAGTGGTTCCTGCGCTTGGCTATCTGGAGCGGTACAATGCCCTTATAGCCAAAGCGAGCGAGGGCAAGATCACCCCCGCTGAGGTTCAGCTGCTTATTGATGGTTTTGACCAGGCGGAACTCTACCAATATGAACACGCGCGTGAGTATTCTGTTGTCCTGTTAACAGAGTGGCTTGTCAAATATAAGTTCAAGCACTGGACGGAAACCGAAGAACACAAAAAACCGGTCACCGATGAGATGCGGGGTGCCGCGGCAGACAAAGTCGCCCGCACACTCAACGACACGAAAAGGTGGCACAGTCATGGATTTGGAATATCGAAAGATGTTCTCCAGAATGACGTTGGGCTGAAGATCAATGATTTCTCGACCGACCCGAACCGTCGCGAAAAAATCCGTGCGTACCATGCCCTTTTTGATGATTACATGATCAAGCGAGGACACAACGGGGCGCTGCACGTGGTCGGCTCGTATCAGCCGTTCCTGTAGCCAGAACCAGAACGCGGAGGTTCCCATGCCCGAGAGAATAGATTTGAAAGACCTGGCTGACAAAAACCCTGCGGTCGATGTGAAGAAGGTCGCGCGGCTCAGCGAGAGCATTCGGCAGCGGCGGCGTGCTACCCAGGAAGCGCGGGGATACAACCTCGCAATACCCTACGGTGGACGAAGGGTAAAGGTCGGGAGCAGCGGAGAGGATCCGCGAACGATTCACCTCCGGTCTTCGCGACGTTGAACACCTTCGACCTTCGGGGAAAAAGGGGACCGGGAAAAAGGGGACATTCTTCTTTTTCAGAGGAACTTCCGCCGGCACGCATTTCCGGCCACCCGATCCGTCCACCGTCCATTCCGCGTTCCGCGTTCCGCGTTTGAACGCCGCCCGCCCCGCCAGACAGCGGTCGCCCTAGGACTTGGACTTGGCGGCCTTGGCTTTCTTCGGCTTCTTGACGTTCTTGCGCCGCGAGTAGTTGCCTTTGCCCACGGGTGTCTCCTCGGCGTTTCCAAAGGGCTTCGCTACTTCACCATGTCCTTCAGGGCCTTGAGAGGCCGGACCTTGATGACCTTGCGGGCCGGCTTCGCCTTGAACATCTGCTCCTGCTGGGTGAAGGGATTGATGCCCATACGCGCCGGGACGGCAGGCTTCTGGACCACCACGATCTTCAGCAGGCCCGGCAAAGCAAAAACGCCCGGCCCTTTCTTGCCGACCGCTTTCTTTATCACCCCGCCAAGAGCCTCGAACACCGAGGCAACCTGCTTGCGGGAAAGTTGCGTCTTCGCGGCGATGCTGGCAAGAACTTCACTCTTCGTAGCGGGCTTGCCCATTGTGCTGCTCCTTTAGAAGGTTAGGGACCGTTCACGGGATTCTACCCGGATGGCTCGCGGACGGAATCAAAATCTTTCAGAATTTTCTGGTGAGGAATTCGGGGGACACGCTTGAAAGCGGCCCCTCGACCGTGCCCTTCGACGGGCTCAGGGCCGTGAGCCGTTCGACCATGCTCACGGCCCTGAGCCCGTCGAAGGGCATGATCGAACGGCTCGGGCCGCCCTGAGGCTCTCGAAGGGCGGAACTCGGAACGCGGAAAGAACGGCGGACCGCAAAGGATTCGCGGCCAGATACCCCCTCTTCCGTCCGCCGTCTGCCGTTTCCCAATGCTCGGCCGTCCTCCGCGTGCTCTGCGTTCTCAGCGTTGAAACCACCCGGGTTTCCCGGCAACACGCTTCCACGGCAGGATTGAGACCGCAGGTCGCGAACGCCGCTTTGCCGGCTGCCGCCATTCGTCATTCGGATTTCGGATTTGATTCGTCATTCGATACTCGGATTTCGTCATTCCCCCCCCATCCCCCCTTTGCGTCCTTGGCGCCCTTTGCGGTTAAACCCCGGCCGTCCAACACTGTTTCTTTGTCAAATGCGAGATTTGTCCCGCCCAATTCCGCCGTGCTCTGCGCCCTTGGGGTGGTTTGGCCTTGCGCCGTTTGTCGCCTGCCCTCCATAGCCCGGAGGGCGGAGGAGGGTTCCCCAATCCCCCTCTGCGTCCTTTCGGTGGTTTGGCCTTGCGCCGTTTGTCACCTGCCCCGCCATAGCCCGGAGGGCGAAGGAGGGTTCCCCAATCCTCCCTTTGCGTCCTTGGCGCCCTTTGCGGTTAAACCCCGGCCGTCCAACACTCACTGTTTCTTTGTCAAATGCGAGATTTCCCCCACCGAAAACCACTTACGCGCGTCGGGGGGAAGTTATGCACATAAAGGTATGCACATGACATGGATGCGAAAAGCCCAAAATGGCCGTAAAAAGCCCCAAAAACCGGCCCAAAACCCGCAAAAAACGGCAAAAAAGTGCAAATCCGCGCTCGCTTTTCCGCCCCCGCGCAACGGGTATAGTGAAAAAACCGCCTGGACGCCAGCGCCAGGGCTGGTGACCTCCCAAAAATCGCCCAAAAATTACCCCCAAAACTCGCGCCAAAAAGTTATCCACAATCGCCGGCGTGCGTAAGTTGAACCTCGACGATTGGGAACGTGACCGCGACCTTCCGGTCGCGGCTCGAACGGCGGACGGCTCGAACGGCGACGGGCGCTCAGGGCATTGCCTGCCGGGACAGTTCTTCGCGTGAAAAGCGGTTGACTTCCGCCCGGCGCGCCCCTACCCTATGCCGCTCCGGCAACGAGGCCGGAGGCGGACCCTCAGAGGCGGACCCCAGGCGTGCGGATACGGGTGAAAATCTGCGGCATTACGCGGCCGGAGTGGGCCGCCGCGGCCGCCGACGCCGGCGCCGACGCCATCGGCCTGCTCTTTGCCGACAGTCCCCGGCAGGTGTCGCCGGACGAGGCGGCCGAGATCGTTCGGGCCTTGCCGCCGTGGGTTGTGCCGGTCGGCGTCTTCGTGGACGAATCGCCGTCGGCCATCCGCGAAATCGCGGAGCGGGTGGGCCTCCATGCCGCCCAGTTGCACGGCGACGAGCCGCCCGAAGCGGTCGGCGAACTGGCGCCCCTGAAGGTCGTCAAGGCGCTACGGATCGGAGACGAGAAGGATGTGCAACGGGCACACGCCTGGCGGGAGGCCTGCCGGTGCCTCGGCCGGGAACCCGACGCGTATCTGGTGGACGCGAGCGTACCTGGAGGGCCAAAGGGCGGTACCGGGCGGCCGGCCGATTGGGACCTGGCCGCCCGGCTGGCCCTTGAAGGTTTTCGGCCGCTCATCCTTTCGGGCGGCCTTTCGGCCGACAACGTGGCCGAGGCGATCCGGCGTGTGCGGCCATGGGGCGTGGACGCCTCCAGCGGCCTGGAAACCGCCCGGGGGGAGAAGGACCCCGACCGGATCCGGGCGTTCATCGAGGCGGTGGACGGAATTGGCGAGGGGGCAGGATGACCGCGACCTTACGGTCGCGGCTCGAAAGGCAAGCGCGAACGAAAAACTGTGAGGAGGATGGCATGAATCACGACGTGAAGAGCCTGGACCTTGCGGCGGAAGGCAAGAGGCGGATCGAGTGGGCCGACCACGACATGCCGGTCCTGGCGGTAATCCGCGAGCGGTTCGCCAAGGAAAAGCCCCTGAAGGGGCTCAAGATGAGCGCGTGCCTGCACGTGACGGCGGAGACGGCGAACCTCGGCCGCACGCTCAAGGCCGGCGGCGCGGAGCTGGTGCTGTGCGCCTCGAACCCGCTCTCGACGCAGGACGACGTCGCCGCCGCCCTCGTTGCCGTCTATGAGATCCCCTGCTACGCCATCAAGGGCGAGGACAACGAAACCTATTACAAGCACCTCCGGGCCGCCTGCGACCATGAGCCGATCGTCACGATGGACGACGGGTGCGACCTGGTGTGGATGCTCTCGACGGAGCGTCCCGAGCAGGCCGCCAAGGTCATCGGCTCGATGGAGGAGACGACGACCGGCGTCATCCGCCTCCGCGCGATGGAAGCCCAGGGGCAACTAAAGTGCCCCGTCGTCGCCGTCAACGACGCCGACTGTAAGCACCTGTTCGACAACCGTTACGGCACGGGGCAATCGACGATCGACGGCATCATCCGGGCGACCGACGTGCTGATGGCCGGCAAGACGGTCGTGGTGGCCGGGTACGGGATGTGCGGTCGCGGCGTGGCGACGCGGGCGCAAGGCATGGGGGCGACCGTCATCATCACGGAAGTCAGCCCGCTGCGGGCGCTCGAGGCGCGGATGGACGGCTACTGGGTGATGCCGATGGCCGAGGCCGCCAAGGTCGGCGACCTCTTCGTCACCGTCACCGGCGACTGCACGGTCATCCGCCCCGAGCACTTCCAGGTGATGCAGAACGGCGCCATCGTCTGCAATAGCGGCCACTTCAACGTCGAGATCGACCTCGTGGGGCTGGAGAAGATGGCCAAGAAGGTCCGCCGGGGCGTGCGAAACTTCGTCGACGCCTACGACCTCGCCGACGGCCGGACGATTTACGTCCTCGGCGAAGGCCGCCTGGTGAACCTGGCCGCCGCCGAGGGACACCCCGCCAGCGTCATGGACATGAGTTTCGCCGTCCAGGCCCTTACGACGGAATGGGTCGTCAAGAACCGCGGCAAACTGGAGGTCCGCGTCCACGACGTGCCGCGCGAAGTCGACCAGTACGTCGCCCGGCTCAAACTCCAGACCATGGGCATCCGGATCGACGAACTGACGCCGGAGCAGGCCAAGTACCTGGCGTCCAGCGAAATGGGGACCTGAGACCGATGGCGACGGTCCGACCCTTCCGCGCCCTGCGCTACAACACGCGCGACCCCCTGAGCGTGGCCCTCGTGACCGCGCCGCCTTACGATTGCATCGGCCCGGAACTCCAGGACGAACTCCACCGCATCCACCCGCACAACATCGTGCGGCTCATCCTCGGAAAGGAGGAGGCCGGCGACTCCGCCGACCGCAACAAGTATACGCGTGCGGCCGAACTCCTGGACAAGTGGACAGGCGGCGGCGTCCTCGTGCGCGACGCCGAACCCGCCCTCTATTTCTACCAGCAGGAGTTCGACGTCGAGGGCAAGACGTACCTGCGCGAAGGATTCTTCGCCCGCATCGGCCTCGAAGAGTTCGGCGCCGGCCGCATCTATCCCCACGAGGAAACGATGTCCGGCCCGAAAGAGGACCGCCTGCGGTTGATGCGCGCCACGCGCGCCAACGCCAGCGCCGTCTTCGCGCTCTACCCGGACGAGTCGAACGGCGTCACCGCCCTCTTCCACGCCGACGGCCTCGGCGAACCGCTCGCCCAGACGGTGGACTCCGACGGCGTCGTCCACCGCCTGTTCGCCTGCACCGACCCCGACACCCTCCGGCGCGTCTCGAAGGAACTGGCCGACAAACCGTTCTTCATCGCCGATGGCCACCACCGCTACGAGACGGCCCTGGCATACCGCAAGGAACTCCAGGCCGCCGGCGAGAGCATAGGCCCGGACCACCCGGCCTCGAGCGTCCTCATGATGTGCGTCTCGATGCACCACCCGGGCCTGGTCGTCCTGCCGACGCATCGCGTCGTCTGGGGCCTGCCGGACCTTTCCACCGAGCGCCTCCGCGACGCCACTGCCGGGCATTTCGAGTGGACCGAACTGGTCGGGGCCGAGGCCACCAGCCCGCGCCTGAGCCTCCATCTCCGCCAGGCCGAGGCCTGCCCTGAGCACGGTCGAAGGGGCCACGTCTTCGGCCTGTGGACCCGCGACACGACGAAAGCCTTCCTCCTGAAATTGAAGGACCCAAAGGTGATGGACCGGCTGGCGCCGGACCATTCGAAAGCGTGGCGTCGGCTCGACGTCGCCATCCTCCAGAAGGTGCTCCTGGAACACGACCTGCCGAAGGCTGTCAAGGATGCAGGGGCCCTGAGGCTCTCGTACGTGCACCTCGCGCAGCAGGCGTTCGACGCCGTCCACGAGGAGGGAGCCGACGCGGCCTTCGTCGTCCGCCCGCTGCCGGTCACGAGCCTTCAGGATGTGGCCAGGGAAGGCGAACGCATGCCCCCGAAGTCCACCTACTTCTACCCCAAGGTCCTTTCGGGCCTGGTCATCAACCCTCTGAGCGATTGAGCCTCGGATCGCACCAAACGAGACGTGTTTCAAGGCGAAGGTCTGCCCGAACCGGGCCGAAGATCTCTCGGCAGAAGACGTGCGAAAACAGGAAATGGTGGAGCCGAGGGGATTTGAACCCCTGACCTGCTGATTGCGAACCAGCCGCTCTCCCAGCTGAGCTACGGCCCCACCCAAGCGAAGAACATTATGACGCCGGCCCCGCCCGCGTCAAGGGCCTAACACGACAACGCAACTTTGCGCGGTGGGTTCCCGTTCGGCTGCGCTGCGCTCCGCTCAGGGTGAACTCCGACCCACCGGGCAAAGGCATAAGTTGCGTTGCAGCACTAATCGCACGTCGCTTGACCCCCGCCGATTTAGACTTGGCAATCGGCAGCGCGCACCCTACGCTAGAAGGTACGGGCTGCACGCTCGCAGCAGGACGCTCGGGAAAACCAGGATGCGCAGGAAAGACGCTTTTCAGGAGTTCGACTCCGAGTTGTGGCTCCAGGGCGCCGAGGACGCCGGCACCCAGGCCGCCTTCCTCAAGAAGGTCCTCGGCCTCCGCAAGGGCCAGACGGTGCTCGACGCGCCGTGCGGCGACGGGCGCATCGCGGTTCCCCTCGCCGAGGCCGGCTTGCTCGTCATGGGCATCGATCACAACCCGTACTTCCTCGACCGCGCCCGGGCGCGGTTCGAAGAGGGAGAACTCGAGGGCGAGTTCCTCGTCGGCGACATCCGCGAGATCTCGCTGATCGGCTCCTTCCACGCCGCCTTCAACTGGGGCGGCAGTTTCGGATACTTCTCCGACGAGGAGAACCTCGAAACCCTTCGCCGGCTCGCCCGCGCCGTCCGACCCGGAGGCCGCGTCCTGGTGGACCAGCCGAACCGCGAATACGTCCTTCGGCACTTCGTGAAGGAGCGCCGGCACGGACCGCTCACGGTCGTCAACCGCTGGAACGCCCGACGGGAGCGCGTCGAATCCCGGTGGACCCTCCGCCGGCGCGGCAGCAAACACACTTACCTCATGGCCATCCGCCTTTACACGCCCGTCCAGATGCGCCGGCTGTTCAAGCAGGTGGGCCTGAAGGTCGAGGCGGCCTACGGCAGCCCGGACGGCAAGAAGTTTCGCCGCACCTCCCACCGCCTCATCCTCGTCGGACGCAAGGCCCGGTGACCCATGCGCCTCCCCTGCAACCTCGACGTCCGGCCTGAAGTCGCGGACCACGGCCAGGCGCTTATCGAAGAGTGGACCGCCAGGCCCGCCAAGTCCAGCAGCGTGGGCGCGAGGTCCACGTTGAGGCACATTTCACGGACGCGCGTTCCCGGCTTGACGTGGCCCGGACGGCAAGAAGTTTCGCCGCGACTTCCGGCGTCCTGTGCAGCGTGGTGGCCTGGGAAGGCCACCACGCGGAAGTTGCGAAACCGATTCTACGTGACTGCCGGTTGCGGGGCGTGCTCCTTGCCGTCGGGGTCCTTCGGCGGCACCTTGTACACCTGCTGGAGGCGCACGAGTTCGGCGTGCAGGCGGCGGCGGACGTCGGCGTACTTCGGGTCGTTGTAGAAGTTCTTGTTCTCGCCGGGGTTGGCCTGGAGGTCCACGAGTTCCCACTCGTTCGCGTCCACCTCGTAGAAGTGGATGAGTTTGTACCGCCCGTCGCACACGCCGTAGTGCCGGCGGACGCTGTGGACGGCCGGGAACTCGAAGTACTGGTAGTAGAACGTCTTCCGCCAGTCCTGGGGGGTCCGGCCCTTGAGGAGGGGGACGAGGCTCCGGCCCTGCATGTCGTCTGGCGCCGGCACGCCGGCCGCGTTGAGGAACGTCTCGGCGAAGTCGAGCGGCGAGACGATGTCGGCGTTGACGCTGCCCGGCTTGACGACGCCCGGCCAGCGGACGATGAAGGGCGTCCGCAGCGACTGCTCGTAGATCCACCGCTTGTCGAACCACCCGTGCTCGCCCAGGTAAAAACCCTGGTCCGAGGAGTAGATGACGATGGTGTTGGAGGCCAGTCCTGACTCGTCGAGATAATCGAGGACGCGGCCGAGGTTGTCGTCAATGGACGCAATGCACCGCAGGTAGTCCTTGATGTAGCGCTGGTACTTCCAGCGGACGAGTTCCTTGCCCTGGAGGTTGGCCTTGCGGAACGCCTCGTTCTTGGGTTCGTAGGCGGCGTCCCAGGCTTGGCGCTGTTCGGGCGTCAGGCCGCCGGGGGGCCGGAGTTTCAGGTCGCCGGCGTTCATCGTTTTGGCGATGGTCATGTCCTGCTCTTTGACGGCGGCGGGCCGACCCTCGTAACTCTCGAAGAGCGAGTCCGGCTCGGGAATCGTGCGGTCGTCGTACATCGTCAGGTACTTCGGCCCAGGCTGCCAGTTCCGGTGCGGCGCCTTGTGCTGGTACATGAGCATGAACGGCTTGTCGGCGTCACGGCCGTTCTTGAGCCACTCGAGCGCCAGGTCCGTGATGATGTCGGTGGTGTAGCCGGTGTGCTTGACGCGTCCCTCGCCCTTCTTGATCATGGGGGGATTGTAGTACGGGCCCTGGCCAATGAGGATTTCGTAGTAGTCGAACCCCTGGGGGTCCTTCTTGTGGCCCAGGTGGTACTTGCCGACGATGGCGGTCTGGTAGCCGGCCTTCTGGAGGAGTTTGGGGAACGTCTGCTGGTCCACGTCGAACTGGAGGCCGTTGCGGTAGAACCCGTTCAGGTGGCTGTACTTGCCGGTCACGACAACGGCCCGCATCGGCCCGCAGATGGAGTTGGTGACGTAGCACTCCTGGAAGCGCATGCCCTCGCGGGCGAGGCGGTCGATGTGGGGCGTCTCGTTGATCTTCGAGCCGTAGGCGCTGATGGACTGGTAGGCGTGGTCGTCGCAGTAGACGAAGAGGATGTTCGGCCGCTTGGCGGGCGGCGCGGGAACGTCGCCGGATTCGGCGGCAACCAGAAGGGCGGGGGCGAAGAGCGACGCGGCAGCGCCGCCGGCCGCCTGCTTCAGAAACTCGCGACGCGAACGGACGGGCATGAGGGTCTCCTCTCGAATCTGCCGTTGCGGAAATCAGACTATACGCTCCGGGGGCGCGCGTCAATGCGGCAAAGGGAGGCGGCGGTTACAGGCCGAGGCCGGCGGCAAGGTCCACGAGGGCCGCCCGCAGGTGCTCGTACTCGCCCGTGAAGACCGGGGCGCAGCGCTCCAGGCGCTGCTCGCCGTTGAGGAGTTTGGCGGCGAAGGCGATGCACGTCGCCTCGCCGCACTGGCCGCAATTGGTCTTCGGCAGGCGGCTGTAAACTTCGAGGGCGCTCACGCGCACCTTTCGCTCGTAGGACGGCTGGATGGAAGCGCGGCGAGCCCAGACGTCGTTGACGAGCCGCTTGAGGCGGGCGAGCGTCCGCCAGGCGTCCTGCATCTCGCGCAGGCGCCCGATGGCGACGCGGTGTGGAAAAAGATTGATGAGCCGCGGACCGTCCATGAAGGTGAACGTCGGGCCTTGCGGGTTGAACGTTCCGCCACGGAGTTCGGCGTTCAGGTAGGGAAAGACGGGGGCGAGGTCGCCTTCGACGTGGGCCGTCAGGCGGAGGTCGTCCTCCTCGGCGACGCACGGGCCGACGAAGGCGACGGCGATGCGGCCGACCACATCCTCGCCGGGCGCGGGCTCAGGGCCGAGGTCCGCTAGCGCGCCGGGCGAGGGCGCACGATACCAGACCTGGCCGGCGATGAGGAGGCCGTCCTTGACGGCCGCGTGGAGCGCCCCGCGTGCAGCATCGGAGACGACGACGTATGGGGCGGCGACGTCGGCGAGGGCGGTCGGCGGTTCAAAAGCGCGGACGGCGGCCCCGGCGGCCGCCAGCGCGCGGCAAGCGCGCTCGAACTCCTCCCGAGCTGAAAACACGACCGCCAGGTCCGCCATAAGGCCTCCGCGGTCATTTTCGGCGACGGGTGCGGCCGAGGCAAAGGCCTCATTCCCAGATCGGCCTGCCGCCGAGCACCAGGTGCATGTAGAGGACGATCGAGAGGATCCAGAGGTAGGCGAGGACGCGGGAGGCGATGTCGAGGCGCATGCGCGTCCGCCAGTAGTGCAGATGGCCGGCCAGGAGGTTGGCGAAGGCGACGCCGACGCCGATCTTCATCCAGAGCCCCCGCGCGTAGGCGGCGAGCCTCTCGGTGGGACCGGCCAAGTAGAAGACCACGTGAAACGCCAGACCCGCGGCGGCGACGAGGAAGATGGCCCAAGCGAGTGCCCGCATCGCCGAGAACGATCGGCCGGCGGGGGCGAGGGGCTCGGGTTCGGGTCGGGGCGACTCGGGGGCGGTCACGGGGTCGAGCCTCCTGGGGCGGCGCCGGGCTGGGCGGCCTGTGCTTTCAGGGCCGCGCGGATGGCCTCCCAGAGTTTGCCTTGTTCCGCGCGGTAGCGTTCCCAGCGGTCGGAGGAGACCTTCTCGACGGTTCCATCCAGAAGCAGTGCGCGGACCAAGCCGTCGGAGTGGGAGTCGTAGGGGGCGCCGTCGCTTACAATCATGAGGCTGGGGGGGAAGACACCGCGGTTGTTGAGGTCGATGTCGATGCCCGGGCTGATGGCCATCTGGTAGGTGCACGAGCCGATCGGGACCTGGTACGCCGGGCAGGTCAATCCGTTGGGGCTGTCGAGGTAGCCTTCGCGAACGAGGACTTCGAGGTCCTTGGGGATCTTCCCGTCGTGCCGTTCGGCGTACTGGCGAAGGGCGGCGTAAACCTTCCCAAGGTTGTCCTCGCAGGAGGGGCGGAGCCACAGGTTATTGATGATTTTCACCGCAGCCACCGTCCCAAAGCCCAAAGTAAGCGCGGCGCCACCGATCATGCCGATTACGGCCAGAAGTCTTCCGCGTTTTCGCCCACGGCTTCGGCGGATGCTGTGGTAGGCCGGGACGGCGGTCATCGCCCCCAGGAGGGCGAGGAGAGCGCCAATGATGGGGCCGATCATCCAGGGGTCGGTGACGAACCGGCCGAGACCGATGACGAAGACCGACGCCGCCGACGCGCCGAGAAAGACGACGCTCACGATGGCCATCGTCTCGACGGGCGGAACGACCTCGATGGTCTCGTCGCCGATGTGAACGGTGGTGGGCCCGGACGGCCCGGCGGGTTCGAGCGGCGTAATGGAGGTGTCGGGCTCGCCGGTCCGGGGGACCGCCAGATCGGCGCCGCAGGTGGCGCATCGTGCGGGCCGGCCGGCAAAAGACTCGTCGACCTCCATGCGGGCGTCACAATTCGGACAGCGGAAACGGATCATGCTTTCTCTCGTCGGCGCCCGGACGGACGCGGGCCCCCCGCGCAACCTACTCGTTCACGACGACGGATTCGCGGTAGCCGCTCGCAAACTGCACGCCCGCCAGCGCCAGCAGCACCGTGCTGAGGAGCGGCAGGGCGAAGAACCGCAGGTAGTACGACGCGGCCCCGTACACGTCGGAGAATCCAAACTTCACCCACTGGGCGTGGGCCTTCAGGAGCAGATCGAAATCGAAGAACGAGCCGAACTGGAGTTCCGCGAAGAGGTTGTGCCACGGCACAACGGTCGCCAGAAAAAGAAGCGTCAGGCACAGCGAACTCGTGAGCGGCCGGATGCCCGACAGGCGGCCCAGGAGCGCGATCTGAAGATAAAGAAAGATCGTCACCAGGAGGAGGATCGCCATCAGGATGCCGATCGCGCGCAGCGGCTTCAGCAGCGCCGCCGTGCACTCGCGGTACTGCATGGCGCTGGCGCGGCGATCGGCCGGCGAAAGCCCCTGGCGGGGCACTTCCTTCTGGACCGATTCGGCGGCCGGCGCGGCGCCTTTCTCGGCCGGGGCCGCCACGGCGACGGACTCGAAGAGGCCCGGCCCGTGCGCTGCGCCGGCGCTCGGAGCGGCTTCGATAACCGTATCGGCGGGCTCGGCCGCGGGCTCGTCGTAGACACCCAGCCACTGGATGGAGATGAACGCGGCCACGTGCGCCAGCATGCACACCATCGCCAGCCAGAAGAAGACGACCGCAAAGAAACGGACCGTCTTCAGGGCGGCGACGAACGGCTGGGCGCCGGGGTTCGGCAACCGAACCGCCGGTTCGCGTCGCATTTCCTGAGCCATTGCGCGTCTCCTTAGGGACCGCTCGCTAGCCCGCGGCCGAAAACGCCGCGCGGGCCGCCTCGACGGTCCGGCGAATGTCCTCGTCCGTATGGGCGAGGCTCACGAACCATGCCTCGAACTGGCTGGGCGGCAGATAGACGCCCCGGCCGAGCATCCCCTGGAAAAACCGCCCGAACGCCTCCGTGTCGCACACCCGGGCCCCCGCGTAGTCGGCCACCGCGCCCGCCGTGAAAAAGAGCGTCAGCATGGACCCGACCCGCTGGACCCGTGCCGGGATTCTCGCCTCCCGGACCGCTTCTGCCAAGCCCTTTTCCAGACGAGCGGACCTGGCTTCAAGCGTCTCGTATGCGTTCGGCTCAGCCAGGAGGTCCAGCGTAGCGATGCCGGCCGCCATCGCCAACGGATTTCCGGAGAGCGTCCCCGCCTGGTAAACGGGTCCGACGGGGCTGAGGCGGGCCATCAGGTCGCGCCGGCCGCCGTACGCGCCGACCGGCAGGCCGCCCCCGATGACCTTGCCGAGCGTCACGAGGTCCGGCCGGACGCCGTAGCGCTGGGCCGCCCCGCCGCGCGCGACGCGAAAGCCGGTCATCACTTCGTCAAAGACGAGCAGCGCGCCCGTGCGGTCGGCGACGTCGCGCAAACCCCGGAGGAAGCCTTCGGCCGGCGGGACGACACCCATGTTGCCCGCGACGGGCTCGACCAGGATCGCCGCGAGGCGGTCGCGGTTCTCCCCGCAAACGCGCTCGACGGCCTCGAGGTCGTTGTAGGGCGCGAGCAGCGTGTGCCCGGTCACCTCCGGCGGGACGCCCGGGCTGGAAGGCGCTCCGAACGTCGTCGCGCCCGAGCCCGCCTGCACCAGGAGCGCGTCCACGTGGCCATGGTAACATCCCTCGAACTTCAGGATGCCCGGCCGGCCGGTGGCGGCCCGCGCGAGGCGCACGGCGCTCATCGTCGCCTCGGTGCCGGAGTTGACGAAACGGACCTGCTCGACGGCGGGCATCGCCTCGGTGATGCGTTCCGCCAGTTCGATTTCCCGCACGGTCGGGGCGCCGAAAGAAGAGCCGGCCTCCAGGGCTTGGCGGACCGCCTCGACCACTTTCGGATGGGCATGGCCGAGGATGAGTGGGCCCCAACTCATGACGTAATCGAGGAAGGCGTTGCCGTCGAGGTCCCAGAGGCGTGGACCGGCGCCGCGGGCGATGAAAAGGGGCTTTCCGCCGACGGCCCCGAACGCGCGGACAGGGCTCGAGACGCCGCCCGGCATCAAGGCCTCAGCCCGGCGGTAGGCCTCGTCCGATCGCTCCCTCTTCAGGTTCGCCTGCTTCGCCGACACGCGTATCCCCGTGAGAAATGGACCGTTTACAAAAAAATCACGCAACAAATACCCCGGGGGTTCCCCGAAAAACACCCCTGGGGTATTTATCAGAAGCCCGTCCAGAGGTACATGACCTTGGGCGAGGCGAGGGAGGCCAGTTTTTCGGGCGCGAGGTCGAGCGCTTCGCCGGCCTTCACGCCCATGCCGAAGATCCGGCCGAGACTGAACGGTTCGACGTACTCGATGACGCGGGCCTCGTCGATGCCGGCGGCTTCCATGGCGGCCTCGACCGCCCGGTCGAAGTAGTCCACCTCGTCCACGAGGCCGACCTGGAGCGCCTCGGGCGCGAGGAAGATGCGCCCCGTCGCCAGTTGGACGACTCTCTCGCGGTCCATGCCCCTGCCCTCGGCGACGACGTTCACGAACCGCTCGTAGCCGGGCTCGAGAAGGCTTTCCATGAGGTACTGCCGCTGATCGTCCGCGAGGCCGGCTGCGCCGAACATGTTGGGCCAGTCTTTCTGCTCGCCCATCTTCAGCGTGACGGGGGTGATGCCGAGTTTGTCCTGCATCAGGCCCTGAAGGAAGAACAGTTGGGCGATGACGCCGATCGAGCCGGTAATCGTCGTCGGCTGGGCGATGATGCGGTCGGCCGCACACGCGACGTAGTATCCGCCGGAGGCGGCCACGGAGTCCATGGCGGCAATGATGGGTTTGTCGGTCGCGGCAAGGTACGTCGTCAGGTCGTGATAAATCATGTCGCTGGCCGTCAGGCCTCCCCCGGGCGAGTTGATCCGAAGGATGACGGCCTTGACGCGCGGGTCGTCGGCGGCTCGCTCAATCTGCTTGGCGAGCAACTCGGCCGCCGTCTCGTCGATGATGCCCTCGATGCGCAGCACGGCAATCTTGCTCGAGGCGGGGCCTTTCTGGACGACCCGTTCGATGAGCGCGTCTTCCGTGACGCCGCCCCCCAGCGAGGCGGAGAACCCCGCCGCCAGACCGATCACGGTCAGCAGCAACACGCCGTTCGCCACGACCGAGAGCGCCAAGAGAATCGTCGCGATAACCGCCCACGCGCCGCCGCGACGCCGCGGGGCCGGTCGAGAATCCATCAGCCCGGCCGGGCCCGCCGCCGGCGGGTTCCCGGGAAAAGGCGACTGAGGCCCGCCCGGTCGCCAGCCATCCATGCCGTTCGTCATGACAATTCCTCCTTTGACACACCGAGGGGAGATTGTACGGCGATTCGCGGCGCGGCGTCAACGCCAAAGGGAAAGGGGGGCCGGGCCGGGTCCCCCCTCCAAGCGACTTGACCGGGCGGCGGATTCTCAACTACCATAGGTGGGAAGGGAGGTTGACCCCATGGCGAAACGTCTGACGAAACGCGAACGCCTGAGCCGCTCGATCGCCGGTCCCGGCCCCAACAGGGCAGGCGCGCCGGGAGTGGACCGGCTTCCGGTCGCGCTCTGGCGGCACTTCTTCGTCGAGGAGACCTCGCGCGCGGGGCTCGTCGAGGCGATGGTCCGGTGGCAGAAAACGTACGACTGGGACTTCCTGAAGATCAACCCGCGCGCGTGCTACCACGTCCAGGACTGGGGCAACCGGTACGAGTTCTCCGGCAGCGAGCACGTGAAGCCGTCGCTCGTGCGGAACACGGTGCACACGGCGGACGATTTTCGGCACCTGGACCTCCTGGACGCGACGGGCGGGGGCGACGGGCGGCCGGCGCCGGTCCTGGCCGACCACCTCGGGGCCGTGGGCGACCTCCGGAAGGCGCTCGGGCCGGACGTGCCGATGCTGATGACGGTCTTCACGCCGATGAGCATCGCGGCGGACCTGGCGGGCGGACCGCAGGACCTGGCGGGCCTGGTGCGCGAGGATGCGACGATGGTCCACGTGGGCCTTCGGACCATCACGGACACGTTCGCGCGGTTTGCCCGGCAATGCATCGAGGCGGGAGCGGACGGCATCTTCCTGGCGACGACCCACACGGCGACCACGACGAACTTCACGCCCGAAGAGTACGAGGAGTTCGGCCGGCCGTACGACCTGGAGATCCTGGACGCGGCCGAGGGCGCGACGCTGAACCTCCTGCACGTCTGCAAGTCGCACGCGATGGTGCGCGAACTGGCGGACTATCCTGCGGCGATGCTGAACTGGGACATGCGCGACAAGACGAACCCGCGGATGCGCGACCTCGCGCCGCTCGCTCCGGACAAGGCGCTCGTCGGCGGGCTCGACCGATTTCTCTTTCCCCAGAAAGGCGCGTGCGGGACGCTGCTCGCGCAGATCGAGGAGACACGCCGCGAGATGGGCGATCGCCCGTTCGTCGTCGGCTCGACGTGCACCATCGACACGACGAGCGACCCGGAGGTCGTGACGGCCGTCCGCGAAGCCGTCGAAAAGTAGACCGGCACGGAAGCAGGCGCCTCATGGCGGAAACCGACGAAAAGCAGGCCGGCGCGAAACCCGAAGCGAGCGCGTACGACGTCGTCATCATCGGCGCAGGCATGGCGGGTCTCTCGGCCGCCATCTACACCACGCGCGAACGCCTCGCGACGCTGATCCTGGAAAAACTGTATCCCGGCGGCCAGATCCTGACCACGGCCCGGGTGGAGAACTATCCGGGGTTCCCCGAGCCGATCGGCGGCATGGAACTGGCCGACCGCCTGAGCCGACAGGCCCAGCGCTTCGGGGCCGAGATCGTCTCGAGCGCCGCCGTGGACCGCCTCGTCCCATGCACCGACGCCGGGTGCCCCTACGTGGACGCGTACGTCGGCGCGACACGGTACCGCGGACGGTCGGTCATTCTTTGCGTCGGCTCGGAGTATCGGAAACTGGGGTGCCCGGGCGAGAAGGAACTGACGGGCTACGGCGTCAGTTACTGCGGGACGTGCGACGCCCCGTTCTACGAGGACAAGCACGTCGTCGTCGTGGGCGGGGGCAACACGGCCCTGGACGAGGGGCTCCATCTCCTCAAGTTCGTCCGGCGCCTCACCTACGTCGTTCTCGACCCGGAGTTCCGGGGCGAGAAGATCCTCCAGGAAGAACTCGCCAACCATCCGGACAAGGTCGCCACCCACTTCGAGAGCACCGTGACGGAAATCTTCGGCGAGAAGAAAGTGACCGGCGTCCGTGTGAAGAACGCCAAGACGGGTGAGGAAGCCGAGGTCGCCTGCGACGGCGTGTTCGTCTTCATCGGCCTCGAGCCGCAGACGGCGTTCCTCAAAGGGACGCTGGACCTCGACCCCCAGGGCTTCATCCGGACGGACGCCTGCACGCTGCGGACGACCCTGCCGGGCGTCTGGGCCGCCGGCGACGTCCGGGCGGGGTCCCTGAAGCAGGCCGCCACCGCCGCCGGCGAAGGCGTCGTCGCGGCGCTGGGCGCCAAAGAATACCTGAAGCGCCAACACGGGGTCCGCACGCGGACCTGAAGGGGGTCGGCATCAACCGCTTGCAATGCGCCCGCGCCCGGCCATAATAGATTCGGCGCAGATGCCGGAGGCCGATTCATGGTTGACGAACAGACGATCGCCCGTGCCGTGGATGTCCTGCGCCGTGCCGCAAGGCCGCTGCGGATCATCCTGTTCGGATCCTACGCTCGGGGCCGACCGACCGACCACAGCGACGTGGACTTCCTGGTGGTGGAGGACGATGTGCCGGACGTCGCCGGAGAAATGGTCCGTCTGAGGCGGCTTTTGAGCCCGATGCGCATTCCCGTGGACGTCCTCGTGGTCAGCCGGGAACAGTTCGACGAGTGGTCGGACACGCCCGGCAACGTGCTCCACGAGGCCGCCGCCGAGGGAAAGGTGATCTATGAAGCGGCATGATCAGGCCGCCCTGTTTCTCGCCAAGGCCGGCAAGGATGAGGCGCTGGTGGACGAGGTGCTCGGTTCCGAGCGCGTCGCGGACGAGATCGTGGGCTTTCACCTTCAGCAGGCGGCGGAGAAACTGCTGAAAGGTGTCCTGTCGGCCTACGGTGTTTCCTTCCGCCGCACGCATGACCTGCGCGAGTTAATGGATGCCGCGACCGACACCCGCCTCGGCCTGCCCGATGACCTCGCCGACTTGGACATGCTGACACCCTATGCGACCCTGATGCGGTACGAGGGCATTGTGGCCGAGCCACAGCTGGACCGCGCAGCAGCCCGCCAGATGATCCGCCGGCTGCACCGCTGGGCCGAGGCCAAGGTCCGCTCGGCACCGGCCAGCCCTTGAGGCGGCCACGGCCGGCGGCGAAGGCGTCGTCGCGGCGCTGGGCGCCAAGGAATATCTGAAACGCCAGCACGGCGTCCGCACGCGGACCTGAAGGCGCAGCGGCCGGTCTCGCGCTCCCCCCGCTTTGTGAGGCAAAGGGCTTGCATTGCCAGGCTTTCGGTGTATAATTCCCCTCTTCGCGGTTGGTGACTCGGACGCCTTGGCGAGGGTTGGACGATGAAAGCGGACATTCACCCCAAATACGTGGAATGCAAGGTGACGTGCGGCTGCGGCAATAGTTTCGTCACGCGGGCCACGGTGGCGCAACTCACGGTCGAAGTCTGCTCGAACTGCCACCCCTTCTACACGGGCCAGCAGCGGTATGTGGACACGGCCGGCCGGGTCGAAAAGTTCCAGAAGAAGTACCGGTGGGACGCGCGGCAGGCGGTCACTGCGGCCGAGGCCCAAGCGGAGGCCCAACGCAAGAAGAAGGCATCCGCTCGCAAGCCGCCGACGCCCGCCAAGCCGAAGGCCAAGAAGCCGAAGCCCCCCGCGGGCGACGAACCGACTGCGCCCGGCAAGAAGCCTGCCGCCAAGGCCGCCGCCCCGGCCCCCCGGAAGAAGGAACCTGCGGCGCCGGCGGCGGCGAAGAAAGAATCGGCGGCGCCGCCCCCCGCCTCTGCGCCGAAGGCCGAGAAACCGGCCGAGCCGAAGGCCGAGAAACCGGCCGCGCCCGAGCCCGCGCCTGCGGCCGAGGCGCCGAAACCGGCCCCGGCGGATGCGCCGAAGACGGAGCCCCATCCCCCCGCATCGCAGGGGGATGCCTGAGCGCCACGATGGAAAAGCAAACCGGCCGGCCCCGGCGCGCCGGGGTCGGCCGGTTTCGTTTCCGCGGCCCCGCCGGCGGGGTTTGGGATTGAAAGACCGCCCCGCGGAGCGTAAACTTCGACCCCTGCGGACGAAACGGAGAACGCCGTCGTGCCGAATATCGCCGTCCTGGGTTCCACGGGTTCGATCGGGCGAATGACGCTCGATGTGGCCGCCGCGCTCGGGCCGGAGTACCGGGTCGTCGCGCTCGCGGCGGCCTCGAGCGCCCGCCGCTTGGCCGAGCAGGCCGCCGAAACCGGGGCCGCGTGCGTGGCCGTCGGCGACGACGGCGCCGCCCGCGCCCTGGCCGGCGCGCTCCCCAAAGGCGTGAACCCCGAGATTCGTGTCGGTCCCGGCGCGCTCGCCGACATCGCCGCACGCGACGACGTGGACATCGTCCTCCTGGCGGTGGTCGGCGGGGCGGGATTGCCGGCGGCGCTGGCGGCCGTGCGGGCGGGCAAACGCCTCGCCCTCGCGAACAAGGAAAGCCTCGTCATGGCCGGCCGGCTCGTCATGGCCGAGGCCCGACGCTCGGGCGCCGAAGTCATTCCCGTGGACAGCGAGCACTCGGCGGTGTTCCAGGCGATGGCGTGCGGCCGGCGCGAGGAGGTGCGGCGGGTGATCCTGACGGCGAGCGGCGGGCCGTTCTACCGCCGGCCGGCCGGCGAGTTGGCCCGCGTCACGCCCGCCGAGGCCCTCGCCCATCCCACCTGGTCCATGGGCCCGAAGATCACGATCGATTCCGCGACGCTCGTCAACAAGGCCCTCGAGGTGATCGAGGCGCACCACCTGTTCGGCCTCGGGGCCGACGAAATCGGCGTGCTGATTCACCCGGAGTCGACGGTCCACTCGCTGGTGGAGTTCGTGGACGGTTCCGTGATCGCCCAACTGGGGCCGCCCGACATGCGGATGCCCATCCAGTACGCCCTGACGTATCCGGAGCGCCGGAGCGCCCCGTGGGAGCGGTTGGAACTGGCGGCGCTGGGGCGCCTGCATTTTGAGGAACCGGATTTCGAGAAGTTCCCCGCCCTTCGGTTGGGGTTCGAGGTGGTGCGGCGCGGCGGGACGCTCGGGGCGGCCCTTTCGGGGGCCGACGAGGTGGCTGTCGAGGCGTTCCTCGCGGAAAAGATCCGTTTCAACGACATCGTGCCGCTCCTGGAGCGCGTGCTGGCGGCACTTCCGTGGAAGTCCGACCCGGATTTGGACGATATCCTGGCGACCGATGCCCGGTCCAGAGAGGAAGCGAAACGTTGTCTACCATCCTATACATCATCGAAATAGCCGTTGCCATCGGCCTCCTGATCCTCGTGCACGAACTGGGCCACTTTCTGACGGCCAAGTGGTTCGGCGTGCGCGTCCGGAAGTTCGCCATGGGCATGGGGCCGGTGCTCCTCAAGTGGCAGCGCGGCGACACGGAGTATTCCCTTCGGCCGATTCCCATCGGCGGGTTCGTCGACCTCGCGGGCGAGCATCCCGAGGCCGAGGGCGCCGACGACCCGAAGGCGCTCTGGCGCCGGCCGGCGTGGCAGCGGATCGTCATCTTCTCGGCGGGCGTCGTGATGAACGCGCTCGCGGCGATCGTGTTTTTCTCGGTCGCGTTCCTCATCGGCGTCAACGTCATCGCGCCGACGGCCGGCCTTATCGAGCTCGATTCCCCCGCCCAGATAGTGGGCATCGAGGCGGGCGACCACATCCGGGAGGTCGGCGTCGGCGACGAGGACCCCAGACCGATCGACTCGTTCGAGGACCTCTTTGTGGCCGTCTCCCTGAACGACGTGGACACCGAGTTCACGGTCGAGATCGAGCGGCCCGCCGCCGAGGGCGACGAGCCGGTCCGAAAAACCTTCCGCGTCAAGAGTGTCCGCCCCGAGGGAGCGCCCGGACCGATGCTGGGCATCAACGTCCCCCAGAATACGGTGATCCGGAAGATGCTGACCATCTCGCCCGCCTACAAGGCAGGCCTCAAGGTCGGCGACCGCATCCTGGCGGTGGGCGGCAAGCCCGTCGCCCAGTTGTACCAGGCGGTCGAGGCGCTCGAGCAGGCGCCCGCCGGCCCTGTCGTCCTCACGATTGAGCGCGAGGGCCGGGAGCAGGACCTTCGCATCGACCCCGCCCAGTTGAAGGAGTACCGCTACGGCCTCGCGCCGCCGACCGGCGTCCAGAAAGTCCTGCCCGACAGCCCGGCCGAGAAGGCGGGCATCCGCAAAGGCGACCGCGTCGTCCAGGCGGGCGAGGCGCGCTGGCCCACGCCGAGCGAGGTCAGCGAAGTCGTCCAGGCCGCCGGCGCCGGCGGCTCCGTGGACCTTGTGCTCGAGCGCGGCGGCGAGCGCGTCGAAGTAACCTGCCAAATCGCCATGATGGCTGCCGAGGAAGGCCAAAAGCCGATGATCGGCCTCGCCATGGCCGGCGCCGCCGGCGACCCCGTCCAGATCGGCCAGGTGGAAGCCGGCGGCGCGGCGGACCGCGCGGGCCTTCGCCCCGGCGACATCCTCCTCTCGGTCGGCCCGGACGGGAAAATGCCCGGCGACTGGAACGACGCCATCGCGGAACTGGTGCGGGAGCCCGGAGCGCCGGTGGCCGTCACCGTCGAACGCGGAAGCCAGGTCGTCAAGACCACGCTCGCGCCCGATGCCGTCCCGTACGAGCGGTTCACGCTGGATGGCATCGGTTGCAAGCCGGTGTACGTCGCCCTGCCGCGGATCTACAATCCCCTGACGGCCGCGGGCGAAGGCCTGAAGCGGACGCGCCTCTGGTTCGGCCGCATCTACGCCACGATCTCGCAGATGGTCCGGGGCCAGCTCAGCTCGCAGGCGGTCGGCGGGCCGGTGCTCATCGTCCAGGCGTCGCTCGAGATTGCCGAGCAGGGCCTCGGCACGCTGATGGCTTTCTGGGGGATGCTCGCCGTTTCGCTCGCGGTCCTGAACTTTTTGCCGCTCCCGCCGTTCGACGGCGGGCACGTCCTCTTCGCCATCATCTCGAAGATCAAGGGCAGCCACGTCTCGCTCAAGGTCCAAACCGCTTTCTGGGCGGCCGGGTGGGTGATGGTCGGTCTGCTCATCCTGCTCGTCATGTGGCAGGACATCAACCGGCTGCTGTAGCGCCGCCGGCGAGTGATTCCAGGCGTTCTTTCGCGGCCGCCGAATCTCCCGTCGCCAGCGCGTCGCGCGCCCGTTCAATCGCCGCGGCCTGAGCGGCGGTGAACGGCACGGCGTCGCCCGCCGCGGCGGGCGGCCGGTAACCCAGCCGCGCGAGGATCGTTTCGCCCAGCGCCTCCATCCCGTCTCCATGAAGCGCGGAAACAGCCAGGGCGGCCGGCGGGCTGAGCGGACCCGGGGCGAGGTCCGCCTTGTTCCAGACGGCCACCGCCCGATCGCCGAGCGCGCCGAGCGCCGCCTCGTCCTCGGGCCGCACGCCTTCCGCAGCATCCAGGAGATACACGACGACCGCGGCTCCGGCGACCTGGCGGCGGGCCCGCGCCACGCCTTCCCGCTCGACGTGTTTCTCCGCCTCCCGCAGACCCGCCGTATCCACGAGGACGACCGGAAGGCCTTCGACGGCGGCGTCGGCCTCGACGTAGTCGCGCGTCGTACCGGGCGTCGCGCTGGTGATGACGCGCTCCGCGCCGACGAGACGGTTGACGAGCGTCGACTTGCCGACGTTCGGCGGTCCGGCGACGGCGACGCGCGGCGGCGAGGCGAGCAGCCGACCGCAAGATTGCCAACGCCCCAGGAGCGCGTCGAGTTCCTTTCCAGCCTCCGCCGAGCGGCCGGCCGCGAGGGCCTTCAGGATTTTATCAATCGCCCGGGCGAGCGCACCATTGCGTTGGTCCAGCAGGATGCGTCCGGCGAGGGGAGTGCGGGCCACGCGAAGCATGCGCTCGGCGTCGCACTCGATGGGCCCTGCGCCTTCGAGCACCAGGAGGCGGTCGGGGTCCACCTGTTCCAGGCCGAGGTCGGTGAGCCGCCGGCAGACAGCCTCGACCGCCGCCGGCCCGCCGTGGCAATTCACCTCGAAGACCGTCTCGGCCTCGCGGTAGAGGATGATTTCGTCGAGGGGCCGGCCGCCGGCGTCCACGAAGTGGCCGTAGGCCAACCGACCGACGTCGGGGAGGTCCGGCGCGCGGGGCGGCGGTTCCCGCAGATTCGCCCCGGTGAGACTGGGGCTCATCTGCGGGCTTTGAACGGCGCGCGGGGGGCGGAAGCAGGCGGCGATGGTCGAGGGCGCCGCCGGGCCGAGGCAGCGGACGACGGCGATGCCGCCGCGGCCGGGCGGTGTCAGGACCGAGAAGACGCCGGCGTTCATCGCTGCTGCCATTCGTGGTACGCCATCACGAGGCCTTCGAGGACGAGGTTCGGCACGACCTCGCGTAGGACGACCGGCAAGTGCGGCGCGAGGAACGCCGCGTCGCCGCCCGTCAGGAGTACGGCGGCCTCGCGGCCGACCGTTTTCCGCGCGCCTTCGACGAGGGCGGCGACGGCGCCCGTGACGCCGTGCACGAGGCCCGCCGAGATCGCCTCGCGCGTGTTCTTGCCCACCAGCGGCGCTTCGCTCGGCAGGTCCACCCTCGGCAGGAGCACGGTTCCCTCGGCCAAGGCGCGGGCGATCATCCCGAGGCCGGGGAAAATGGCCCCGCCCTGGAACGCCCCGTCGGCGGAGACGGCATCCACGGTGACGGCGGTGCCGGCGTCGACGACGATGCAGGCGCCCTCGGCGCGGCGAAAAGCCGCCAGCGCCGCCAGCAGGCGGTCCACCCCGACACTTTCGGGCGCGTCGACCTCGGCGCGGATGGGAATCGGGAAATCCGCGCCGGCCACATCGGGTTCCGAGCCGGTCACGTCCACCGCGATGCCGCGGAACCGCCTGAGGGCCCGCGGGTTCACCGAGGCCACGACGACACAGACGCCCTCCTCCGAGAGGTCGGCGCCCTCGCCGGGGAGGGTCTCCTTCAAGTTCTCCAGCCGGCCGATGGGGACGCGAAGGACCTCGCCGAGCCGGCCGTCGGCGTCGGTGAGCGAGACAGAGGCGGTCGTGTTGCCGAGGCTGACGGCGAGGACGCGGCTCATGGGGCGTTCTCCAAGAGGCCCGGTTCGCCGACGCGATCCAGAAGGTCGAGGACGGCGGCGACGAGTTCCCTGAGGCCCTGGCCCGTGGCGGCGGAGATGAGGAGGACCGGCCGGCCGACGGCCTCGGCGAGTTCCCGCCGGGGTCCCGGCGCGCCGGGATCGCCGCCGAGCAAATCCGCCTTGGTCATGACGAGGAGTTCTTCTTTGTCGGCGAGGGCGCGGCTGTAGGCTTCGAGTTCGCGGCGGATGGAGCGGTAGGCGTCGGCGGGCGTCTGGCCGGTATGCGGCTGGACCTCCACCAGGTGCACAAGGACGCGCGTCCGCTCGATGTGCCTCAGGAACTCGTCGCCGAGGCCGACGCCTTGGTGTGCCCCCTCGATGAGGCCCGGGAGGTCGGCCATGACGAATCGCCGCTCGGGGCCCGCCTCGACTATCCCTAAGTGCGGGTGCAGCGTCGTGAAAGGATAGTCGGCGATCTTGGGCCTGGCGGCGGAGAGGCGCGCGAGCAGGGTGCTCTTGCCGGCGTTCGGGAGGCCCACCAGGCCGACGTCGGCGATGAGTTTCAGTTCCAGCCGAAGGTTGCGCTCCTCGCCGACCTGGCCGGGCTCCGCGTGGCGCGGGGTCTGGTCGGTGGGGGTGGCGAAGGAGGCGTTGCCCCGGCCGCCTTTACCGCCGCGCGCGATGGTGACGGTCATGCCGGGGCGCGCGAGGTCCTTGATGAGGATGCCGAGGCGCCGGTCGTAGATGAGCGTACCGGGCGGGACGTTGATGACGAGGTCTTCGCCGCTCGCGCCGGTCTGGTCCTTGCCGCGTCCGGGCTCGCCGTCGGGGGCGCGCCAGTGGTGGCGTCCGCGGAAGTCGAGGAGGGTGTCGAGCCCTTCGCGCGCGTGGAAGATAACGCTGCCGCCGTCGCCGCCGTGGCCGCCGTCCGGCCCTCCGCGGGGAATGCCGGCCTCGCGCCGGAAGGAGACGCATCCCCGGCCGCCGTCGCCGGCCTTGACATGAATTTCCGCCTCGTCAATGAACATGCCAAGAGGGTATCACGCGGCGCGAGGCGCGACAAGGGGCGGCCTCAGCGCATCCCATCCTATGAAAAAGCCCAGGGATTGAAATCCCTGGGCTTGGGGACACTTATCCGAGCGCGTCAGTTTTCGAGGACGTGGACCTTTCGGCCCTGGAAGCGGACCTTGCCCTCGGCGAGGGCGAAGAGGGTGTCGTCCTTTCCGCGGCCGACGTTGAGGCCCGGCCGGAACTTCGTCCCTCGCTGCCGGATGATGATGCCGCCGACGCCGACCGTCTGTCCGCCGTAGACCTTGACGCCGAGATACTGGGGATTCGAATCCCGCCCGTTCCGCGTCGAGCCTTGACCCTTCTTGTGTGCCATGACAGCCACTCCTATCTGTAGAACCTAACCCGCGAGGGGATTATAGCCGGAGGAGGAGCCGATGGCAAGGCTTTTTTGCGACGCGGATTACGCCCCTTGCTCGGCCCGCAGGATGCCCTCGACGGAGAGGTCTTCGTCGAGGAGGGGCCAATGGATGCCGTACCCGCCGGGGGAAAGGATCGCCTGGCTACAAATGCACCTTGCCCCTGCCCAACAGGGGGGGCCATGGGATCTTTCCGGGTAAACACTATTCAAGAGTGAATATACATTTCATCATTCACTCCCGCCTCTCGCAACTCGCGGGCGCACCATCCTAGCGCGAGACCTACGGTGCATCCGCAGTATAACCAAGCCTCTTCTTCCTCGGCAGGTGTGGAAGGGGCTATCCATCCTTTTCCGGCCCGAGTGGGAGAGAAAGACGGACGGGATAGCAGATCATACCAGTGGCATACAATGTGCCCGATTTCGTGGACAAGACAGCGCGTGAAAATCTTGTTCCTCTCGGTCATCGGGGCCATCTCGTGCACGCAGGCCTTGTCAATCGTGACACGCGGAACATTGTTCCCCATGTGCCAGAGCCATGAGGCCGGGTTGCCACGCGAGCCCAGCAATCTCGCTGGCAATGTGAGGCTGGCGAATACGGCATGTGCGCCGGCAACCTGAAGCTTCTTGTTGCTGCAGTACCGCAGGAGTGCTAGCGCACAAGGATTAAGGGGCATCCGGCGCTCGAATAACTTATTGGGCGAGTATTGGGGGTTGTTCCTAAGGAAGCCCTGCATGTAACTAACAGCGGCCTCCAGTGTTTGGCCTCGTGGGCGATTCGGTTCTCGCACCGGCATAAGAATATCCCCCAAAGTCACCGCATCAGTCTGTCAGCATACGCGATAGAGGCACAACTACAAGGGAAAAATTCAGGACTTTCTCTAAATCATACTGTTGAAGACTAAGGGGTGGACTAAGGGGTGTTTAGTTCTTTCATGGCTTCAAAACGAATGAAGAGTGCGAGACAGACTTCAGGATCCAGGGTTCCGTCACCGCCACTGGTTGCCAGAACAGAATCGTCAGATCCGAGCATCGTGCGTAGCCAATCATCGTGTTCTGGTTTGGTCATCTCGCGGAGCAACAAGACATCCTCAATGGGAATTGCAAGAGGGGCCATGAGGGAAAGTGCTATGTCCTCATTCAGGCGTTCGGGGCTTTCGCGGAGACGGTCCAGTATTCTTGCGTTTGCGGGATACGCCATTAGCCCGAATTCTTCGGTATCCAAACCCAAGGAGTCAACTGTATCTCGAACGCGCGCAATGATCCTCTGCCGGATGAACTGCTTGCCTCCGCACATCTTCGCAGCGTTTTCGGGCATAGCAAACCCCCCTCCCTATAGATCGGTCCGCTGAGTCCACACCCTACAGTTTTTCCCGGCGACGTGCCACCGCACCCATCTGCACGGGTCAACGTGCGTGGCCATGGTGAAGTTCAAACCACGCTGGCCTCCCGAGAGACACTGAAACATGCTGGGAAAGAACTGTACCACGTTTCGTTGCATGCACTATCTTAAGTCGCGCGCACCGCTTCACGCCACAGTCATGCACGTAAAAAAACCGAAATTTGGTGAAATTCGCTCCTCCACCCACACGCCAATCCACAGAGATAAACCCTTTCGTACAAAGCAATTATAACACAAAAAGCTTCCAAGTCAAGTCCGAATCTTGCCCGCTAGGCATATGTTCAGCACGCACCCCATGTTTCCCAGACTGCCCATCTTCCGACTTTGCCGATTCCGTATAGCGGTTCGCTTGGCACCTAGAGTCTCGGTTGACCGCACACTACCACCGGGGGTAGACGAGAGTAATAGGCCGGAGTCGTGCTTCAATAAGCGCCAAGGCTCCGGAACAAAAAAGGGCTTCGCCATGTGCAAGTACCCCTCGCCCAGTGCCAGAAGCAGGCAGCATGGTGAACAAGAAAACCGCCGCGCCGCGCTTAATGTGAACGGCGCGCGGCGAGCCTTACCGCCAGGTCCAGGTCTTGGAGAGGAAGACGGGCTGGTCGACGTTGAGCCACCAGGAGTCGCCGGGGAACTTGTATTCCAGGACGAGGGTTTTGCGGAGACGGATGACCTTTTCGTCCTCAGGCGTGTCGTCGGTGGCGGCGGGGTTCGGGCGCTCGACGTATTCGCCGGAGAGGCCCTCGACGAAGATGCGGAAGTGGTCGGTCTCGCGGTCGAGGGGGGCGAAGATGGCGACACCCGTCCGGGCACTGTCCTCGCCGGGGAGGACCTTGCCGGTCATCTTGACGGCGTTCTCGAGGAACCGTATCTTGCGGCGTTTCTGGACGGCGTCGAAGACGTCGGGATGGAGGCCGGCCCGCCGGACGCTGGCCATGTCACTGTAGAGCGAGAAAGCCGGGACGAAATTGTGCTCCTCCTTGCTCGTGTTGGTGATGGTGTAGACGAGGTACCAATAAACTTCTTTTTCGCCCTCGGGGTTGGTGACGACGAAGGGCTCGAGGCTATCGAAGCGGAAATCGAAGGTGTACTTCTCGCCCTTGATGTCGATGGGGTTGACCTGGTCGGGATCGGCGGCCTCGATGGCCTTTTCGGCGACTTTCTCCCGGGCGGTCTCCTGGGTCCAGGCGACGGCGGCGAAGCCGGCCACCAGCGCGGTCGCCAGAGCCAACAGCCAAACGCTTCGCTTTGCCATGACTGGACTCCGCTTTTCAGGTTTCCTCAGGCAGCCTGTTCGGCCGGTTCGTCCTTACCGGCGGGGGTGTTTCGTTTCTTGGCGTCCCGCCGGAGTTTCCGGAAGTTTCCGATGCAGGCCACGGGGCACTCCTGGGCGCATTTGCCGCAGGAGATACAGGTTTCCATGTCCACGGCCGCCAGGTTCCCGGTCACGTGGACGGCGCCGCCCTCGACGGGGCAGACCTTCTCGCACTTGTGGCAGGCGATGCAGCCGACCTTACAGACCTGGCGCACCACCTTGCCCGGGTCCTGGTTCCGGCAAAGGACATGAACGTACCGCTCCTTGGGCAGAATCTCAATGATATTCTTGGGGCAGACTTCGGCGCAGGTCCCGCAGGCCACGCAGCGGTCCTCCAGGACCCGCGGAAGGCCCGTTTCCGCGTCCATGACCATGGCGTCGAACGGGCAGGCCCGGACGCACGTGCCGAATCCCAGGCACCCGTAGGGGCAGGCGGTCTGGCCGTACTGGGTGGCGGCGGCGGCGCGGCAATCGCGCTCGCCGACGTAGCGGAACCGCTCGGAGGTGTTCTGGAAGGACCCCTGGCACTTGACGACGGCTACCTTGGGGGTGACGCCGGCGACGGCGAGGCCCATGATGCGGCCGATCTGGACGGCCGTCTCGGACCCGCCGGGGAGGCAGAGGTTGGCATCGGCCTTGCCCAGGACGACGGCCTCGGCATAGGCGGCGCACCCGCCGTAGCCACAGGCCCCACAGTTCGCCTTGGGGAGGGCTTCCTCGATGGCTTCCTGGCGCGGATCGACGACGACGCTGAAGAAGCGGTTCGCCAGCGCCAGCACCGCCCCGAAGACCACCGCCAGGACGCCGAGCACCAACCACGCGGAGCCGAGATAAGGCCCAATCTGTTCCCAGACCGTCATCCGTTCACCATTCGTCTCGAGGCTATTCTCTTATACGGTAATCCCGAACAACTTGTTGAACCCCATGAACGCCAGGGCCATCAGGCCCGCGCAGATGAAGGCGATGGGGAGCCCCTGGAGGGCCTTCGGCACGCGCGCTTCGGCAAGGCGTTCGCGGATGCCGCTCATCAAAATCATGGCCAGCAGGAACCCGACGCCGGCGCAGAAGCCGTTGAACGCAGCCTTGTGGACCGCCAGCCCGTTCGCCGGGTCGCGCCACGCCTCGGTGTTCAGGAGCGCGACGCCCAGGACGGCACAGTTGGTCGTGATGAGCGGCAGGTAGATGCCGAGCGCCCGGTAGAGCGCGGGGACGGTCTTCTTCAGCACCATCTCAACGAACTGCACGAGGGCCGCGATCACGAGGATGTAGGAGATGGTTTTGAGGACCAGGACGAGGCCCCCGGCCGGGACCGGGAACCCCAGGAGCGCCAGGACGTTCGTATGCTCCGGCGTCGTGGGCAGGAGGACGTAGCGGTAGAGTGCGGCCGTCACCGCGGAGGCAAGCGTCATGACAAAGATGACCGCCAGGCCCATGCCGACCGAGTCGCTCGTCTTTTTCGTGACGCCGAGGAACGGGCACAGCCCCAGGAACTTCATCAGGACGAAGTTCGAGATCAGGATGGAGCCGATCGCCAGTTCGATGTAGCCGACTTCCACAGCGCCCTACCTCCAACCCCTCGCTTACGCTCGGGGCTAGCCACTTCTCTCCGCGCTCCCGCCTCCGTCCCGGCGCGCCGGGACTACGGCGGGCAGGTGCGCTCGGGGCTAGCCTGTCGCTGCTTCGCCCTCGCTTTTTTTCTTCGGTTTGGGCAGATCCCTGGCAGTTTGGGCGACGGCCGGCACGCCCGCCAGCCGCAGGCGCTCCCGCCGCCGATTGCCTATCCAGTAAAACAAACCAAAAAGAAGCCCGATCACGAGGAACGCGCCCGGCGCCATCACAAGGATGTTGGCCGGCTGGTACTCCGGCAGGATCGTGCGACCGGCGACCGTGACGGGCGTAAGGCGATAGCCCCAGAGCGTCCCGGCGCCGAGGACCTCGCGGATGACAGCAATCGCGAGCAGGGCGCCGAGAAAGCCGACGCCGATGCCGAGCGCGTCGGCAAAACTGGAAAGGACCCCGTGGCGCGAGGCGAAGGCCTCGGCCCGCCCCAGGATGATGCAGTTGACAACGATCAGCGGGATGAAGATGCCGAGCGCCTTATTGACCTCGACGGGCGCTACCGCCTTCATGATGATCTCGACCATCGTGACGAAACCCGCGATGACGACGATGTAGCAGACGATGCGGATCTGGTTGGGAACAAATCGGCGGATGAGGCTGATGAGGATGTTGGAGCCGATGAGGACGGCGGTGGCGGCGGCGGCCATCGCACAGGCGTTGCGGACGCTCGTCGAGACCGCCAGCGTCGGACAAAGCCCCAGCGCCAGGACGAACACGGGATTTGCCTTGATCGGTTTGTCCGTAAAGTCGCGCAGGAGGCCCATCGGCCGAAGGCTCCCAAGGTTCCGGAAGGGCTTATCTTAGGCCGCCGCGCGGACTTGTCAAGCAATTGGCTTTCGCGAAACGGTTGACGCGCGCCGGCCCGGCTGGTAGCATCGCCCCGGTACACACGCACGGGAGCGAGGCGGGTCGGTGCGAGGTCCATCGTTCGTTCATCTCCACGTTCACACGGAGTACAGCCTCCTGGACGGTGCCTGCCGGACCGCCGACCTCGTCAAGGCCACCGCCCACCAGGGCTCCGGGGCCGTCGCCATCACCGACCACGGCAACCTGTTCGGCGCGATCGAGTTCTACCAGGCGGCGGTCGCGGCCGGCATCAAACCGATCCTCGGGTACGAAGCCTACGTCGCGCCCGGCCGGCGGCAGGACCGGGAAACCCTGCCCGGAAGCCAGGACGCCGGACACCACCTCGTCCTGCTGGCGGCGGACGAGCGCGGCTACCGCAACCTGCTGCGCCTCGCGACGACCGCCTACCTGGACGGTTTCTATTATCGGCCGCGTATCGATAAAGAGGTCCTCGCCGAGCATGCCGAGGGCCTCATCGGCCTGTCGGCGTGCCTCCAGGGCGAGGTTCCGCGGCGTCTTCTGGCGGGCGACGAAGACGGCGCCCGGCGGGCCGTCGCCCAATACCGCGAAATCCTGGGGCCGGAAAACTTCTACCTGGAGGTCCAGGACCACGCCATCGAGGACGAACGCCGCGCGCGGCCGATGCTCGTCGGCCTGGCACGCGAGATGAGCGTCCCCCTCGTCGCGACGAACGATGTGCATTACCTCTCGGCCGACGACACCCGGGCCCACGATGTCCTGTTGTGCATCAACACGGGGAAACTCCTTTCGGACGCGAACCGGATGCGGTACCGCGAGCGGGAGTTTCACCTGAAGACGCACGAAGAGATGCAGGCCCGCTTCCCGGACCTGCCGGAGGCGCTGGCCAACACGGTCGAGGTCGCCGGCCGGTGCAACCTCGGGCTCCAGTTCGGCCGGCATCACGCGCCCGTGTATCCGGTCCCGGCGGGCGAAACGCCCGAGTCGATGCTGCGGCGTCTGTGCGAGGAAGGTCTCGAACGGCGCTACGGCAAGGCGACGAAGGCCATCCGCGACCAACTCGAACACGAACTGGCCATCATCCAGGCCAAGGGATTCTCCAGTTACTTCCTGATCGTCTGGGACTTCGTCCGCTACGCGCACGATCGCGGCATACCGTGCGCCGCGCGCGGCAGCGGGGTGGGGTGCCTGGTGGCCTACCTGCTGGGTCTGTCGAGCGTGGACCCGATCCGGTACGGCCTCCTCTTCGAGCGGTTCATGGACCCCAGCCGCAACGAAATGCCCGACCTGGACATCGACATCTGCCAGGACGGTCGGCAGGAAGTCATCCGCTACGTGCATGAGAAATACGGCCAGGAGAACGTCGCGCAGATCATCACGTTCGGGACGATGGCGGCGCGGGCGGCGGTGCGCGACGTCGGCCGCGTCCTCGACATGCCTCTGGCCGAAGTCGACCGCATCGCCAAACTCATCCCCGCCCAACTCCACATGACGCTCGAACGGGCGCTTCAGCAGGAACCGGCCTTGGCGCGGCTGGTCGAGTCCGACGAGAAGGTGCGGGACCTGATGGACATTGCGCGGCGTCTGGAGGGCCTGGCGCGCCACGCGTCGGTGCACGCGGCGGGCGTGGTGATCGCCGACGCCCCGCTCGTGGGCTACGTCCCCCTCTGCCGGGTCGGCGACGACATCACCACCCAGTGGGAGATGCACGCCGTCGGACGCGCGGGCCTCCTGAAGATGGACTTCCTGGGCCTCAGGACCCTCTCGACGATCGAGCGGGCCGTCAGGCTCGTGCGCGAGCATCGCGGCGTCGAGATAGACCTCGAACGCATCGGCCTGGAGGACGCGGAGGTGTTCGGGTCGTTCCAGCGCGGCGAGACGAAGGGCATCTTCCAGTTTGAATCCGCCGGCATGCGGGACCTCCTGCAGAAGATCCGGCCGGACAAACTGGAGGATCTGATCGCGGCCAACGCCCTGTACCGCCCCGGCCCGATGATCATGATCGATTCGTTCCTGGATCGCAAGCACGGCCGCGTCCGCTACGACTATCCGCACCCCGTGCTGAAGGAGATCCTGGAAGAGACGTACGGCATCATGGCCTACCAGGAACAGGTGATGCGGATGGCGAACCGCCTGGGCGGCATCCCCCTGGAGCGGGCGTACAAACTCATCAAGGCCATCTCCAAGAAGGACCGCAACATCATCGAGGCCGAACGCGACGCC
>Ga0307380_10000862_pt1 | contig 45624 bp, 32 predicted proteins | sample UN3MG_FD_202239 | JGI IMG/M metagenome (GOLD analysis project Ga0307380, IMG submission 202239) | Soil microbial communities from Risofladan, Vaasa, Finland - UN-3 | ecosystem: Environmental > Terrestrial > Soil > Coastal area > Acid sulfate soil | place: Finland: Risofladan, Vaasa | collected...
AACGGATGGGCCACTATAGAACAACCCGGCGGTGATACTCCTGAAGGACTTAAAGATCTGTGCGACAGGCTGGTGAAGATACTGGAAAGCTGAAACGGCGCAAAGGCACAACCGCTTAAACTCCCCCTTTGAAGGGGGTCAGGGGGATGTTTTTTAACACTCCCCGCGCCCCCCTCAAGAAGGGATTAAAACAAGCTGCGAAAATCCTTTTTTGCTCTCACATAGTTTAATATTAAATAGTCGATAACATGAAAAAAACTATTGTAATTGTATTAGTAATATTAGATTTCTTTATGCCATCCTGTGCCGATAAACAGAATCAGGAAGCGGATTTCAGCCATGAATATAATGGAACATATTCAGGAGAATACCTGAACAGGATAGCATTCCCGATCGGGGGTATAGGAGCAGGAATGTTTTGCCTGGAAGGCACAGGGGCAATTTCCCATATGTCTGTCAGGAACAGGCCGGAGGTATATAATGAACCATGCATGTTTGCTGCCATATCAATAAAGGGAATTGAAAACGGAGCAAAAATACTTGAAGGACAGGTTCCCGGATGGAAACGATTCGGACAACCCGGCTCCGGAAACGGATCCTCGGGCTCAAGCTATGGGCTTCCAAGGTTCATGAACTCAACATTCCATGCAAGATTCCCGTTTGCCGGAGTTGTACTAAAGGATGATGATATACCCCTGGATGTCATGATAAAGGGATGGAGTCCTTTCATACCGACTGATGCCGATAATTCAAGTCTTCCGGTGGGAGCACTGGAGTATTCATTTACAAACTCAGGAAATGGAACTATTGAAGCGGTATTCTCATACAATACCAGGAATTTCATGAGGCAGTCAGGAGGTAAAGCTTCAATAAAGCCTGTTGCAGGGGGATTTGTACTGTCGGAACAGGGAAGCAGTGAAAATCCTGAAAAACAAGGCGACTTCGCAATATTTACTACTGAACCAGGAACAATCGTGGATCATTGCTGGTTCAGGGGAGGATGGTGGGATCCTCTGACCATAACGTGGAACACCATATTGAATGGTGAAACCAGGAGTACATCTCCAGTTGAAGGCGATGCACCCGGAGCATCGCTGTATGTGCCATTTACTGTAAACCCCGGAGAGACAAGAGTTATAAAACTAATGATGTCGTGGTATGTTCCTGACACAAATCTGAGGTATGGACAGGATTCTGAAGAGAAAAGACAAATAAGCCCTGATCCGAACTGCTCCTGCAAGGATCCGTTTTACAGACCATGGTACTCCGCTAAATTTGCCAATATTGCAGAAGTGGTAAATTACTGGAAAACAAATTACTCAGACCTTATAGAAAAATCAGAATTGTTTTGCAACGCTTTTTATTCCTCGACTCTTCCGCCTGAAGTACTGGAGGCTGTTTCAGCCAATCTGACAATCCTGAAATCACCCACTGTATTAAGACAACCTGATGGTAAACTCTGGAGCTGGGAAGGATGCAGTGATAATTCAGGCTGTTGCGCCGGATCCTGCACTCATGTCTGGAATTATGCCCAGGCTATACCTCACCTTTTCCCTAAGCTTGAGAGAACACTCAGGGGGGAGGAATTTTTTGCAAGCCAGGATGCGGAAGGACATCAGACATTCAGGGCAGCACTCCCGATAAGGCCGATAGCAACAACTTTTTATGCTGCATCTGATGGCCAGCTGGGAGGGATCATGAAAATCTACCGCGACTGGCGTATCAGCGGCGATACAGAATGGCTTGAGAAAATGTATCCGAAAGTGACTGAAAGTATGGATTATTGCATCAAGACATGGGACCCCCGTTCAACTGGCACTCTTGAAGAACCCCATCATAATACCTATGACATTGAATTCTGGGGGCCTGACGGAATGTGTACAAGCTTTTACCTTGGTGCACTCAGGGCAATATCGGAAATGGGGAAATACCTCGGTGATGATGTTTCCAAATATGAAACACTTTATTCAAAAGGGAAAAAAGTACTGGAATCGGATCTTTTTAACGGAGAGTATTTCATCCAGAAGATAAAATGGGAGGGGCTTAATTCTCCTGATCCTGTCAAAGCCTCCGAAGGATCATGGTCATCAGATTATTCCGAAGAAGCCAGGGCATTGCTTCAGAATGAAGGTCCGAAATATCAGTACGGTACAGGCTGCCTTTCTGATGGTATTCTGGGTGCATGGATTGCAGAAGTATGCGGACTGAGGAATGTAATCGATTCATTGAAAGTGACCAGCCATCTGAAATCAGTCTATAAATATAATCTCCGCAGGGACCTGTCAGATCACTCAAATCCACAGCGTCCTTCATATGCGCTTGGGAATGAAGGAGGTCTTTTGCTTTGCAGCTGGCCGAAAGAGGGCAGACTGTCGCTTCCGTTTGTTTACAGCGATGAAATATGGACAGGTATTGAATACCAGGTTGCCTCGCACCTGATGATGATGGGTGAAGCGGAAAAAGGACTGGAGATTGTCAGGGCAGCCCGTGACAGGTATGACGGAAGAATCCGGAATCCTTTCGATGAATATGAATGCGGGCACTGGTATGCAAGGGCGTTATCGAGCTATGCCATGCTCCAGGCTCTTTCAGGCGCAAGATATGATGCGGTTGATCAGGTTATGTATATTAAGGCCGGAAAAGGTGATTTCACTTCATTCATTTCAACAGCCACAGGATTCGGGAATGTCGGTATGAAAAACGGCATACCTTTTATCAATGTAGCCTACGGTGAAATTACAGTTAAGGATTTTATTTTGAGATGATTTTGTATTGAATGTGGAAGATCCCTCTTTTCGTCCCGATAAATCGGGACTTCCTTCGGGATGACAGTGTCATTTTGGGGATAAAAAGGAGCGGCGGCAATTTTCGTGCGAAAATAGCCGCCGCTCCTTTACACATACTAAATTCCCCTGTCATTCCGAGGGAAAGCGAGGAATTTTATGCATGTAAATCCTTATATTAAAGTGATTTTCACTTCCTGTCCTTTTCTTTCTGCTGACAGGTAGCCTGCATAGATAGTTGCAATTACATCAGCAGCCAGGCTGCTTCCGCTTTCAACCGGATCGCCGTAAGCAACGGACCTGTAGAAGGCCTCCATCTCGTGCTGGTAACCGGTGAACCAGCTTTCATCAGGCGAAACGGATGACCAGCCCTGTTTTGTTTCCGTCTTTTCAACAATATATATATCCTTAAAGTGCTTCTCATCAGGTGTATAGGTCTGCATGGCATTGTTCGGACTTATGTTGCAGAGAGTCCTGTGATTGCTGGTATTTACCTCAATCCAGTTATGCACTCCTCCAAGTACCAGTTCGCTGGCAAAAATATCGGCGAAAGTACCGTCTTCAAACACTACATGGACTGCCGCAAAGTCCTCAATATCCTTGTAGGTAGTCCTGAGGTGGCCTTCAGCCCTGAATCCGGGCATCCTGGTAACTGCATGAGTGCGGGCTGATACGGCCAGCGGCCTGATCGGCTTGCCGCTCCGTGCCCTGCCTTCAACCTGCTTGAAATATAATGCCGCTGATAGCGGATGACATCCCTTGCCAATCATTGATCCTCCTCCGGAAAATTTCCACTCGCCATAAGTCATTGAATGAGAGCCTGAATGTGATTCTTCTCCATGCATCCACAATACCTGGGCTTTTGTTTTCCTGAGAATATCACTTTCCTTGATAACCGAGGGAGCATATATCCAGTTCTCAGCATACATGATCCTGCCCCGGCTCTTACTTTCTGCCTCAATCATCCTTTGTACACTCGCCAAAGCCTGTTCAAGTCCCTTTTCCCTGGGAAACTTATCACCATTAAAGTCTTTGCTTCCATCCCCGAAATATCCTGTGAAAGGTTTTTCAACGATGACATGCCTGTCTTTCTCAAGAGCTGCGATCACAATAGTTTCATGAGTTGAAGGAGGAGTACAAACATGAATGACATCTGAGTCTTCAATCAGTGATTCAAGGCTGGTGAAAGCTTTAAGATGCCGTTCGTCAGTAAACTTCTTAAGTCTTTCAACAGTGGGAGAGTAAGATCCTGTTATATTTACCCTGACAGAATAGAGGCGCTGCAAGGCTTCATAGTGGAACCTTGCAGCATAGCCTGATCCGGCAATTCCGCTTCTGATTATTTTATCTGCCATGGCAATTTTTTCATTTCAGCTTTTTTATTCCCATGTTCCATAGCGTGAAGCTGAAGATATCTGTGTACTGCTCAATGGTTTTAGTTACAGGAGTCCCCGAACCATGTCCGGCTCTGGTCTCAATGCGGATAAGTACCGGATTATTGCCAGCCTGCTTTGACTGCAGCTGAGCAGCAAATTTGAATGAATGTGCAGGTACAACCCTGTCATCGTGATCACCAGTCGTAACAAGAGTGGCGGGATATTCAACACCTGCTTTGACATTCTGGACCGGAGAATATTTGAGGAGGTAATTGAACATCTCAGGGCTCTCATCTGCTGTTCCGTAATCATATGCCCAGCCTGCTCCTGCAGTGAACTTATGGTATCTGAGCATATCCATTACACCAACTGCCGGAAGGGCAACCTTGAAAAGATCAGGTCTCTGTGTCATTACTGCACCAACCAGTAATCCTCCGTTTGAACCACCCCTGACAGCAAGGTATTCAGGTGATGTATATTTATTTTCAATGAGGTATTCTGCAGCTGAAATAAAATCATCGAACACATTTTGTTTATTCATCTTTGTTCCTGCCAGGTGCCATTTTTCTCCGTATTCACCACCTCCCCTGATGTTGGGTACGGCATATATTCCTCCCATTTCCAGCCAGAGAGCATTGATTACCGAGAAACCCGGAGTCTGGCTAATATTGAATCCGCCATAGGCATAAAGAATAGTCGGGTTTTTCCCATTCAGGGGAATATCCTTCTTATAGGTGATAATCATCGGTACTTTTGTACCATCTTTTGACTCATAAAAAACCTGGATCGATTCATAGCCATCGCCGTTAAATGCAACTACAGGTTTTTTATAGATCTCTGCATCTCCGCTTAACGGATCCATTTTATAGATTGTTGATGGTGTGGTATAATTAGTGAAGGAAAAATATATCTCCTCATCTTCCTTTTTACCGCTGAATCCTCCCGCACTTCCGATTCCCTGCAGCATTATGTCGCGGACAAACTCTCCGTTTTTATCGTATTGCTTTACGTAGGAGATTGCATCTTTAAGGTAATTGGCGAAGATAAATCCTGCTCCTGTGGATGGATTAAGGACATTTTCCGTCTCAGGGATAAAGTCTACCCAGTTTTCAGCTCCGGGTTTTACAGCATCCACCGTAACTATCTTTGTATTTGGTGCATTAAGGTTAGTGCCTATATACAGTTTAGATCCGTCGTTATCGATAATATAGTTGTCGCTGTCGAAGTTACCAACCACCGTTTGAAAATCAGAATTTATCTTTGTCAGGTCCTTGATATACAATTCATTGCCAGTAGTGGAGATTGAAGCAGTTACTATCAGATACCTTTCATCTTCCGTCAGATAACCGCTTACATATCTTCTCACTTTATCAGCTCCGAAAACCACTTTATCTTCCGATTGTTTTGTGCCCAGCCTGTGATAATAGAGCTTATGGTGATCGGTCATGGCAGAGAGCTGACTGCCTTGCGGCTTATCATAGCTTGAATAATAAAAGCTGTCATTGCCCTGCCAGGCTATCCCTGAAAACTTAATATCCTTAAGTGTATCGCCGATGATCTCTTTTAAAGGAGCATTCATAACTATTACCTTCCTCCAGTCAGATCCTCCTTCGGAAATTGAATAGGCAACAAGACTTCCGTCCCTTGAAAAACCCATCTCACCCAGCGAAATAGTGCCATCGGCAGAAAATGTATTGGGATCAAGGAATACCTCAGGCTCTCCTCCCTCTTTCTGACGGTAAATGACATACTGGTTCTGGAGGCCGTCATTTTTTGAGAAGTAGGTATAGTCGCCTTCCTTATGGGGCATACCATACCTTTCATAATTGTACATATTTGTAAGGCGCTCTTTTATCTGCTCCCTGTAAGATATTTTTTCAAGATATCCGAAGGTCACAAGGTTCTGTTGCTTTACCCATGCAGCCGTCTCTTCCGACATATCATCCTCGAGCCACCTGTATGGATCAGGAACGGGTGTTCCGAAAATAGTGTCAACAACGTTGCCTGTTTTGGTTACAGGATTAGCAATTTTTTCTTTTGTGCCTCCTGTGCATGAAGAGAGAAATAACAAAACGATTAAAATGAAACTGAGATTTTTCATAAACAAGATTCTTTTAGTGAAATTCAAACAACAATAATCATCAAAAATAATCAATAAGAATTAAAGAAGGACTATTTTAACCACGGAGTCACACTGAGTTAAAACAGAGTTGCACTGATCTTATCACCCCCCACACTTCGCTCCGCTCAGTGCAGACTTCGCTCTGCTCAGTGCAGGCCTTCAGGGGGTGGTCCCGAGTCCTCGGGACCGGGGGTTTTTCAAATCCCAGTAATATATTTCCCAGCTTTTGTCCTTTGCTTTTTTCAATAGTTTTCTGTCGGGATTAATGCAAACCGGATGGCCGACAATTGACAGAGCCGGAAAATCGGCAATTGAATCGCCATAGTACCAGCACTTGCCAGGAGCGGTGTTATTTATTTCACAGTACTCTTTCATCCTGGTAACCTTTTCCTGTCCAAAGCAAAGCGGTCTCACAGACCGCCCTGTAAGATACCCGTCAATCACCTCAAGTTCAGAACAAATCATATCATCAATACCGAGCGACTTGGTCATTAAACGACAGACTGAAGCGGGTGATGATGAAAGGATCACTGTCCTTCCTTTGTTTTCAGAATGCATTTTCAACTCCCGAATTGCTTCCGGAAAAACAGACGGAATCAGAACTTTTTGTGAGATCTCGATTGAAAGATAATCCAGTGTCTTTTCCGGGATGCCTTTTACCCAGCCGGCCATTTCATAAATGATCTTTTGAGGATCTCTAAGGGATAGCTTATAACCAACCAGAAGCCAGAGTGCATATAAAATATCAGAAGTTGACATCAGCCCTTTCCTGTAAGCTGATAAGGCAAGCACGTTGCCGCTGACAGCTCCGGTAATCGTTCTATCGAGATCAAAAAAAGCTATATAATTGTTCACATCAGGTCCTGTTAAAGAAATGATTACCGTCAGGATTGTAAAGTATATTGAGTCCGTCAGGAATAATCCTGATCCTGAATGTTTTGGCATAATAAAGCTCACCATCAACATGATAGGGAACCTCCTTCGGGAATTCAAGATCAATTGATGATGACTGGAAATAATTTACTCTCCTGTCAGTGATATGGGTGCCTTTGGGGACCTTTAGCAAAAGCCTGAATCTGTGAAAGAGATTTAGTTTTTTTATTGAGCAAACATCCAGCAAACCGTCATTGGCGATCGCTTTGGGTGTAATGAAGAAGCTGCCGGCAAATCGTCTTCCTATCGAAATTGTATTCATGAAGCAATCGGTTTCGTGGCGGTCTCCGTCACTTATCACAATCATTCTTTTTTCCCTGAAAAAAAGAAGCGTCTTAACGATGTGCCAGATATATTTATCAGATCCGCCTTTTCTTACCATGCCTTCCTCGGTATAGTTCTGGGCAGCGACTTCAGCATCGAATCCGATTCCCAGACCATTCAGGAAAATAGTCCCGTTCACAATTCCGACATCCTGGGTTATCACATTCCTTCTGAAGAATATCTCCCATTCGTTTTCTTTAAACCTATTGGGAAATCCTGGTATTTGAATGAAGTCATTGCCGGAGCCGGCAGGCACAATACCGGCGACCACTTCACTTTTATTTATAAGCGGCCGGGCAACTTCGTTAAAAGTTCCATCACCCCCCACGGCGATAATATACTTTGCACCTTTGTCTGCTGAGATTTTTGAAAGTTCTTCGGCATGACCCTTTCTTTCTGTCAGAAGGATCTCTCCATCAATATTGTACTCCTTTATTTTCTTTTCAATCTCCGGGACCAGGGTAATTGCAAAATCATTCCCCGCTATCGGGTTGACTATAAAAACCCACTTTTCTTTTTTCTCTTCTGTCATTTTTATTTTTTTTCTTGGTGAAACCTTTGTGTCCTGGTGCCTTGGTGGCTCTTTTTTCTTGCCACCATGACACAAAGGCACCAAGAATCACCAAGGGATTCAGTTCATTATTCTGATTTTGTTAATGATATGCTGATTCTATAACAGTTTTTACCATGTCAATTATCTCGCTGTCGTTTTTATCAATAAGTTCCTCCCTCGGTATAGGCTTATGGATCACCACTTCGAGCTTTGATCCGAAATTGATGTAGAACCGGGTTTTTGGCTTGAAATCATAGAAGCCGTTCAGCGTTACAGGCAGCATTCCTATTTCCCGCGATCTGAATAAATAAATAAAACCTCTGAAGAATGGATTGATCTTCCCGCTGGTGGTTCTTGTACCTTCAGGGAAAAGTGCCACTGTGCGGTCATTGGCCTTCTCCATAAGCTGTTCAAGCATATGGCGTGTATTGGTTACCGTAGGCTCCCTGAAAGGGACATAATCTGCCATTTTCAGGAACCTTCCGAACACCGGCACCCTGAGAAGCCTTTCGTGCCCGAACCATGACACCTCCGGGTAAAATGACACTATCGCCAGTATATCGAAAAGACTGGCGTGGTTAGCCAGGAGTATATATTTTTCTCCCTTGTTAATGTTTTCTTTGCCAATGATATGAATTCTTTTACCCATCAGCAGAAATACAGATTTCGCCCATATCCTGGACATAAAAAATACCGGTTTTTTTACATTCAACCATGACAGAAAAAGTGCAAAAAAGATACCTATGGCAGTATAAACATATAGTATCCCGTAAACGGGTACAGTAAGAATAGTATATAAACCTGAAAACCTCATTAATAATGATTTTCCTGAAACAAAGTAAATTCTTTTTTTGTTATCAGGAAATCCAAGTACCTGTAACGCTATTTTGTTATCTATTTGCCTGAGTTACTGACAAATGCAATACGTCTGCTGTCTGGCGACCATGAAGGTACGTTAATAGTACCTTGTCCGCCGTACAGGTATGCGATTACCTTTGGCTGACCGCCCGTTACCGGCATCAGCCTGAGCATGACCCTTTTATATGAAGGATGACCGTTCTTCTCAATATCCGGGGGAAATGAGATGAATGCTATCCATTTACCGTCAGGTGAAATATGGGGGAACCAGTTTCTGTATTCATCAAATGTAAGCTGTTCTCTGCCTGTACCGTCAGGTTTAATGCGCCAGATATGCATATTTCCGGTATGGCTGCCGTTGTAATAAATAAAATTGCCGTCAGGAGAGTATTCACATCCATCCACATGCTCTCCTTCACCGATATCTGTAAGTGCAACCTCTTTACCTCCTTTAATAGAATTCCTGTAAATGTTATATATATTTTTACCGTCACGCTGGGCGACATAGACTACCTCTTTATTGTTTGGAGCCCATCCATGCCAGTATGAAGGAGTATTTTCAGTAACCATACCGGGAGTACCTCCCTTCAGGGGAAGGACATATACCGTAGAGCCCCCTCCAGGCATTCCCTCGCGTTGATGGCTTATGGCCAGCAACTTGCCATTGAATGAAATGCCATGATCATTATTGTTCCTGTCGGCAAAACCGGTATTCAGCTTTTCGATTTCTCCGCCATTTACAGGTATTTTATACAGCAGTCCATCCATGTTGAAAAGAAGCTTTTTCCCGTCGGGCATCCAGTTTGGTGCTTCAAACCTGCCTGGCTTTTCATATATGACCATTCTTTTACCATCAAAGACATCCATTGTTTCAAGGCGGCACCCTAAAAATCCTTCCCTCCCCGGATTATATCTGTCTCCGACAGGTCTGTCTATACGAACATTCCATATAGTTACTTCTTCAATAATATCAGGGTTGTGGGAACAGATAAATGGTCCTGCGATCACTTCATCCGGGAGGTTCATCATCTCATAGGCACCGATTGTCTCAAGAGGCTCTCCGAAGTGGGCTGCTCTCATGAAAATCACTTTCCCGGAGCGTTCAATCTGAATAATCTCATAATTTGATCCTTTTGCAAATATTTCATCTTCAGGATCTTTCATCTCTGCCCCTTTGAAATCTCTCCACTGCATAACCGTCAGTCCGTCGCCGTGGAGGACTGCAGAAATATGCTGAGAATTTTCATTTGTTGATGCGCGGAGCATCCATCCCGTCTTCCTGTGCGGTTCTGTACCCTCTCCATTAAACTTGAAATTTGCAGTCATTATAAAATCCCCTTTAATTTCATTATAGAGAAAGTGTAATTCATCTCTTTCAAACCAGATATTATAACCGGAACCTTTAAGGGTGTAACTCTGGTCAGAAGGATTGTAGAGTGCCAGACCCTTGTTTTTTGGATTACCTATGTCTGCGCTGTTATGAAATATGCCTGTCTGCTGACTTTGAACTGATACCATAATAAAAAAATTAATCCATGAAAGAATAAATAAATGCTTCATATTGATCTTTAATTAATGTTAAAACTAATTTGTATGATAAAAATAAAGATAAGAAACTTTGTAAATAAATAACTTATAAAATTCTTTTGCAATCGGTTGCATAATTGAAAATAATGTTTTAAATTTGATAATTATCTTGTTCACAATCTGAGGGAGAATTTAAGGACTTAGGTATTTAGTATTTGAAAATTAAATAGTTATGCCTATGGTTTAGGATAATTAAGAAGTTAATTTTATGCGTTTTGGATAATAGCAAAACTATTTTTAAACCTCTTAAACTATAAATCTATGGTAAAAAACCCTTCGAAAAGCATTTTGTTTCAAAAATGCTTAAAAAAAATCATGCTAATATTTGGATTCAGTTGTTTCCTGGTAATACAGGGCACTGTTTCATTATTGGCGGGATCAGGCTTAAATGTTGGTTTTTCTGACAATTTACAGCAGATTACAATTCGCGGTCTTGTCGTTGACGCCAACAACAATCCCATGACTGGGGTAAATGTTGTTGAAAAAGGGACCACTAATGGAGTGCTCACAGGCGCTGATGGAACTTATTCAATAACAGTTGCCTCGACAAACTCGATTCTTACTTTTACTTTTATCGGGTATGAATCCACAGAAGTAACTGTCGGCAATCAGACAACAGTGAACGTAACACTTACAGAGAGCGTTACCGGGCTGGAGGAAGTAGTTGTTATTGGATATGGTACTCAACGGAGAGAAGCTGTGACAGGTTCAGTGGCGTCAATAGCTGGAGATGTCCTACGCGATATCCCATCGTCTAATTTAACACAGTCCATACAAGGACGGTTGCCTGGGGTGGAATTATCGCAAACCTCAACTCGACCAGGCTCTTCTATGCAAATTCGCATCCGGGGTACGCGCTCGCTTACTGCAAGCAACGATCCGTTGGTGGTGCTTGACGGAATTCCTTTCGTCGGGTGGCTCAATGAAATCAACAACAACGATATTAAGAGCATTGATATATTGAAAGATGCTTCGGCAACTGCCATTTACGGTTCACGTGGTGCCAATGGTGTCATTTTAATTACCACCAACAGAGGACAAAAAGGACAAAAGGCAAGAATAACCTACAATGGTCGTCTAAGTGTGAACAAAGTTTTTGCCAAATTCCCCATGATGGATGGGCCGGAATTTGTTGCTCTTCGTGCAGCTTCAGGCAGGTACACAAATGGGCCTGATGAATCCGATAATGTAAATACCGATTGGCAAGACTTGTTTTTCAGAAACGGTAACGAGACAAGTCATGATATAGGTCTTAGCGGTGGCACCGCCAATGGCAGCTACAGCTTCGGCATTGGCTACCTCAGCAATCAGGGCGTTATCCCTACAAACAAATTCACCCGCTATAGTTTACGCAGTTCCATTGATCAGGAAGTAGGTAAATATTTCCAATTCGGTTTTAATTCAAATAGTAACTTTAATATGACTGAAGGTGACCAGGTAGGGTTGTACGCTTTATTAAGCTTGTCGCCTATTTCCGACCCGTATAACGCAGACGGTACGTTAAAGAGATCCATAAGAATGCCGTTAGATGACCAGTTTACCATCACGAGAAGTGTCGTAGAAGGATTAAAGGATGAATGGTTAAGCCAAAGCAGGGGATATTCAACATACAACTCACTATATGGCGAAATGAAAATCCCGGGGATTGAGGGTTTAAAATATCGAACCACCCTGGGCCTGGATTTTAATCAGTATAACAACGGCAGCTACACCGCAGAGGGCGTTGGCAGTAACAATCCGACAACTATCTCAACTGCTTCTATCAGTAATTCGCATGCCTATCACTGGACCATTGAAAACCTCCTTAATTACGACCGCATTTTTGCCGGTAAACATCGGGTGAATGCAGTAGCGCTTTTCTCTGCCGAGCAAAACACTAATTTCGACTCAGGAACGTCAGCAAAGGGTATTCCCTCACCGGATTTCCAATACTTCAATCTGGGGCAGTCTGTTGGTGAAATTACTACCAGTAATGGCGACTATACTCAAACCGGGTTAATTTCTTATATGGGACGCGTTATGTACGAATATAGCGACCGGTATATGCTGACGGCTACAGTCCGTGCCGATGCCTCATCAAGGCTGGCGGAGGGACATAAGTGGCATTACTATCCTGCCGTATCGGCCGGATGGAATATCAAGAACGAGTCGTTTATGGGGAACATCTCAGTTATAGACAGGTTGAAAATTCGCGCAGGGTATGGACAAACCTCCAACCAGGCTGTTGACGCTTACAGTACCCTTGGTCGTTTAAGTTCCAGAGATTACAACTTCGGCGATGCTACATACGCAACCGGGTACTATGTAACCCAACTACCTAACGTAAATTTAGGATGGGAGTACTCTGAAACATGGAACTTTGGTGTGGACTTCGCCGTACTGAAAAATCGCCTGTCAGGTACCATAGAGTACTATGTAATGAATACCAGAGATATTCTATTGAGTCTTGGCTTACCCCGGACATCAGGTGTGACCAGTTACACGGCAAATATCGGGGAAACTCAAAACAAAGGTTTTGAAATTTCACTCAACGGTACGATCCTGGATAATGTCAACGGATGGACATGGGAAGCCGGCATTAACCTGTATTCGAATAAAAACAAGCTGGTAGCCCTTGCTTCGGGACAAACCAGGGACGAAGGTAATGGATGGTTCGTTGGCCATAATATCAATGCAATATACGATTACGAACGGATAGGCTTATGGCAAGAAGACGATCTTTATCGGAGTATCCTGGAACCGGGCGGTAATGTGGGTATGATCAAGGTGAAATACACCGGCGACTTCGCCGCTGATGGTGTTACACCGGTCAGAGCAATCGGAGGAGACGACAGGCAAATTTTAGATGTTGATCCCGATTTTCAGGGAGGCTTTAACACCCGCGTTACTTATAAGGGATTTGATCTGAGTCTTATTGGGAGCTTCCAAAGCGGTGGTGTCCTCGTCAGCACCCTCAACGGACCGAGCAGCTACCTCAATTTAATGACAGGACGTAGGGGGGAAATTAAGGTTGACTACTGGACACCCACGAACACCGGCGCCAAGTATCCTGCTCCCAGCGGTGTATTAAGTGCCGACAATCCGAAGTATCTCAGCACTATGGCATACTTCAATGGTTCATACCTTAAGATGCGTAACATTTCACTGGGGTATGACTTAAATCAAAATTTGATCAAAATCCCTGATGTTAAAATGCGTATATACTTCACCGTACAGAACCCATTTGTGATGTTCTCAGAATTCAACAAAGAAATGGGATTGGATCCTGAAACCAACTCATACGGTGACGAGAATGTTGCAACAGGTGGCTACAATAATCGTATACTGACTGTAGGTTTTAACTCGCCTTCAACCCGAAACTACATAATTGGAGTAAATTTGACATTTTAAAAAGGGAAATTATGAAACACATAAATATAAAAACTATAATAGGAACAACTATGTTGACGTTGTTCCTGGTAGCGTGCTCTGATATTCTGGAAGAACAGCCACGTAGTATTTTTGAACCCGGTTTTTTCAAAACCGAACAGGGTGTTAATGGCGGACTGACATCACTGTATGCCCACCTGCGCTACATATACGGGAATGCATACTACTATAACTCAGGTGTAACCGGTACTGACGAAGCGACATACGCCCAGAGCGCGGATGCAAACTTCAAAGTGATGGACGTTAGCGGCCAGGGGGATATTACTCCTGATGCTACCGGGGGTACCAATACTTTGTGGAACAATGCATTCCCTGCCATCAACACCGCCAGTGGTATTATTGAAAATGCAACCGAGGTAGGTCTCTCTGCATCCCTGATTGCCGAAGCCCGGTTCTTCCGCGCATTCGACTATTTTATGCTGGTACAAACATACGGCGGAGTACCTTTGGATATGGGTGCAGGGGAACTCAAGTTCAACACGACCTCCGTGAGAACCTCTGTGCGCAACACTGTGCCTGAGGTTTATACTAAATGCATATTCCCTGACCTGCTGGCAGCCATAACTGATTTGCCGGACGCTGGACGTTTAACTGGCACTGCAACTAAAACGGTTGCACGCCTGTTTTTGGCAAAAGCCTACCTGACCTACGCATGGTGGCTGGAAAACCCAAACAGCATTCCTACTTATCCGGATTGTGCCAGAACCGACGCTGACGGACATAATGCCGCATGGTATTATCAACAGGCATACGACGTGGCAACAACCGCCATTGACAATCCGGGTTCTTACGGCTTAATGCCAACATTTTATGAAGTTAACGTGGGAGGAAATGAACGTAACAAAGAAATCCTGTTTTACGCCGATCATACCCAAACAAGCGAAAAATATAACGGAGCGAGCCTGACGTATAGCGGTGGCGGCAATGCTGATAATTTTGCTTCCTGGATGATGACCTGGAACTACACAGAAATCAGAAGTGCAACAAATGCAGACCTGACTGGTCCAAAAAGTACTGTTCTGCGTGAAGCATGTCAAGATCTGGGTCGTCCCTGGACACGTATGGCCCCCACTATCGGAGCAATTGAAACCACCTTTGCCGACAAAACGGATGATTCACGGTATGACGGCACATTTACAAATGTTTACCGTGGCAACTGGCCTAAAGGGGGTGACAAAACTGCATTTTATTATGGTGCAAACGGGTTAACGGTTTATCCAGGTGATCCAATACTGACTTTCCTGCCCGATGAACCGGGGACGCCTATTACTTACCCTGCCGATGCAGGTCTAAGTAATGTTGGCGGAGGAACTTTACCTGGAAGAGCCGACTATGTAATATCTCCAAGCGGCATAAGCCGGGTAACATATCCGGGTACGTGGAAAATGAGCACCTACCGCACCGACAACGCCGGTGGATTGGGACAACCCAATGGCGCAGTTACCCGTCCTTTTAACATAGCCAAATTCTCTGAATTCTACTTCATTGCGGCCGAAGCAGCTGTGAAGGGTGCAACTACTACAGCGGGTAAAACCGCGTTAGATTTGATTAATGTTATTCGAGCACGTGCAGGCATGTGGAAGTTTGACAGGTATCAAAATGTTGGAAAAGTAGAGGATCATAGCGCTGCTATGATCGCTGCCACACCGGCAACTATAAATATAGACTATATTCTGGCAGAACGTTCGCGTGAATATTACGGCGAAGGTTTTCGCTGGTTCGATCTGGTGCGTACACAAAAATGGGCCGAAGTCGCTGCTACTTACAGAATAGCTTCAAGCGTCAAAGGAGACCATAATGCACAAACAATTACGCGCACTATTCTACCTTATCTCTATCTGCGCCCAATTCCACGAGGCCAGCTAGATGGCATGGAAATGACAGCAGATGAAAAAGCTGCCTATCAGAATCCGGGATATTAATCTTGTAGTATAAAAATAAGTGTCCGCAGAACAACTGCGGACACTTTATCTATATTTGATTAGAAATACGGCAGAAAAATACTATGCTGAAAAAGGGTAGAAAGGTAATTTTATTACCTCTGCTATTTTTATCTTTCATTGGAGCAACTTCCTGCAATAAGGATGATTCCACTACTGATGGAAATGATCTCCAGAAGAAAATCGATGAATACAACCAGGGTGATGAGGGATTAAAGGATTACTATACTCCTGACGATTACTTTTACATGGGAGTTGCTATACCTCCATCATTCATTGATAACCAGAAAAAGGCAGATCTGATAAAGCGTCATTTCAACAGTGTTACAGCCGAAAATGAAATGAAATGGTCAAATCTCCAGCCAACAGAAGGGACCTTCACCTTTACCAATGCCGATAAAATAGTTGCTTTTGCCCAGGCTAACGGAATAAAAGTGAGAGGACATACCCTTTGCTGGCACAACCAGGTTCCTTCATGGATCTTTAAGGATGGAGACGCTACTGCTTCCAAAGTGCTCGTTTTACAGCGTCTTCGCACTCATATAACAACCGTAATGACACATTTCAAAGGTAAAGTATATGCGTGGGATGTTGTTAATGAGGCAATTGACGATGCCGGATCATACAGGACATCACAGTGGTACACAATCTGCGGCGAGGACTATATCTTTGAAGCATTCAGAGTAGCCAGGGAAGCAGATCCTGATGCGAAGCTCTTTTATAATGACTATTCGGCTATAAACCCTGTTAAAAGGGACAAGATATACGATCTTCTGGTAAAACTGAATAATGAAAATCTTGTAGACGGTATGGGTCTGCAGGGACACTGGAACATTGATTATCCCTCCAATGATCTGATAATTGATGCATTTGATAAATACAGTTCACTGGGACTTGAACTTCAGATCACTGAATTAGATGTTTCAGTCTATACATCCAACAGTGATCCTGAAAGCGCATATACCACAGGTGTTGCCCTTAAACAGGCAGTTGCCTATGGCAGGTTTTTCAGGGCTTTCCGTGATTATAAAGACGATATTACCGGGATCACATTCTGGGGGCTTGCAGATGATTATACATGGCTTGACAACTTCCCTGTTGCAGGCAGGAAAAACTATCCACTCCTTTTTGACGAATATTATAATCCAAAGCAGGCTTATTTTACTGTGATTGATTTTTAATTCAGATGAATTTTACTGCCGGTTAAGGCAATTACATAATTTTAACAGAAATAATAAAAGATGAGTGAAATTCTACAAAAGCTTGCATATTGTGTTGAATTCGGGAAGATAGATAAAACCTCTCCCTATCCCCCTGACATGAATGGAGAAGATGGCGCTGATGAATTGGCAAAACAAGCCCTGGACAGCGGTATCAAGCCTGACCAGATCCTGGAAAGTGCACTGATACCGGCAATGGCAATTGTAGGCAACAAATTCAGCAGAAAAGAGATCTATGTCCCCCAGATGCTTATGGCCGCTAAATCAATGAGCAGTGCCATGAAACATCTTAAGCCATTTTTTCAGTCGGGCGAAACAAAAAGAAAAGGGAAATTCATTATCGGTACTGTAGCGGGAGACCTGCATGATATCGGCAAGAATCTTGTTGCAATGATGATTGAAGGAGGAGGATGGGAAGTAATAGACCTTGGTGTTGATGTCGGAACAGATAAGTTCCTTAATGCCATTGGGGAAAATCCCGGCGCAGTAATAGGCCTCTCTGCGCTGCTTACCACGACAATGGAAAATATGAAAAAGACAGTCTCTGCCATACGGGAAAAACACTCAGGCCTTAAGATTCTTGTTGGCGGAGCCCCGGTTACAATGGAATATTGTGAAAAAATTGGTGCTGATTTTTATTCTCCCGATCCCCAGGGAGCGGTGAATTATCTGAATCAAATAGTATCTTAGCTGGAAATTCTGATGGATGAAAACAATACTTAAAGGAAGGTACAAGGAAGTTGTAATTGATACCGAGGGTCCGGTTATTATTATTGGTGAATCCATAAATCCCACAAGAAGGAAAAAACTGTTTTCCACCCTTCAGGAGGGTAATTTTGAATATGTGCTCGAACTGGCTGATAGCCAGATTAAAGCTGGAGCAGATGTACTCGATGTGAATGTCGGATTCCCGGGTGTGGATGATGAAAAGCTTCTCCCTGAAACAGTTAGGATCCTGCAGGAAAAATTCGATATCCCGCTATGTCTTGATTCTCCGAATCCTAAAGCTATTGAAGCTGCACTTAAAGTTGCAGAAGGCAAATGCCTTATCAATTCTGTTAATGGTGAGGAAGTCTCGATGAAAGCGCTGCTTCCGGTTGCAAAGGAATATGGTGCCGCAATTATAGGATTATGCATGGATGATGAAGGAATAACACATGATCCGGAAAAAAGACTCGCTGTCGCGGAAAGAATAATTGAAAGAGCCGTAAAAACAGGTATTAAAGCAGAAGATGTAATAATTGATCCACTGGCAATGGCAGTAAGCGCTGATCAGAAAGCCTGCCTGGTAACTCTTGAAACGATACGCCTGGTCCACAGGAGGCTTGGGCATAATATTACACAGGGTGCCAGCAATATATCATTTGGATTACCCGACAGGGAATCTTTGAATGCCGCGTATATGGCCCTGTCGATCTATAATGGTCTGACATGCCCCATTGCCAATCCTGAAAAAATTACCGCAATGGTACGTGCCACCGACCTCGTCCTCGGAAGAGACGATTTTGCAGTAAGATTTGTAGAATACTTCCAGAGCCACCAGTGAGATGTCAGGTATAAAACCCGCGCGAAGATGGCAGCCTGCCTTCTATCCGTTTAAAAAGGAAAAATTCGGAAGACGGCTTCTGGCAAAAACAGAACTGGCTTTTAAAGGTCCTGTGTTTGGCTGCAGGATGTGTGGTAACTGCCTGCTCCAGGAGACAGCGCTGATCTGCCCGATGGAATGCCCGAAAGGGATGAGAAACGGACCATGCGGAGGAGTGACACCTGAAAAAAGATGCTATATAGATGAGACCCGAAAATGTATCTGGTATTCTATCTATAAGCGGGCACTGAAAAAAGGCCGTGAAAAAACACTCCTGGAAATACTTCCTCCCCTTGACTGGAACAAGGTGGGTACGGAAACATGGGGAGATATGATCCGGCAGGTAAGGAAAGTCGGAACAGCAACATTTATCAGGGGATTCTTTTCTAAGGACAGGGAGAAGAAAGAGAGGGTATGGGACTCTGTCTTCAAAACTATCAGACAGCCGGAATGGTGGGCCGGAGACTCTGAATACCACAAGGCTGAGTACCGGGAACCAGCTTCAAACCTTGAAAAAAAGTTAAAAAATGGTGAATTTGTTGTCGCAACAGAAGTAGCTCCTCCTTTAAGTGCCGCTTCAGAAAAGCTGATAAAGGGGATCGGACTTGTTAAACCTTTTGTTACAGCAATAAACTTCACTGATGCTTCTTCTGCAACTCCTAAAATGTCAAGCCTGGCATGCTGTAAGGTGGCAAATGACCTTCAGGTTGAACCTGTTCTCCAGATAGCTGCCCGCGATACTACACGCACCGGACTTCAGTCAACGGCGATAGGTGCAGGTCAGTTTGGAATCAGGAATCTTCTCTGCATTACCGGCGACAGTGCCAGAGTTGGCCCCTCCCCGGCAGGAGATTTGAATTTTGTCGATATCGACTCAGTTCAGATGCTGTGGATACTAAGAAAAATGAGAGATGAACGGGTTTATCTTGACGGAAGAAAGATAAAGCATCCTCCAATGTATTTCCTGGGCGCAGCAACTTCACCGTTTGCATCCGAACCAGTATTACAGGCGATCCGTGATCATAAAAAGGTAAATGCCGGTGCTCAATTCTTCCAGACAAATATCATTTTTGAACCTTCAAGACTTGATCCATGGCTGGAAGAGATGGACAAACGGGATGTGATGAATAAGGTATACATACTGGTTGGAGTTGCACCTTTAAAGAACTATAAGGTGGCAAGATACCTGCATGATAATGTACCCGGAGTATTTTTGCCTGCAAACGTATTGCAGCGTATGGAAAAGGCCGGAGACGGTGAAGCTGAGGAAGGTGTTCAGATCGCCCTGGAAATCATCGGATCCCTGAAGGGAAAGAAAGGAATTAATGGCATCCACCTGATGACCATGGGCTGGGAAGAGATCGTGGAAAGAATAGTCTCGGAATCGGGACTGATTAACCCCCCAACCCCCCTTCTGAAGGGGTGCTAATTCTGTATAATGAATTAGCTCCCCTTTAGGGGAGATGCCCCGCTAACGGGGCAGAGGGGTGTCAGGTTCTTAAGATGGCGCGGATTTTCAATCCATGCCTATATAGAATTAAATGAAAGCTGATGAATAGATCAACCTTTCAATTTGACTTTAAAGATCTGAAACTTACTGTTTCCCAGATTGAAAGTGTTATGGGTTATAAGCAGGGAGAGTCACATGATATGATCTCGGAACTTGTTTCCGAAATTCTTAAAGAAGCAGAAACGATATGTTCAATGAAAGCAGAATACAGGATCTATAATGATATCCTGTTTGACGATATTGAAAAAACAGTTACAATAAACAACCTGACCTTAAATATTAAGAAGATTATTTACGGCCAGATAAAAAAATCAGATTCGGCTGCATTATTCCTCTGTACTGCAGGGGAGGAAATTGGAATAAGGAGCAAAAAATCGATGAAAGATAACGATCTGCTAAGGGGTTATGTTTATGATGTTGTGGGCAGTGAAGCTGTTGAGGCTGCTGCAGACCTGATGCAGAACCAGATGGAGGAGGATATGAAGGTCATGGACAGGAGAATAACAAACCGTTTCAGCCCGGGATACTGCGGATGGATGGTAGTTGAACAGCATAAGCTCTTTGATCTGATGCCTGATAATTTCTGCGGAATACGGTTAACACCTTCCGCTCTGATGGATCCGATTAAGTCTGTCAGCGGATTGATTGGCATAGGGAAGAATGTAGAAAGAGCCCCGTATACCTGCAGCCTTTGCGATATGAAGGATTGTATTTACAGGAGATCAAAGGCATAACGGCTCAGGGGCGCAACGGCACAAAGAAAAGAGGGGGTGATGGCGGGAGTGGGAGCCTCCTTTGCTAAAGCTACAGAGGCCAAAGAAGAGGGTGATAGAGCAGTGTAACTCCATGGTTAAATAGTAAATAATAAATCAATAATATTTAAGTTATGAAAAGAAATCTCAGACTATTCCCCGGCAAAGTGCTCCTTTTTTTATTGGTTCTGATTTGGTGCAATAAGAATAGCATAGCACAGCAAACCTATGAATTTCCGTATCAGAATCCCGGCTTGTCTGTGGAAGAGCGTGTAAATGACATTATCGGCAGGATGACCGTTGAGGAAAAGATCAGCCAGATGATGAATACTGCACCGGCGATCGAAAGACTCGGCATTCCTGCTTATGACTGGTGGAATGAGTGCCTCCACGGAGTGGGCAGGGCAGGAGTGGCTACAGTTTTTCCACAGGCAATCGGTCTGGGAGCCACATGGGATGAGGACCTTATTTTCAGGGTTTCGACTGCTATCTCGGATGAAGCGCGGGCCAAACATCATGAATTTGTCAGGAATGACTCCAGGAAACGTTACCAGGGACTTACATTCTGGACACCCAACATTAATCTCTTCAGGGATCCTCGCTGGGGAAGAGGACAGGAAACATACGGAGAAGATCCCTTCCTTACCGGGAAAATCGCTGTCCAGTTTATAAGGGGTCTCCAGGGTGATGATCCGAAATACTTTAAAACCATTGCCACTGTAAAACATTATGCTGTTCACAGCGGCCCTGAACCGGAACGACATTCATTCGATGCGGTTACAAATGAGAGAGACTTAAGAGAGACTTATCTTCCCCAGTTTGAAATGGGGATAAAGGAAGGCAAGGCATATTCCGTAATGTGCGCATATAACAGATACAATGGCGAAGCCTGCTGTGGCAGTGATGCCCTGCTGAACGGCATTTTACGCGATGAGTGGGGATTTGACGGATACATTGTGTCTGACTGCGGAGCAATATCCGACATATACAGGGGGCATAAAGTTGTTGAAACAGCTGCTGAAGCAGCAGCACTTGCTGTACGTTCCGGAACCGACCTTGAATGTGCCTCAGTTTACAGGAACCTGAAAGAGGCTCTTGAAAAGAATCTCATTACGGAAAAAGAAATAGATGTTGCGGTAAAGAGACTGTTCATCGCCAGGTTCAGACTTGGGATGTTTGATCCGCCGGAAATGGTAAAGTATACTCAGATACCATATAGTGTCAATGACAGTGAACAGAACAAGGCGCTGGCCAGAGAGACAGCCCTTAAGTCAATAGTTCTGCTGAAGAATGAAAACAATCTGCTTCCCTTGAAAAAGGATATCGGAACGGTTGCAGTTATCGGCCCAAATTCCGACGAGTCTTTTGTTCTCCTCGGAAATTATAACGGCACACCATCTGATCCGTATACACCTTTGAGAGGGGTAAGGGAAAAGCTGACCGGTTTATCTGAGGTCATTTATGCCCGGGGCTGTAACTGGGCAGAGGGCATGCCGGGGCAGCAAAAAACCGATGAGGAACTTAAAGCTGAAGCTCTGGATGCAGCCAAAAAAGCCGACATAATTATAATGTGCATGGGGATCACTCCGAAGCTTGAGGGTGAAGAAATGAGGGTCAATGTTGATGGATTCAGGGGAGGCGACCGCATTCGGATAGATCTTCCTGATGTACAGCAGGAACTAATAAAAGAGATCCATACCCTCGGAAAGCCAATTGTGCTGGTGCTGCTTAACGGCAGTGCTCTTGCCGTTAACTGGGAAAATGAAAATATCCCTGCAATCATCGAAACATGGTATGGAGGTCAGGCTGCCGGCCAGGCTCTTGCAGATGTGATATTCGGAGATTATAATCCCTCCGGACGCCTTCCGGTTACATTTTATAAATCAGTAAATGACCTGCCCGACTTTTCTGATTACAAAATGGAAAACAGGACATACCGGTATTTTAATGGCGAACCGCTTTATCCATTCGGATTTGGACTAAGCTATACAACATTTAAGTACAGCAAGTTTACATCCGCTAAGACCATTAATTCCGGAGATGAAATAAAAGTAACTGTAAATGTTAAGAATACAGGCAAAATGGCAGGTGATGAGGTTGTTCAGCTTTATCTCTCAAACCTCAGTGCATCAGTGCCTGTCCCTGTCAAAGCACTGAAAGGCTTTAAACGTATCCACCTTAATCCGGGCGAAACCAAAACAATCACATTTACGCTTGCCCCGGATGCATTCTCAGTCATTGATGAGCAAAATAAAAGAGTGATAAAACCGGGAATATTTGAAATGACCATTGGAGGCAGTCAGCCAAAAGAAGCAGCCGGAATAAAGGAACCCGGCATACTGAAGAAAAGAATTACATTACTATGATCAGTCAATGAGAAGAATTATTTTATTTGTTTCAGTATTAATAGTTTTTAAAACCATATCTGCAGGTCAGTTTTCGAAACAAGCTATGGATAGCCTGAGGAAGCTGACACAGGAGGATTATGCACAAATGCTCAATCAGCTTGGCATAACCTCTGTGCGGCCGGGTCCCTCAGGCACGCCCGGACAGCCAAATCCTGCAAATTATGATGAATCAAAGGCGACTCAGTATACATCTTTGCCTGATCCGCTTATCCTGAACAATGGTAAAAGCGTAAAATCTTCAAAGGTATGGTGGGAAAAACGTCGTCCGGAATTGATTGAACTGTTCAATAAGGAACTATATGGACGTGTACCGCAAAATGTTCCTGATGTGAAATGGAAAGTGCTGAATATCAGCAGTGATACTGTTGGAAAGATACCTGTGATTGTGAAAAAGCTTTCAGGACACGTTGATAACTCATCCTGCCCGGCTATTGAAGTTAATATTGACCTTACACTCTCTACACCGGCCGGGGCAAAAGGTCCTGTCCCGGTGATCATGGAATTTGGTTTTGTTTTTCCGGCAGGCATGAAATTTCCTGCTGTAAATCGTCAGCAGGCTGCCGGAGCCAGGCCGCGGGTACCATCCGGTCCGACGTGGAAGGAGCAGGTTCTTGAAGCAGGATGGGGTTATGCTATTCTTGTTCCCGGGAGCATTCAGGCTGACAACGGTGCAGGTCTGAGACATGGAATAATCGGTCTGGTAAATAAAGGAGAACCCAGGAAACCAGATGATTGGGGCTCTTTGAGAGCATGGGCATGGGGTGCCAGACGTGCAATGGATTATTTTGAAACAGATAATGCGGTGGATGCAAAGCGAGTCGGGATCGAAGGCCTTTCCCGTTATGGCAAGGCAGCGATAGTAACAATGGCATACGACGAAAGGTTCGCTATAGGATTTATAGGTTCTTCGGGAGCAGGTGGCGTAAAACTATACCGTCGTATCTTTGGTGAACAGGTGGAAAACCTGGCCGGTTCGGGTGAATATCACTGGTTTGCGGGTAATTTCATAAAGTATGCTGCTGATCCGCTTACCCAGAATGATCTGCCTGTTGACGCTCATGAACTTGTAGCACTGTGTGCACCGCGTCCGGTGTTCATAAGCTCAGGATCTGCTGAGAATGGTGATGCATGGGTCGACGGAAAAGGAATGTTCCTGGCAGGTGCTTATGCCGGCCCCGTATATGAACTGCTCGGCAAAAAGGGACTCGGGACAACAGAATATCCTCCCCTTGAAACAACTCTTACGAACGGAGATGTGGCATTCCGTCAGCATTCAGGAGGGCATACTTCAGGACCAAACTGGCCTTATTTTATAGAGTTTGCGAAGAGGTATTTTTAGGGGGCATGTACCCATCCCCCAACCCCCTTCCCTGGTAAACCAAGGAAGGGGGCTATATAGCTGTATATCAATAACATCCCCCTCTTTACGAAGTAGAGAGGGGGATAAGAGGGGGTGAGTACATGTATTATCTATTGCTTTTTATACTTCTCAAACTGCCCTGCAATATCAGCATCGGTATGAGTACCTGCATGAATCAGTACACGGTATCTGAGCTTTAGCTGTTTCCCCTTTTCCATGAAGGTCTCCTTATCGTTCTCGGGCCAGTACATGGGAGTAGGAGAAATAAATCCATAGTCACGTGTAAACCAGGGTGAAGGGTACCATGGATTTGACGGGTGCTGCATGATAGTCAGTCCTTCAACAGCGTTACCGCGTTTTCCGTAATAATCGATCCATGGAGATCTTTTGCCGAAAGTATCCTTTTCACCTTTAATACCTTCAGCGTTAATCATTGTACCTCCGTTGGTTACAGCAAGGTCGGCTGCCATCCTGGCGCTGAAGAGAGAATGGTTTGTCTTGCGGATATGGACATCCATAAGCATTTCCATCGTTATCTCAGCATCAATCTGGATCATTGTTGCGGAGGGTGCAGTAATGATGAATACTCTGGTGTCCTTAACGGGTGACAATGCTCCCGGACGGCTCCATATACATTCATCAGTGATCACAACAGAATCGCCTCCCTCTTTCAGTATCTGAGCGTTTACAGATATTATACGGCCTCTTTCGAGTCCTTCCTGCCAGTAATTTCCGCCGTTTACCTGGTCGCATCCGAAAAAGAGAGATGTATGATGAGGATATACTGCATTTCGCATCGAAGTGACAGATCCTCCTGACACCGGGCCATTAACCGGGTAGAAAAACGGATATTTCTCATCTTCCGAAAAGATGTAACTGGTAAAAAAATTTCCGTCAATTGTGACGTTGATCTTTGAGCCGACTTTAACCGCATTGATTTTCGCTCCGGATACAGGTAAAAAAACCACTCCGCCTGTAAGCAGAAGCAAGGCGTAAATCAGAAATTTTCTCATAGCAAGAAATTTAAATCTTTACATAATTTGTTCCGTAAGGAGCTCTCTGAGGACGTGAAAGCATGCTGTTTGCTTCATCGTCATTCACAAACTTCTCCTTATCAGGATCCCAGGCCAGCTTTCTTCCAATTTTCATTGCTATGTGAGTGACAAGGCACACTGTGCAGGCACGGTGGCCAATCTCTACAGGTGAAATGGGCTCTTTCCTTGATTTGATGCAATCGAGCCAGTTGCCCTGCTGATTGCCACTCTCATAAAGATGTATCTCATTCGGGCCGATCACGGAAGTGAGAATCTTTGGGTCACTTGCCTGAAGAGGTTTGTTTGTCTGGTCCTGTGAAACCGGATCACTGTCGGTTGCCCTGTAGTTACCGCGTGTAACAAAAATCCAGCCATCAGTACCTTCGTACCTCACTCCGTTGGGATAGCTTCCGCTTGTGAGCTGTGTTATACCGTTCTTATATTCTGCTATAGACATAAAGTCGCCGTGCACATCCCAGAGACCTGATTTCGGAAACTGAGCCACAGCTTCTATCGAGATTGGTCCTGTCAGTTCGGTATCCATACCCCAGGCTGCTGAATCAAAATGGTGCTGTCCCCAGCCTGTTATCATTCCGGCGCCGAATTGCTCGCATCTGAGCCATCCCGGGCGATCAAAACCTTTTTGTGGATGTACCCGTATCTCAGTGTAATATACTTCCGGGGTAGATCCCAGCCACATATCATAGTTAAGGTTTGGAGGTACAGGCATCTCAGGAGCTTCAGGCCCTGCAGGATCACCTGGAAGACCTATTTTAACCGTATGCAGCTTTCCTATCCTGCCGTTTCTTACAAGCTCGGCAGCATATCTCCATTGTGTACTTGAGCGCTGCTGGGTTCCGACCTGAAAGATAACCTTCTGACGTCTTACCACATCGCTCAGTACTCTTCCCTCAGCGATGGTAAGAGAGGTGGGCTTTTCGAGGTATATATCCTTGCCTGCGAGCGCTGCTTCAAGAGCAGGCTGAGAATGCCAGTGATCAGGTGTTGTGATCATAACGGCATCAATACCTTTATCGGCCAGCATAGTATGATAATCGGCATGGCTTTTAACATCCACATATCCTGACTGGCCCGTTTTTTTGGCATAAAAATCTTCAACCATTTTCTTACCGAGTGCCATCCTGTTTGAATCCACATCAGAAACAGCGACTACCATGGCTGAATCAAACCTCATAGTTCCCATAATGTCACCTCTTCCCTGCCTGCCGGTGCCTATCCACCCGATATTGATCTTATCGCCGGGGGGATTTTTACCTATAACAGATGAAGGGATAATAGTAGGCAGTACCACAGTTCCTGCAGCAGCAGTCATAGTGTTGGTAATGAATTTCCTTCTTTTCATATCTATCTCCTGATTGATTTATAATATGATAAAAATTTACTTAAAGTTAAGAAAAGAAAATAAGAGAAGCTGCTTCAGAACGAAGCAAGCTTCTCTTTTATAGTTATTTAACAGTTACTGCGCTACTATTGATCCTTCACCCGGACCATCTACCCATTTCATGGGTATAATATTGGATTCAGCTCCGGGATAGCCCAGATTCTGGTTGATATGACCGAGGCTGTTTGCATTTATAGCAGCAGAAGGAACAGGCCATAGTATGATCCAGGGAGCTACCCTGTAATTATAAAAAGGAGCCCTGACCTGATCTCTGTAAAACTTGTTTTTCTCTATGATCCTGTCATACCAGAAATTGTCAGTTGAGATATTGGATAGGCTATAGGTCTTACCGTTGTAACACTGCTTTCCTGTTTCGGCAAGGATAAAAGCAATCCTTGTAAGTTCGGTTCTCCTGGGCTCTTCATAGTATAGCTCACGGTTACGTTCGTCAAGGATAGTGCCAATGTTGATCTGAGCTGGCGTGTAGGGTGCACATCCGGCTCTTGTCCTGACTGCGTTGACGTCAGCTGCAGCATTTGTAAGATCATCTTTCCAGAAATAGGCTTCAGCCCTTAATAAATAAGTTTCAGCCAGCCTGAATGCATACCAGTCGCCATAACCGCCATCCGGAGTATTATCGGTAGGGTCAATGACAAACAGTTTATAATGCGGCCAGTTGTACCACGACCTTATGGTATCGGTGCATAAAATACCTCCCGAAGCATCATATTTCTGAAGATGCTGATTATAGTATGGATCACCCAGCGATTTCAATACCGGGTTATTATAAACAAGGTCTTCCATCGTTATCCAGTTCGGAAACAAATGGCGCTTGTCATTAGGATCATCCCATACATCAAACTGAGAATAAGGTGACGGGCGGAAACGGCCGATCCCTCTTCCATACTTTGCAACCAGGTCTATTTCAACTTTAACCCCTCCGACAACTGCATTTAATGGCTGATCTGTCGTACCTGTCTGACCGGTTGGTGTTTTATTTTTACCAGCTCCTCCCCAGTAAGGTACGGACTGGCGCATGACTGAGAGCTTCTCACTGGCATTATCTTCGGTCAGCGTTTCGCTGCATACAAAAAGCCATATTCTTTCCTTGTTTTCAGCGAGAGCCTTATTTTCTTCCTGGTGAAGATCCCAGATAATATCATGCGTGGGATCGTCCTTGTAAGAACCAAACCTGGCCGTCATCAACGAATGGATACCGTCATTGATAACAGCATTTGCTGAAGCAAGAGCATCATCAAATTCTCCCAGTGCAAGATTTACTTTTGTAAGCAGGTGGTTCACTGCAGCTTTATTGATGTCACCAATAGGACAATCGGCATATACCCACTGCGCAGCATATTCCAGATCTTTCTTGCATTTCTGAAGGATGCTTTCCCGCGTACATGAATAAAAATCAAGCCTGGGTTCCATTATTTCTGTAAGAACCAATGGAACATCACCATACTGGTTGGTCATACGATAATATACATTTGCCCTGTGAAAATACGCCTTTCCAAGAACATTATTCCGCTCTTCCGGGCTCTTCCATGTGGCCACATCAATTCTGTTGATGACAACATTGGCGTATTTTATCCTGTTATATGCTTCAGTCCAGTACCGGCCCAGTTTCGTTCGGTCAGAGTAATCCATATTCTCTGCAGGCAGTATCTGGGCCGGCATATCCATGTGGACGCCTGTCTTATCAGTGGTGCCTTCAACAGCTATGTCCGAAAATATCCCTTCGGAGATAAACGGAGGTGTATCTCCGTACATCTCATGTCTGGCGTTGCGCAGGCAGGCTATAAGTGCTGAATTCAAACCGGCTGCATCAATAAAAGTATTCTCGGGTGCGTAAAACGATAATGGTTTTGGAGTGAGAAAATCTTCTGAGCAGCGAATGCCAAGCAGAACCATTATCAGCAATATAAGTGTTATTATTTTATACTTTTTCATATCATTTATTATTAAAGTGTTATGTTGAGCTTAAATGATAAATAGGACGGAGTGTATTCATCTTCCTCAGGATCCATCCATGACCATCCGGGAGCCCACACAAGTGGATTGTCCGAGACTATTGACAACCTGCAGGCAACTATGCCGAATTTGCTCAGGAAGCTTTGCGGGACATTATAAGACAACGAAATATTATCTATCCTTATGAATGAGTTGTTTTCCCATACGGTGAATCCGGTCTCGTAACTGTCAATTCTGGCCCATTTATTCCCCGGATTATCATCTGTCCAGTAAGGGGCATTATAATAAGTCGACCTGTCATAGAAAGCTTCATTGTTTCTTAACCAGTAGTCGTCTTTAAAATGTCCGAGATAGGAATACATTTTAACAGATAGTTCGAAATCTTTATACTGAACTGTATTTCTGAGGGTGAGTCTGACCACAGGTCTTTTATAACCCTGGAATTGCTTGTCATCGTCGGTATAATACCCGTCACTATTTACATCCTCCAGCTTATAATCGCCCGGAGATCTTGAATAAGTGGCCGCTTCAGTAGCTTCATCTGTCTGCCATATCCCAAGAGTCTTGTAATCCCATATCTGGTCTACAGCATGACCGATAAACCATCCGTTGGTTATATCATCAACTTCTTTGACTTCTCCTGTAGTGGCATCTGTTGTATAATCGCCAAACAGATGTACAATTTTATTCCTGTTATGCGCAAGTGAAAAGTCTGTCGACCAGGTAAAGTCCTGTGAGCTCAAATTAACGGAACTTAAAACTATTTCAATCCCTTTGTTGTCGACCTGTCCCATGTTGGACATTACGCTTGCAAACCCGGTAATATTAGGTAATTGTCTTGGTATCAGCAGGTCTTTGGTTATCATATAATATCCTTCAATATTACCTGTTAATCTTCCTTTTAAGAATGCAAAATCAAGTCCGACATTATATGCACTTGTACGTTCCCATTTAAGGTTGGGATTAGCCATACGGCTTGTGTACAGCTGGGATACATACCCCGGAGTCCCGCCCGATATCAGAACAAACTTCCCTGTATTCAGGTTGGCAAGAGCATCATAAATGCCAACTCCGCGGTTTCCGTTTGTCCCGTATGACAGTCTGAGTTTCAACTGATCTATAATGTCAACATTGAAGAAACTTTCCTGGCTGATTGTCCATCCGCCGGCTACTGACCAGAAACTGGCCCTGGGATTTTTCTGGCCGAAAGCTGAATAACCATCACGGCGGAATGAAGCAGTAACATTATACTTCGATGCTAACGTATAGTTAACACGTGCCAGCAGTGCATCGCCCGTGCTCACTTCATCATTGCTTGAAATTTCAAGATCTTCCGAAGCAGCCTCCATTCTGTGATAACCCAGAACATCGCTCGGCAGGAACCGTTGTCTGTACATGTAATCTCTCCAGTATTGATATTTCTCGGCAGTTTGCACCAGGGTAACATCGAATGCATGAATATCAAACGTTTTGTTCCATTTAAGCATGTTATTTACCTGCCACTCAAAAATGGTGGTATTCCGCCTCGAAGCCCTTCCTCCCTGTGGAGCCCAGAGTGCATGTTCGGATGAATACGACTGATAATCTCTGTTCCATTCAAACCGGGGGATAAACTCAGAAGTATATGAGAAGCCAAAAGGCAGTGTAAGCGTTGCATACAATTTACTGTTCAGTGTATTATATTTAATGAACCGGTCATGGTATTCCATTTCAAGCAACGGGTTGGGAGCATTTATATAGCCGGAAGGTGCAAATAACAATGTAACCCCGTCTGCTTCATACATGGAGGAATAAGGGGTGACATAAAAGCTTCTGCCGACCACTATCGGACTTTCATCACGCAGTGCGATCTGTGTATTTGTCCCCACTTTCAGCCAGTTGGTGATATTTGTTTCAAGATTGATACGCGAACGGTAAGTACTGAAACTTTCATTGTACCTTATCCCTTCGTTATTCGTATATCCAAGCGAAAAATAATATGATACATTATCGGAGGCGTTTGATACGCTCGCAGTATAATCCTGTGTAAATCCGGTCTGTCGCATATACTTGGTATAATCCAGTACATTGCCTGCCTCATAATTAACAACTTCAATCGGTGCAAAACCAATCCTGTTCAGCCAGATTGCGTCCAGGTCAGTTGCTGATCCGGAACCGTCATAAGCTTTCCACTGGTCAAGAGTTACACCAGACGGGAGGTTGTCGTATTTTGTATAATAACCTTCACCGATGGTTATCTGACGGCGTTCGTTTTGTTCAAAACCTGCAATCCTCCTGGCAATGAACTGCTCCCCGTTCATCAGGTCCAGGCTGGATGGGGAAGCATAGGCAAACCCTGTACTTGTATTAATGTTTATTACAGGCTTCCCTTTTGATCCTCTTTTGGTTGTGATCAGGACCACACCGTTTGATGCCCTTGCGCCATATATAGCTGCAGAAGAGGCATCCTTCAGGATATCAAACGATTCTATATCCTGAGGGTTAATATCAGCCAGGTCGCCGTAATAGATCATTCCGTCAAGGACAATCAATGGTGCATTAGCGTCTCTCCGAGTCCGATCAGTACCATCTGAGTCCAAGGCTCTTAAAGAAGTCTCTCCCCTGATCATCATGTCTCTGGGGCTGCTTAATCCCTTTGCAGTGGTGCTCAAACTGACATTTAATCCGGGTATAGATCCTCTCAGCATGGAAGTCATGTTTGAGGTGGCTTCTGTCTTGAGATCTTCAGTGTTGATCCTTGTGACAGCTCCCGTAAGGTCCTTTTTCTTTACTGTTCCGTAACCGATCACTATGACCTCTTCAAGCAAGCCAACGTCTACCGACATTACCACATTAAATTCTGTCTGGTCGCCAATCTCCAGATCGGCGCCTTTCATACCGATAAACGAGAATGAAAGAGTTCTGGCGTTTTCAGGTATTGAAAGTCTGAATACACCTTCGGCATCAGTCAGCGTGCCGATGGTCGTTTCTTTTACCATCACAGACACCCCTGCAAGGGGAGCCTGGTTTTCGTCCGTTACTTTACCAGTAACTACTTTTTGTGCAACCAGACTGACTGAAAATCCGGCCAGCACAATTAGCATTAGTAAGATTTTTTTCATAGAGTTAGTTTAAGGGTAGATAAAAAATATATTTCAAAATTACATTATATTCACTATTGATATCAGTCTAATTATATTGTAGGTCAGGCACTTTCAGGTAAAAAACATATAATAAATCGTCATTATTATGTCAAATTTATGATAAAAAAAAGGAATTTGGCAACCGATTGCGAATATTTTTTTAACCAAACCGGTTTTTATGTCTATTTTCCTGTTTTTACAATGACTTTTGGCGGATTGGCAAAATAAAACCAGGCGCTTTCAGCTTTTTCTTTCTCTACCTTGCCGTTAAATACAAGAAACCTGTATTTAAGAACATATTTCTGACGCGGCATCAAAAGCCAGTCCATGTCTTTTGTCGGACAAAAATTTGCAAACATGTCTCCGCGGTTATACTGATTCTCGGGCCATATCCTTAACGGCTCAGGGAAGTTGTAATTGGTTGGATATGACATCATTACAACACCTGCATATTCATTGTCTATTTCTCCCTGAACTATGCACCATCTTGCCTTGCTGCCATCTGCATCCTTCCTTGTCTTTCCTTCCGAAGTAAGAACCATGCTGTTTTTATTATCCCATTTCTCAGTGGTTCTCCATCCCAGTCCGGCATACCGGTATTCCAGTATTTTAAATGGAGATTCATCAGCAGTATTTAGTGAAATATTAAAGTCGACAACAAAGAAATCCTGATTTTTCAGAGGCGGGTAAACCCTTACACTCTGCACCTCATTTAAAGCAACCTTCTCCCCTCCGGTCTTTTTAAATACAACATGCTCATGAAGTGCACCGAATTCAGCGAAAACAGTACCACTTTGAACAGTGGTAAAATTTGCAAACCTCACAGTCCCCTGCTTTGAATTGATATTCCAGAAGTCGATCTTGTCTCCTTCATATTCAACTGCGGTCCATGGATTCCATATACCATAATGATGATAATGATCAGGCGGCTGAATGCGTGTCAGGACCTGTCCCCCGGGCGACCATAGCGGATGAATAAAACCGCTTCTTTTATAAGCAGTATCCACTCCTTTCGGCGGGTAAACCGTCTTGTAATAATACTGTAGCAAATTCTGGTCCCCTTTATGAATGACAAGTGTACCTTCCTTTGCTGTGGCAGTTACAGCTGTTTCCTGTTTTGCCTTGCCCTGAACAAGCTCATAATTATGCTTTTCATTTGGCCCCGATCCGGTGGATATGACCCAGTGAAGCTTGCGCTGATCTCCTGGCTCAATCTGAAAAGGTACAGGGATCCTGTTCTTGCCGTTGATTTCATACAGGTTTAACAGAGTATCCGAAATAAAAGTTATCGCATCAAGGTTAACGCTTACCGGAATATCCAGTCCATAAGCCGTTTGTGAAAGAGTAACCTCAAGGGAGGCGATTTTTTGACAAAAAGTGCTGACTGTCAGTAAACTGATTACCGACACAAGAAGAATCCGACGTATAATTCTCGCTATCATAATTATTTTAAATTGAATTGGTTAGTATAAATACTGATTTCGAATTATCTTTTATCTTCTCTACTGCACACTGATAGCTGCACGCTGTACACTTACCCCTTCACTTAAATTATTATTTCCAGCGCCGCGAGTCAGTTCCGTGAACGTTAACAGACTATAAAATTATTATTTTTCCCATTCATCCGCAACCGATTGCAGTTTTTTTAAAATTTATTTCATTGTCAGACATGTTTATCTTATTTTTGTAAACAAACGCATCAATAATGATAAAAAGTAACAAGGAAATTACTATTTATGATGTTGCCAGGGCATTGAATATTTCTCCCTCCACGGTAAGCAGGGGACTTAAAGATCATCCGCATATAAAGAAAGAAACCCGGGAAAGGATAAAAGCCTTAGCTCATAAAATGGGATATCAGCGCAACAAGTTTGCCAGCAGCCTAAGGAAAAAGAGAACCGATACAATAGGTGTAGTGGTACCCAAACTGAACAGTTATTTTCAGGCTACGGCTATCGCCGGGATAGAAAAAATAACGAACCAGCATGGCTACGGACTACTAATCAGTCAGTCGCAGGAATCGGCCAAACAGGAAGTATCATGCATCTCAACGCTTTATAACAGCCGGGTAGACGGGGTAATTATATCACTTGCGTACGATACTAAAAACTTTGAACATTTCAATATACTTTTTAACAAAGATATACCTGTGGTCTTTTTTGATCGCGTTACAGAGTGCCCCGGATGCATGACCGTTATAATTGATAATTTCAAGGCGGGATATGAAGTTACAGCCCACCTTATTGAACAGGGATGCAAACGGATCATGCACCTTGGAGGAAACCTTCTCAGAAATGTATATCTGGATCGCTTTAACGGTTATAAACAGGCTCTTCTTGATAATAAAATCAAATATGATCCGGACCTGCTGATCATTAGTGAACTGAATAATGAAGCGGGTGTGAGTGCTGCCAATACGATAATGAAAATGAAATCACGGCCTGACGGAATATTTGCAGCAAATGATGCCACTGCTGTCGCAGTAATATGTGAACTTCGAAAACTGGGAGTAAAAGTGCCTGATGAGATTGCAGTTGCCGGATTTAACAACGAACCTTCAAGCCAGGTTGTTCAGCCTAATCTTACCACCATAGAATATCCGGCAAAAGATATAGGGGAGATAGCTGCCACTTCACTGATTAATAAACTGAACAATACAGGTACCGTGAATTTAAGTACTATCGTGCTGAAACATAAACTCATCATTCGCGAATCAACTCTCAGAAAAAAAGATTAATCACGGCACCTAACTACTTATCGCCATGCGTTATTCATTCAGAACTATTGCCTTCACACTCATTCTGTTTCTGACCGCCGGATTAAATGGTGAGGACGGATACAGGTTATGGCTGCGCTACGATCCCATTACTGATCCTGCCATTCTGCAGCAGTATAATAAACTGATCAGCGGATATATGGCAGAAGGAGATTCTCCTGTCCTTAAAGCCGCAATCAGTGAACTGAACATCGGATTAAAAGGATTGCTCGGGAAGAACATCCCGGAACAGACCTCTGTCGAAAGAAATGGAGTCATTGTTGTCGGAACTCCCGGTAATTCTGATATCATAGCTTCCCTGAACCTGGATGAAAAACTGAAAAACCTGGGAGATGAGGGATACCTTATTATTAATTCAAAATTCAAAATTCAAAATTCAAAATTCAAAAGGAAAAATATTATTGTTATAGCAGCAAATAACGATAAAGGTGTTCTGTACGGTATTTTCCATTTTCTCAGGGTCCTTCAGTCTCATGGGAATATCACACAACTGAACATCTCAAGTTCCCCGAAGACAAAGATCAGGCTCCTGAACCATTGGGATAACCTTAACAGATCAGTGGAACGGGGTTATGCAGGCCTGTCGCTGTGGAACTGGAAATCTCTTCCGGATACATTGGACCCGAAGTATACTGATTATGCCAGGGCTAATGCCTCCATCGGGATAAACGGGACTGTTCTGACCAATGTAAATGCAAATGCACTGATCCTTACACAGGATTATCTCCTAAAGGTTGCAGCCCTGGCAAATGTTTTCAGACCCTACGGCATAAAAGTATATTTGACGGCCCGCTTCAGCGCCCCGGTTGAGATCGGAAAGCTGAAAACAGCTGATCCCCTCGATCCTGAAGTTATTGACTGGTGGAAGAAGAAAGCGGATGAGATTTACAGCCTGATACCCGACTTCGGAGGTTTCCTTGTAAAGGCCAATTCCGAAGGTCAGCCCGGCCCGCAGAATTATAACTGTACTCATGCCGATGGTGCCAATATGCTCGCTGATGCTGTCGCCCCTCACAACGGGATAGTAATGTGGAGAGCCTTCGTTTATGATAATAATGTACCTGATGACAGGGCAAAGCAGGCCTATAACGAGTTCGTTCCCCTTGACGGCAAATTCAGGAAAAATGTAATTATCCAGGTTAAGAACGGCCCCGTGGATTTCCAGCCAAGGGAGCCATTCCATCCCCTGTTTGGGGCAATGCCCGGAACACCCCTGATGCCGGAACTTCAGATCACCCAGGAATACCTGGGCTGTTCCGTACATCTCGTTTTCCTGGCCCCCCTGTTTGAAGAGTGCCTGAAATCGGATACATACGCCAGAGGCAAAGGGTCGCTTGTAGCCAGGATCATTGACGGCACACTCGTGAACCATTCTCTGACGGCCATGGCAGGCGTGTCCAACATCGGCAGCGACATTACCTGGACGGGCCATCCTTTTGCCCAGGCAAACTGGTATGCCTTCGGACGGCTGGCCTGGGATCCATATCTTGGCTCGGAGGAGATAGCAAATGAATGGATCAGAATGACATTTACCAATGACAATGAGACAGTTCTGAGGCTCAGCAAAATGATGCTTGATTCTCGTGAGATAGCTGTAAATTATATGACACCTTTGGGATTACATCATATTATGTATGCCGGGCACCATTATGGTCCGGGGCCATGGGTTGACAGGGGACGACGTGACTGGACATCCGTATATTATCACCGGGCCGACAGTAACGGAATCGGTTTTGACAGAACCTCGAAGGGCAGTAATGCTGACGGTCAGTACTTCCCTCCGGTAAGAGACATGTATGAAAATATAGAGACATGCCCTGAAAATCTGCTGCTCTGGTTCCATCATGTACCATGGGATCATAAACTTAAATCGGGAAGGACTCTCTGGGATGAGATCTGCCACAGGTATGATGAGGGAGTAAAATCGGTCAGGTGGCTTCAGGATGAGTGGGCAAGTTCAAAGGATTTTATCGACAGTGAGAGATATGAAAAAGTAGCAGCGTTACTGGTCAAACAGGAACGGGATGCAAAGATCTGGAGGGATGCATGTATCCTTTACTTCCAGTCAATCTCAAAAAGGCCTCTCCCGGATGGAGTTGAAAAACCAGAAAATGATCTGGAATATTATAAAAAATATCGATATACAGATATACCGGGAATCAGATAAGACCCCCCAACCCCCCTGAAGGGGGGCACGGGGGTAAGATGGAAGGAAACTGAAGAACTGAAATTCTTTAATAAAAGATTGAAATTATGTTACTTCTTGGAATAGACCTCGGAAGCTCATCTGTTAAAGCGTCTGTAATTGACGGCGAATCAGGCAAATGCCTTGCTTCAGCATTTTACCCGCAGGATGAGATGAAGATCATTGCCGGAAAACCAGGATGGGCCGAACAGGAACCTGAAACCTGGTGGACAAACCTGAAAGACTCGATAGCTGATTGCAATAATCAGCTAGGAGCAAAGAAAAAAGAGATTGGTGCAATCGGTATTTCTTACCAGATGCACGGTCTTGTCACTCTCGATAAAAACCTGAAGGTTCTCCGCCCTTCAATAATCTGGTGCGATGGCAGAGCTGTTGTTTACGGGGAGAAGGCATTTAACGGGATAGGAAAGGATTTTTGCCTTTCTCATCTTTTGAATTCTCCCGGGAACTTTACGGCTACAAAACTGGGATGGGTGAAGGATAATGAACCTGAGCTGTATGCAAAGATCCACAAGATTATGCTTCCCGGAGATTATTTTGCGCTGCGGCTCACCGGCGAACCTCTGACAACTTTCTCCGGACTTTCAGAAGGAATTTTCTGGGATTTCAGGGAAGAAGGTATTTCAAAGGAACTTATGAATTTCTTTGGATTTGATGAAAACATCCTTGCAAAAGCAGTACCGTCATTTTCCATCCAGGGGAAACTGTTGAAAAATATTGCCTCTGAACTTGACCTGCCGGAGTCGATACCGGTGTCATACAGGGCGGGCGATCAGCCCAATAATGCATTGTCGCTGAATGTAATGGAACCTGGCGAAGTTGCAGCAACCGCTGGAACGTCAGGTGTGATATATGGAGTTACAGACCAGAAGAAGCATGAACCACTTTCCAGGGTAAACAGTTTCCTTCATGTTAACCACATACCGGATAAACCACGGCTGGGTGTCCTCTTGTGTATAAGCGGGACAGGCATTCTCAATTCATGGTTAAGAAGAAATGCGGGTGGCAATATGAGCTACGACCAAATGAATAAGCTTGCCGGAAATGTATCCCCCGGTTCTGAAGGACTCAACATCATGCCTTTTGGCAACGGTGCCGAGAGGATGCTGGAAAACAGGGATGTTGGTGCAAGAATACTCGGATTGAATTTCAATACACATACAAATGCACATCTTTTCAGAGCAGCCCAGGAAGGAATTGTTTTTTCAATCAGATACGGTCTTGATATAATGAAGGAAACAGGTATTGTCCCTTCAGTCATCCGGGCCGGAGCGGCGAACATGTTCCAGAGCAGCATATTCAGGGAAGCTCTGTCATGCATAACAGGCACCGAGATACACCTGTACAACACTGACGGATCTCTTGGCGCAGCAAGAGGCGCCGGCATCGGATGCGGTTATTATAAGTCTGTAAAAGAGGCATTTGCAGGTTTAAAAGAAGTCGGAGTAACAGCGCCTGACAAATCTAAAGCGGGTGCATACAAAGAAGCTTATTCAACATGGTTAAAATATTTGAGATCTATTTAAAAAATGATCCTCCTTTGTGTTCCTTCGTGGTAAAAAAATTGACCACAAAGTATCACAAAGGACAACACAAAGGATCACTAAGTTTATTAAATTAGGGAGCTAATAAAATGATGGCAATTAAAACTAAATAATTATGGTATACAAAGGAAAAGAAGAGTACTACCCCGGAATAGGGAAAATCAAGTACGAAGGAAAAAATTCAAAGAATCCCCTGGCATTCAGATGGTATGATCCCAACCAGGTCGTTTCAGGCAAGAAAATGAAGGATCATCTTCGTTTTGCAATAGCTTACTGGCACTCTTTCTGCGGTGACGGGAGCGATCCGTTCGGGAGCGCTACCCATATTTATCCATGGAAAGACCTGCCGGCTGATGATAAGATAAAACACAGGCTGGATGCGGCATTTGAGTTCATCACAAAAATAGGCGCTCCCTATTACTGTTTTCATGATGTGGATGTTGTAGGAGGGGAGGGATCTGTTCTCGATATCGAAAAACGGCTTGATAAATTTGTGCCGGTAATGAAGAAATTACAACAGCAGACCGGAGTTAAACTCCTCTGGGGAACAGCCAATCTTTTTTCAAATCCCCGTTACATGAATGGTGCAGCCACTAATCCGGATTTTGCTGTCATCGCCAATGCAGGCGCACAGCTTAAGAATGCCATTGATGCTACAATAGCGCTTGGAGGTGAAAATTACGTTTTCTGGGGTGGCAGGGAAGGATATATGAGCCTTCATAATACAGACATGAGGCGGGAGCTTGATCATATGGCCATGATGCTGACACTTGCCAGGGATTACGGCCGCAAAAACGGCTTCAGGGGAACGTTCCTTATTGAACCTAAACCCATGGAACCATCAAAGCACCAGTATGATTATGATGCCGCCACGGTAATTGGATTCCTTCGTCATTATAATCTTGACAAGGATTTTAAGCTGAATGTGGAAGTTAATCATGCCACGCTTGCAGGGCACTCATTTGCTCATGACCTGCAGGTTGCTGCCGATGCAGGACTGCTTGGAAGCATAGATGCCAACAAGGGTGATTACCAGAACGGATGGGATACTGATGAGTTCCCGACGAATGTTTTTGAGGTTACTGAAGCAATGATGGTAATCCTGAGGGCAGGAGGATTTAAAACAGGCGGTATTAATTTCGATGCAAAAATAAGACGCAACTCAACCGATGTTGAGGATATATTCATCGCTCACATCGACGGCATGGATACTTTTGCAAGAGCATTGCTGATTGCTGATAAAATACTGAAAGAGAGCGATTATCTCAAAATGAGGAAAAAGAGATATGCTTCTTTCGACAGGGGCCCCGGAAAGGACTTTGAAAAGGGTAAGCTTACACTCAGGCAATTACGGGATTTAGCTGTGAAAAGTGAAGAACCGAAAACTATAAGCGGGAAACAGGAACTTTATGAACAGTTGATCAATATGTACCTCGGCTGACAACCTCTGGAGAAAAATTAATCAGAGTTTAGAAGTAACTATTTCAAAAACAGGAGGGTTTGCAATTGTCTTTTTAACTTTGCAAAGGTCAGCCACATGGATTAAGGAGGCTTTGTATTTTTCAGGAAAATCTGCCGGCAATTTAATATCCAGTTTGATTGTCACCGGCAATCCGGTCTCTTTGTTCCATTCGTAGCTCTGAATTATTTTTATTCCTTCTGTCGGAATGCTGCGGTTATCGCAAAATGACTTGACATAAATTCCTGCGCAGGTTCCGATAGATGCAAGAAAAAGATCATAAGGCGCCGGAGCAGTATTTCCTCCCCCGTTATCAAGAGGCTGATCGGTTTTGATAATATGTCCCTGGGTATGAGCCGTAACGACTTTGCCTCCGTCGAATGTTATTTCCATTTTATTATAGTGTTTTAATTTAAAAAATCTAAATTTATTTTCTCTCCGCAGTCAGCAAAAATACATCAAATTGCCTTTTTTCAGTTTCAGAGACCTGCTTTTTTATTGAGAAACATTTCTCATGTAGAATGTTCTCAAACCCGGTTCTCCTTACCTGAACGGCTAATGTTTCCGGATCGAAACCTTTATGACCTGTAAATCCCTCTCCATGGAATGAACCGTCTTCAGGATAAAGATCGGCAATCGCAATAAACCCGTCCGGCTTTAATACTTCATAGAATTTCCTGATAATTCCATCGATGTCTGTAACATGGTGAAGCACCATCTGAGTCAGAATCAGATCAAATTTCTTTGCTGTCCAGTTATTCTTCTCAAGATCAAAATGTACTGCTTTGAGATTTTTAACACTTCCTGAAATTATTTTCCCGTTCATTATTTTCACCATTTCAGCAGAACTATCCATCATTATTATCTCTTTCAGGTGCTCTTTGAGAAGGAAACTGGCAATCCCCGTACCGGCGCCGAACTCGAGGGCGGACATTGATTTATTAAGAGGGATTCTTTCGATTATCTGTCTGGCAACAGCTTCTGATCTTTCGATATGCATCGGGTTAAGATCCCATCAGACAGCTTTAAGATCAAATTCATTCATAAATATAAAATTAACCGCAAAGTTCGCAAAGATAAGTAAAGTCCGCAAAGCATTAACTAAATCTTTGCGTTCCCGGGAACTTCTATGTGCACTTTACGGTTTTAAAAGGGTATAAATACAGTATTCTATTTCTTCAGGATAGTTTTCAGCACCTTATCCTTATCAAGTTTTTTGGTGCAGAAGAACCAGTCGTAGCATTTCATCTCTTCTTTGCTTTCCATGCGTTGTTTTGCAACACCGCATGATCCTGCAGTAGGGACAATTACATCATCACCCGGTTGCCAGTCAGCGGGAAGAGCGACTGAGAAAGCATCTGCTGTCTGTAATCCTATCAGGACCCTGTACAGTTCCTGAAAATTACGGCCAAGGCTCAGGGGGTAATAAATTATTGTTCGGATAACGCCTTTAGGATCAATGAAAAATACTGCTCTCACAGCTTTAGTGGAGCTTTCTCCGGGCTGAAGCATTCCATAGGTTTTTGCAACTTCCATGGTTATATCCTCTATAAGCGGGAATGTAACCTCAACATTCTTCATCCCTTTGTACTCAATCTTTTCCTTGATGGTACGAAGCCATGCAATATGGCTGTAAAGGCCATCAACGGAAAGTCCTACCAGCTTGCAGTTAGCTTCGTTGAACTGCTTTTCCATGGTAGCAAAAGTCATGAACTCCGATGTACAAACCGGGGTAAAGTCAGCCGGGTGGCTGAAAAGGATCACCCAGCTTCCGTTGTAGTCCGCAGGGAAATTGATTTCACCCTGTGTAGTAACTGCCTTGAATTCAGGAGCTTTGTCACCTATTCGAGGCATCGAGTAAGTATTTGTATCACACATAAAAATTTAATTTATCGGTTAATATATAATTATTTCCTTCTTGCAAGCATAAGTTCCAGATCCTCTTTTAAAGCAGAGAGGTCTTCCTCGTGTTCCACTTCCTGTGAAATAATTGTTAAAATTATATTATATGTCACAGGATCGGCCTCCCTTGTAATATCAAGAAGTTCGCTATATGTGCGGATTGCACATTGTTCACCTTTGATATTCTGGTCAAGAACTACCTCGACATATGGATCTTCAGGTGCATCATAGCCGCAATTTGTGATTTTTAACCATTTATCCGGTGAAAGAACAGGTGTTCCCCCCAGCTGTACTATTCTTGTCACTATCAGTTCTGCATGGCTTAATTCCTCAGTGGCATGAAGGGTGAGTTCTGCAATGACGGCATCTTTCATCGGCCCTTTAACGACTTTGGCCCCGATCCAGTACTGGTAATAAGCCAACCATTCATCTGCCAGGGCTTTATTAAGGAGGTTGAGTAGTTTATCAACATCCATTTTTACGATTGATCTTCCGATTTCTGCCATAATGATATGATTTATAGAGTTTAACGATAAAGTTAGTTCAGCTAAATTTTATGAGATAACATTGTTTTATAACATGTATATTTCCTGGATTCATCCTCGCCGGCCCGGAGGGAATCGAACCCTCGACCCCATGATTAAGAGTCACGTGCTCTGCCAGCTGAGCTACGGGCCGTATACAGTTGCAAAAATAATAAATAACCGGTAACCGGATCAGGAAATCCTGTAATGATTCTCTAAAATCTTCATGAATAATCCCGGGGGAAGTAAATATTTGAGGATCACCGCCAGCTTTTGTTCGAACGATGCGATGATATAACGATGACGCGGATTCTTGCATCCAACTATCTTAACAATCTTCCCGGCAAGGATTTCCGGTTTACATCCGCCGGCTTCATCCTTTTCAATCACCGTAAGTGTCTTTTCAAATTGTCTCTGATAAGGATCTCCCGGTCCTGAAGGTGCAAGATATTTACGGCGGTTTGCAGAATTGCCTGTACGGAAATCGCCGGGATTTATAACCACAACCTTAATATTGAAATTTCTGACTTCCATCCTCATGGCTTCACTGAAACCTTCAATGGCAAATTTGCTGGCTGAATAGAATGCCTGGTATGGCAATCCCATGAGTCCGCCAATTGAGCTGAAATTAATGATTGTCCCTCCTCCCTGATTGCGCATGTGCGGAAGAACCTCCTGTGTAAGCCGGACCATCCCAAAGAAGTTGGTACTCAACTGGAGTTCAATATTTTCGGAAGTTGAAGTCTCAATCGGACCGCCTGTATGCATTCCTGCATTATTTATCAGGACATCAATCCTGCCCTCTTTTTCAATAACGGTTTGAACAGCTTTATTAATTGACAATATATCAGTTAAGTCCATCTTCAGGACATTCACTTTACCTTCTGATCCGGTTTCTTTCCTGACAGTTCCATATACCTTATGACCAGCTTCTGCAAGAAGTCTTGCCGATTCTTTACCGAATCCTGATGAGATCCCGGTGATCAGAATTGTTTTTTTCAATTAATTTAAGATTTTGAGTTCTTTTGCCGCTCTGGTGATCTTCTCGATTGAAATATCGACCTGTTCCTTTGTATGAGTGGCCATCAGCGAATACCTGATCAGGCAATCTTCCTTTGGTACAGCCGGAGAAACTATGGGATTTACAAAGATCCCATCAGCAAGAAGTGCTTTTGTCAGGAGAAGAGCTTTAATGTCATCACGAATAAACAACGGAATGATCGGCGTTTCTGATTTTCCCGTATCAAATCCCATCTCCCTGAATGTCTTAAGAGCATAGTGTGAAATATTCCACAGATGCTTTATCCTTTCAGGTTCACTGACCATAATGTCAATGGCAGCAAGAACAGATGCGGCTGAAGCAGGCGTCATGCTTGCACTGAAAATCAGGGTGCGTGAATTATGCTTCAGGTAGTTGATTGTATACTTATCGGCTGCGATAAATCCACCGAGCGACGCAAGAGATTTTGAAAAAGTACCCATTATGAGGTCAACTTTGTCGGTCAGTCCGAAATGAGAAGAGGTTCCTGATCCGTTCGGGCCCAACACTCCGATCGAATGTGCGTCATCGATCATGACTGTCGCATTATATTTTTCCGCGACACTTACCAGCTCCGGCAATTTGACTATATCACCCTCCATCGAAAAAATGCCGTCTGTAACAATCAGCTTGAGGGTTTCAGGGGCACAACGCTTCAGTTTCGTTTCCAGGGCATGCATATCATTGTGGGCATACTTGAGCACTTTCGAGAAAGAGAGCCTGCTGCCCTCAATAATTGATGCATGATCAAGTTCATCCAGCAGGACATGGTCCTTGCGTCCGGTTAAAACTGAAACCACACCAAGATTGACCTGAAAACCTGTACTGTAACATAGGGCTTCTTCTTTTCCGACAAGGTCAGCAAGCCTCTCTTCAAGCTCTATATGAATATCGAGAGTGCCGTTAAGAAACCTTGATCCGGCACAGCCTGTACCATATTTGTCAATAGCGCTTTTTGCAGCTTCCTTTATCTTCGGATGGTTTGTAAGACCCAGGTAACTGTTCGATCCAAACATAAGGACATCTTTACCCTTAATTTTGACAACCGTGTCCTGGTCCGATTCTATTTCCCTGAAATAGGGATAGATACCCGCAGCCATTGCTTTTTGCGGTGCATCATACCTTGATAGCTTTTCCTGCAATAGTTTCAAGTTCTGGGTTTTTAATGACGGGCAAATATATGTAAAAGAAAAACACGGTAAATCTTATATCTGTTAATTATTTGATGCATATTTGGACTTTTATTTGCACGAAGTACTAAAAGTGCTTAAAATCTATAATAAATATGTCTGATCTGTATAATTATTCTTTATTACTGATCTTCGGTTTCGCAGTATTGGTTTTCGTACTGCTTTTTTTTATTTCGGCACCATACGGGAAATTTTCAAGGAAAGGATGGGGACCTGCCATAAAATCAAAATGGGCATGGATAATAATGGAATTTCCGTCTCCGGCCCTCATTTTGCTTTTTTTCTTGTTTTCCCCCGATAAAAATATCCCGCTGCTAATATTTGTTATCGTCTGGTTGTCACATTATCTGCACAGGACATTTTATTATCCGTTCAGTCAGTCAGGGAGGAATAAACCATATCCCCTGGTAATTGTCCTGATGGCGCTGGTCTTCAACAGCCTGAACAGTTTTGTCAATGGATATGGTGTTTTTCACCTGAATGACTATTCCAGTTCATGGCTTTTATCATGGCAGTTCATAACAGGAGCAGCCTTATTCATTTGTGGTTACTTAATCAATAAGACATCTGACGAGAAACTCCGTATGCTGAGGTCTCAGAATCAAAAAGGATATGTTATCCCCGAAGGCTGGCTTTTTACATACATTTCCTGCCCTCATTATTTTGGTGAGATTATCGAATGGGCCGGATGGGCAGTGATGACCTGGTCGCT
>Ga0307380_10000864_pt1 | contig 45597 bp, 34 predicted proteins | sample UN3MG_FD_202239 | JGI IMG/M metagenome (GOLD analysis project Ga0307380, IMG submission 202239) | Soil microbial communities from Risofladan, Vaasa, Finland - UN-3 | ecosystem: Environmental > Terrestrial > Soil > Coastal area > Acid sulfate soil | place: Finland: Risofladan, Vaasa | collected...
ACCCGACAGCGGGCCCTGCGGATCACGGCGAGGAGAACCTTTGTAGTAATCCTCGCCATACCAATCAGAACACCATTCCCAAACATTACACGCCATGTCGTAAAGACTGAAGCCGTTCGGAGCTGGAAACCGTTTCAAATCCGTTATTACTCTCTGATGCCGCGGAAGATCCAGACATAGCCGTGTGACCTCGTTTTGTAGAACTTGCGGTAGTAGGGGGTCGTATACGGACGGTATTCCTCCCTTATCTTCTGGGCGGCTTTCGTTAGTTCTGCGCGCTCCTTGGCATTCATTCTTCGATAATTCTTACCTTCGTAGAGAGCGGATACTTTGCTACTGTATTCGTCAACTTTAGCTTTGAGCTGTTCGTATTCGGGGCGATCCTCCTCTTTGAGAAACTTCTCGGTAATGTCTTCAGTTCTGGCATCACCTGTAATGATGTCGTACACCCCGTCGCCGTCCCAGTCAGTTACGAATATGGCTAACCTGTTACCCCACGGTTTCTCAGCCTTACTCGACTTTGAGCCCTCCTTGAGTACTGTTGGCTCTGCGAATCTACACGCTTCCGCAGTCCCTTCATTTCGGAACCATAGAATATCTCCCCACTCAGTGCCGGCCAGCAGGTCGAGCAGGCCGTCGCCGTCCCAGTCGAACGCCTCAGCAGAGGTTATGGCTGTTTTGATCTCCAGGCCCTCCAGCAAATTCATCGGCCTTGCAAAGCGCGGCTCGGTCCGGCTGCCGATGTTCTCCATCAAATTGATCAAACCAAGACCGCTGCTTTTGTCTAAGACAATCCGCGCCGCAGTTATTAGATCGAAATCGCCGTCGCCATCCCAGTCCACCGGGCTGCAAGCCGAATGAATGTGACTGATGGCAACGTGTACTCGATCGGCATACGTGCCGTCGATTTGTCGATAATAGGCGAAGATCTCGCTGACAGGTTTGCCGTTCTCGTCCTTGACGGGCACGATGTGGCCGGTGTGCCCCTCAGGTTGGGGGGCGTCGCCACAATACGAACCAGAGATAATATCCTTTAGTCCATCGCCATTTATGTCCACTAACTGTGGAGCAAATCCCATGCATCAGTCGGGTGGGATAGTGGCCTGTTTTCCGCCCGCAACAAAGAACTTAAAATCCTTGAATACCGGGTTGTGAGCTGTGCCATAGTTTTTGTAAATACGGCATGCACCGTGCTTGAATTCTCCAACGATCAGGTCCGGAATTTCGTCACCGTCGAAGTCAGCGTAGACTGGCGCGGAATGCCCAATCTCACCGACTTCCAGGGGGCTCCCATCAGCCATCTTCACCTGGAAAGGATCAGCAAGCTGGGGCGACTGGGCGGTAGCTGTTGCAGCTACCAGCAGCAGTGCCGCAACAGTAAGAGATGTTCGCTTCATGTTTGCTCCTTTTGATAGTAGATGTTAAACGGCACCCAATATGGTGGAAAGCTGCATAAAGATTGAGATTTATTTAAACAATCCCTTTTTCATCGACTACCGCGCTAAATGCTTATCCACTCGCGCGTCCAATTATTGGTCCTCGCTAAGGAGTTTGATGATTAGAGGGCGCAGATTGCCTCGTTCGAAATGGCGTACTCTCCCTTTCCGATCCAACAGAATATTTGTAGGGAGGCCCAAAACACCATAACGTGGGTCGTAAACATTGCTGTCAGAGAAGGCGATAGGCCACGTTATGTTGTGTTTCTTGAGAAATGCTTTGGTCAGCTCCATCTCCCGTTCGAAAGTTATTTCGGGTTCCTGGATATCGCCATCGTAGAAGGCCCCCTGCACACTTGTTATGCCCAGTATCACAAAATCCTGCCCTTTGAATTCTTCATAGAGCTTTGCAAGAGAGGGAAACTCCCCCTTGCAGGGCCCTCACCAGTTAGCCCAGAAATTAAGAAGGGTAACTTTGCCTTTTACCTTTTCCAGAGTGATGGGCTCAGTGTTGAAGAATTTAATGAATTTCAATGGCGGGGCCGGCTGGTTGATAAGCCTGAGAGTAGTAGCCCGTGTTTTGAAGGTGCGCACGAGTCGGGCGAATTCACGCAACTGCGTGCGTTGATCGTATTCTGCTTTTGCTTTTTTCTCCTCCGGTTCATCTTCCTTGAGTCTACCGACGATTTCTTCGAACTTTTTTTGGTAGCGGGCCAACAATTCCAGAGCTTCGTCTTTCCTGCCCAACTCAAGAAAAATATAGCTGGCGCCGGCAAAAGCCGAGAAAGTCCGATACGGGGCATCAAAGGGTAACGATTCTACTTCTTCCATCAACAACTTGATTGCCTTCTCGTGATTACCTTGCGCACTGTAATGCCGAGCGAGGATGGAAACTGGAGTGGACGTATATGGTATGTCTTCCGGGACAGGTTTGAACTTGGATCGAAACTGAGCGTACATTTTTTCGACAGTTTCAAAATCCTTGTCCTGGGAGAAAATGTACATCGCAATTTCCGCCCCCTTTCGAGCAGTCAAGTCGTCCCCTTTCGCAAGCTCACAGTAGATCTCTTTTGCTTCATCTGTTCTATCCACATATCTGAGGAGGTTGCCATAGATAAATAATTCCTCGCGGTTCAGCCCTTTCGTTTTGAGTTTAGATAACTCCTCAAGAATCAATTTTGTCCGTTCTGCACGATAGTCATCATCAGAGATCTCTTTTTTCTGGAGCTTCTCTTCAAGGATCCTATTGACCGTCTCCAAAGACTTTGAAGGCAGGGCTTTACCCTCCTGATTACCTGAGGATGCGGCGCCCAACACTAACGAAGCGATCAAAAGAAAAACAAACAAAAACTTACGCATATTTCCCCCTTCCGCGCTGCGATTGTCATCTCCCTAGAAAATGCGATCGAATAGACTCTTTGCAAGGGCCGGTCAAGTCGAAAGCCAGAAAACAGAAGCGGATGTTGACCAGTTCTTATTCTCATTCGCTTATTGAGTCGCATCATCTGGAGATGGCAGTTCCAGCCAGATAGTCCGCGCATTTAACGACAAAGCCTCAAACGTTTTTTCCAGTAAATCATCATAGTGCTTAACCACCTCCCGATAGGCTTCCCTGTCTCGCTCAAGCGAATCGGGATACTGGCGCATGATGCGATCCTTCTCCACAAGAAGAGATTGCTGAAATGCAGAGATCAAAGCCTCGTTTCGCTTGAACATTTCGTCATTAAGTTCTCCCGCAAGCTCGCGGAGCCGTTCTTCTGATAACGAGGGCTTATTTTGCAGGATTTGAACGTAACCTCTAGCTGCTTCAGTTGTTTCAGACATTGATCTGTTTAGACTATCCAACAGGGATTGAGCAGTATGTTTAGTGAAAAACTGAGCTTGAAAGAGTTGTTCGATCAGTTTACCGAGACTCTGGTGCCAGCTTATCAACCGCTTATGGGCGTATCCAACAGCCCCGATAAGATTGCCCCGTTGCTCAGGAATGCTCTCCCCGGCGGGTATTTGCTGTAGTGAAAATTGAAGCAATTGATCTTGAGCAATATCGATTATTTCCTGATTAACTTCATTCCAATTTAACGAAGCGGATCGCAATCGCTCAATAGCGCATTTGAGATAGGACCCGGCTTGTTCAGAATCGGCAAGGCTGCGCTTAAACACGACGCCGCAGTCTGTCTCGATCTCTTCCTTCACAGCTTCGAGCTGGTCAAGTAGTTTTTTCTGTAATGCTTCAATTGGATCTTCCAAATCTGTTGTCGAAAAGGCAGGAACGGACAGGAAAGTGAATAAAATAATGGCTGAAAATATCGTTGCTTTTAAAAGGCCTCCGAATACTGTCTCCAAAGCCATTTTCTCCTTTTCAACGTAGCAATTCTTTAACGCGCACCACATCGTCTAGGGCCGGGTCGTGTCATTCATTTCAAGCAGGTAACCGGCTATCCATTCGAGATCACGGGCAATAGTATGGGAAGCACCTACTGTACGGTAGCGTATTTTGCCCTCGGGTCCGACAACGACAGTGTGAGGAATCCCTCCGACTCCAAATGCTCCGGCGCAACCATTGTCGAAGCCAATAGGGAATGGGTATTGGTTTTCCTTGACGAAGGGCTCAACTTTCTCAATTTCCTTATCGGTGGTGATGGCAATGAATTCGATTCTCGGATCGTCTTTAAATTTGTTATAGAATTCCACCAACTCCGGCATTTCCGCTATGCAGTAACCGCACCATGTCGCCCAATAATTTATGACAACAACAGACCCTTTGAATTCCGACAGCTTGAAAGTCCCCCCCCCAAGTAAGTCAACCGAACAGGCAGGTGCCGGCTCCTCGATCAGATTCGAGAGAACTGCTTTCTGTTCCCGCTCGAGAAATTCGCTTCGCCTCTTTTTTAGAAGTATTGCCGCCTCGGCTTCACTTACAGCCAATTGCTCCGCAACCCGCAGCGCGGAAGCCTTGGGTTCGCCTTCAGGCACTCGACCGACGTAACCGCTCATCACCTCTGCCTGTATAAAATGGTCCAGCGCTTTGTCAAGCTGATTTGCCCTTTCTGCCACGCGCCCTTCAAAATACAGGTCCTCTTTATCCTTAAGCTCCCAGAGAGCTTCAGCCTGTTGTAATAGTTCCTCTGCTCGCGGAGCGTTGCCTGTTAGTGCCTGCCCGAAGGACAGGAGGCGGAGTAATTTTGCCCTTTGTTGCTTCCTGCCATTCAGATTTTTTATAGTTTCGTTTTCACCAAGAGTTGTGTCCACTGACTTCTTACAGATTTGCTCTAGAAAAGCTACGGAAAAAGGTACAAGCCGCTCTCGGATAATCAGTGCTCTCGCTACAGATTCGAGAGTATAGGCAATGTCGCCACCGCTATGATCCGCCAGCATCTCAAACATAGCGGAAAGAACTTCGCTATCCGACGCATCCAGTTTCAAAAGAGTATTGAAAATTGTGGATTTAATATAGGGTATTTTATAATAATCAGGAAAGTCCAATAAACATTTCCTTGACAGGGCCAATCGTTCCTCACCAGTCAGTGAGCGGTCACGCATGGCGGTGTCAAACATCTGGTCTGCAACTTCGTTTGAATCCGGAAACCTGTTTTCGATTAGGTCAGTAGTTGAATTTACTTTCTCAGTCTCTCCGCAAACCTCATATATCTTTCGCATGGCGGCGTATGTAGCAACAAAGTCGCCACAAATCTGCGGAAGCGAATCCGCCCTATCTATCCAAATCTGTTGGTCTTGCCGAAAACTGTCGCCTAATGCGCGCCGTTGTGTCGTAGCTGCGGAAGAATAGTAAACCGCGACGTCAGGATTATCAGCGATGGCCTGCCTATACAACTCAGCTGCGACCTGGTTTTTACCTAATTGTGTTAAGAAACTTCCTAATGCTCCAATACGCTCGTAGTTATGTGGATCCAGAGCGACCGCTCGCTCATAATATTCCTCAGCGCGCTTAAGCTGCTCTTGGTCCTTCATTATTCTTCCACGATAGCCTATGCTGTTAGCTAGGCTCATACATACACTCGCACTATTCGGAAAACGCTTCTCCAGCGGATGTAACACTTTTCCCACCAACTCAAATTTCCTTCTATATTCAAGACTTTTGGCATATAGAAGTTGTAGGTTGAGAGAGTTAGGAAACTTTTTAAAAGAGTCTATTAGAAACTCGCCGGCTTCTTGGGCACTGCCGTAGCGAATCATGTATCCTGCTTGGAGTTCGTAACCTCGTGGATCATTAGGAAATAGTTCGATTAACTGCTTTGCGATCCGAACAGCCCTTTTTGTGAAGCGAAGCTCCATCAGCGCATTCCCTAGCATGGATAAGGAATCGGGATTTCTTAGGGATGTAAAATCATGCCGCGCCTCCAAGAGTTTTACGGCCTCGTAGAAGTTCCTATTTCGGATCAGTTTGTCCGCTTGCTCTAAGACAGACTCATCGCCTTTCGCAGGTGAAGCCAATATCATGAGAATTGTCACCCAAAGGACTGTAACCAGTCTTGTTGCGCGCATTGAAGTCACTCCCTACGTTATCCTCAGGATAATGAGTAGATGAAACGGGGCCGGCTTTATACGCCCGGCCCCGTTCAGCAGTGTTACCAAACGAAACGGAATGTTAACTGACCGGCGCGTGGAGGCTGTGGACTATAGGTGGTTCCGAAGTACTGAGGATAATACTTGTATCGGCCATAAGAGTAGGGATACTGGTCTATGGCGGAATTGAAGAGGTTATAGATATTCAATGCCACCTCCAAACGATACTGACCTATAGTGAAATCCTTCCCAAGCCGCAGGTTGAAGGACGACAGAGCAGGCGCTTGATACTGTCCTTCCGCACGTGTGCCATAATAGAACCGCGATGTATTGAATAATGGATTCATGACCACGAGGCCATCCTGAATCAGGGATGACGGCCCAAAGCGTGTTACTTCAGGATCATTCGTCGCCAGCCGATCAACAATAGGCCCGGACCAAACACCACCCTGAATTATATAGTCAACGGCAGCTCGAATACCCAAAGGGGCCAGCCAGACGACGTTGAACTTCCAGACGTTTCCTCGAGGTCCACCACCGCCGCCAGATATAGAACCATAATTGTAGCTCTGTTGATTGTTCGGAAATGCGTCCGGTTGGATGTAACCCGCCCACTCATCCGGCGCCCAGGTGCCTCGTAGGGATTGCCAGTCATGCGAGTAGCTGACGATGAACTGGAGGTTGTTACTGAGACGCTTGTTTGCGTGGATGTCTATGTCTTGGTAACGGATCCAGTTCCAGTGATTGTTCGTATATTTGTAGATGGTGCTGCGCGTAGGATCTATCATGCCTACGAACTTACCGTCCTTGATGATCGGGTTAATATTCATTCTGTACTGGACATCGCGGAATTCACGATATATGTAGTCGGCGCTTAATGTAACGGACCAAGGCAGTTCGACGCTGTAGCCGAGAGAGAACTCGTTGGTATGGCCTAGTGTAAGATCCTCGGGTATTAGATTACCCTCAGGGAGTTCTTTCGTCACGGAGCCTGCATAGTGATAGACCGTATCAAAGGTGCCGTCCAGATCCATGTCGTACTCGATGCGCTGACCAAACTGTTCTCTGCCGAAGGTAGGAAACTTACCCCCCCGGACAGATTCGTGCAGCCGCCCGACACTAAATCTAACCAGGTTCGAACCATCCGCTGTAAGCGAATATGTGAGGCCTAAACGGGGAGAAATGACGGTAGTGGACATCATGTCAAAATCTCCAAAGTCGTCTCTCGTCTTCACTGAGTCAAGGCGGACTCCCCAGTTGATTGTCAGGCGCCGATTCGGCTTCCACGTGTCGTTGATGTAGCCGGAATAGACAGAAGTCTTCAGACTGCCGTCCTCTTGAATGTCACCCTCATAATAGTACCGGGCGAAGGGTATTGTTCCTTTGGAATAGTCGTTACGGTCGACAAGCTGACTGAATTCAAAACGGGGTGAAGCGGAATAGTCAAAAAGATATATCAGCCGGCTGTTGGGTTGAGTGAAGAAGCCCAACTTCAATTCGTGGCTCCCATAGAAATCTTCGAGGAAATAGTTGGCGTCGATTCTCGCTTCCCAGTAGGGTTGCGTGTTTTCGTAAATGGAATTGGTATTGCCGGTATAAGCCAGTACAAAAGATCCATAACGTGCGGTGGGATATCTGGTAGAATACTCGTAGATTCTGATCGCAGGCTCGCCGGGGGCAAGTCCGAAGTGAGCGCGGGCCTTATTACGATAGCTTATCTGCGACCGCAGATACATGCTGTCGCTTATCGTAGTATCCCAGTTTAGGATGTACAAAGGGCCAGTCGTTCGGTCAGTCCATGTGGCCCCTTCAGTATAGTTGCCTCCGCCGTACGACTCAGAACCCCATTCACGCTGAAGGTCGAAGAAAAAGCTGTTGTTCTTATTGAGCTGGTAAGAAACCTTGCCGAAAAAGCGATACATCTTCGACTCGTTGCGGAACGGCTCCCAGCTCGGGAATAGCTGTTTCATGGTGCTGATAACCTCGGGCGACCGAGAAATTCCTGTGCTTATCCGGACATCTCGATAGGCACCGAAGAACCAGAGCTTATCCTTTATAATTGGACCACCAAAACTCAAATCCATCTGATAGAAGTTCTCATCTCTAGGTGTTCCTCCCGGAAGGTTGGTATCGTTGAATTTTGCCGGTTGGTAATTAAATGCGGCAGTTCCGTGGAATTCATTTCCACCTGATTTCGTGACGATGTTGAGGTGACCGCCCTGGCTGAGTGGCGTTGAAGCGTCTAGCCCAGATACCTGAATTGAGGCATCTTGGATTATCTCCAGGCTGAAGCGAGCAGCAAAGCCTGCGCCATATGTGAAATCCTCCATCGAGGCGCCGTCGAGTGTCATAGTGTTCTCATAATATCTGTCCGCTCCGTGAACCTTGTATGTACTAGTTGAAGCTCCTATACCCCCTTCGATCGTCACACCAGGCAACATCCTAAAGATTTCGTGGTAATCGCTACGCACTCCAAGCGGCAAAGAGCGTTGAAATTCCCCGTCGATGTTATATTTCTGTCCAGAGCTTTCGAGATCAAGTAATGGCGCATCCTTGGTGATAATGATAGTTTCCTCAAAATCACCCACTTCCAGCGTGATATTAAGGCCGGTGGTTTTGCCGGCACGGATGCTGATACCCCGCTGCTCGAACTGCTTATAATTCTCCTCAGTTACACGGATTGTGTAAGAGCCGGGAGGGAGAATGATGAAGCGATATGCGCCATAGGGGCTCGACTTGATTGTCCGCTCCCCCATCAAAGCATCGCTCGATAGTGTAATGGTAGCTCCAGCTATCATTCTTCCCTGCTCATCGGAGATATAACCTTTGAGACTACCTAATCCGGTCTGCGCCCAAAGGTTCGTCGCCAAGAAAAGCATCAACATGGATAAGCCTAAGATTATTGTCCTACGCATTGAAAGCACCCCCTTTTTGATTTCAGACATTTCCGGAGTTCGGTTATTGCACCTCTTTAAGGAGTATTACAGACGCAATTTGACATCCATCGCCTTCTCTTAACATGCTCTAATCCAGATGAGAAGCTCATCAAGAATGCTTCCTAGCCGTCGTCCGAATCGCTGGACACCTGAATATTTCCAATAAATCGGATCTGAATCGTGAAGTGATCTTCATTGTCGCTATGTTTATGTATCTCAGTAACTTCACCCTGCGTCTTAATGGTGATCTTCGAGGAGCTTGCATTACCATCTATATCAAACATATCGAAGAGGTTTCGTTCTACGTCGCGAACAATCAACACTATTTTTTGCTCCGGCAGAAGCAGCTTCCCTACCTTTACAATTGCGCCGGAAGAGGATAGGTTAATTATTTCTGCGCTTCTTTTGAACGGTACGCCGTCATCGACCGTTATAATCTGTGCCGAAAGACCAATTTCTTTGTGGAGTGCCGTGTTCTCTCCGGTTGAAGTGTTGTCTCTCTTTCCCTTTTTGATTTGCTTATCTCCTCAGTTTTACTGAATAGAAATTGGAAGCCAGTTTTAGACTGCGTATTGAAAACTCGGATTGCCGTAATAACACGCAGCTAACAGTATTCACTCTAGTAGTGTAAGGATGGCATAAGAAAATTGCTATTGGGCGTTTCCCTAAACAAGATTGCTTAGGGGAATTTCCTAGAAGCGGGCCGGGAAAACCACGGAGTCGAAAGCAAAGTCTGATAACATCCAGTTCCAAATTGAGCAGCGACAAGAATGGATCAGAGAGTTCCATTGATTGTCCAGGCTTCTCAGAATTTGTATTGAAAATTCACATGAGAAATCAGCTATAGATCGACCAACCTTTCCCGAACAGCAAATCTTGTCAAGTCAGCTATGTTGTGAATATCCAATTTACTCATAATCGTATGGCGATGCGCATCAACCGTTTTGGCGCTCAGGTTAAGTGTGAACGCAATTTCCTTTGAGCTATATCCCTCAGCGATGAATTTGAGAATTTCCAGCTCCCTGGGGGTTAGTTTAGATGTGTCTGCCTTTCTTGTCGAAGGTATATTAGCTTCGTGGTCATTTAACACCACATCAATAAGGCTCGGGGAAAGGTACTTTTCTTCCGATACTACCGTTTCTATCGCTTTTATCAGTTCTTCAAGAGCTGAATCCTTCAAGATGTATCCTAGTGCGCCGCATGCGAAAGTTTTGGAAACGATGCCTCTTTCAGAATGTATGGACAGGGCTAATATTTTCGCAGGAGAATTATTGTCAACAATCTGACGAGTCACTTCTATTCCGTCGATATCTGGCAATTCTATATCAAGTACAATTACATCAGGTTTCAGCTCAATAGCCTGCTGAACTGCAGATCGCCCGTCTCCAGCTTCTCCGATGATTTCGAACCCTGGATGCCTTTCAAGCAGTGCTCGGATTCCTTGTCGGATGAGTTCGTGGTCATCTACCAATAAAATCTTCACGCTCATATGAGATATCTTAGCTCGCCATCCTCAACGGTGCAAGCAATGTCACTCCTGTACCTGAGCCAATCTGGGAGATGATGGCACACTTGCCACCTATCGATTCCATTCGTTCACAAATGCTGAACAACCCATATCCCTTGAAATCATCTTCAACATCCAAGATCTTCTCTATATCAAATCCTTTTCCGTTGTCCTGTAGTTTTACAATTATGTGTTCACCATCGTTTTTAATGGAGAGTTTGATAATGCTGGCGTTTGCATGCTTGAGAGTGTTTACAAGCAGCTCTCTAAGAGACTGGTAAATCAGCACAGCAACATCTTCATTAAGCGGACTCACACCTTTTATTGAAACAATGGTTTTAATCCCGCATTCTTTACCGAATCGTTCCAACAGGCTCTCCGCTGCAGCTTCCAGTCCGACTTTGTGGAGTGAAGGAGGGCTGATTTCTACGGACAGAGAGCGGGTCTCGCACAGAGTCTCATCAATGGTGGCAATCACCTCTTTCAAGGATTCCTCTGCGTCATCTAAGACATTCTCTTCTTCAAAAGCGGCTAACTTGACCTTGCAGTATAACAAGGCATGTCCAATTTTATCGTGCAGCGCAAGGGAAATTCGGCGGCGCTCACGTTCCTCTGCCAATGTCAATTTCGCTGCCATAGAACGTAGGCGTGCTTGATTTGCCAACAACCTGCCTTCTGCGATCATTCTCTCATTGACTTCCTTCTGCAATGAATTTCTTTTTTTCTTAATCGCTCTTGTTCGCAGTTTATAAACTCCAAACACGACTGCCAAAGCTATAACTCCTAAGAAAAGCCTAAATTCCCACGTCATCCAAATCGGGGGAATGATGACAATCCTTAGCGATGCTCCCTCTTCGTTCCATACACCGTCGCTGTTCGAACCTTTCACACGGAATACATAATCTCCGGGTGGGACCTGAGAGTAGCTGGCATATCGTCTTGTGCCAGCGCGATTCCAATCCTTATCTAACCCATCAAGTTTATATGCATACTCGTTCCTCGTTATGTCGACGAAGTCGAGGGCTGCAAACTCGAAAGAAAATATACTCTCGCTATATGGTAATTGAACTCCAGAGCTATTGAAGGACACTTCTTTGCCCAGCTTGCTGAAGGATGTAATTACCACATTCGGTATGGCAGGGTTTCCCTCTAGATTGCCAGGATAAAAGCTGTTAAAGCCGTTGACTCCCCCAAAATATAGGCGGCCACTGTTACTCTTGAAACAGGCACCCGGATAGAATTCGTAATCCTGGAGGCCGTCATTAACCCCATAGTTGTAACATTCTCCAGTTTGTGTATTGAATTTAGAGAGACCGCTATATGTGCTGAGCCAAAGGTTTCCGTAATCGTCAGCAAGAATACCACAAATTACGTTATCCGGGAGGGGGCCTTTCTCATAGTATCGTTTGAACTCATGATTTTTCTGATCATATCGATTTAAACCATTGCGTGTACCTATCCAAACAAAACCACCTGCATCCTCAAAGATTGTTAGCACACGATCGTCACTCAAGCTATTGGTGGTGTCCGGATTATAGCGGTAATGCAAATAATTTCTTCGATCTGGCAACAATTTAATAAGGCCAGTTCCATCGGATCCAACCCAGAGGTTGTTTTCACGGTCTTTATAAATAACCCTGGCATCAAATACGTCTGGGAGATTATTCGTACTAGCCATTGGTTGCCAGTACTTGAATTTGTTTCCCCTGCGATCGTAACTACCCAGACCGTTGACAGAAGCTGCGATCCAAAGTGTGCCATCACCATCCTCACAAATGTCTGAAATCTGTAGCGGTTCTGTCAGGCGCGTAAACTCCGCTGATTCTCTCTCAAGCCTGAGCAAGCCCAAATTGGCTGTACCGATATATAACTGACCGGATCTGTCCTCAAAAATTGAAAGAACGGTGTTCTCAACGTCTCTGCCAAGGCTTTTCAAATTGTAATTGACACATTTTTCATTTCCTTTACCATATCTATATAAGCCTCCCCCTAGTGTGCCAATCCAGAGAGTCTCACTGGAATCTTCATAAATTGAAGTAATAAAATTGCTGTGGTTTTCCAGCTCGGTCAGGCTGTTTTGCGAATAGCTAAATTTGTATTTATACCTGTTGTACTTGTTCAGTCCGCGCAGGGTTCCAACCCAAATTGTCCCGGAGTTGTCTTTAAATAGGCTCTCAATCCTGTCAGAGCTAAGACTTTGTAAATTAGTATAGTCGTGCTTGTATTGTGTAAATTGTTCCGATCTGGAATCGAAAAGAAAAAGCCCTGACTCAGGCGTGCCGACATAAAGGTTGTGTGAATCGTCCTCAACAATTTCCGTGATGTATCTTACTCCAGGTCCAAAACGTGCCGGCGATAATCCTTCAATCCGCTTAAAAAAGCCACTCTTCCGGTCAAATCTGAAGAGGCCGCCACCCCAAGATCCTGCCCACATGTTTTTTTGGCTGTCTTCATATAAAAACACCTTCCCCCAGGAAGGATCGAACGATGGGTTGAAAGACATGCTTTCCGGAGTTGGTTTTCCTGTGTTTTTATCTATGCAGATCGGTCCGCGCCCGTCGACACTGATCCAAAAGTTATTCTCACTGTCCTCAAACGCTTGCAGCACCTTGTATTTAAGCAAATCAAAGTCCTTTTGCGGAGCGCCATCGAATTGGACAAACCTGTCAAGAGAAGATTCATGCTTTAGCAAACGTCCTGCCAATGTAGTTACCCACAACACCCCATCACGATCCACGTACATATCTTCAACAAGATCGTTTCCAGATCCCGGCAGATCTGGAGAAGCATTAGAATAATGTTTAAATCGCCCAGAATTGGGATCCAGAAGATCTATGCTCCCGACCTCGGTACTAACCCATATGAAGCCCTTCCGGTCCAGGCACAAATTTGTAACAGTGCTATTCGAAATTGAATCCAGATTTTCTGGATCATGTTTATAAGCCGTGAACTCGTACCCATCATATTTATACAAGCCATACCTTGTGGCGAACCACATATAGCCCGTCTTGTCTTGGATTATTTCGAAGACTGCATCTTGGAACGATCCCTCCCTTAGGCTGATGCGATCGAATCTTATAGCCTCTTCACCAATAAGTGCAGATGGATAAAAGAAAAACCAAAGAATAGCCGCGACCGGCCCGTAGTATTCGAACGAAGAAGATAGCATTCTACTCTCCAAGCTCCGACGGTGATCACCCCTGTACTATTCTATCAGGTTATGCGGAGGAAGACTTAGTGAGAGTTTTGATAAATCCTCTCAACTAGGCGCCTCTTAACGATTGATCCTCAGTTCGTTTCGTACTACAATCGTCCCTAAAGCATTGATGTAGTTAAGGTAAATTGCAGATAAGACGTAAGGAGAAGCGCCAGGGAGACTTTCTCAGTCACGCCATATACGAGGCCAAGATTCCTAAGAATCACTTCCTGCGACGCTTTCGCGCACCGGTCGCTTGGGAAGCGTTTGGTATCGACCGCTATAAGGATCACACGTTTGTGCCACTGGAAGTGATGCTGAGGATTATGATCTGCCAATATCTGCGCAGTATCCGACAGGCAGATGGAAGCCCAGCTACGCAATAACCTAGTCTTCAAGTTCTTCGTCGGCCTGGCTCCCGACGAAGCTGGTCTTGACCGATCCACTCTCATCCGTTTCCAGACGCGAGTGGGCGCGCGTCGCGTCGCCCGGTTATTCAATGTACTTGTCGAAGATGCTTGATAAGCAGGCATCGTTGAAGACTACCTAGATTCAATCGATGCGTATGCGGCAAATACGGACGCAGCTACCTAATATCGGATCGATCGTAAACTGCGGAGCGGCTAGGCAGATAATCCTTCTGCTGCATTCCAATTGATCGAAAATGCGCCGCTCGGCCCCGTTCCCAATGAGCTCCTAATATTATGTAACGTTATCTAGAGAATACGTAACAATTATCTTGACTAACACTTTGGAATGCATTAGCTTATGCTCAGACAACAGGGAGCAATATCAGTGCAAAAAGCCTATGCATATCTGAGGGTCAGCGGCCTGGGGCAGGTGGACGGCCACGGCTTCAGACGTCAGCTCGAAGCCATAAACGCATATGCTGCTAAGGCTGATTACGAGATAGTCGAGGTATTCCGCGAAGAGGGCGTCAGCGGGACTACAGACGAGACCGATCGGCCGGCGTTCCAGGAGATGGTCAGCCAGATTCTCTCCGACGGTGTAGAAACGGTCATCGTCGAGGGACTTGATCGCCTGGCGCGTGAATATCGGATTCAGGAACACTTGATTATCTATCTAGCCTCAAAAGGCATCAGACTTATCTCCGCCCGCACGGAAGAGGATATCACCGAAGCGGTCCATGCCGATCCGATGAAGAAAGCGCTTGTCCAAATTCAGGGCGTCTTCTCCGAGCTGGAAAAGAGCATGCTGGTCAGGAAGCTCCGTACTGCCAGAGAACGAATCAGGGTAGAGCAGGGGAAGTGTGAAGGGCGGAAAGCATTCGGCGAAACGGACGAAGAGCAGGCCGTCATTCGTCATATCCGCGCATTGAGGCGACGCCGTAAGGGAGGGCGGCGTTCATCATTGCGGGCAATCGCTCAGCGTTTGAACGATGAAGGCTACCGCACCAAGGAGAATGCCGAATGGACAGCCACACAGGTCCACAGAGTATTGAAACGGCGCGCATAGAGGCAATCTAAGCGCCGATCTTTCTCCTAGGCATACAACCTATTGGAGCGATACTGATCGCCGCTTAGGCAATCCCAAATTGATTGGAATAGGCGAGTCTGGATCCCTCCAGACGCATTCAAAGTCGTCATTAAACGGCGAGCAAATCAAATGTGACACTGTTTTTCGGCTAAAACCGGGAATTTTACGATATTACAACGAGATTCTGAATTTTAGCCGTTTTAAAAAGGCCCGAAATGTCAAATTTTGTAAACTTGTGGGACTCCAATGAAACCGCCTTGCAGCAAGCAAATCGTAGTCCATTATCAACAGGACCAATGCTCGCAGATCAACTCCGTCTGCTCCAACACCGTCTTCGTCGCCTTCTCCTGCTTGTCGGGAGGTTATCCGTGCCTTTCAACTATGTGCTTTACGATGCTTCTGATCTTAGCTGGTACTTGCTCCCGGATAGACTAGTCGATGATCAGGTTGCTTTTAACCTTGATCTCTATATATGCCCGGGTTACCAAGAGGTTTGAGTCTTGAACTTTATGGCAAAGTGGGTGGAATATTATTTCACGGGTAGTCATAACGTATAGAAAACCAAGGTTAATTAGAGTCAATCCAGCAAGGGACGAACTAAAGAAAAGAATAAAAGGTGAACACTAATTAAACAACATGCGGCGAGGGTATTAAATCTACTATATAATACGAGCAAATAACCGGCTCGAATTTACATCCTTTTGGGCCGTTACAAAAGACCACAATACAGGCAGCAACAAAATAATTTGACAATGCAATCCATTGTAGTAGAATAAGCTCAATAGCCCCTGCAGGGGATCCACATGAAAAACAGATTCTATGACGATTCTGCCAAAAAACCGTCTTCTCCTGCCTTCGATTCACCCGAGGTTTATCGGATCAGAAAGAATAGTGGTAATTGGTTGCTCGGTCGAAGGCAGTTTCTCGCTGGTGCGGTGACAGTAGCCGGTGCAAGCATAACAAGAAGTAATGCCTCTCCCATTTCGCAACCGGAAAGAAGTGTTGCGGATCCATCAAAATTCAAATACAGAAAATGTCCCGAGCCCCTGGCTCACACGGGAACGATCAATGCGATCGCATTCAGTCCTGACAGCAATTACCTCGTGTCCGGCGCAGTTGACGGCAAAGTGAAGATCTGGTCCCTGAAAACCGGCTCTAAGGAGAAGATTCTCAAGAATAGCGGGGGAATACAGCATCTGGCTTTTACGCCAGAAGGTAAATGGCTGGTCGTTTGTACCCAGTACTTCGGCATGAGAATCTGGGATTTTGAACAGAGAAAGAAAAAATACATTTTCGACCAGCACCCCAAAAAGGTCATGGGCGTGGATGTTGCCAGGGATGGGACATTCGGAGCTTCTGTGGATTTCAATGGAAATGTCTTTATCTGGTCCATACCAGAGGGAGAGCTTATCCATTCATGGACCATTGATGACCAGGCCCATTGCCTGGCCATAAGCCCGGACGGCCAGTATCTTGCGATAGGAATCCCGGGCAAAGTTTCTCTCTGGTCACTCAAGCCTGGCCAGGAGGGAACATTCATCCGCGAGTTCGGAGGATACGGATGGAATGTGGACAGAATCGCTTTCAGCCCCGACGGTAATTACCTGGTTGAAGGACGCCAATATTATTTCCAGTTGGGTATCTGGTCTTTTCCGGGCGGCCAGGAAATTGCGGAAATCGATACCGATCAGGACTACCACTTCACCATCGCGACACACCCCACTAATGGCCTGTTTGCATCAGGTGGACAGAAGAGACACCTGAGGCTCTGGACCTGCCCAGAGGGACATTTGCAGAAGGTTCTGGGAGACGGCGGAGGTGAGAATTGGGAGATAGTAACTGCTTTGGCGTTCAGCAACGACGGAAAGTGGCTAGCCTCCGGGAACATGAAGTCCTATCTGCGATTGTGGAATACCGCTACCTGGACGTTGCAACGCTGTTTTATTGACTCGAAATGCAATGATTCAGATGTGGAGGCAGTGAAGTACATATACAAGTCACAGGGTAAAAAAGTAAAGGTGATAATACCTAACTGCAAATGTAGGCCCGAAATGCCTGGTAAGGCAAAGTGTTCTTGTGACTCAGTTGCGGGGCGGAATGACTGCGAATGCGTCAAGTTTATATGCAGCTGCGTCTTCCACAGTGGGGGCTGCGGAAGCGTTTATTACTACCCGAATTGATCAACAACACGTAATTAGAAATTAAGGGGGTAGGTGGAATGAGGCTAAAGCAAGGGAAACCGGAAACAGGTTCCAATTTCGATGGAAGTCAGGAAAATCCCAGAATTTATAAAATCGAAAGATCCAGGGGCAGAAGAAAACTGGGCAGACGCGAATTCCTGGCAATGAACGTCGGAATTGCGGGAGCAGCGCTAACCGCTTTAAAAACAGAGGCTTCCGAAGATTTTGCCAGTGCGTCTCAAACATCATCCGATGTTTTACCGGCGTTGTCGTGCAATATAACGAGGTCACACGGCGGCAGAGTCAATGAGGTCGTTTTTAACAATGATGGTAAGATGCTCGCCTCGGCCTCACAGGACGACACAATCAAAATCTGGAGTAACCCTGACGGACGTCTGCTAAAACAATTTGAGGGTGATTTCTCACCCAACGGCTTTGAATCGCTGTGCTCGGACAGCAAGGGAAAATGGTTCGCAGCTGCAAGCTGGCGGACCGTTTTTCTCTACTCCTGGTCTAATCTGTCTAAAGTCCGGGAGACAGAACTGGATAACCTCATTGACGGTTTGGCTTTTTCACCCGATGGGAATTCCCTGGTTGTCCTGAAGTCTGATCATGAAGTCATGTTTCTCACCGTGCCTGGCCTGCAGAAAAAAGGTACTGTTAATTTGCCAGCCTGGCAGTACTACAGTCTCGCGGTATCACCCGACGGCAAGTGGTTGGCCACTGGTGAAGAGGGCAAAGTAAATATATTTGCTATAAAGAGGTTCAAACGCGCTAAACCTAAGTTTAATCTGAATTTTGGCAAATCCTCGAGCAACGTAACCGCCATGGTTTTCACGCCTGATAATAAATATCTGATTACCGCGCTCCAAGGCGGCGAACTTATTTTCTGGAAAACCTCGCCGTGGAAATACGTGAAGTCGCTAAAGACCGGATTGAATTCCATTAGTTGCATTGCAATAAATTCGAAAGGAAAGCTCTTCGCTATCGGTGGAAAGCAAGGAATAAAGACCTATACCTTTCCCAAAGGCAAATCCAAAAAGCAAATGATAAGAGAGACCGAGGTTGACAACTCTGCGCCGGCTTCACTTGCTTTCAATCCTTCCAACACACTACTTGCCGCCGGCTACGGCTACGACAACGGAGGTTATCTCACCCTCTGGCAACACACAACGGGCAAAACATTGCGTTGCTTTGTCGATGTTGAATCCACTTGGCCTAAAGACAAAGTGAAAACCTACGAATACGATGCTGCCGGCGGGGGCAAGGTGCGGATCACGGTCCCGAATTGTACCTGCGCGGTGAAAGTCCCGGCCAATGCCCATTGTGTGTGCGATTCCGTCAGCGGAAACTACTGCGAATGCGACAGCTACTGCAGCTGCCATTACGTTCATACATATTGGTACCCCAACTGATAGGCAGCCAGCCGAGTTATCACCAGAAATTGCGATTAGAATAATTGGAAAAAAGGATTGAATACCCTGAAGAAACCTTGTTTGTTCTGCATACCCTTTGAGGGAAAGTGGATTATCTATCGGCCCCTCCTCCATGCCGCATTCATCGGCAACCACACCATGGCTGAGCTTACAGAACACTGTTTACGCTATCCTGATTCTGAAGTGCCACAGGAACACGTTGAAGCATGTGGTTTCCTGAAGGATATCGGCTTCCTGGAACCCGATCCTCCACCACCTGCCCAAACGGATTTCAAGTTTTCTCCCGATGCCGCGGTACTCCTTCTGACAAACCGCTGCAACCTTCGCTGTACTTACTGCTATGCCGAAGCCGGTGATAAGGCACTAGAGGATATGCCCCTGGAATTGGCGCTCAGGGCTATAGATATCGCTGCAGAAAATGCAAAAAACAATGACCGGTCATTTTTCCAGCTTGTTTTCCACGGCGGCGGCGAACCACCGCAGCATTGGGACGTGTTCAGGAAGGCTGTTGATTACGCGGAGAGCAAAAGCCATAAATGCAGCATATCGATGTCTTCGAACGGCGTCTGGAGCAAAGAGCAGCGCGCGTTCATATTGGAACATTTAAACGGCGTGTCATTGTCTTTCGACGGCACCAGAGAAGTCCAGGACGCTCAACGCCCCACAGCAGAAGGAGGAAGCTCTTTCAAAGCGGTAATGACCAGCATCAACAAGATGGATGAGAATAAATTTCCGTATAATATTAGAATGACCATCACCAACTCTTTTCTCGAGAAGCTTCCCGAATGTATTCAGTTCTTTTGTGAGGAAACTGGTTGCAGGAACTTTCAAATCGAACCCGCATTTGGGAGCGGAAGGGAGGGTTGGGTTAATCCTACTCCGGAAATCGCCGATCGGTTCATAAGTGCATTCGCCGCGGCAATGGATGTCGCGGAGAGCTACCAGAGCGACCTCACTTACTCCGGCGCCCGCCCCTGGATGACTGTCTGTTCCTTCTGCTCAGCGGCTGAATCGGCATTGGTGCTTAGGCCGGATGCAGGGATAGTGGCCTGCTATGAGGTGACAGATGCCAGCCACTTGCTGGCCGATGTTTTCACCATTGGCAGGCTGGGTCCGAACGGAATGATTATCGATGAGGGAGCCAGAGAAAACCTAAATCTGATGCGTCAGGAACGATTGGCGCTCTGTAAAGACTGCTTCTGCGTATGGCATTGTGGCGGCGATTGCTCCTCTCGATGTTTTTCGCCGGGCGGGAAGGGTCATCTGAGATTTGAAGAACGCTGCCGCATCAACCGGGAGTTGTCCAAGGAGCTATTGGCCCGTTACATCGAGCGGAGCGGAGTTGTATGGAGATCCAGAATTGAAGTAACGGATGAAAATAGTGATTTTCCGGGAGAACCGTCGATAGATAAGCAGAGAAGAAAAAACGATGTAACATCACAAAACACGGAGCAGCATTAAGGACGTACAAGGTGTTTTCCAGACTTAGAAAGCAAAGTCGGTTGATCAGATGACAAGTCGAAATCGATCCGCGATGTCCCGAAGGAAAGCATTCAAGGAGATGCTGGGAAGATTCATCGTCATGTTTGACGAGGCGAGGGGGCAGCAACACATTCCACTGAAGCAAATCGAACAGCTGGATAGGACCGTTCTCGAAAAGCTAATCCCCGTGCGAAACAGAGTTATAGAGATATTCAGGAATGACAATTGGCTGATGGTTCTGCATCCTGAAACCGGGGAAAAAGCTAGGCTTTTTGAGACGACTGACGAGAAAATGTTCTTCTTCAGGATGGTTAACGGACGTCATACCCTGCTTGATTTATCTTCAGCAATTATCAACCGGTTTGACTGGGAAGAGAAGCGAGCCTGGGCACTGGTGAAGCAGGTCTTCTTGAATATGCTGAAACATGGAGTCTTGTCGATAGTGAACATCCCTGAAGAATTGATGCAGGAATAATGCTTCATCACAGACCCAATACTACCGATTTCCGATTAGTGGGAGGGAATCTTTCTCCCCCGGATTTACCTGTCTATCGTTTGGATAAAGGAAAACACTCGATATTCTACTCTCCCGGTTTGGTGGCCGTTGTGGACTCAGACCGGAGCGCAGTTTTGGAAAACTATTTGCTTTCTAAAGATGTCGATGGGATATCGGAAGATCTGATAAACATTGGCATGCAGCTTACTAGACGCGCGCGGGAGGCACTGGAGCTATATAAGTCGTTCTATACCAGACCATTCGAGCCCCGGTGTCTCACTCTCTATATTCACGAGAGCTGTAATCTCTCTTGTGAATATTGCCTGCTCCAGGATAATACCGGACAGAAAAGGCAACTGCATCCCAATGATATAGTCCAGGCGGCACGTGTAGTAGCTGAAAATTGCAGGCAACAGGGCACACCGTTTAATCAGGTATTTCATGGATGGGGCGAGCCTGCATCCAATCTACAACTGATTAGAGAACTTTTACAGATTCTCGACGACATCGCAAAAGAGTTCGGCATTCCACAACACCGCCACATTGCCACTAATGGAGTCATGTCACCAGAAGTTGCAGAGTTTTTAAGCAGGCATTTTGATTCAGTTGGACTGTCTTGCGACGGTCCTGATCATATCCAGAACAGGTTTAGACCACTCCGCACAGGAGGTTCTACAGCTGAACAGGTCAGGCAAACAGCGGGAATATTGAGAAAACAGCAATGCAGTTACTTCGTTCGATCTACGATCACCAATCAGACAATCTCTGCTCAGGAAGAAATCGCCGACTATATCATCAGAGTATTAAAACCTGCCTACATACGTTTTGAGCCTGTGTATCGGGCGAAAAATGGTGGTTTTTCTGATTCCGATGCAGAGGTTTTCGCCGATAGCTTTTTCAGAGCAAAAACTATCTGCAAACAAAATGATATCAGTCTTGCGTGCTCGGGATCCCGACTGGCCGAAGTCCATGGCCCTTACTGCAATGTTTTCCGGAGCGTGGTCAACCTCTTGCCGGACGCCCGGGTTACTTCCTGCTTCATAAAGCATTATGGAGATTCCGCAGAGAATTTCGTGATTGGACATTCAACTCCTTCTGGATTCGAGTTGAATAAAAACAAGGTTCGTGTTCTCCAGGCAGGACTTGGTTGGCGACCTGATATATGTCGAAAGTGTTTTAACAACTACCATTGTGTAGCTCTTTGTCCTGACTTTTGCCCGGTTGATGCCGTTCAAAAAGAAGTTTCATATGAAGAGCATTTCCGATGCAGGCTGTTCAAGAACCTGGCTCGCAAAGAAATCCTCGAAGAAGCAGAGCAATTATTGGTGGGGCAAAAGGTGACGTTACTCCGTGCATGGAACACATTGAAAAACAGCACCAGAGAGTGAAAAGATGACCAAGCGCAGCAAAGCGGATAGGATTCAGGATCCAAGGAGATTCGATTGTTAGACAGCAACGTCTTCGCATTGCCTCTGAAGGATAAATGGCTGCTCTATGCACCATTGCACGGCATCTCAGCCCTGGTCAATGACGCCGCTGTCAACGCTCTTCAAGAACCAGCCAGAAATACTCATTCTGCAGAACTGGATCAGTTGAGGAAAGATCTTTCGAAGGCTCCAGTTGCATTACCTGATTCAAAAAAAGGTGATTTTATCCCTGCTTTTCTGGGATTTCTACCAACGCGAGACTGCAATCTCTCCTGCAAATATTGCGGCTTTCGAGCCGGTTCGAGCCCGCAGAAATCCATGAGCATCGATCTTGCCGTCCGCTGTATTGACTGGTATGCGAAGCTTCTTAAAGCTGATGGCGAGGATACCTTAGAGATCCACTTTTTCGGCGGGGAGCCATTTATCAAACCGGAACTGGTTATGATGGTGGTGCATGCTGCTCGCATCAGAGGCGAGGAGTATGGCCTGCGGACTCGTTTCGAAGCGTCAACCAACGGTGTGATGAACGAAGAGATGGCTCGCTTCGCAGCCAACTTCATCCACAACATTGTGTTATCCATCGACGGTCCTTTAGACATTCAAAATAGTCACCGTCCCCGGCCCGGAGGCGAGGGCAGCTTCGAGGACGCCTACAGGTCGGCCAGAGTTTTCGATGACGGACCTGGTGGTTTACATTTGCGATCATGCATTACGTCCGACACTGTCAGCCGTATGGAAGAAATTGCCACCTGGTTTTCACGCGAATTTCGTCCAAGCACTGTTTGTTTCGAGACGCTGCAACCCAGCCCCGAATCAGAGGAGGCGGGCCTCAATATTCCTGATCCATGGGAATTCGCAAGTAATTACTCAAGAGCAGCTTTGGCGCTCTGGAAATCGGGAATAAAGCCGATTTACGCTTCAGCTGAACTTTCTGAAAACCGGGTAAGTTTCTGCCCCGTGGGAAAGGACGTGGTTATCGTTTCCCCGGAGGGCGAGATCGCAGGCTGTTACCTTCTGGAGCGGGATTGGAAAGCACGCGGGATGGATATGAGCATCGGCTGCTTCTCGGAGAATGGAGAACCGGAATTTTATGAAGGCGCTGTGGAACGCTTGAGGAATATGAACGTACTGAACTATTCGCGCTGTAATAATTGCTTCTGCCGCTGGCACTGCGCCGGAGGCTGCCATGTAAATCACAGCTTCCCGGGTTGCCCGGAAACATACGTTGATCTCTGTAAACAGACAAGAATTATTACCCTCTTCAATATCCTCTCGGGTATGGACAGACTGGATATTTTCAACGAACTGGATGCAGATAAAACGAATCTGCGTCGGGTAATTCTTCAACCATCTGACAGACTGGGTGCTTGAAAGACAGATAAATGACCGGATCACAAGAACATAACCCCGAGGAGCTCCGCTTCAAGCTTGGAGAAGGTGTCGGCTATTATGTCGAAGACAACGGATTATTGCTGGTAAATTCAAATCGAACTGAGACTGAAAAGCTGAACCAGAAAGAGTCTGCGCTGTGGCACCTGAATGCATATGGCATGCATCCGGAATCCTTGATGAACTTTTTCTCTATCCTGTATGGATCGGATGACGAAGCTCAGAATTTTGTAAGTAAAACACTACTCCGTTGGCATAGCGAAGGTTACCTGAGAAGAAGATAATTATTCATGGCCAATATATGCATAACATCTATCTGCAACAGGGGCTGCTCTTACTGCTTCGCACAGGGTAATATCAACAAACCGGACTACATGAGCCTGAACTTATTTCAGCGTTCGTTATCATTTATCAAGCGCTCGAATATCGATAAGGTTCGCCTTCTAGGAGGCGAGCCTACACTTCACCCGCAATTCGGCGAGATTCTGAGGCTCTCCAGGGAAACAGGCAAGAGCATCCTTCTTTTTACTAACGGCCTGATTCATGAGAAAGAATTGAACCTGCTTTTGCAGATCCCTACGGACAAAATTAATGTACTTATTAACATAACTCAGCTTCCAACGGAGGAGAACGAAGTTTTCACTCGACAGCGCCGAACAATAGAACATCTGGGCAAGAGAATATCCCTGGGTATTAATATCTTCAGACCAGAAATTCATCTGGATTTTATTTTCGATATTTTCCAGGGAATTGAAATTAATAAGTCACTTCGCGTTGGACTGGCACTGCCAAGACTCGGCAGCGAAAACGTATGGCTCCACCCTCGCCAATACCCCTTTGTGGGTATGAGGATTGCCCGCCTGGCTGAGATGGCTGCTAAACAGGGGGTGCACCTCAGTTTCGACTGCGGATTCGTGCCATGCATGTTCAGCAAAGAAGCTCTGAGTTTACTCAGGTCAACCAAAGCTGATCTGGGCTGGCGATGTAATCCCATTCTGGATATCGACACGGCAGGAAACATCATACATTGCTTTCCCTTGGAAGGCCTTTTCTCAGTAAGGCTAGATGAAGAAATCGACGCAAAAACTCTTAGAACTCAATTTATTAAAAAGACGCGTCTTTTTAGCAAAGTCGGTATTTATACTGACTGCTCTGAATGCGATTTAAAACACATTGGAGAATGTCCGGGCGGTTGCCTGGCTGTGAGAGCGAAGAGGTTTCAGAATTATCAGGATCTTGAGTTGAAAAACAATGACAGTTAATATTAATTAAAGACAGCATTTAGATGTAAGAGGGAGAGGGCATTGAAAAAAAGAGGGAATCAGACTCGAAGGTTCCTTCCGCACGCGACAATAATAAAAACTCACCCGAGATATACGAAATAAACAGAAGCAAGGATAGCAGAAACCTGAGCCAGCGTAGGTTTCTCGCTGCCAGCACTGCAGCCACAGGTATCGCTTTTCTTCCAGAAGCAGCCCGGAAGTAAAAACTACTAGGGGAAAGGCCAGTTCAGGAGGAAAGAGTATCACCTGCCAAGTCGCCTTTGCTCATGAAGATGAAGTTACCGGACTTGAAAGAACACCCGATGGAAAAACGCTGATCTCGGCCGGGAAAGATGGCAAGGTCAAACTCTGGTCCCTACCCGATGGTTATCTACTGAAAACACTTGATGAACATAAATGGTCAATCACATCCATATATAAGGGCTTTGAGGAGACGCAGGAAAGGGGACCGCAGATTATCTCTGCGTGCCATCGCGAAGCGGTTAAATAACGAAGGCTACGGCACCAAGGAAAATGCCGAGTGGACAGCCACACAGGTCCACAGAGTATTGAAACGACGCGCATAGAGGCAATCTAAGCGCCGATCTTCCCCTTAGGCATAGAACCCTATTGGAGTACCACAGATCGCCACCCAGGCAATCCCAAATTGATTGGAATAGGCGAGTCTGGATACCTTCAGGTGTGCTCGAAGGCAGCATTAAACAACGAGCAAATCAAATGTGACACGGTTTTTCAATTGAAACCGGAGATTCCGCGATATTACAGCAATATTATGAATTTTGGCCATTTTAAAAAGAATCGAAATGTCACATTTTGTAAACTTGCAGACGACTCTAAATCTCATCTATTGAGTGTGATTCGACATTTTCATCAGGGTCAGTTGTCCCAATGCTCGCAGATAAGCTCCGTTTGCTCCAATACCGTCTTGGTTGCTCTCTCCTGCTTGTCGGGTGGGTAGTGATATCTTCTCAGAATTCGTTTTACAAGACGGCGCAAATGAGCGCGCACTGATTGCTTGATGTTCCAGTCGATGGTCAAGCCGCTTTTAACCTTTTCGACAAGTTCCCTGGCGATCTTGCTGAGTGTCTCATCGCCGAGCACTTTAACTGCGCTATCGTTTGTCTCCAGCGCATCTTAGAAGGCCAACTCATCCTCGGTTAGGACAAGCCTTTAACCACATTTATCAGCTGGCTACTTCGGGAGCAAAAGGTTAGCCTTTCATATCCAATCGTTTCATGCATTTTTTCTTCTTGTTTTTAATAAGTTAATAAAGAATGCTTACAGACGATTCAATTCGAACTCTTGTCCCCACTCAAGTTGTAGTAAGGGTGCTAATAATTACTCTATGGGAAATTGGGTGGTAGCGTGTACCGGTTCAAGAAGAATGATACAGATCTGCTGGCTGTATTAACCAGGCTTGCCGATGAATTGGAATAAAGCCATAGCATATAACCATGCATTCTCCCCATGATCGCATCCTTGGGCTCCCATACTAGCCGTTCGGCACGGCACCGCCGCGGTTCCAGTGGGAGGAAGAGCATATTGCCTCCCGAGCCGCCCAAGCCTGGCCCGGTCTGCTGATCCTGTCTGTGATGACTGGCGGCGGCGCTGCAGACGGTCTACCCGCGAGTGGCTCATCAGAGGTGCTGGGTGCACAAGATGCGCAACATCGTTGCGCGGGTGCGCAAGCGCGAGGCGGACTCGCCCGATGGTTTGTTTCGTCAACCTTGGAAGCGTCGATCGCATAATCTTCTCGATCTTCAACAGGTTCAATAAGGAGTGGGAGAAACGCACCCTCAGAGTTTTTACACAAGCAGCTTGACGTCACCAGAATACGTGGGGAGAGGTTGAGAGACAAGATATTTCATGTTAATGTTCGAAACATATTAAGATCTCTTGTCTGCCGTGAGCGATCCGGCCCGGCTGGAGAAAATATGAGGCTGTCTTGGCACGGATACTTTACTGAGCCAGAAAAACCCTTAAGGGGTAGTCAGGAGCAGGAATGATGATTACTACTTTGTTCGCAGCCATAATTGTGGCGTTTTCTGCTGTGGTCTACCCGGCGCAGTTGCCGCCCGAGCAGGGCAACCCGATCGTGGAGATCCAGAAGCGGATGGTGGAACGCATAGATTACTATTTCCTCAAGGTGGAGAGTGATTGCCTGCTCCGGGTCAAGGATGCCCTGTACACCAGAAGCGAGGCCTTCACGCTGATCAACTGCATCCAGGAGAATTACCATCAAGCCACCATTACCTGGTACGATTTGAACCAGGAGCTAATAGAAGCGGTCGCCGAGATGTCCATCTCCTCCGTGGACCGGTTTGTGCCCGAGGGGCCGACGACTGGCGCGCAACGCCAGCAACAGACCAGTTTCCTCGCCTCAGCGCACCAAAGGGTAACGGGCTGGTACAAGGGCCTCGCCGCCATGATTGATAAGCTCTTCAAGGCCGGAATGCTGGATGCCGAAGCGGCCAAAGCGGTAGTTGAGCGGCTCAACGAGTCGTTGAAGAAGGTCACCGTGACCGCTCGTGAGGCCTACGGCAAAATGGCAAGCGACGACCGGCTTTCGCCGGACCAGGTGCGGGAGATTCTAAACGGGGCGATGGAAGGAATGTTCTCGACTGCCCGCGAGGACGTGACGGGGATGAGACAGTTGATACTCGAAAGCCGGGTTCAATTGGGGCGAGATTTCAATGAGACGATGAAAGTGTATACATCGAGCAAGCAGTTGCAGGAGTGGAAAGTGGGGGAGATGGAAGACTACAGCGAGGTGGTGGAACAGTTCCAACCGATCCTGGTCTCCGCTTTCGAATCGATCCAGTACCAAGCTTGGACAGTCTGGGCGGACCTGAGACCTGAGGAGGCCAAAACAGAGGAGCGAGAGCAGAAGTAAAGCTTCTCCGAATCAGAATAGCGGGGTATAGAATGTGTTACCGTTACCCTCTACCCGACTTGCAGCTTCTACTTGGCAGTCTTGCGTAAGCGCTTAACCCCCATGCCGGCCAAACCATGTGAAATATGCGAGTTAAAACTCCTCCGCCAACAGTTCACGGATCGCGCGCAGCAGTTTCTCTTTGTTCTCTTCTTTGTTCCTGACGATCCTTTTCCGGACAATACCACGCTTGTCGATCAGGAACACCGTCGGAAGGCCGGTAACGCCGTAGCTTCCCAATAAGGGGTCGCTGTCGGCTATGCCCAGCGGCTAACAGATTCCGTCGAGTCTATCGTTCCCCTGGGAACTCCGTAACAATCGAGAAGAATTCTATTCCTCCAGCAGAATTTTAATTTCTTCTTCCATCTGGGCCTCGTTACCTGCCCTGAAGCCACGGTGGTAGAACATGATCTTGCCTTCGCGGTCGATAATGTAGGTAGTCGGGAAGCCCTGGATGCCAAATATATTAAAGGCCACCTCCTCATCCTCTGCCCCGTTCTCCAGGAACACAAAGGGAAGATCTTTTTCTTCGATGAATTTCAGTGCTCCCTCGGTGTCATGCTTGTAATCGACGGCGACGATCTCGAAGCCCTTGTCACGATACTTCTCGTAAATCGGCTTTAATAGTGGCAACTCCACCAGGCAGTACGGTCAAGTGGGGTACCAGAAGTTCAACAGCACAACCTTGCCTTTGAAGGAAGAGAAGGTAACTTTCCGCCCCTGGTAATCCGTTACGGCGAAATCCTCTATCGGTTTAGCCAATTTCAGCCTCAAGTCCCAGCGGAACTGCTCGAATCCGGCCTTGCTGCCGTTCTTGGCCACATAAGCGCCTCGCAAAAGCATAACTGAATCCTCGTCACCCATCATCACTCCCGCGGGCGCGAATTTCTCAATCGCGCCGTCATAGTCGCCAAGTTCCATCAAGGCACGGCCCCAATAGACATAAAGGTTGCCGTACTTCGGCATGCCGACGTAATAGAAGTTGGAATTCCTCTCTGCTTCGCGGAAGACGGCCAGCCCTTCTTCCACCCGGCCTGAATTTACTAATGCCCAGCCCTTGCTAGCCTTTGAGGAGCCAAGACGTGAACGCAAGCTGTGTTGTATACGTTGCTCAGTCTGCCAATCGGGCGGGAGATCAGCTACAACGGCCTCGCGTGTGGACATGGCGATGGCGGCGTCATAGTGCTCTAAGGCCAGGTCCCAGAGTTCGCACGCATTCGCGTTGCGGGCAATGATCACCCGATCGAGATAATCAAGTTCCCGGACCTTGGCCATTTCCATTGCGAGCTTCTGCAGTTCATCCCCTCGGCAAGCCTTGCCGTAAAGGTCCGCCTGCACCTGCATCACCTGGATGCGGACTTTCGGTGCCTTGACTATTTCCAGGACGGAAGCGACGAATTCCAGAGCGCCGTCAATGTTGTCCTGCTGATAAGCCAGCAGGCGCACCGCATACGAGACCACGTTGCGGGTATACTGGCCGTCCGGGTGGCGCTTCAGAAACCCACGTAGGACATCGAGTTTGGCATCCTGCGTCTCCGCCGCCCTGTAATCGCCATACATCTTTTTGTAGGCATCGCGATAGGCTTCCTCGTCCTGCGTGGCGGCGCTCAGCACCAGCAACGCCGACAGCGCCAGCGCGGTGACAACTCTTCGTGACATGGGACCTCCCCTAAATAACTGAAATTGAATCACAACTCCTTTTTCAGTATCGTCTTGACCACCTTGTTGTTATCCTCGTTGACCTCGGTGACTGCATCGCCATCGTCGGCGATCCCCTGAAAGTAGAACTTCTTCCCCAGCTTCTTGACCCGCACGGCTGTGTTGACCTCGATAGTTTCGCCTGGTTTGAGAGAAGCTACGTTTTCCTCGACGACCTTGGTGTCCTTGCCCCTGATCTTCGCCGCTTTGGCAGTCAGGTAAGCCTTGTAGGAAAAGGCGCCGCTGGGCTTGCTGCCGCAATTGGCGATGATAAAGCTGACGTTAAGCGTTGCGGCCTTGGGGGTTGCTCCCCCCATGGTGATGAATACGCGTGTTAGCACTAGGTCCATACCCTTGAGTTCCTTACCCTTGAACTTGAGCTCAGCGAAGTTGTTGGACCTGTCCATGTCTTTCAGCTCGCCGATCGGATCGGCGTATACCAGCAGCTTTTTCCGTCCTTTCGACAGGGGCGTATACTTGAGCGCCAGCGCGACGCTCTTGCCCTTCTTCAAGTCAGCGACCTTCACGGAGTCAAAAGGATCGCTGCCCTCGCTGAAAAAGTCCCCTTGGGTCTTTTCGCGACCTCTCATGAGGTATAACTCCCAGGGTAGTTAACAAGTTACATATGCTTGTCTCATGAAATAGGACGGGAATCAATCGTGAATCGATCTCAGCGGCAGGAGTTTTTCAACACTCTCTTCCTTGACAAATAAATCAAGCGCCATAAATTGAAGGGTAAACCATCCAGGGGGGGATGCGTGTCATGAGATACCTAACCAAAATGTTTTGCTTTGCATCAATCCTTGTAACTGTCCTGGCTTTGCCTGCCTGGGCACAGGTCACAACTGGAACCCTGAGCGGCACAGTCATGGATAACCAGGGTGCGGTTATCCAGAACGCAGCAGTGACCATCCAGCTTATGGGTTCCGAGCGGATCACCACGACCCAGACAGACGCTGTCGGACGCTTCTACTTTCCGAGGCTCCGCGTCGGCAACTACACGCTGACCGTCAACAAAGAGGGCTACCAAATCTACAAAGTCGAACAGCTCAGGATCAACTTGGGTACCAACAGCAGGATCGTCTGCACGCTGCCGCCCGTGACCGAGTTCGAGCGGGAAATTGTGATCTTAGCCGAGCGCCCCCTCATCGATGTCACCAAGTCCACCCAGGATACGGTCCTGACCAGTGATGTGATCGACAACGTGCCGACCTTCGAGCGCGACTTCTACGAGCTCCTCGTCATGCTCAACCAGGTCCAGAAGAACGAGCACATGCTGGAATATGACGACGGGCTCAGCATCGCCGGCATGCGCCCGCAGGACAACATCTTCCAGGTCGACGGCGTCGACAACAACTCTTTCTTGGACGGCCAGGCCGCTCAGTTCTACAGCCTGGACGTCCTTGAGGAGGTTCAGCTCTCCACGGCCGCCTATACTGCTGAATACGGGCGCGGCTCCGGCGGTCTCGTCAACATTGTCACCAAGAGCGGCACGGACCGCTACTCCGGCCGCTTCTCTCTCTATATCCGCGACGATATTCTGGACGAGAACGAGGCGGCTAACGACTGGCACTATCGGGATATGTCATTCGTCTTCGGCGGCCCGATCAAAAAGAAGAAACTTTACTTCCTCCTCAATTACAACCGCATCACCAGGCGCGACAACCGAGACTACACCCTCGACCACTATATGGGACCGATGGACTTAGAGGTCAATGAGTGGCGCGACGCCTACTTCACCAAGATCAACTGGTATCCGCGCCTCAGCCACGAGTTCATTTTCAACTATAACTTCGAGCCTTTCCATTCCAAAAACCCTCTTACCAACGGCTTCCGGCCCAACAGGGACGGCTATACGGATGTGCGGGGGGGCCACACCTTCAGCTTCGCCAACAACTGGACTCTGTCCGATAATATGCACTCGGCTCTCTACTTCAAGTACCGCAAGATCGACAGCGACAGGACGCGTAACACCCCCGAGGACCCGCCCATATCCTACGGCTACAGAGTTCCATATGAAGGTGGCGGGGGAGGCGGCATAATAAGCTATGAAGGTCCGTACTGGACTGGGAAAGAAGCCCACGAGAGGGGGCTCGCGCTCACTGAAAAGCTGAGTTACTTCACCGGCACGCACACCTATGCCTTCGGCGGCGATATCAATTATATGTCCATGGACACTTACGAAGAGCTCTCTACGAAATACCAGAATCGATATACCGTTCTGCCGCCGGACATTGAATGGTGGTACAAGAGACAGTTAGTTGGAGAACCGCGCTATAAGTACAAACAGATGTGGGCCTCCGCCTACGCACAGGATGACTGGCAGATTAGCAAGAAGCTTACGCTCAACCTCGGCGCCCGTGTCGACCACAACAGCTTCCTCGGCAATACAGTCGTCAGCCCCCGCCTCGGCTTCGCCTTCGACCCGATTGGCGACCAAAAGACGGTTATCCGCGGCGGCACCGGTGTTTACTACAGCAAGAACTTCTTTGACACCCAGCGGAGAGTAAATGCCCCAGACTCGCTAACCTCCTATTGGACCGGGGGAGAAGAGGGCGAGTGGGGCGAGTTTAGAGAGGCTAGATATCGCAGATTCCTAGACCCCGACATCAAGACGCCCTTCACCTGGCAGATGAGCATCGGAGTGGAGCGGATTCTGACCGGTGATCTCACCTTCAACGTTAATGCCGAGTACAAGAAGAACGAAGACCAGTTCTACGTTGTGTGGTTCAACCTGGTTGATGAGAACACAGGGAAACGCCCCATCGACACCATAAATGACGATTCAATGTACGGGAACCAGGGCCATAGCACCTATCGCGCCTTGGTGATCGGCCTCAACAAGCGTTACAACGGCCGCTGGATGCTCCGCGGCGACTACACCTTGTCCCGCGCCGAGGGCAATGCCAGCAGGTACTTCGGCGGCTCCTGGGGTAGCATCTTGTGGAAGACCCAACAGAACCAGGATAAGTGGGTCAACAGCATAGCCCCGCTCAGTTTCGACCTCACCCACCAGCTTAAGCTCACAGGTGTGTTCCGCTTCCCCCTCGACATCATGTTCAGCTTCCATTGGTATTACCAAAGCGGCTATCCCATGCATGGGGCCGATTCCTATAGAGATATGCCGGACTTGAACGCCTTCCGCATGCCGAGCACGCGGAAGATGAATGTCCGCTTCCAGAAATCGATCCGTTTCGGTGGCCAGAGGAAGCTGCACGTTTACGTGGATATGCTCAACTTCCTCCAAGACAAAAATGATGTCTATGTTGACAGGTACCGACTAGACAACTATGGAGATCCTAACCCCTTCTTCATGGTGGGGTATGCGTATGGTTACACCCAGGGGACTCCAGGGCACTATTACGGCAGAATGCGTGAGACGCAAATAGGAGTGAAATTCGACTTCTGACCCACGTGGCTTAGGCAGGGGCGGCCGTTCAGCCGCCCCTTATAATTTCCGCCCGTTCTCGGTAGGTGCTGATGATACCCATACCGTGACATAAGAGGACTTGCCTGCAAGTTCCGTGCTACTGAAAGCCCATAAATTGTTTAGCGGCGGGATAATTACATCCTCCTCGCCGAGCAGTAAGGAGAGGAGATAAATGCACAAGCTTTGGACGGCGACCCTTGTGGCTTTGTTAATTACGGATTTTGCGTTCTCACAGGAGAAGTCGCCACTGGAGTATTACCAGGATTACACCGAGAATCAGAACGAAATCCGTAAGCAGTACCCCGATCTCAAGGAGTTTATCGCTGCTTTCAAACCCTCTCGCGAAACGATGTGGGACTATGTCGCTGGCGCCGACCCGGAAGGGATGAGCGAGGAAAATCTGCTTTATCTCGCTCTTCTTGCCAGTATGTCTACCCACCAGGACAAGTCGGTGGAGTTCTGCCAGGAATTTCTGAATCGCTTCCCGCGCGGCCCTTTTACCAATTTAATCCGGGAGAAGCTCTTCTACTCGTTGACGCGCGTGGACAAGGTAGAGGAAGCGGAAGAACTTCTCAAGAAGTTGCAGGGCATCTCTTTGCGGACCTATTTCTACGGCTATCAAAATCTCTCCTGGGCCTATAACCGCCTTGGCGACAACGAGAACTATCTGCGGATCAATCAACACCTTTTCGATGAGATGATCCGCCGCTCCGGTCACGAACCTCTGCCCAATTATGAACTGTCCCACGTGGTGTCGGGATATACCAGGCTTATGCAGGAGATGGGCAAAGAGAAAGAGTTGCTGGCGCTCTACAAAGAGTCGATGAAGAAACTCGAGCCCGATTCTTTCCCCTACCAACGTCTCGTCATTCAGGTTAACGCTCTCGAACAGATCGGCTCGCCGGCCCCGGAGCTGGCCGTAGAGCGCTGGGTCAACGGCGAGGGCAAGACAATCGGAAGCCTGCAGGGCAAAATAGTCCTTCTCGACTTCTGGGCCACCTGGTGTGGGCCCTGCATTGCCGCCTTTCCCGAGTTGATAGAAATCAGAAAACACCTTTCCGATCAGACGTTCGAAATCCTCGGCCTCACAAGGTACTACGGACGCTACAAGACCGATCGCGATCTGACCATGGATCAGGAGGCGGCCAGGATCGTCGACATCTTCGTGCCGGAACACAAGCTGCCCTGGCCGCTGGGCTTCGCCGGGGACGAAAAACTGTTCACCAGCTACGGCATCTCCGGCCTGCCGACGGCGGTCTTGATCGACAGGGAAGGCATAGTCCGTTATCGGCTGGTCGGCCACCCCGAAGATTTCAAGGAAGAGCTTCTGAACAAGATCAACGAATTGCTTGGCGAGGGTGGTTCAAGCGACTGCAGCTAGGTTAATTGTCAGGAGTTGTGTCTGAGCAAACTCGTTGCCGAAGGCCTAGAGGTTAAACATAAGCAAACTTTTGAATGTGGTAGGCAGGCAATGTGCGTCAACTTCGTTGCCCATCAATGGTTCCGCGCTGTTTCCTGCATGCTAAAAAAACTGATGAGGTCAGCCATGAGCAAATGTCATTACAAACCTTACAAGGCCTCGCCCAGGGTACTCATCATTCTTGCTTTGGCCGTTTGCCTGTTCGCCTCCCAGGCAATGGCCCAGGCCACATGGACCAAGGTAAGCACTACCGGTCCGTCATCGCGCAGTAACCACTCCATGGCCTACGACAGCCGGCGCGGTGTAGTGGTCCTTTTCGGCGGCGGTGATGCAACCGTGGCTGGAGAGACCTGGGAGTGGGATGGCACGAAGTGGACGCAAATCAATATAGAAGGGCCAATCATACGACGCTACCATAAGATGGTCTACGACAGCCGGCGCGGCGTTGTGGTCTTATTCGGCGGCCTTGACTCACGTTTCATTGGTACCGACTTACATGATACATGGGAGTACGACGGCACGAAGTGGACTGAAATTGATGTATCCGGCCCCGAGAACGATTACGGCTTCGGCATGGCATATGATCGGGACCGTGGCGTTACTGTCCTGTATGGCGGCAATGATTTAAGCAAAAAGGGCACCTGGGAGTACGACGGGGCCGGTTGGAAAAAAGCCTCGGACACATCTGTCCACCCGGCTGGTGGAGCCTCGGGTTTCAGGATGGCCTATGACTCCGTCAGAAAGAGGACGTTCCTTTTTGGCGGCTGGCAGGTTGGTGACTATTTGGGTACCACCCATGAATGGGACGGCTCCAGTTGGACACAAGTCGCCACTGATGATGAGGGTCCCCCCAATCGCTCTACACACTCCACTGCCTTCGACAGCAACTGGGGGAAAGTCGTCATCTTTGGGGGACAAGGTCCCGATGAAACCGGCGGTTTTGAGACGACCAAGAGCGACACCTGGGCCTGGGACGGCACCTGGACTAAAATCGACATACCTGGACCCAGCAAGCGTTACAACTTCGATATGGCCTTCGACAGCCGGCGCGGGAAAATCGTTCTCTTTGGTGGCACCGGTGACTATACCGCAGGTTCCGAAACCTGGGAATTCGACTCCGGATATCGTCCGCCTGGCCCGGACCTGGCGGTGACTTCCATTAAGGTCGACGCGAAGAAGGGCATGGCCGGAGAAAAGAGAACGGTCACGGTTAAGGTAGCCAACGACGGCGTCGAGGACGCCAGGAACTTCTACGTCCAGCTCAGCGAGGGGAACGATCCCGTCGATTCAATATTTGTGGATAAGCTGAATCAAGGCGGTAGCACCGAGCTGGAGTTCGACTACATCCCGTTGAAGAAGGGCAAGAAGAAGCTGGTTGCCTACGCCGACCCGTTCGCGGATATTGCCGACATGGACAGATCAAACAACTCCGCCCAAGCGTTCTTCAAGAGCAAGAAGTTGAAAGGTATCGACCTTGTGATGACCCACGTCTCCGTCAAGCTCGCAGGGGGGAGCGCGCCGCCGAAGGCCGCCGAACTGGTGGTCAGCTTTCGCATCAGCAACTGCGGGACCAAGGCTTGCGGCCCCTTCAAGTATAAAGTCTACCTCACGCGCAGAGAAAAGAAGATCAGCGGGAAAGATACCCTCGTGGCCGACGAGGAGATCCTCGCGCTCAAGGCCGGCGGGCAGTTGGTGATTACCAAGACCGTCAACGTCAAGAAAATCACGAAGAAATTCTATTTCCAGGGAATGCTCGACCCGGAGAACGCAATCAAAGAGGCTAACGAAGGTAACAACACCGTAGTGAGGCTCTTTCTGAAGAAGGGCCTGTAATTCGCAAAGGAGAGAAGGAAAATGTTAACCCGCACCTTGCCGATTATAGTTGTTCTGGCCTCGCTTGTTACGCCGGTGGTTTTTGCTCAGGAGCAGTCCCCGAGGGAGGCTTATTACAACTTCGTCACCCAGCGTGATCAACTTCGAAAACAGTTCAATATCAGCACCGATGAGGGTAGGAAGCAGTTCATGGAGGCGCTGAGTCCGCTTCGCGACCGGGTGGCAAAGCTTGTGGAAAGCGCAGACCCCGAAACTATGCGGGAAGACGATCTTTTCTTCCTCGGCGTGATTTCCAACTGGACTGAGAACAAAGAGAAGTCCCTGGCGGCACATAGAACCTATCTCAAGAAATTCCCGCGCGGCCTCTTCTTCAATGACGTTCAGCAGGATTTTTACAAGCGCCTCACCAGCACGGGTGAGATCGAAGAAGCACTGAAGATTCTTCCCCAGCTCCAGGCAAAAGGCGTCGACAACTATTTCGAGAACCTATCCTTTCTTGCCTGGGCGTACGTCCGGGCTGAGGATAAGGAGAAGGCCCTGGAGACTTACCATGGGGCATTTGAGGAAATTATCCGCCGAGCGGGCCACGAGCAATTGCCTTCATATCGCTTGGCTCGAACCCTGCCTTCATTGGTAAGCCTCTACCAAGAGATGGACAAGCGAGACGAGGTCCTGGCCCTGTTGAAGGACTCCTTACCCAAGCTCGATCAGGCGCCGGACATTCTCGATCGTGTAAATACACTGATAACGTCGTTAGAGATAATTGACTCGCAGGCGCCCGAGCTCGCGATTGAGCGGTGGGTGAACGGCGGGGGAGAGGCAATAGGCGGATCCAGGGGGAAGGTACTCCTGATCGACTTCTGGGCGACCTGGTGCGGCCCATGTAAGAAAGCTATCCCGGGGTTGAAGATGATCCAGGAACACTATCGCGGCGCCGATTTTGCCCTCGTCGGCCTGACCAAATTCTACGGGCAGTACATGGGGGAGAGGAACCTTTCCAAAGATGACGAGGCATCCAGAATCCTCGACGATTTTGTTCCCAAGTATGAAGTCACCTGGCCGCTTGGGATAGCCGATGGCGACGCCCTCTTCAAAAGCTATGGCGTCACGAATCTGCCGACGGTGTTCATCATCGATAAACGGGGAAAGGTCCGCGAGAGGCTGGTCGGTCACCGGCCTGAAACCGAGCAGGAGATCATGTCAACGATCGATATGCTCCTGAAAGAGAAGTAGAGCGCACAATCAAGTGAGTCAATAAGGAGAGGATTTCCATGAGATTCAAATCGCTGGCGGCACTCGGTATTGCGTCGTTCCTTTGTCTCGCGCTTGCGGCGCAGGAGAACAGCCCTGATAGAGATGCGTATGTGAAAATGAGTTCCGACATACGAAAAGCTGAGACGATTGAAAACAAGTTGGCAATTGCACGGGATTTCATCATTCGGTTCCCTGACAGCCAGTACACCGGCAACGCGATCGGTAACGCGGTGTACATATTATCCCGCGCGGACAATCCCGTTGAGAAGAGCCTGGAGTTCATTGGATCGGTTGAATCGAAGCTCAGTGACACCAAGATACTCATGCAAGTCAAAAGGGAGAAGGCCAAGCTGTACGGCAGTGGCGGACGCGTCGGCGACCTGAAGAATATCGCCAAGGAAATGTCAGCGAGCGGTTCGATGGACTACATAGACATTCTGACTCTCGGGCGTGCAGCCGTTCAATGCGAGGCATGGGATCTTGCGCTGGAGAGTTTCGATGGTTCGCTGAAGTTTGCCACCCGGGAAGCGATCGTCCCCCCCGGGGAAAAAGCCGATCCGTACTGGACCGAGGCGAACATCCTGAAAAGTATACGTTTGCGCCGCTCTATCTCCCTGAGCGGAAAAGGCTGGGCGCTTGTGAAGCTGGGGAGAGTCGAGGAGGGGCTAGTCTGCTTCAGCGCGGCGGAGAAGGAGAGGCATGTCACTTATCTCGGAATACCCAAGGGCATGCTGAATATCTACTGGGCGCGCACCCTGCTCGAGATGAAGGACTACGACGGGGCCATCGAGAAACTCGGTCTCGGCGCTGTATTCAAGGGCGATAAAGAGTCCCTGGACCTGATGCTGCAGGCTTACGAGGGCAAGACCAGCGGTAAAGAGGGCTTCGACGATTTCCTCTGGAGAATGAGGCTTGACCTCGCCAAGCCGATAGACGACGTCGCCTTTAGGAATTACGAAGGCAACGAATTCAGGCTGTCCTCATTGAGAGGCAAGGTAGTCCTTCTCAATTTCTGGTACCCCACCTGACCTTACTGCCTCGTGGAGTTGCCACGATTGGAACCAATCTGGAAGAAGTATAAAGATCAAGGTTTTGTGATCGTCGCAGTCGATTTCAAGCGGGACCGCGAGCGGGCGTTGAAGTTCATCGAGGAAAACGGCCTCACGTTCAAGTTTCTTGAGAATAGAGAGGGGGATGAGGAAGTAATTTCAAGCGTCTTCGGCACCCAGGGCTTCCCGACTACGTACCTCATCGATCGCGATGGCAAGATAATGTATCTTCATTATGGCTTCCGAGCCGGAAACGAAGTCGAAATCGAGGAGCACGTGGTTACATTACTGGGGATGTGATCGCATTCGGTGGGTAGCGTCATCAAACCTACTGTTTGAGGGGGCTTCAACACGAAAAAGGGTAATTGTGGAGAAGGAATTATGAAAAGAACAGCAACCTTTCTCACAATCCTGTTTCTTGCATACGCCGCCGTAGCGGTCGCACAGGGCGGATCGGGCAACCCGGTTGTCGATATCCAGAAAAGCCCTATTGACCGGGTCGAATTCTACAAAGCCAAGCTGAAGAGCGGTTGCTTACAGCGATACCGGGATGTTGCTCAATTCAATAACTCCCAGGCAACAGGGCTGATCGGGTGTTGCCAGGATTACTATCGGCAGACGGTTCTGATTTGGTGTGAAAGCAATAACGATCTGATAAACGCGGTCGCAAAGATGTCCGCATCGATGTCTGATCAATTTGTTCCTCCGGAGCCTACCTGCAAGGAGCAGAGAAAGGAGATGGCAGGCTTGATTGCCTCGGCTCACGGCAGGGTTGTCAACTAGTACAACAGGATGGGACAGATGGTTGATGCACTGTTCAAAGGCGGAATGCTGGAAGGCGATACAGCCAGGACTCAGGTTGAGTCGATCAACGCGTCACTGCGTAGTTTCTCAGCCGCCGGAAAAGAAGCCATCAATGCCTTGTCGAAAGAAGAGGAGCTTTCTCCCGAAGCCTGTAAGTCCATTATTGACAAGGCGTTGGAAGAGATGTTCAGCACGCCGTGCGCTGATCGAGCAGGCAAAAAACGCCTGGGCGGAACTGGGATCAGAGGAAAGCCGATAGCCCAGGGATTACCCCCCGGCCCGTTTTATGAGAGTTTGTGATTCATCACTGTTGTCTTTAATTGAAGGAACACTCCAATTTTGGTTACTCGAGGAGATGGAAATGGTATGAGGGAATTCGCATCGTGCACCACCGTTATGATGCTAACCGCTTTGATGGTAGTCGTTGCGGCGCCGTTGTCGGCTCAAGAATTCGACTACAGCGATATTGACATCGAGGTGAGGATTACTGAATCCAGGATCCCACAGGGGGGCTCAAGCACACTGATCATCCGCATCGAGGTGCCGTACGGCTTTTCTCTCAGTGCAATGGATGGGGTCTTCGATATCGTTCCTTTGAACGAAATCGAGGGCGTCACCTTCGGCGATCTGCAAAACCCGCCACCTGACAAGGTGGATGAGGTCGGCGGACACTACCTAGGCGAAACAATATTCAGATTGCCGTTTACTATCGCCGATATACCGCCTGGAGAAAGAGAGATCATCCTTGGATTCATGCTTCAGATTTGCGACGAAGAGAGCGGTATGTGCATGTTCCCAAGCGACCCGGAGGACATCCAGAGATCGGTTAAGTTCGAGATTGTGGGGGTTGAAAAAGAGGCTCCGGCTCAGCAGCCCTCAGCTGATCGGGGGAGCGTAGCGTAAAGAAGCAAGCCGACCGCAAGAGAGCGGCATGATTCCTCTTAAGGCGCCTCCCCTGGTTCAAGCATTTGAGTTGAGTATGCAGCACATCATTTAGCGGCAGGTATCTCCGCCAGCAGGTCTGTGATCAGCCTCTCCAGGCCCATGCCGGTGGGGTGCCCCACTTTCCTGATGATTCCCCTACGGTCGATGATCACGAGTGTAGGTACGAACTTGACTTTGTAGTTGTCAAAGTTTGTGCGGCCGTGTTCTATCACTGCGGGAAAAGTAACGCCGAAATCCTGGAAAAACCGCCTCATCAGAGTGGTCTCGGCATCGTATTCTAGGTCCTTGTAAAACTTCCTGTCGAACGTCGCTACCTTGCCTGTCGCTCTGGTAACGCCAATAACGACAAAGCTGGCTTCTTTGTGTTTCCGATAAAGCTCGTTCAGGTGAGGCAACTCCTCACGGCAGGCGTGTCAGGTGGATGTCATCAAGTCGAGGATAATAACTTTCCCTTCGAGCTTCTCAACCGAATCATCGCGTTGAAGCCATTCACCGACCGACAGATCGAACATCTTCTCCCCAACAAAGCCCGCGTTGTCAAGCTCGTACTCATATTTCCTTAGCGCGTACTTGTTTTGAAATTCATTCCTCGCGGCCCGCATGTGAGCAAGCGCCACCCCGTGGCCCTGCTCGCGTGATATCTTTTCGTACTCGGCTTTCAACTTCTCGAGCTCTGCGTACTCAGCAAACACGGAGCCGGCAGGGAAGCTTGCCTTCTCATCGTTGACGAAAGCTATCGCCTCGTCGTATCTCCCCATGGCCAACAGGGTATTTGTTCCGATTCGGAAAACGGAGGTAGTTGGGTACTGTTCGGGCTTTTCAGTTTTGCGGATTCTGCTCATTTCCTTCGATTTTGCCAACGCTTTCTCATACTGACCGCTGCGACTAAACGCGATCAACAGGCCGTGGTTGATCGAATCGATCAGGCGCTCGTTTGAGAAACGATACTTCTCTTTGCAGTTCGGGTACTTCCTGCGGAAATAGCGGTCGAGATCTTCCGCCCTCTGCGCTTGGCCCGAGATGGCATAGTCGAATATCAGCGCGGCGATGAGTTCAGGTGTCTCTTCATCCGGGTATTCACGGCGAAAAGTCTCCAGCGCCCGGATCGCCCGTTCCCTGCGCTGGCCGTAATGGAGCAATAAACCTCCATTGTAGTTTTCGTGGCCGCTCAGCTCCACTTCATCGAGCTCTTTGGCAAGGTTGATGAAAATCAAGCCTGTGCTCTTGCCGGATTCGACCAGATCGACCACCTCCTGGAACATCTTATCGACGGTTCGCGCACTTTTGCCATCCTCTTCCTCCAGGAGTTGTACGATCCGGTCTTCCAGTGGCCTGCCATACATGAAGCCGACCCGGCGTATCATGCCTGTACCGTCGATCAACACGATTGTTGGAATGAATGTAACTTTATAATTATCGAAGTTCTTCCTGTCGCGCTCGATTAGAACCGGGAAGGTAATGCCAAAGTCCGACACTAGCTGGCGCATTAACTCAACTTCACGTTCATAATCCAGATTTGTAAATGATCCTTCATGGTGGGTCGCTACCCTTCCAGTCGCCCATGTGGTGCCGATTATGACCAGCCCTTTGTCCTTGTACTTCGTGTAAAGCTCACTCAGGTGAGGGAACCCCTCACGGCAGGCGTGTCAGGTGGAAGCCATCAGGTCCAGCAGGATGACTTTGCCCTCGAGATGCTCGACCGCCTCATCATATTGCAACCAGTCGTCGACATTGATCTCGAACATCTTCTTGCCCGCCAGCCCGGCGTGGGCTGAAAGTGCGTCGAATTGCCGAAGGACATACTTATTCTTGAGCTTGTCTCTCTGTGACGAAAAAAACTTGTATGCTTCTTTGTAGCCTTTCGTTTCAACGAGTTCCTCGTACTCGGCCGCGATCTTGTACAACTCGGCGTATTCCGCCTCTGTCGAATCAGGCTCGAGTCTATTAACTTCGGTTGAAAGCAAATCCATGGCCTCGCTGTGCCGACCAAGTTCAACCAAAGTCTCAGAGAGCAACCTGTAAAGGGTGCCGCTGGCAAAGTAGGCCGATGCGTCAGCCTTCATTGTCTCGATCATTTCCTTTCCCTTTGCTACGCACTTTTCGTATTGACCGGTGCGCCTGTAGAGGGAGAAGAGTGTCTGATCGATCTGGTCGGTCATGCGCGAGTAGCCGTACCTGAATTTGTCCTTGCACTCAGGAAAACGATTGCGGAAATACGTCGCAAGTTCCTCAGCCTTCCCTTCTTGTCTTGTGGCGGCGTAGTCTGCGACCAGCGAGGCAATTATCTCGGGCGTCTCCTTGTCAGGAAATGCTTGCCTGAAGGTCTCGTACGCCCTTATCGCCTTCTCGGGTTGCTGGGCGTAGTGGAACAGCAAACCGGCCTTTTGGCTTTCTTCAGCGCTGAAGTCCGCTTCCTCAAGCTGCTTCCTTACTTTCCGAATGGCCATGACGGGGTTCGTGCCACTCTCGATGTCGCCCATGACCTGACTATACAAATCGTCTATGGAAGCTTGCTGAGCCTGAGCACTAGAGATTGCAAGTAAGAGAAATACTGCACACAACGTATAAATGCGCTTGCTGTTTGCCATTTCCACTACCCCCTTTGAGTAGACCTAGAATATTTGACATGGATGACCCTACAACATATGGAATACAATGTATACATCTGATATAAACTTAACATATTAGCTCGCCTCGCTTTACCGAGCAGGTGATCAGCTCGAGAGCGCCTAAGGCCGAATGCCTTAGTTGGGAGTTGCGAGGATAGTGGCTATACGCCAGTGTTTCCGGAAGCATCCGGCGAAACGGACGAAGAGCAGGCTGTCATTCGTCACATCCGCGCATTGAGGCGACGCCGAAAGGGAGGCCGGCGTTCATCTTTACGGGCAATCGCTCAGCGTTTGAACGATGAAGGCTACGGCACCAAGGAAAATGCCGAATGGACAGCCACACAGGTCCACAGAGCACTAAAACGGCGCGTATAGGGGCGTTTTCTGAGCAACGTTCTTCCCCTTAGGCATAGCAACCTATAGGAGTAACACAGATCGCTACCCAGACAATCCCAGATTGATTGAAATAAGCGATTTTATATGCCTTCAGATATGCTCAAAGGCAGCATGGGATAACGAGCCAATCAGATGTGACACTGTTTTTCAGTTAAAACAGGAAATTCTTCGATATTACAGCGATATTTTGAATTTTAGCCGTTTTAAAAAGGCCCGAAATGTCACATTTTGTAAACTTGGGGGGTACCTATGAAACCGACGTGTAGCTAAAAATTGTTGTGCCTCTGTTCGTTGTCCCAAAGCTCGCAGATCAGCTTCGTCTGCTCCAACACCGTCTTCGTCGCCTTCTCCTGCTTGTCGGGTGGGTAGTGGTATCTCCTCAGAATTCGTTTGACGAGACGACGCAAATGAGCGCGCGCTGATTGCTTGATGTTCCAGTCGATGGAAAGATTACTCCTGACCTTGTCGACGAGCTCACGCGCGATCTGGCAAAGCACTTCGTCACCCAGCACTGCAACGGCGCTGTCATTAGTCTCAAGCGCGTCGTAGAAGGCCAGTTCGTCCTCCGTCAGCCCGAGTTCATCACCACGAAAGTGGGCTTCGCGCATCTCTTTTGCCAGCTCAATCAGTCGCTCCAGAACCTCAAGAGTCTCAAGAGTGCGGTTATGATAAGCCCTAATGGTCCTATCCAGCATGTCGGCAAAGGACTTGGATTGAACCAAGTTCTTCCGTGCCCGGGTCTTGATCTCGTTGTTCAGAAGCCTGCGGAGCAACTCCGCTGCAAGGTTCTTCTGAGGTATTGAACGAACTTCTTCCAGGAATTCATCAGAGAGTATGGAGATGTCGGGCTTGTCGACGTTTGCAAGCTTAAAAATATCGAGGACGTCTTCTGTAGCGACCGCTTGGGAAACGATCTGCTGTATCGCGAGCTCGATCTCTTCCCGAGTCTTCTCAGTCTGCAGCGTTGGCTTGGAGAGACTGGCGTTTACAGTTTGGAAGAAGCCGACGTCATCGCGTATCCGGATCGCCTCCTCATGTGTGCTCACCAGAGCAAAGGCACGGGAGAGTTTCATTACGGCCTCCCTTAGCCGCTCCTTGCCATTTTCCAGCGACAGGACGTGTTCCCCCGCCGCCTTAAGGACCTCCATCTTCTCTGTCGGGCTACCGGTGAAGTAGGGCGACCAGTCGAGACCATGAAAAAGCCCGCAACAGATCTCATAGCTCTCCATCAAGACAGGCAGCGCTCTGTCGAAATCCTCAGCGGGAGTGCCGCTGCCACCGCCGGAAGTGTAATCTGCCAACGCCCTCTTCAGGTGGTAGGCAAGGCCGATGTAATCAACGATTAATCCGCCCGGCTTGTCTCTGAAGACTCTGTTAACCCTGGCGATGGCCTGCATCAACCCGTGACCACGCATAGGTTTGTCGACATACATCGTGTGCAACGAGGGAGCATCGAAGCCCGTCAGCCACATGTCGCGCACGATAACGATCTTGAAGTGGTCTTTCACATCCCGAAAGCGGTCGGCCAGCTTGCCCCGGCGGGGCTTGTTGCGGATGTGTTTTTGCCAACCGGTCGGATCATCGGCGGCCCCCGTCATCACGATCTTGATTATGCCCTCGAAGTCGTCTTCATCGTGCCAGCCCGGCCGCAGCTCTGTTATCGCCTCATACAATTCAACACATATCCGCCGGCTCATGCAGACGATCATCGCCTTGCCGTCCATCGATGCAATGCGTGTCTCGAAATGCTCCACGAGGTCCCTGGCGATCACCTTGATACGCTTCTCAGTCCCGACAATCGCCTCCAAGGCTGCCCACTTGGTCTTGAGCTTCTCCTTTTCCTCCAACTCCTGGCCCTCGGTCACCTCCTCGAACTCGGGATCGATCCTCGGCCGCAACGCCTCATCAAGTTCAAGTTTGGCCAAGCGGCTCTCATAGTAAATCGGCACTGTCGCGCCATCATCGACTGCCTGCTGGATGTCGTAGACACTGACATAATCGCCAAAGACAGCTCGTGTGTTTTTGTCATGAAGGGCAATGGGTGTCCCGGTGAAGCCGATGAACGAGGCATTGGGTAAGGCGTCGCGCATGTGACGAGCGAATCCATCAACGAAGTCATACTGGCTGCGGTGGGCCTCGTCGGCTATGACAATCACGTTTCGGCGATCGGACAGCAAAGGATGCTGATCGCCTTTCGTGTCGGGGAAGAACTTCTGCACAGTCGTGAATATGACACCGCCGGAGGCCACCTTCAGCAGTTCGCGCAAATGGGCACGGCTATCAGCCTGATAGGGCGACTGGCGCAGAAGCTCCTGACAGCCGGAGAAGGTGTCGAACAATTGACCGTCGAGGTCGTTGCGGTCTGTGATGACCACCAGTGTGGGATTCTCCATCTCGGGCTGGAGGATGATCTTGCCCGCAAAGAAAGCCATTGTCAG